>Ga0208492_1000384_pt1 | contig 38934 bp, 44 predicted proteins | sample Subbioar_CSW14AB_FD_184820 | JGI IMG/M metagenome (GOLD analysis project Ga0208492, IMG submission 184820) | Serpentinite rock and fluid subsurface biosphere microbial communities from McLaughlin Reserve, California, USA - CR12Mar_CSW14AB (SPAdes) | ecosystem: Environmental > Terrestrial > Deep... | reverse complement strand
ACCAAAAGCTCGACTTTTTTCTGGGACATTAATAAGCCTGTATATGAAATTGAGCTCACAATAGGTTAAGCACAAACACTTGTAGCAAAGCAAACGTAGAAATACACTCGCAGTGAGTTTATCGAACCGAAGCTGAAGCACGAATATGAAAATTTACAATCTCTTAACCTGTTTTAAAAACAAGATTAAATACTATTGACTAAAATAAAAAAAACACATATGAAAACAATTATCACATTAATTGCCGCTTCACTTTTTTCATTTAACGCAATAGCTGGCAATCCTGAATATCACCCGGAAAAATATTGCGCTAAAATGAAAGACGGCAAAAAAATGGTTATGCATAAGGGAAGTGCCATTACTGTAGAAGTAACGCTTCAAAACGGGACCAGAATTCAGCCCGACGGTACGATCATAAAAACAGATGGCAGCCGGGTAACCTTAAATGAAGGAGAGTGTATTAATAAAGATGGTGATATTGCCAGAGAAAAGGAAAAGAAAAACAAACCAAAATAAAAATACAAAATTTATGCCTTGGACTAAAAAAGACTACCCGGACTCGATGAAAAACCTGCCACAGGAGGTCCGGAATAAAGCTATCGAGATAGGCAACGCGTTGTTGGAGGAGGGAAAAATGGAGGAAGGAATTGCAATAGCAACAGCAATAAGCAGAGCCAAAGACTGGGCAGCGGAACGTGGAAAGAAAACCGAAAATCCCGAAAAATCAAACATTACCGATGTAAAAGAGCATGGAAAAGACCGGGTGGTGATACCTTATGAGAATGAATGGGCTATTAAAATAGAAGGGAGAACAAAGGTTGAGAAGGTTTTTCACACCAAGCAGGAAGCAATAAAACAGGCCCGTGAGGAGGCGAAAAAAGTTAATGGTGCGTTGACTATTCAAAGGAAAACGGGGAAAGTGGAAAGAAGAATTTCGTATAATCCAAAGAACATCGGACCAAAACAAAGTAGTAAAAAAAGTAAAGTAAAATCCTTAAACATATAGTCATGATCCTATTAGTCGCAATTTCATTAGCTCTGCTGGTAGTGTATGCCGGAGTAAAATTATTGATTCAAACTAAAAGGGAAACCCTGGGTCATCTTTACCGCTGTGCTGCCTGGTTTTTTATCATTGCGGGGTTTTTAACCTTAGCCTGTACTGGTGCCTGCTGTATTGCTATGTGCTGTAAATATGGAATGGGAATGATGCGTAAAGAGCATAAAATGATGGGAGATGAAGAAGATCATTATATGAAGGGTTATCACAAAGGATATAAGAAAATGATGAAATACCATCACCGGGAGCATGACGAAGGTTGTACTGTGAATATTAATTGTTGCGGAGAAGGAATGGAAAAATGCTGCAACTATACCGATGTTTGCAAGAGGGATACTATGAGCTACAAAAAGTAAAACTAGATACATCATAAAACCAATTATTATCATGAAAAAAGACACAGAAATTCAAAATGACGTAAAAGATGAGCTTACCTGGGAACCCAGCATTAGGGCAAAAGAAATAAATGTTGAAGTAAAAAAAACAGGAAGTAATATCAGAGGAGATGAAAACAACTGAAATAACTATTCCAATAAACAACAGCATTGACCTGAAAGGGAATCTGAATATTCCTGAAGAGCCTAACTCCCTTGTTATTTTTTCACATGGCAGTGGCAGCAGCCGCTTTAGTTCGCGAAATCAGCATGTTGCCGGTGTATTAAATAAAAATAACATAGCTACGTTATTAACTGATTTGCTCACGGAGAGGGAGGATAGCATATATCAGAACCGTTTTAATATCGACCTGCTTACTGAACGCCTTGTTTCTGTTACGAATTATGTCACGCAGTTTTCTGATTTGAAAAATTTAACAACGGGTTATTTCGGAGCAAGCACAGGAGCTGCCTCGGCCCTCAGAGCAGCGGCAAGGTTAAAAGGGTTCATCGGCGCGGTAGTTTCGAGGGGTGGCCGCCCGGACCTGGCTGGTGCTTCTTTACCAGATGTTAAAGCACCAACCTTATTGATAATAGGCAGCCTGGACACGGATGTTATTACCTTAAACGAACAAGCCTATTCAAAACTGAAAGGCGAAAAAGAAATTAAAATTATAAAGGGCGCGGCGCATTTGTTTGAAGAACCCGGAAAATTAGATGAAGTAGCTGAGCTTGCCCTGAACTGGTTTAAAAAGTACCTTGTTCTTAACCCCATTGTAAGTCAATAATGAATATGCGCTTTAAAGATAGAAATGATGCGGCACAAAGGCTCTTGCCTCTTTTAAATAAGTACAGGAATGAGCAAGGCATAGTATTAGCTGTTCCCCGTGGTGGAGTTCCGATTGCCCACCCAATTGCCAAGGCATACAACTTACCTCTTGAGCTTTTAATGACAAAAAAAATCGGTCATCCGGCTCACGCAGAATATGCAATAGGCGCTGTAAGCCTGGAAGATCATATTGTTGATGAGCAATTTAATATACCGCAGGTTTATATCAATACCGAGGTAAACAGGATCCGGGAATCTTTGAAAGAGCGCTACAAATTCTTTATGGGCAACCATAAACCACTGAGCCTTGAAAACAAGGTAGTAATTATTATTGATGATGGAATAGCCACCGGTAATACGATCCTTTCATCTATAAAAATGCTACGTAGAAGAAAACCTAAGAAAATTGTTGTGGCTGTTCCGGTAGCTTCATCTGATGCTTCAGAAAAAATAAAGAAAGAAGTAGACGATTTTATTTGTTTATATACCCCTGAGCCTTTTATTGGTGTCGGACTCCATTACATCGATTTTACCCAGGTAAGTGATGAAGAAGTGATTCGTTTACTCAAGGATGCGAATAGGTTCGAAAATGCCGCATAATTAAAATTTCTTTCCCCCGCGCTGAAATAACCCAACCTCATAAAGTTTTGTGAGCCTTTTTAATAAGTGTCTTTTTAGCGTTTTCTTTTGTACTTTCTGGTTTTGAAATAAAGATTTGCATGAGAAATAAGGCAGGCAGCCAGATAATGCCCCATATCATAGGATTTAGTTCGCCAATTAAATAACGATAAATTAAAGCCACTGAAAGTAACAGAAGGAAAAAACCTACTACCGGACTGACTGTTTTATTTTTTCCAAATGAAACAAAAAATGAAACAAGCGTTGCGGTCAAATATGCGATCAAAGTTCCCAGGTTATTGATTATACTGTTTATACCTCATAAAGCACGAAACCCCTGTGTTACCAGGGGCCAGTGCTATAATCTTATGTTTTCCTTTTCATCTCGTTTGCACAGGATTCAAGTTCGAAGGGTATCGATCCGTTGAAGGAACACCCCTAAACATAAAATCTCATGTAATTAGTTACTCAAGTTTTATGCCACTAAAAATAATGTGAATTAAAATAACTTTATAAATAAATGATGGGTATAATGCCCATATTGAGTAATCTAAATGGGTAATTATTTTTGCCATGAATCACAAATTTATCGCTTCGTTTTTGTTAGAAGTCCTTTGTCAACAAATAATTTACATTCGGAAAGAATTTGAATATAGCTTCTCCTGGAGGGGTAATAGGCATCCGAAGAGGTTATTTATAAGTTCGCACTCTGTATCAACATTTAATGCCTGTTCATAGCAACCAAAATTGTGGGATACCACATATCTAATTGATGTTTTTCCCAATATTTTAATTAATAAACAAATATTAAATTATCCGTAAGAGAAATAAATGTTTTAAATTTGATAGCTGACAGTCTTACTAATATTCAAATGGCTGGCAAATTATTTACAAGTATCAGGACTATAGAAACCAGAAGGAAAAAACTTCTTGATAAAACAGGAACACTTAACACTGCCACATTAATACGTTTTGCCGTATTAAATGGGTTGATTAAATGATAGTAAAATCTGTCTTTTATGCCTTTATGTCGCAAAATAATTAATAAAACGGGGTACACGTTTCTCCTGATAATTCTATATCCATTTTCAACATTTGCCTTTCCAGGTGACTCTATTAACTTACCTAATAAATCTCAAGAAAAATCTCCCCTGCTATTATTTACTGCCGGGTATCGAATGCCGGTAAATAAAAACAGCATCATAAATTCGGGTCACGGTTTATATTTTGAAGGCGGTATTAACCCAACTCATTTCGTTACAAAAAATCTGGTTATCGGAACCTATATTGGGTGGGCATGGAAAGATAATGCCTGGTCCACATCATTTAATTCTAACTTTTTAAAGGATTATCAGCCGTCTATAAATTCTGATTTTAATTCAAGTCTGGATTCAATGATTATTTCTCGTTCCAAGGAGATTCTTTCCAATAATAAAGGGCGTTCACTAACAATGCCTGGCTGTGAAATGAAATCTTTTCACAACTATTCCCTGTATTATGGCATAATAATTAAACTGCCCTACCAATATATCCCGATCATAAAATTATATACCGGTACCACCCGCAGCCATTTTCAGGGCGGAGGAAATATAATTACAAAGCAAGGAGATTACAATATCATTCAACTTAGACGGGCTATGTATGGTTGTGAATTAATAATTTTCAGAGGAATGAACGCAAAACCAAAAGACTCCTCTCCAAAAAATTCTTTTTTTCAAAAAATTGGATTAAGTATTTATTATGAATATTGCGACTTTTATAATTCTTCCCTTTATTTTGATGATGGTACACATCAAAGGACTATTCCCTTAAAACGTTTCATATCGAACTCAACCCTAAAGAAATACAGATCAGAAATGGTATGGGGTTTTAAACTTTCTTATTCGATAATTTGAGAAAGCGTAAAAAGCGTTTTAACCTAGCCATACCTTCAAATAGAAATTACAGATTTTAGATCAGGTTTCTCTGGCATTTATTTTTCTTGATTTATCAAAAAAGAGAGCATGTACCGAACTACCGAAACATCAAACTACCAGAATCGTAACAGGCAAATGGGTAATAAAAGCCCCAACCAACGAAGGACGACTGTCAGGTCAATTAATTTTGACAAATATTACTCAGAAGCCAATCATTTTATAAACCAGGTAGCTGATCAGCTGGATATTGACCGCAATATGGCTGCCAGAATAACAAGAGCAGTTCTGCATGCTGTCCGTGATCGTTTACCGCCGGTGGACGCTGTTCAATTTGCACAGGGCCTGCCAATGGGATTAAAGGGAATATTTTTCGATCAGTATAATTTAGCGAAAGTGCCCGTAAAGATAAGGCATGCCCAGGATTTTATAGATTACGTGTATATGAAAGACGGACGATCTGCCGGTCGGGACTTTCCATACAAAGAATTTGTTGAGGACGGCATTGCTGCAGTTTTCAGAGTACTTGAAAAACATATGGACTATGGACAAGTGGAACAGATCAAACGCATGATGAATGACGATCTCGCGTATCTTTTTTATTAGATATCTGAAAAGGCATTTTTAGAATTCCGATCTGTTACACCGTCGCCCAGTAACAGAGATAATTCCTATAGTGATAATAAAAAAGACGTTAAATGATCTTTTATACTTTTCAAATTATGGTACATGTAATATTTTCTTAAAATATTACGACTGCTTATTAAAACATACCGTATTCTTCCGGTCTGAATACTCAGGTGGCTATCAGTTATAGAAGCTGCAATTTCCTTTTCTGTATGAAACTCCTCGCCCCTGATTTTTCCAAATATATGGAACAGGTATTTCCCTGTAGTTAACCGGCAGATGTATATATTTACCCGGCCTTCGCCTATCCTGGCTTTTTTAGAGCCTATTTTAAGCTTTCCGGTTTGGGTTGAAACAAAGTTGTCAACCGGTTCAATTAGGTTTTCTTTAATTGCTGGCGGCGAAGATAAAAGGTCAACTTCAAAATCAACTATGTCTAAGGGCTTTCCTTTATTTATGGGTAATTCAAAAATGGTCATTGGCGTCTTTTTGTTAAATTATTTTTGTTTAAATGGAATTGTTCCTTTAGGAGTTTGTTTTCTTTTCTTAATTCCCTGTTTTTCTCTTCCAGCGCTGCGATAAGATCTACCTTTTGCAGATCCGATTCTTTCAGATCAGAGATATCTCTTGTAAAGCATCGGGTAGAAATGAATTTGTTATTCTTCCACAAGGCATTGGAATTTATCAATACAGGCTTAAATTTACCATCCTTGCATTTTAAACGGGCTGAATAGTTTTTAAGCGTTTCCTTATTCATTAAACGCTTTAAAATATCCTCAATTGCTTTTTTATCAGCATGAAAATGCGCAATATGCTTTCCAATATATTCTTCCTTGGTATACCCGAGCATATCGAGTTCTGCCTGGTTAGCCCAGGTTATAATACCGCTTCCGTTTATTTTATGTAATGGCAAAGAGGCATTCTCTATAAAATCATTTAACTCTTCTATTTGGTTTAAAAATTCAGCCTTTTGTTTTTCACATGCCTCTAATTCTTGTTTGTATTTATCGGTTTCACCCATCTCTTTTTATTTAAATCCTTTCAGCCCTCAACTTCCCACATTGCATCTTAATCTCAATTAAACTCTGCCAAACTTATTCCTATTTTAATTGGGGAATTGTAACATATTTTATAAGTATATGGGCAAAACAATACGCTTTATGGGGAGAATTTAGTTTTAGAATTACAAGGATTACTTAATCTTGCAGGAAAGCAGGTAATAAAGGGCTTTAGGCCTCAGGAACATAAATAGTTAAGCAAGATATAAATGCAATAAAGACGCACTTTGACGCGAACGATAGGGCGGTATTGAATAAATATTTTCTATTGCATTATCAGGACTATTTCCCTATGAAAAGACTAATAACGATTTTCGAGGGCGATGCCGTTGTATTCTTTTAGAGACCCATTTTCCACAAAAACAACTGTTCCGTTTTTTTCAAGCACAGTTTCTACTGCGTCGTCTACTGCATCCATAATATATTTCTGTTCCCCTTTGCCGGGTTGAAGCTGAAGATCAAATTCATTTTCACCTATAAAAGCAGGTTGTTGCAGATCACGCTCTACCAGTAGCAAATTTCCTTTTCCTTGTTTGGCATCATACCATACATCGCGGATTCCCGCGCTGATAAACTGCCTGCCGGTTTCGTTCAGGTGCTTTAGTAAGTCCTGCTCTTGAAGCTGAAGATATTTGTGCATTGCTTCTCTGCCTTTTTCTTTAAGCTGCACCAGGATATTATCATCAAAACTACCTTGTATTTTACCCGCTATTCTGGATTTGTGAACAGTGTGGTTTAAATACTCTTCAGGTTCCTTCCCGGTACCAGCAATAAAAAGTCGGATTTCACCGGTTAAATAGCTGTTCAATTTTTCATCTATCCGGTTGTAAAAAGCTTCCTTGCTTTTTACTGTAAACCCCACATCCCGTTTCAAAGGTTTTAGAGAATCGTCACCCTGGTTTTCCTGTATAGGAATCTCATAGTCCAGCCCATCGAAAGAAGCTGGAAAATTCTGATCGTTAACTTCCTCAAAAAGATTTTCACCGGCATTAAATAACCTGCTGCCAAAACCTCCAATCAGAAGAATTAGGTAATTCCGGTTATACCTTTGCTTTTGAACCAGATCGCGTAATTCAAAGGAATTGCCGACTACTATTTTTTCCTTCACCGCGAATGGAAAGGTATATAGTTTTGCCAGATTATATGAAACAAAGATCCCTACACCGGATTGACCTTTAATTTTGGATGCCTGGCTGCAGAGTTCTTCCACCTTGTCAAGCAATACACTATCCTGATGGTTCATTTCCGAAAGTTTGGATTTTAATTCCTCAAAAGCATGCCGGATCTCCAGGCGATCTGTGGAGGTACCCTCCGGTACTTTCTGTAACGGAATAATGAGACTGGCGCATAATCCGTCTTTATGCGAAAGCAAATCCAGCAATTCCTCGTTTAACTTTGTTTTCATAAAATTTCACCTTAATAATTACTTAATTCGGTTGATTCATCTCTTTTGTTATATGTCGTATATTTTTATCTGACGTTTGCATAAAAACATCTATACGCCCCATGGATATGTTTCCGGCATTTGTAATGCATCGGTCTTTACGTCATGAAGCGCATGCAAAGACCTGGTTTTATCAAGGAAAATAAAGGCCTCATACCTTGTTGGAATAATACTTGGCACATAATTGCCAAATTCATATTCCGGATCATATACTACTCCGATCGCGCGATGCCCGATAGGAGAAATAAAATTTTGAATATCTTTTGAAAGAAGAAATTTATCGTAAGGGCCCGCATCATGCAGCAAATATTCCCAGCTTCCCTTCCGTGCTTTGGGTATCTGCATACTGAGCATATCCCCACCCCAATGATATCCCGCCATTACACTGCCCTCATAAGAGCCAAAACCAATGCGGTACACGCCTTCTTTGTCGTGTTCTTCCTTCATTAACTGTCCTATATTGATCAGGCCGGAACGTTTCATATCAGTAGCGCGGGCATCACCAATATGCGTATTATGCTCCCAAATGATGATCTTTGCATCCTTCCCGTGAAAATCCATAAGCCTGTTTGTTGTTTCTGCCATATGCCTGTCACGAATATTCCAGGTAGCTTCGCCTGCGTTCAGCATCACTTTATAATAACGTTCTGCATTTATAGCAACGATTGCGTTTTGTTCGGCGCTAAAGGCTGCTTCATGATCACCATCGTAGGCTGGCATTTTATTCCGCATGTTGGAAAGCAGGTTTTGAAGCTCTTCCTCGCAATTCGCCGAAATACCGTAATTCCTCTCAGCGTAAGAAAAACCTTCCTTTACATTAAAAGGTTCAAAGCAGTCCATAGCTTTTTGCACAGAATTTAGGGCAACGGGATCTTTCTGTTTTACAAAATCAAAAATAGCTTCCATCGATTCCCAAAGGCTGTAGACATCGAGACCATAAAACCCCACTTTTTTTTCTGCAGAAACCGTCTTATTATGATCCCGAAGCCATTCTGCCAGCGCAGCGATCTCCCAGTTTGCCCACATCCAGGTCGGCCAGCGGTTGAAGGCATGTAGCACTTCTTTTGCACTCTGTCCGGAATCCTGGTATCCCTTAATGTAACGGTTCAGGCGGTAGCAATCGGGCCAGTCGCCTTCAACGGCAATCATCGAAAAACCTTTTTCTTTAATTAATCTCTTACTTAGTTTTGCCCGCCAGGTATAATACTCATGGGTACCATGACTGGCCTCCCCGAGAAGCACATAACGCGAATTTCCAATTTCATTTATCAATAGATCGAGATCATCTTGAGTTTTCAGCTTATGCGATGCATTTTTTACCTGTGTTATCAGATCAGAAGAGTGTGTTATGTTAACCGCTGTTTTCATTTATATTAAAATACTTTTAACTGTTTATAATCTTCAGTTCATTATCCACTCTGCTTATACCAGGCGCAGACCAGGCCGCATTTTCTGCGGCGGTTTTCTGCGGCAGTGAATTGACCTGGCCTTTTAATATTGCAGTCCTGTCCTTCACATCTACTTTTACATCTTTGCCGTCAAAGTAACTGTTCCTTTTAAAAGATGCGAGGAGCTTGTCCCGTATATCGTCTGGAGTTGCAATTACAGGATTGATTTTAATCAGGTTTGTGACCCCTTTAACTCCCTGAATAGGTTCTGCAGCGGCCGTAACAGCATGTTTCTGAAAAGGCCACCCTACTTCCCCTTCAAAAGTCACCCATCCATCTTCAACTTTCAGCTGTATTTTATCTTCAGGAATCAATGAACTCCATTGAAGTACATTCAACAGAGAATGGGCCGGATCTGTATCGTCCCTTTGATAGGTACTTGGTAATTTAACTTTAATCTCGTTGGCTACAGCTTTTACTCCGGCTACTCTCATGGCGGCTTTTTCTGCCACCAGTTTCACAGTATAGTTATCTACTGTTCCGCTAAGAGTAACAACCTGGTCCCGCACAGTTACGCCGATCTCAGCAGGCTTGATCGCATTGAGAATCGACTCCCATTGCAATTCTTCCTGTACATTTTTCTGAAGCTCAATTTCCGATTTCATAAGATAAGGTTGATTAAAATATTAGAGAAAAAATGATGATTAGAAGGTAAAAATTTAGATCAGGCTTTGTATTACCAATGGGCTGACGCAATAGCTAAATATTCAATTAACATGCCAGTTAAAATCATAAAAGTAGACGGTGACTTAATGAAAATTCCTATTATGTGAAAATTTGTCCACTCAATTTCTCAGTCCTTAAAAAGACCATTTCCACAAGCAGGGCTTTATCCGAGCTAAAGGGGGGCAATTACCAATCTACCCAACCCCATATTGTTTATAGATACTCTAAATCTCCAGGAGGCACAGACCAGTTCGACTATTGAGAATATCATCACTACACAGGATGAGTTATTTAAAGCCACTATTGCCGATAAAAAGGTTGATAACCCTGACACCAGAGAAGTCATTCATTATAAAGATGCCTTATGGTATGGTGTTAAGCAATTGGATAAAAACCGGTTCTAACCACTAATAATATCTGTGTAAACAACAAAAAAACTGTCAATTGACGGCTTTTTCTTGTTCCAAGAAGTTCAATTCCTCAGAAAGTTCCATAACCCCAATGAACTCAAAAATCCTATAAAGGTCTTCAGGGTCAAAGTTCGACTTGGTTCCGGTTGGTTCCACCAAGTGAGGGATATCAAAAATTAGTTTTGATTCCCCCATTTTTAATTTGGCTACATCCCGCATCAATTGGGCAACGTTAAAAAGATATTATGTTGGGCTTGCCATAATGATTTGGAGGCACGTATTGCCAAGCATAACTCCCATGAGTATGGGATCATCGTTTTACCGCTAAAACCAGTGATTGGCGGTTGATTTATACTATTGAGTGTGGGATATATTCGCAGACTAGAAAAATTGAAGATCACATTAAAAAGATGAAAAGCAGTACTTATATTAAAAACCTGCTTAAATATCCTCAAATGAGCTTAAAGCTTAAGGAAAAATATAAGAGCAACTGACTCCCCCGATAGCTATCGAATTCGACATTTTAAGCTCTGCCTAGTTTCTTAGGTGCCACCCACAGTCTGTTCTCTTTTCATCCCATTTTCCATTTCCCGTCTTCTATTTAAAAAAAACAGCCACCTATAGGTTTGCACTCGCTAATTGTTTTTCGAACTACTTACTTGCGGGCTATTAATCCAATAATTACTCAACAATGAAAACAAAGATCTCCATTCTGCTAACCATCTTTGCGCTTGCCATGCAGGCCCAGTGGAACAAAACGTTTAATATCAATGGAAATAACGATTTCCTTGCGCCTTCCTTTGTCATCGGCACCTTCGATTACGGTTCAGTATCCGTTTCCTGGGGCAACGATGCACCAAGCACGCCCCGTAACGACTATTTTATCGTCACTAAACACGATGCTTTTGGGAATACGGTTTTTAATCGTCTTTTCTTTCCGCCCAATATGCCTGATAATGGGTTTGTGTCTGTAGAGGCGCTGTTGGAGAAAGACAACAAGGATCTGTTAGTAGCGGGTTATTATTATGACGATCAGCAATACATCATGCAGCCGTTTCTTATGGGGCTCGATGTAAATGGAAACTTTCAGTTTCTGCATTGGTACAAAGTAAATGACAATCCATTTATTGGTTTCCAGGATAACAAAATATCTTTAGCCAGGGTTGAGGACGATCAGGATGAAACTTATTTTATTGTTTCCTCTGCTTTGTCAGATGCCTATCCTGTAACCGATGCCGTTGTGAGTGTAATTAAAGTGAAAACAGACGGTAGCATGATTTGGTCCAAGAAATATTTCGACAGTAATGTACCCCCCACAATTGTAAGGGATGTTCCCGGTGATATTACTTTTTCTCCATCTGAAGGGTTTTACATGATCACCGGCTGGAGGCAGGAGATTACAGGCGCCGGCCAGGACGATAAAATTTTCTTTTTTGGAATTGACCGTGACGGAAACGTGGTAACCTATTATAAAAGCGTTACCGTTATTCCCGGTGGCACTGTCGCCCATGCTTCTGACGAAGACATGATATGGGATCCGCATACGAAAACCTGGGTTGTAACCTTTGCAATAAAAGGCCTTGACCCGGGCACGTACAATTTCACCTATTCAACTATTGGTTTAATTTCGATTGACGCCGCTCTGACTATTAACCTGCACCACATGTACTGGCACAGTGACGCTAAAGAACATTTTGGCCTCTCTATCTCTCAAAGTATTAATGGCGAATATGTAATTGGTGCCCATACCTATGACGGAGTTACCGGCCTAAACAGTCCGGCATTGCTTAAGGTTGACAATGGTGGAAATCCCCAGTGGTTTATGAAATATAATATATACGATATGGTTAATTTTGGACACCACTGCAATTCATTTAACCCCAATACAGGCGACGAGGAATACGTTCTTGTTAATGAACAAAAAACAGACCTGAGAGTGATCCGTACGGATATAAATGGCAAAAGCTGTGGCGCCAGGGATTATCAGCCAATTGTGGATAAGTATGACTACAAAGAAGAGTTGTATAAATACTATCCGAAAGAAATTGGCGATTACACCCAGCTCGATCCTAAAATTAAAAAACTCGATCCCGAAGAGAGAACCTGCACCGATGCTACTTACGACAGCTACCGCACAGCATTTGCAACAGGAATTAAAGGTGCCGCGACGCAAAATGCAAGTAGTTTAAATGTCTACCCGACTGAAACTTCCATAAACAACCCGGTGCTTACTTTCGAAAACAACAGCGACATAGCAGCATCAATGGATGTAATGGATATAAACGGCAAACTCATTTTTTCCGCTACAAATATCCCTAATGGAAAAAATACCGTTCAGCTAAGCGGTAAAAATTCTTTAGCAGAAGGTATTTACTTTGTTAAGTGCCAAAGCAACGACGGTAAAATTTCTGAAACCAAAAAAATAATAATTACTAAATAAATCTTAACTATTTCATAAAAGGCTGTCTCAAAAAGGAGACGGCCTTTTTTTATAAATTTTTTGCGTACGATTAAAGTCATGGTCTTTCCTGACTGTCTATATCAGGCTCGACAATTTCTAAAAAATCAAAGATTTTGACTAAATCTTCCGGGTCAAAGTTCGACCCTACACCTATTGGTTCCACACAAAACCCCGTTAATAGCGGGGTTTTTGCTTTGGGGGTCAACCCTGGGGTCAATTTTTCTTCTCTTTCTGATAGCTGTTGATAACTTCGGTGAAGGGGTCAGGTTCCTGAAGAGCTTTTATGAATTCTAAGCGATTTACGAGGTTTTTACCCCCAGCGGAGAGCCTTGACACCTTAAACTTTTTGATCTTTTTATCGACCGTGTTTATATGAATTTGAAAGTCAAAAGTAGCCTGTTCCTTGGTTATAAATGCATTAATCTTAGTGTCCCAGCCTTCTCTTCTCCTCTTCATTTTCTTTTGTCTCTCTTTGTTCCACTTTGATCTTTCCAAAGTTATAGCTGATGCTCACATTAAATCTTCGCGAATCATTCGCTTCAAACAACGACCATTCCTGATTTTGAAAATTTGCGTTCTGACTGAACGTTTCGGTGAAAAAAACATCGTTCATTGACATGGAAACATTCAGGTTGTCCTTTAGAAAGGAGCGTTTTATTGCCAGGCTCAACCCCATTCTTTCGTTAAATACAGAAGTATTACCCAACCAGGGACTCCAGTAAAACCCGGTCGCTTCCAGTTTCGTATTTTTCTTTATCGTAAAAATACTTGTCAATCGCGTGTACCAGGGAACCTTCTTCATTGTAAAGTTTTGACCGTTGACAATCCCTGTGTAATCAATGTAGTAAGCCCCTGCCAGAAAAGAGATTATCCACCAGCTTTTCAGTTCCTGTCTCATAAAAAAGTTGTAGCGGGCGATATTCAGACTTTTCATGTTCTGAGTGTAGTTGACCACCTCTTTGGTGGAATCGTTTTGAGTGTTATAACGAAATATCGGATTTTCTGAATGGTTGAAGGAGAGATAGTTGGCAATCATTCCCCGGTAAATGTAATTGAAATTAAAATTGTTGTCATAAACGGGCAACAGATACGGATTCCCTTCACTCGAATTCAGAATGTTGTTGAAGGATCGGAAAGGATTGAAGGAATTGTAGTCGGGACGATTTATCCGGCGGTTATAAGAAAGGCTCAACGAGTGATTTTTGTTTGGATTATAGTCGGTGCTGAGCAGCGGGAACAGGTTAAAATACTGCCGTTTGTATTTGATGCTGTTGGTTAAACTTTCGGTATGGATGTTTGTATTCTCTGCACGCAAACCGGCACGGAAATTAAATTTTCTGTACTTCTTGTCCATACTGATATACGCAGAACTGATCTGTTCGTTGTATCTGAATTTATTGGTAAAAATGCTATCCACTACATATTCTCCCGTAACATTATTGCGGTTTTCAAAGGTATAGTCACTGTAGGAACTTTGATTACTTTGTTTGATGCCCGCCTCCATGCTTAAATCCTTCTTAAAGGTCTTTTCAAAGTCGAGCCGCAGGGCGAGGATGTTTACACCAAGATTATTGGTGGTCCTGAAGATCTGAGGCATCATAGTATCGCTGCCATTGAAACCAAGAAAACGGTTTTCGTAGTCCGCTTTATAATTGTCATAGTAGGGTCCATAATAGTCCGCCGAGAATTTAATTTTTGCCGTTCCGGCGGTGTCAAAAATGTGTTCGGTGTTAAGATTGAAATTGCAGAGCAGCCAGTAATTGTAGTTCGGCCGGTTGTAGATTAACCGGTTATAGCCCAGACTGTTGTCACTGACAGCAGTATTGCCCCTGACGATACGCAGGGCCGAGCCTGGCACCGCCTGGGCTTTTATACCGATCGTATTTTTTTTATTGATGTACCAGTCAGCGCCCAGATCGATGGTCAGGTATTTGGCGCCATCGTTTTCGTATTCTTTTTGATCAAGGCTGGTTGTTGTGCCTTTGTAAGTAAAATAGTTCCGCATGTTGGTTTGGTGGTGAATCAATCCTTCATAGAAACTTGTGTTGCTGAAGAACGTAATATTTTTTCCTTTATAGTTCAATGAAAAACCTCCGGTATTGGTTGAATAAAAGCCTTGAGAGAAAGTATAGTTGAGTCCGCCACTGGCACCGGTAATTTTGATCTTTTTGGTTTTAATATTAATGATCCCTGCTCCTCCGGCTGCATCGTAACGCGAAGGAGGGTTGTTGATGATCTCGATCTTTTCAACAACGGAAGCATTCATGCTCCTCAAAAAATTGGTGAGTTGCGGTCCTGACAATTGTTGAATACGGTCGTTGATGTAAACCTGCACGCCTGATTTGCCCTGAATGTTGATGTTCTCGCCTTCTACCATCACCCCGGGCAGCCTGGCAATAAGATCGTAGACGCTGTTTCCGACCGCGAGAGGACTGTCCTCAACATTCACTGTGATGTTGCCTCCTTTAAATTCTATTGGGTTCTTGATGACGCTTACAGAAACTTCCTCCAGATCAATTCCTCTCTTTTTAAGGATAATAGTCGGGACTGTTGCCGGAGAAACACTGTCGTAGCGGATTTTCTGACTAAGATAATCTGCAAATCCAACTGCGGAAATCCGAATAAAATAATTACCCTTCGGGACCTTTGAAAAACAAAATTCACCTTTCTCCCTGGTGATTTCCCCTTTGTAAATGCTGCTGTCTTCTTTTAAAAGTGCTACTGTAATAAAAGGAACGGGTTCCTTTAAACTATCGGTTACCATGGCGCTAACCGCACATTGCGAAAAGGAAAGGTTACAAAATCCATGATAAAATAGTACTAAAGAGAGGACCGTTAGTTTGGGTTGATGCATAATGTTTGGGTTCTGAACGGAATTTAGCTTTTTATTTATACCTGGGACTTTATAACGCACAAAGCTAATAAGGTTACACAAAGTTAATACACGTAAGAGGATTATAGGTAATCAGTGGTTATTCTAACTCCGATGGTTTGTGTTTTAATTCGTATATTCAAACTCTATGGAAATAGAGAAAATTGAACTTATTGGATTGGTATTGCCAGCTAAAACCACAAATGAAAATGGCCAGTCAGGTATTGATTGTGGAAACCTCTGGCAAAAATTCGAAAATGAAAGATATCTTGAAAAAGTTTCTGACAGATTAAGTGATGAGATTTTTGCTGTTTATTACAATTATGAGGGTAACCAAACAAAGCCTTTTTCATATTTTATTGGTTGCAAAGTGAAACCCGGAACTAAAGTTCCTGATGGAATGGATAGTTTTGTTATTCAGAATGGTAAATACCAGAAAAAAACGGCGAAAGGAGAAATCCCGCATTGTATTACCGAAGCCTGGACCGGCATTTGGAATTCCGATATCAAAAGGGCTTATAAGATTGATTTTGAAGTTTACGATGCAAGAAGCAAAGACTGGTCTAATGGTGAAGTGGATATTTTTGTGTCCGTTTTAAATTAATCAGAACTTTCGCCACAAAGCGGCGGGAATTAAACCCGGATCCCGAGGCTTCCAGAATCATGGTATCATTGATTAAACCGGGAATCTGATTACAAAATGACTTCCTTTACCGGAAGCACTTTCAAATTCTATCCGGCCATTCATTATAGTTATATGTCTTTTTACTATATGAAGAGAAAACATGACATATCGCAGGTGAAAAAGTACTTCCATGTAAGCCTCCTCAGATATGCAGCATAGTGAAATTGGCAGCACTAAATAACCAAACGATTAAATAAATAAACAATAATCAGGGCAAACTGTTATTCTTTTTCTTTAAAATACCTTGCTATGACCTCCGATTTACTGTTTACTTGCAGTTTTGAATAAATGTTTTTAATATGGAACCTCACAGTATCTGTGGAAATGGTCAGTCTTGCCGCTATCAACTTATAACTTAATCCCTCTATCAGGCACTTTATGATCTGTTCCTCCCTTATACTCAGGCCTGCCTGTGAGTTTTTTTTGGCCGGCTTAAAATATTCTACTATTTTCCTGGCAATACTTGGCGACATATAGCTACCACCATTAAGAATAGTAAAAACACTTTCTTTAATTTCGTCAAAGGAAGCGCCCTTTAAAATATACCCGGTGGCCCCAGCACAAAGCGACTGGAATATTTTGTCCGCATCCGTAAAAACAGTGATCATAATCACATCCACCTCCGGTTTTTTATCTTTTATCAGTTTTATCCCTTCTATTCCTGATTTCCCTGGCAAACCTATATCCGTTAGAACAATATCGAGTTCAGGGAAATTAATATTGTTTTCAAAAAGATTTTCTACCGATTCAATGGCGGTAACGTTTCCAAATTCGGGTTGGCTCCGAAAGTATTTTTCGAGTCCTTTACGCACCACAGGATCGTCTTCAATAACCGCAATATGAATATTTACCTGCTTCATGCCCACGAAAACTTCTTAATGTTTAACAGCAACTTGTATCCCTGTCTGCTGACGATGTTAAGCTCACCGTTAATGGCGTGGGCTCTCATTTTCATATTACTAAGACCCTGTCCGTTTCCCGGCTTTGATTTTTTATTTTCTTTCCCGTCATCTTCCATAATCAGAATGAGCTCTTCCTGCCTTTTCTCGATCAATATGCTTGCTGTAGATGCACCTGAATGTTTGGCAATATTATTAACGGCCTCTTTAAAAATCAGAAAAATATTTCGGCGTATCACGCTGTCGATCTCTTTTTCCGGGTCAATTCCTTTCACTGTAAAATTAACTTCTATCTCAAGCGGGAACAGTATTTCTCCGGCGTGCTCCCGCATACGATCAATGAGGCTCCCTATCTTGTCGTTCCGGGCGTCGATAGACCACAGGACGTCGTTCATTGCCCTTGTTGCCTGTCTGCTGGTGTCAGCTATTTTTCCAATTTCTTCAGTAGCATTCTCGCCTGAAATACCTTTTTTTATAAGTTCGGCCTGAATACTGATCCTGGTGAGCAGGCCACCCACCTCATCGTGCAGGTCGCTTGATATTTTGGTCCTTAGCTTTTGTAATTTTAACTTCTGGCTGCTTTTGTACCGCATGATGGCATAGGTAATAAGAATACAGAACAGGCAAAGGAGAAGGAGGAACCATCCTGTTTTATAAAATATTTCCGAAACTGTAATGTTATATAAAAGCTGGTTCTGTGTAACTAACCCCTCGCTGTTAACGCCTTTCACCAAAAGCCTGTATGTCCCGGCGGGAAGCCCATTGAACTGGATGGTGTTCCGGGTACCAATAAAGTTCCAACCCTTATCATATCCCTCCAGCATATAGGAATACGTATTTTTGAGGGGATTGTAATAGTCGTTCATTGAAAAAGTGAATGAACAATAACTGTCGTTAACGGCAAAATGAAAGTTCTTCAGATCAGCCAGATCGCCTGACTGCTCGATCAGGTTATTTTTCCGTCTGCTGTAAGTCAGAAGCTTGGTCAAAAAAACCGAAGGCCTGGTTTTATTTTCTTTCCTGATCTGCCCTGGATAAAAAGCGTTCAGCCCGTTTAGCCCGCCAAGGTAGATCTTCCCATCTTTTGCTTTCAGACACGCTGCCATGTTGAACTCGTTATCGGTGAGCCCATCCCTTTCATAGTAATTTTCAAATTTACCAGTATGCCGGTTGAGCCTGGACAGACCGTTAAATGTAGCGATCCAGTAATTACCTTCGTTATCCCGTATAATGGAAGCGACAGAATTATCTGCGAGCCCTTCTTTCTTTGTATAGAATGTCCCCTTTAATGTACCGGTGTTAAGCCTCACGACCCCATTACCGCGTGTTCCGGCCCAGAGGATAGAATCGTTTTCGGCATAAAGGCAGGTGATGAAATTAAGCCTGCCCGAAACTTCTTTTATGGTTTCTGCAAGGCCGTCTTTTGATAGTTTCAGAAGGCCGGTGGAGCGCGTTCCGATCCAAAGCCGGGCATCAGCATTCCGGGCAAGGTCTGTAATTTCGACGTTTGAAATGTTTAACCCTGCGTGAGGCGAAATGAATTTGGACAACAGGGCCCGTTTCTTTTGGTAAATAAAAAGGCCGTTGTTAGTGCCTATCCATATAGTGTCCCTGCCGTTTTCCATCAGGCCAAAGGAGGAAACGAACTTTTTTTTGTGACCCCCCGGGTCATTCGGGGGAAATTCCAGTTCAGAGGTTTTTTTATTAAACCTGTAAAAACCCTTGACCTCAGAGGCAATCCATAAATAACCTGCGTCATCAACCAGCCTGAAAGGATAATAAGCATTCACCACCGGTACATGGTTCACTGTGGTGCGGACCTGTTCAGGCTTTCCACTCCCGGCCTTAATTTTAAACAGGCCGGAGTAGCCCCCGATATAAATATCTCCGTTCGCTGTTTCTGTGATTCCCCTGATGCTTTTTTTATCCTTTACCTCGGAACCGGGCGAAGAATGCAGGTAGTTTTCAAATATTTTTTTCGGAGGATACAGCCTGACAAGCCCATAGTTGGTACCGATCCATACCAGGCCCGTCCTATCCACACAGATAGTCCTGGGAGCTCCGGTAATATATGATTTTAGTTCCATGCTGTAATCCGTTACTGATTGCCTGGCGAAATCTGTTCTCAAAACGGCACCGGAGCTATAACCCGTCCAGAGCTCATTCTCCTGATTCATGAAGCCTGTTGTAATGTTTTTATATTTCGCATTAGCAGAATCAAGCAGGCCCCTTTTGACGGAGCGCCCGGTTTTACCGGAAACCTCAGCAATATGGCCCCAATGGTCGAGCAGCAAAACAGTCTCACTGCCACTTAAACAAAGGACTGCGTTAATATTCTCAACATCGCTCTTAAACAGTTGGTTTTCTTTGAAAGCACTATCCAGGCGCTTTACTTTTCCATAGTCGGTCACTACCCATACTTCTCCATCCATACCAACGGTTACTGCCGTGAGTTGATGTCTCAGGGAAGTGTCTTTCCCTGAAGTCTTGTAAACACTCCGGTAAGAATCGGGATCCTTAAATTTAAGCAGTTCCCCTTCGGCAGTACCAACAAGCACCGAACCGTCAGGATGACCTGTTATGCAGTTAATGATAGAGTTCGATACTTTTCCCAGACTACCAGGATTTTGAAAGAGCCTCTTTAACCTGTTCGTTCTTTGATCCAAAATACACAGGCCTTCCCAGGTGCCGATCCATAATAGACCTTTCTTATCTTCATACAGGCATTTGATTTTGCCATTGCTTAAACCCGGCAGGTCTATCGGTGTGAATTCATAACCGTTGTACCTGTTAAGCCCGTTGGCAGTGCCCAGCCACAAATAACCATTGGCAGTTTGCAGGATTGCCGTAACATCTTTGTTCGAGAGACCATCTTCTGTGGTATACAAACGTGTCTGACAGGGCAAATATAAAAAGCCACAGAGTAAAAATATAAAAATGAAAATCCTCAATAAGCTGGTAAATGATCGCTTAAAATAAACAAAAGAAAGGTTGTCTTCAAAGCAATTCCTCCTTATGGCCGGTAAAATTAATTTTTGACCAGTTTACCCCTTTCTACGATATTGGTGCCGGTAACAGTGTATAAATAAACGCCCGGCTCAAGATCATGGCAATCCAGATCGTATCGCTCAGAAGCAATGCTCAGCACTATGGACTTCACAACTTTTCCCGTTACATCAGTGAGACTGAATTCTATCCTTTCCGATTTGCCGGGAGCAAGTATCAATTTGTCTGCAAAGGGATTTGGAAATATCACCGGATCAAGGTTGCCCCGGAGGTGCCGTTCAATTCCAGTAGCACCTGTTCCAATGCCGGCTTTTATCATGCCGCCCGCAGCCACGGCATAAGCATTGCCACCAGGGGTAATGGTAATGCCATAAAATAATTCTGACCCAAGGCCGGTGAATTCATAATCTTTCGTCCAGGTTGAGCCGTTATATTTAAGAATGATTCCAGCACCTCCTAAACCTGGTGTGGTAGCGGCGTAAGCCAGGTTGTTATTCACAATATGTACGTCGTAAACATGAAAGCCATTATCCGGCAAAGCCGTATTGTGCTGGCTCCAGCTGCTCCCGTTATACTGGTAAACGGCCGAGTTTTTACCAGTCATAAAGCCGTTGGAGGAACTGCTGAAGTATACCGAATAAAGGTCTGCTGAGGCCGGGTTGCTGATATTGGCCCAGTTACTGCCATCGAATTTCAGCACCTTCCCGCTGGTACCTACGGCCCATCCCTCGGTCGGGCTCAGCATATACAGGTCGTAAAAAAGGTTAGAGTAGGTGGCGTTGGTAACCTGGTTGGTCCATGAGCTTCCACCATTGGTGGTCATCATGATCCTGCCCCAGTCACCCGAAATCCAGCCCGTACTGGCGTCAAGGAAAAATACACCATGCATGTCCTGCGAAAAGTTGATATTTACAGTTGACCAGGCAGAACCATTGTATTTAATAAACGTACCATTGTTCCCAACGGCATAACCTACGGTGGAACTAATCATATGCACCTTGTTGAGATCTTTGCTGGTGCCGCTGTTTTGCTCCGACCATGTGGATCCGCCATTGGTGGTGTGTACGATTTTACCCTGACGTCCAACTGCCCATCCATTATTATCATCGATAAAGCTTACCGAGTTCAGGTCGTTGCTGATACTGCTGTTTTGATTATTCCAGGTTTGAGATAAACATAGCAGTGGTAAAAAAGCGCATAATACTAATAATTTCTTTTTCATGGTTAAAATAGATTGGTTTTAATTCTCCAAAACTATTCCAATTCTATAAAACCTTCAACTACATGAAAGTGTAGGGGTATTACCCTGTAGGGTCCACAGTGGCAACAAACTGTTTTTATTCACCTGCGCCTGCGTTCCTGATTGAACTTCACAAGCATATCTGAAAGGAACACTTAGAGCCTGTTTAAATTATTTTTTACACAGAGGCAACCAATCTCACACATTTAACCATCTTTCCGTTTTTATTATATTTGCTGCAGATAGCATTGAAATCATTAACAAGGATCGATCCCCAGAACTGGGTTAAAACATATGCAGACGAGCTGTACGGCTTTGCCATGAGTAAAACCAGCGATGCAGAGTTAGCTAAAGACCTTGTACAGGAAACGTTTCTGGCCGGCTTAAGATCTATGGAGAATTTTAAGGGCAATAGTTCAGAAAGAACCTGGCTATACTCCATTTTAAAGTTTAAGATCGCAGACTACTACCGCAAGGCCTCCACAAAACAAGAAATTACGAATTCCAAAATGCGGATAAATGAAGACGCGAGCCTTGATCCTTATTTTACGGACGATGGCAGCTGGAAAGAGAATACGAGACCAAAAGATTGGGGAATTGATTATTCTTGCCCTATTGAAAATAAAGAGCTTTCGATCGCGTTAAACAATTGTATTGAAAAATTAACCCATAACCAGAGACAATTAATCGTTTTAAAACTGGTGGAAGAGGTAGAAGTGGAAAAGATCTGTAAGGAATTGAAGATCACTGCGACAAACTACTGGGTGATCATACACAGAGCAAAACTCCAGCTGCGATCCTGCCTGGAACAAAACTGGTTTAAAATCTGAAAGATGAAAATGAAGCTGATGCACATACTGATACTCTCCTGTAAAAAGGCGACTTTTTTAATCGAAAAAAGTCAGGCACATCCTTTGGGGCTAATCGACAGATTGCAATTAAAACTTCATCTGAAATTATGCGATGGTTGCTTTCGTTATCAAAAACAAAGCCTCTTTATCGAAAACTTATTAAAAAACGATCAAAAAGATCTATCAAATATCTCTGGTTTGAAACTTTCTGATAAATCTAAAGAACTCATTCAGAAAGCAATAGAAGAAAATCTAAAGAAAAAATAAATTTTCCTGTAAGGTTTTTAAAGGATCTGCTACTATCCTGGCAGAAGTAATAAATCTTTAAAAACAAAAAAATGGAAAACAAAAAATCGATCCTTGCAGGATCAGTAATCGCAACAGCCTTCTTAGGTTTGTCAAACATCAGTGCTAACGAAGCTCTGCTTACAAAATTTTCTCCGCTTGGCTCTGGAGCGGAAGTGAGAACTGCTTTACTCGGTAAAACACTTTCTGACGCTAACGCTTTTGAATTAAAATGCGGGGCTAAGGATTCAACTCACACGAAAGAAGCAAAAGGAAAAGATGGCAAGTGTGGTGAAGGAAAATGTGGTGATGGCAAAAAGAAAGAAGCTAAAGCCAGTGACAGCAAAGCTAAGGATGGCAAATGTGGCGAAGGAAAATGTGGCGAGAGTAAAAAACAAAAACCTAAGTAATTAAATTGAGGCTGTTTCAAAAGCCCTAATTCTTGAAAATTGCCGTCTCTCGACTCCGCTCGAGATGACAATTTTCAAGGCACTCAGTTCTCGACTCCGCTCTAACTGACAGTGGCTACCCTGCATTCTGGCCCAAACATCCCTCGGATGTTTGTCCTGCTCGAACTGACATTCATTTTTGTCTTTTGAGATAGCCTCTCTTTCAACTACACCACAATCGACCGAAAATCGATAGGTTTAAGAAAAAAGAATGAAATCCCTTAACAAACAATCAGAAGCCGTCATTGCGAACGGAGTGAAACGATCTCGTGTTGAGACTGCTTCTCCCGATAGCCATCGGGATCGCAGTGACAATAACTGTGTTTTTAAAAACTAAAAGTCTTGCGCTGAAAGCGCATAGTTCAACTAACGATCGATACCAATGAATACCATGATTGGACTAGGTTACAGGCGTGATTTTGCCGGGGAGTTTTTGGAAGGAACTTCCATCAAGCCCGATTTCGTGGAGTTCGCTCCCGAAAACTGGATGAATATTGGAGGTTATTGGAAAAAACAGATCAACCAAATTGCCGAAAAATATCCCATACTTTGCCACGGATTGTCGCTTTCTATTGGTAGTCCGGACCCATTAGACTTTGATTTCCTGAAAAAACTAAAAACATTTTTAATCGAATATAAGGTCAAGATCTATTCTGAACACCTGAGCTTTGCAAAGTGCGATAATGCCCATTTATACGATCTGCTTCCTGTTCCTTTCAGGGAAGATGCTGCAAAACATGTCGTACAAAAAATAAAACAAGTGCAGGATTACCTGGAGCGGCCATTTGTACTGGAAAACGTTTCTTATTATACGCCGGTAGCAGCGCAAATGACGGAAGGCGAATTTATCAATACCATCGTCAAAGAATCAGGCTGCCAGCTCTTATTGGACATCAACAATGTTTACGTGAATGGTTTTAATCACAAATACGATCCTTATTCTTTTATAGAAGAACTTCCCCTGGATAGAGTGGCTTATATACACATGGCCGGACACGAACAAGTTGAACCGGATCTGATTATTGATACTCATGGAGAAGCCATTATTGATCCTGTATATGATCTTTTTGAATGGGCGATTAAAAAAATAAAACCAGTTCCTGTATTATTAGAACGTGATTTTAATATACCTGAAATGAAAGAGCTGAACGACGAATTGAATCGTTTACGCTCTATTACAAACAAAACATGGAGTAAGAAAAATGAGCTTGTTACAGGAAACTAAAGACATTCAAAGCAAATTGGCCTTGTTTTGCCGTACCGGTGAATCTATTGACCTGCCCGGACTTACACCGAGCCGGCTTCATCACTACCGGCGACTGGTCTACAATATTATCCAGGACAATCTTGAATCTTCTTTTCCAATTGTGTATGAATACATAGAAAGAGAAAAATGGCAGGGAATGGTTTACGATTTTTTTTGCCGGCATAATTGTAAAAGTTACCAGATTTGGCAAATTGCAGGAGAGTTTTGCGAATATGCTATAAAAGAAGATTTCGCGACAAGATACCAGATTGAGTATTTAAACGATCTTTTAAAATTTGAGTGGGAAGAAATGCTTGTGTATAATATGGAGAACATTAGCCCCGATAATTATATTGATACCGGTGATCCTTTAAACAATGTTATGATCTTAAACCCGGAGCACAAATTGCTGCAACTTCAGTATCCTGTTCATTTACATAGCCCAATAACTGCTATTGAAAAGAAAGGAAATTACTTTGTTCTCTTATACCGTGAGCAGGGAACCGGAAAAGTTCAATTTATTGATTTATCGCTATGGTATGCTCTTGTGATCGAACAAATAGGCTCACAGGAAATTGTGTTAAAAGATCTCTTAAAAGAAGCTCCAAATTTATTTGGCACCATTAACATGGAACATCTCACAGAAACAACCTCCGCTTTTGTAAAGGAACTGCGGACACGAAAATTTATCCTGGGGTTTAAAAAATAATTGATCATTATACTTAAAATCTGTAAGGATTTTAAAGAATCACCGACTATTTAAAAAAACAAACATGAAATTGATGTATTTAAACTTAACACAAAAATTATCCGGCCTTCAGGACATTCCATTGCTCCTGATCAGGTTAATTCTGGCTTATGGCTTTTATGTACCAGCCATGATGAAATTGAATGATGTAAGCGCAATCGCTGAATGGTTTGAAAATATTGGCATTCCGGCTCCCACTCTAAATGCCTACCTCGCCACTTATACTGAATTTCTTGGAGCCATTTTCCTCGCTTTGGGACTTGCGACACGTTTCGTTTCGATCCCGTTAATAATAACAATGCTTGTGGCGATCAAAACAGTGCACTGGGAAAATGGATTCAACGCTTCAGACAACGGCTATGAGATTCCTTTATATTATATGGCCATGCTTATTATGTTGTTCTTTACCGGACCGGGGAGAGCAAGTGTGGATCACCTGATCAGAAAAAAACTATTAAAGCCCAGGTTTGTAAACGCATAGATCAACAGTTAACAAAACATTAAACCTAAACTATGAAAAATATAATTCTAACCTTCTCGATCGCACTTGCATTAACTCCAAACGTCTTTTCACAGGCCAGAGTGGTTCTCATCGAGCAATTTTCAAATTCCAGCTGTCCTCCTTGTGGAGCTGTAAGTCCCTCTGTATATACTTTCGTAAATAATACTCCTGATGTTGCAGCTATCGCATATCATACTTTATTCCCTTATAATAATGATTCTATGTATTTCGAAAATCCAACGGAGGCAACTCAGCGTGTAACGTATTATTCGGTAGCAGGAGTTCCCAACTCTGTTCTTGACGGAAATGTTTACAACGGCTCAACAAATCCCTTTGTTTCAAATATTTCAACATTGGTCAACAACCGTTTAAATGTGGCACCCAGGTATACTATTGAGTCTTCTTCTTTAACGCTCAATGGAGATCAACTAACAGGATCATTCAAATTCACTTCACTAAGTGGAATGAATACTACTGAAAATCTTGTAGGCCATGTGGTAATTATCGAAAAGAATGTTTTAAAAAGCTCTTATGCTGCTTCTCCCGGTGCTAATAACGAAACAGAATATGGCTACGTAATGCGTAAAATGATCCCGAACGCTTCAGGCACAGGTCTTACAAATACCAACTTAAATGGTACAGACAGCATAAGTTTAAACTGGGCTTTGAGCCATATTAAAAATAAAGCTGAATTAAGAGTTGTTGCATTCGTGCAAAACACTTCCACGAAAGAAGTTTACCAGGCGCAGATATTCAGTATTTCCGGAGCAACGGTGGGTCTAACTGAGAATGCCACATCGCCCTATCGGGCACTTATATATCCAAATCCCACAGCAAATGAATTGTCTGTTTTATTCAAAACCCAACAACATTTGCAATCTATTACTATTTTGGATCAATTGGGAAAGGTTATATTTGAGGAGCGCTTAAATGTATTGACTGATCGTATCACAAAAAGAATAAATTTAGACCCAGGTGTATATTCTGTTCTGATTACCAGCGCAACCGGGAGTGAAATCCAAAAACTCATTATTTCAAAATAATCATTGCACCTAATTACATACAGTATTGCACCAGAATCCAGCCCATGCGATTAACGATTTCTTTTCAGAGATTAAATCAGTGGATATTGTATAATTTATTATAATGAAGAAATAAATTTCCAAGATTCGAAATGACTAAAACATGTTTGTATGAGTTGGGTCACATTCCATTCTTCGCAAAAAAGAGAATTGTATTTCCAGGCATTCAACATCTTGTGCAAATCATTTCAGGAGTATTTGCGAACATATCTCAATAAAGATTAGCGATTTTGGACAACACAAGAGGTTTCTTAAGAATAATCTTTCTTCCGTTGGTTTCGATTAAATGCTCCTCTTTAAAATCATGTAATAACCGTGTTAAGGTTTCCCTAGCAGTCCCTACCATTTTTGCCAGATCTTCACGAGACAGTGTTAGTTCAACAGGCTTCCCGTTTTGTTCTTCTTTTTTATATTTATCCCGCAAAATAAGCAGACTCAAGGCCAGGCGCTCGCGAACCGTTCTTTGAGCATAAATAGCCAGCCCATTAACAAGCACGCCAAACTCGTGACTCATACATTTAAGCAAACGGTTGGATAGTATGGATGATGTTTGAATGGTTTTTAAAAAATCATCTTTAGGAATAAATGAAATAGAGGATTCTTCCAGAGTACAGGAGCTGTCTGTATAGTATTCTTCACTGATTAAAGCATGATAGCCTAATAATTCGCCGCTTTTACACACATAGAATATTTGCTCCCGTCCTTCCTTGTCGGTTTTGTATTTTTTTACTTTCCCTTTTCTTATATAATAAATCCCTGTCGGAAAACTTCCTTCCCTGAATAAAATCTCCCCTTTCTTATAATTATGGGTAACCATATTTTTATTGAGCAGTGAAATGTCTTCTTCCGGCAAACCATCAAGGATCGAGTCACTTTTAAAATTGTATTTATCAAATGGAAAATCAATACTTTGCATGATTCAGTAGCACCTGTTTAGAAGAGGTACAAAGCTACTTTTTATAGCCCGAAAAACCTAAATGTGACTTATATCACATTTAACCTCCTGGTAAAATCACACTGCAACCCTATTCACCGTCATAGTTATTAGAATTTTACCTGGATACTTTTGTCCATCAATTTTATTTTAAAATGAACATTCTTGAAAAACTCAACAGGAAAAGAGGCCCTTTGGGTGAGCATGCATATTACGCGCATGGATATTATACTTTTCCAAAGTTAGAAGGAGAGATCGGAAATAAGATGATCTTTAAAGGCAAAGAGAATCTTATCTGGAGCTTAAACAACTATTTGGGATTAGCCAATCATCCCGAAGTGCGGCGCGCCGATGAAACGGGAGCATCGCTTTACGGCCTGGCTTATCCAATGGGCGCCAGGATGATGACGGGGAATACTAACCTGCATGAACGCCTGGAAGCGGAATTATCCATTTTTGTAAAAAAGGAGGATACCTACCTGCTCAATTACGGATACCAGGGGATGGTTTCTATCATTGACAGTTTGGTAGACAGGCATGACGTTATTGTTTATGACGCCGAGTCGCACGCATGCATCATTGACGGATTAAGATTGCACGTTGGCAAACACTTTGTATATAAACATAATGATATCGAAAATTTAGAAAAACAGCTGGAACACGCGAAAGGTGTGGCATCAAAATCAGGAGGCGGGATCCTGGTAGTTACTGAAGGAGTGTTTGGTATGCGGGGAGACATGGGAAAACTGAAGGAAATTGCGGCCCTTAAGAAAAAATACGATTTTACTTTTTTAGTGGATGACGCTCATGGAATTGGCGTGATGGGAAGCAGTGGCGCCGGAACCGGCGAAGAGCAGGGCGTGCAAAAGGACATTGATCTGTATTTCGCGACGTTTGCCAAATCATTCGCCGCGATCGGCGCTTTTGTTTCGGGCAACAAAAGTACTATAGAGTACTTACGTTACAACATGCGTTCTCAGATCTTTGCCAAATCTCTTCCTATGCCTTTGGTATATGGATTATTGAAGCGGTTGGAACTGATGCGGAAAACCGGTGAGTTCAGAAAAAATCTCTGGGAAATCACATTTGCCCTGCAAAATGGCCTAAAGGCCGCCGGGCTGGATATTGGAAATACCGAAACACCTGTTACCCCGGTTTATCTTAATGGTACGATCGCCGAAGCTACCGGACTTGTTAAAGACCTGAGAGAAAATCACCGGATCTTTTGTTCCATGGTAGTTTATCCGGTTGTCCCAAAAGGGATAATAATTCTCAGGCTCATTCCCACAGCCATGCATACTCAGGCCGACGTTAAAAAAACCGTCGCTGCTTTTGTGGAGGTCAGGGAGAATTTACTCCAGGGCAAATATTCAAACAATCCAATAACAATATAAGGCAATGAACTCAAAAAGAACTCAGAACAACATCGAAGAGCTGAAAAGATCGGGTCTTTCAAATGTGAAAACAGCATTCTGGAACCTCAGCGTACCCCTTTTAGTTGAAAAAACCATTCTTGCAGGACAAGGAACTCTTACAAGTACAGGGGCCCTGGCTTGTGACACAGGCAAATTTACGGGCAGGTCCCCTAAGGATAAATTTATAGTACTGGATGAAATCACTCAAAAAACAATTTGGTGGGGAGAAGTAAATAACCAAATATCTCCGGATTCATTTAACAAGATCAATGACAAGATGAACATGTATCTCCGCGAGAAAAGTATTTATCTTACGGATGTTTACGCCTGCGCTTCCCCTGAATACAGGATAAACATAAGAGTCATCACGGAATACGCCTGGCAAAGTGTATTTGTTCGTAATTTGTTTTTGCGTCCAACACCAACAGAACTCGAGAATTTTAGCCCGGAATGGACCATTTTATGTGTTCCGGGATTTGAGGCAGATCCAAAAACAGATGGTACCCGCTCTTCCAATTTCACGATCATCAATTTTACCGCAAAAAAAATTCTGATAGGCGGCTCCGCTTATACAGGTGAAATTAAAAAAGGAATTTTTACGGTTTTAAACTATTTATTGCCGGTGAAACATAAAGCCTTATCTATGCATTGTTCGGCGAACATAGGTAAAGATGGCGATACAGCCGTATTCTTCGGATTATCGGGCACTGGGAAAACCACTCTTTCCGCCGATCCCGGCAGGAAATTAATAGGTGACGATGAACACGGATGGGATGAAAATTCTGTTTTTAATTTTGAAGGCGGATGTTATGCCAAATGCGTTAATCTTAGCCAGGAAAAAGAACCCCAGATTTTCAGCGCCATAAAATTTGGCGCCTTATTGGAAAATGTGGAGTTCTATAAAGGAACCCAGACGGTAAACTACGAAGATATTTCCAAAACGGAGAATACAAGGGCCGCGTACCCGATCGACTTCATTGAAAATTCGGTTGAGCCGTCTGTCGGCAAAAGTCCTGAAAATATTTTCTTTCTGACGGCTGACGCGTTTGGTGTTTTACCTCCCATTTCAAGATTATCTGTAGGCCAGGCCATGTATCACTTTATCTCCGGTTACACCGCGAAAGTGGCAGGAACAGAAGCCGGGATTACCGAACCACAAACCACCTTCTCCGCATGTTTTGGCAAACCATTTTTACCGCTTCACCCGACAAAATATGCCGAGTTGCTCGGCAAAAAATTGCAGAACTCAAGTATTACAGTCTGGTTGATCAATACGGGATGGACCGGAGGAAGTTATGGCACTGGTGAGCGCATTAAGTTAAGCTTTACCCGCGCCATGATAACAGCCGCGCTCAATGGAGAATTAAAGAATGAAAAATTCCGGGAAGATGAGATCTTCGGGGTGCAGGTTCCTCTATTCTGTCCGGGCATACCTTCTGAAATTCTCAATCCATCCAATACGTGGAAGGATAAAAATAAGTATATCGAAACGGCGACAAAACTTGCGAATAGCTTTTATGAAAATTTCAAACAATACAAAGATGCCGCGAACGAAGAAATAATTGCCGGAGGACCAAAAGTAAATCATTTTGAAAGGGAAAGCAGGTAATTCCGATGAGCAATTTTACCAACGATTATACGATCTATGTTAACGGAGGAGAAATTATCCGGTTAAAAAGAGGAATGGCTAAAAAAGAAGTCCTTAACCTCCTGGGCCAACCGGTTAAAACCGAAAAATGCAATAACATATTCAATGAGAAACTGGTCTTTAAGCTCACAAGTCGCCACCTGACGGCCAGGAGCTACACAATATTATTTACAAGGGAACAGCTCGTATATGTTGTAACCCAATGAAACTAAAACCGAAATAAAAATCATGAATTATCCTGAAAAATTACTTTATACAAAAGATCACGAATGGATCTTATTTAAAGAAGAATATGCTCTTGTTGGCATCACAGATTTTGCTCAAAAGGAACTGGGTGATATCGTCTATCTTGATATTACAACACTTCATGAAACAGTGGAGCGTGAAAAGGTATTCGGAACCATAGAAGCCGTTAAAACAGTTTCTGATCTGTTTATGCCCGTTACAGGAGAAGTAATGGAAATAAATCAAAAAATAATAGATCAGCCGGAACTGATCAATAAAGACCCTTATGGCGACGGCTGGCTGATAAAGATTAAAACTCTGAACGAAAAAGAGAAAAAAGACCTGTTACCAGCAGAAGATTACAAAAAACTGATTTATGCCTGACACAATCATAAAGAATAAAGCTTTTGCTGAGGAGGACTTTAGCAACCTGTTGCCCGGGTATTTACAGAAGGCGTCAAAACTTTATTTTACCCCCGTACACATTGCCAGGATAGCGGCACAATGGTTAACCGAAACAGGGAAAGTAAATGTTCTGGATATTGGCGCGGGCGTGGGCAAATTTTGCATTACCGGAGCACAATATTCCAACAGTCACTTTTATGGTATAGAATATCGATACAGCCTGGTTAAACTGGCAAACGAGCTTATTGATCATTACGAAATTTCAAATGTTACCATTCTGCATAAAGATATTGTGAAGGTAGATTTTTCCAATTATGACGCGTTTTACCTGTATAATCCTTTTTATGAAAACCTTGTTCCATCACAACGATTGAATAATGAAGTGGAACTGGCCGGCTCACTCTACGGTCATTATTTAAAATACACAGAACACCAGCTCGATAAAACCAAATCAGGAACGAGATTGGTTACGTTTCATGGTAATAATTTTGAAATCCCGGACTCCTTTGAAAAACTAAAGGAAACAGAAGATAGGTCCCTAAAACTTTGGATAAAAAAATGATCGCGGAATACATACGTTTAAACATACCCGTAAAGGATGAGGAGTTTGATATGATCTATCCGGACGGGATGCGAAAACTGTCGCGCCGTCATTTTACGGAGGTCGATGTAGCTATCCAGGCAGCTCAACTATTGGTTACAAAACCTAAGCAAAAAATACTGGATATAGGAAGCGGACTTGGTAAATTTTGTTTTGTTGCCGGTTCTTCTACCGAGGCCAGTTACATTGGTGTAGATTATAGAAAACACTTCGTTGAACTTTGCAGGCAATTAGCCGTGAAACATAGGTTCAGGAATGTCAGTTTTATTCATGATGACGTTATAAATGTGGATTTTACACAATACGACGCCTTTTATTTTTTTAATTCCTTTTTGGAACACTGGGACCGGTCAGCAGAGCTGGATGATACCATTGATCTGGATTATGACAATTACATCAGGTATTCCGGTTTTTTAAAGGATCAGTTTGAAAAGTTACCGGAAACCACGCGTATTGTAACCTATCACGCCGAAGTAAATCAAATTCCGGCCTCCTATCGTTTGGTAAGTATACACTTTGGTGGATTATTGAAGTGCTGGGAGAAAATGCCTAAGCCGATAAGCGAATTACATTGATGAAATACTCCAAAAATAAACTAGTTGATATCGGTATAACCAAACTCAAAAACTTTGGATTCGTAAATGTTACAAAGGACAACATTTTTAGTGACGAGGTATACAAATATTATTTTAAAATTTTCATGAACTCCTTAAGAGCTCAAAATAAGAATTTGGATCAGTCGATTGACGAACTGCTTTCAGCAATTGACAAAAAAACAAATGAATAAAGTAAAACACTTTTTAAGTTATTTGTATCCGGTTTTGATCGAATCAAGATCAGGAGAATTATCGGGCCATCTTGAGGTCCGAAAATCCAGGGGCAAATATATTCTTGACAGCCTTACGGTAAATTATTCTTATGGCGGCCTGCAGCAATTATTCGATTCGTTATTTTATACCATCAATCTGAAAGAGCGAAATTTTAATAATGTACTTTTATTAGGTATGGGCGCGGGCAGTGTTGTTGCCTTATTAAGAGAAAAGTATGGGAAGAAGTGTAAAATCACGGCAATAGAAAATGACGCCGTTGTCATTGAACTGGCAAAAAAGTACTTTAATGTGCAAAGATTTAGTTCACTTAAAATAATTAAGGAAGATGCTTTTAAATTTGTAAGCGAAACAAAAGATAAATTTGACCTGATCATTGTAGATCTCTTTATTGACACTGAGGTTCCCGAAGTATTTACTACGCCTGAATTTGTAAGCAATGTCAGGAAAATAGCGACACATGATTGCAACGTGATTTTCAACAAAACAACGGATACATACAGACATAAAAAGGAATTTGAAAATCTCTTTCTGGAATTCGAACATTGTTTTCCAGGGTCCGAAGTCATTAAACTTATCTCATATAGTATGGAGAATAGTTTTATATTCTATAGTGTCCTCCCATTAATACTAAGAACCACTGATCCAATTAAAAAAAAGAACCCAGGTCAGGATCCATGGGTGAATTTTAAGCCTTCCTACACCTTTTATAATAACAAAATAAATTCCGGCCAGAATAATTTTATAAATTGTCCCCTACTTCAAAATTAACTTATTTATGATTTCATTATCCATAAAAGTAAAGCCGGGATCATTTAAAGATGAAATAATAATTGATAAAGATGGAGCATTACTCATAAAAATAAAAGAAAAACCAATTGATGGCAATGCAAATAGTTACCTGATAAAATTCCTTGCTAAAGTATTTAATACGAATAAAAGCGGTGTCATTATAGAAAAAGGCCTGGCAAGTCCATATAAAAAAGTACTGATAAATATTGACCTTCCGAACTACGAAAGAGCATTAAACCAATACAAAAAATGAAAGAAACACCTCTAACAGAAATTCACAAGCGTTTAGGAGCTAAAATGGCGTCCTTTGCAGGATACAACATGCCCATCCAGTATGAAGGAATTAACGTGGAACATGAAGCAGTCAGAACCTCCGTTGGGGTGTTTGATGTTTCACACATGGGAGAGTTTTTGATCAGTGGGGAGCACGCGCTGGATTTAATTCAAAAAGCAACAACAAACGACGCCTCGAGACTTGAGGTCGGGAGTATTCAATACTCCTGTATGACCAATGACGCCGGTGGAATCATCGATGATCTGTTAGTATACAGGATATCTAAAAATTCTTATATGCTGGTTGTAAATGCTTCCAACATCGAAAAGGACTGGAACTGGTTAAGATCGAGAAATAGTTTTAAAGCGGAGATCCTGGATGTTTCTGATCATACGTCCTTACTTGCTCTACAGGGACCCAGGGCAGTTGAGGTTCTTCAGGAACTAACAACACTTGAGCTGGAGAGTATTCCCTATTATTCCTTCAGGATGGGCACTATCGCAGGGGTTCCTAATGTTCTTGTTTCCAATACCGGCTATACTGGTGCGGGCGGATTTGAGCTTTACATTTCAAACAGGGATGTGGCTTATATCTGGAAACAGCTTTTTATTGTTGGTGAAAGATATGACATTAAACCTGTTGGATTGGGCGCCAGGGATACGCTGCGTTTAGAAATGGGTTATTGTCTGTACGGAAACGATATAGATGATTCCACCAGCCCACTGGAGGCCGGATTAGGCTGGATAACCAAATTTAATAAAGGATTTACATCTGATCTGAGCTTAAGCGCGCAAAAAAGAGAAGGCGTTTCACGAAAATTAATTGGATTTGAAATGATCGATAAGGGCATTCCCCGGCATGATTATGATATAACTGATGCGTCAGGCAACAAAATCGGCAATGTTACGAGCGGAACACAATCTCCGACACTTAAAAAAGCGATAGGAATGGGTTATGTAAAAACTGAGTTTTCAAAGCCAGGGACTGACATTTTTGTCAGGATCAGGGATAAAGCGATCAAAGCAACTGTTCAGACGATTCCGTTTGTAACAAAGACTGTCAAATAAAATTCAATGTTTAAAAACCTACACAAAAAATACAGTGCTTATTTTATCGATATATGGCAATACCTGGTTATTATTGTTATAATGATCCTGGCTGCCGCTTTTATTTTATAACATGTTTAAATTTTTTGATCTGATCGTGCAAAAAACAAATGGGAGAATAACATATCACCTGATTACGTATTTTCTAATGGTACTGCTCATCTCAATTATTTTTTTATTTGTTTTTGTTTTATGATAAAGAGATAGGATCTTATACACTAAACTTTAATACCAAAAATGAATTATCCTCAAAATTATTACTTCACGCGTGAGCACGAATGGGTTAATATTCTGGACGATATCGCGCGAATTGGACTAACCGAACTGGCCCTAAGAGAATTGGGCGTTGTAAAACAAATAGAGATACCAACAATAGGCCAGACCTTAAAGAAAGAACAGGTTTTTGGAAAACTTCAAAGCGAACGCTATTTAACTAAACTAATAATGCCCTTTAATGGGGTTGTAATTGAAGTAAACACAGACGCTTATAAAAACATTAATGAAAAATATTTCCATGACCATTGGTTAGTTAAAGTTAAAATAAGTCAACCGGTCGATAAAAGTAATCTACTTTCGCTTGATCAGTACAAATCGTATAAGTCCAGCAATTTACTCGGTTTGATCAAGTATTTAAATACACTCAACACAAGCAGTCAGATGAATATCCCCAACTTGGATAATGAAAAGAAATAAATTTATTCAACTGCTAAATCCAGTTAAAAAGGGAGAAAAACTTCGAAGTATCCTTAAATTAAAATGCCCCCGTTGCCAGGAAGGAGATCTGTTTGTAGTTAAAAATCCGTATCGTTTAAAAACTGTCGATGATATGCCGCATTACTGCCCTGTCTGCGGGGAAGATTTTCAAAGAGAGGTGGGGTTTTACTACGGAGCTATGATGATAAGTCATGCATCCACTACTGTAATAGCTGTGATTGTGCATGGCATCGTATTTTATTTTTATGGATGGGCGCTCGCCCCGAACCTCATCCCAATTACGATCATTATTTTAGGCCTGTTCCCGGTGATCTTCAGAACTTCAAGAGCTATCTGGATCAATATGTTTAGTAAATATGATCCGGATGCTATCAAAAACAAAATAATCCATGAAAAAAACTTAGAAAAGAGAAAGTCTTAAACTACCGCATTGAAGACGAAAGTATAAAAACATTAATTTAAAAAAACATAAAAAAACAACTATTATGGAAGTAAAAGACAGCAATGGGAACATCTTAAACGATGGGGACTCAGTAACATTAATAAAAGATCTAAAAATAAAGGGTTCTTCGCAGGTATTAAAGAGGGGAACTGTGGTAAAAAAAATTAAACTAACAGATGATGTTGATGAAATAGATTGTCGTATTAATGGTAGCAGTATTGTTTTAAGAACTGAGTTTTTGAAAAAAATATGATGTCGGAAGCATAATTTGGAAGTCGTTGTAAAGGAATAACTATAACTACAGTAAACCCCTTGGCACAATGAAACTTCCGGATTCAAAACTGTTCTGACATCTCTGCTCCTTTGCTTTGTTGGCTGGGTTAGCGAATAGGAAGATGCGTTAGTTTACACAACAAACCGAAATTCTCCGATTAATCCTGATCCAATTGTTATTAAAACTGTTTCCCCATCACTTTACTGGAAGCAAGTGCATACCGGAAAGGATTGTTCATTTTTACACTGATCTCCAGTCCGCCAAAACTGCGCGAAGTGGTCATGAGTTTGGAGATATTAAAATCGTAGTTCAACCCGATACTGTATTTACCAAGTTCCGCCATACAAGTAAGCGCGCACATATCCTGAAGACGGTAAAATAAACCCAGGCTTAAGGATTGCCTTGTATCAGCACTTTCTTTAAACGCTTTTCTTACGCTGGCACCCAGGACTAACTCATACGCGTTGGCCTGGTATTGAAATAAAACAGAGGGGATCACACTCAAAGAAGAATTCCTGAGATAAAGGTGATAGTACTCATAAAAATTAATGCGCATATTCAGCCTCTGGTCCGGCATGCCATACAAGCTATAGTCAGGGCGATTCAGGTGGCTGACGGAAATACCCATATTATTTTTCAGAGAGATCGTTTCCTTTTCTTTCTGAAGTGTAACAAAACTCAGTCCGACTCCGCAATCGAGGTAATTTTTAGATTGTAATACACTCGTTTCGTTGCTGCCGAGCGCTGCATTATACTCATACCCATCAAACTGGCTTCCCCAGGTAAGATCATCGTTCTTTACAGCGAGCTGGCCAAAGCCGGCGTATAGACCCGCTGATAAAAACCCCCTGCTGCTTACACGTTTGGTAATATTTACCGGAATCTCCGCCTTAAAATGTGTAAGCTGGTTATCCCCGGCTTTATCAAGTATAAGGTTGAGTCCCGCCGAAACATAAGCTTTCGAAGAATTTACATTCTCCTGTTTTTTAAAACTTTTATTCGTAACCGCTGCAAAGCTCGTGTAGCCGTTTGTAAAGGAGTTCCACTGACCTTTATACTGTAAGCCGGCTTCAAAGGAGTTGAGCACACCAAAGCTGGAAGGGCTGATGAGCTGCGGCGCCACAAAGTATTGCGAAAAATGAATGTCCTGGCCGGATAATTTTTCCGTAACAAACAAACATGCGAGGTATAGAACTGTTAGTTTTTTCATCTTATTAATGTAAAGTTCCCTTTTAATGATCTGGTCTCACCATTGCTTAGTGTTGCCGTTGCCTGGAAGATAAAAGACCCCGGATTTTGCTGAACACCATTTATAGTGCCATCCCAACACTGGTCTTTGCTGCTGATCGTAAATACCTTCTGACCCCAGCGGTTAAAGATCTCACACTGGATCGATTCAATGCAGTTTCCATAAATACACCAGGTGTCGTTATTACCGTCGTTGTTAGGACTAAAGGCCGAAGGCGCGAACAGGTTGCCGCAGCCTTGTTCCACCTGGATCACAATGATCGCGGAATTTTTACATCCCTTCAGCCCGGTGGTTTCAACTGTGTAGGTGGTTGTAACAGGAGGCCCGGCGACAGGATCTGCACAGGTATTGCAACTTAGTCCTTCGGAAGGTTTCCAGACATAATCTGTAGCGCTGCCACTGGCATTCAACTGGGTGCTCTGCCCGGACCTGATCTCCGTTGAAACAGCGGATACGCTTAACGATGGTACCGGGTTTACCGTAATAGCAACCGAGGTTGTAGCGGGCGGACACCCCGTTATCCCGGAACTAACGGTAACCACTGTGTTGCTTGCAAAGGTATAGGAAATGGAAGGGGTCTGATCGCCGGTACTCCAGGTATAAGTAGTTGCACCAGCTGCATTCAGCGTGAGTTTTTCGTTCCTGCAGATCTCACGTTTGCCTGAAACAGTAAGTGTAGGCGTCTGGAACACAAGCAGGCTAAAATTCGCCACACTTGAGCATCCATTCGGATCCGTCCCGGTAACCGAATAAGAACTATTAACAGAAGGTGTAACCGCGAGTGACGCTCCGGAAGCGCCACTGCTCCAGTTATAAGTAGTAGCCCCTGTAGCCGTCAGGACAGCGGAAGCCCCCTGGCATACAAAAGTATTCGCGCTGATTCCAACAAGCGGCAATGGATGTACGGTCAATTGCGCGGTAGCTGTATTGACACAACCATTGAGCCCCGCCCCTGTTACCACATAGGCGGTAGGAATGAGTGGTGTTACCTGGATCAGGTTGGTGGTTTCCCCACTGCTCCATGTATACGAGGCAGCGCCTGCGGAGGTAAGAGTGGCAGCCTGATTCACACAAATTGAAGTTGCGCTGGCCGATACCGTTATCACAGGCAGTGACAATGTTGAAACAGCTAAAGTGTTTGTACCTATACAGCCCTGTGAATCGCTGCCGGTAACCGTGTAGATAAGAGCTGTGCCAAGCGTGGCCGTCGGGTTGCTGATGAATGCATTGTTAAGTCCCGTGGCCGGGCTCCAGGTAT
>Ga0208492_1000383_pt1 | contig 39174 bp, 31 predicted proteins | sample Subbioar_CSW14AB_FD_184820 | JGI IMG/M metagenome (GOLD analysis project Ga0208492, IMG submission 184820) | Serpentinite rock and fluid subsurface biosphere microbial communities from McLaughlin Reserve, California, USA - CR12Mar_CSW14AB (SPAdes) | ecosystem: Environmental > Terrestrial > Deep... | reverse complement strand
AGTCAGCCGCATTCGACCACTCTGCCACCTCTCCGTGACTGCTTGCTTCAGTCGCCGGCAGCGCGTTGCGCTGCTGTACAACTGATTGGATTCGCCCGCGCTGTCGCGCACTCATCTCATGAGCTGTCGCGCACGATGACGGCCATCGCGCGGGCCGCGAGTATACCGTATTGACGATGATTGTCCGCGCTTTTCCGCCGGCGCATGCCGGCGGCGTGCGTCAGGCCGCCGGACCACGCGCCTGGGTCAGTTGATCCGGGCCCAGACGCCCCGACAGTCTCGCGATGGCCTGCTCTGCCGCGCTTGAACCCAGCAGCGCGGCACGCTGGAACCAGCGGTAGGCTTCGAGCCGGTTGCGCTGGACACCAACGCCCTGATGATGACAGACGCCTACACAGTAAGCGGCCTGGGCATATCCCTTGGTGGCCGCGCGGCGGAACCATAGATAGGCGCGCACGCGCGCGCTGTCGCCACCGAGCGAGAGGTAATGGCGGGCGAGGCTGAACTGCGCTGCGGCATAGCCTCCCTCCGCCGCCGCCTGGAGCCAGCGCAGCGCGGCATCCATCTGTCCTTGGCGTTTCAACCATCGACCGAGTCGCCACTGGGATTTGGCGTGACCGGCGCGAGCGGCCTGTTCCAGCCAGTGTTGCGCAGCGGCGAGGTCCTGCGGCAATCCGAGACCGCGTTCGTAAAGAGAGGCGAGTGTGTATTGCGCCTTGGCCAGGCCTTGTTCGGCGGCGGCGAGTATCCAGCACGCCGCTTCCTCGTCATCCTGTTCCGGAGCGGCGCCGCCGGCCAGCAGCAGGCCGAGGCCATACTGCGCACGGGCATAGCCCAGGCTGGCGGCGGCGCGATACCAGGCCAGGGCTGCGGCGCCGTCGCGAGCGACGCCTCGTCCTTCGCTGAGCGCACGACCGAGGGCGAGCTGCGCGCGGGCGTCGCCTTGCTCTGCAGCGAGTTCGAACAGAGTCACGGCCGCCCGCTCGTCGCGCGCGATACCGTGGCCACGTTGCAGGTTGAGCGCGAGGAAATAACGACCGCTCGCGCTGCCAGCCTGGGCGGCGCGCTGCAGCCATTCAATGGCGGCGCGTTGATCGATGCCCTCGACCAGGCGTCCGCGCTGGTGGCACCAGCCAAGCAAGGCTTGCGCTTCGACATGCCCGCCATAGGCCGCCCGTTGCAGGGCGTAACGCAGGTCTTCGGCGCTGTCCGCCGACCCGGCCCTGTGCAAGAACAAGCGCGCGGCCCGGAAGGCGGCCTCGTCGTGACCACCACGCGCGGCCCGCAGGAACCATGCAAAAGCCTGCGACGGATCGCGCGCGCCGGCCCAGCCGTGCAGATAGCAGCGGCCCAGTTGATGAGAGGCCTCCAGATCGCCGTCCAACGCCGCGCAACGCAGGCGCGCCAGCGCGTCGGATTGCGGTTCGCAGTGGATGGCTGACTGACCCATGGCAGCTCGAATATCGGAGGCTCCGCTCCATCGTGGCTGGGGCCATTTCACACGCAATGCGCGGCGCCGGCAACCGCGCCCGGCAGCGCCGTACTGCGGCATCGCTCACAATCCCGTCCGCCTGTCCCGCCCCTGGGATTCAAGCCCGGAAAATCGCTGCCGATAGCCGGCTCATGGCTACATCCTTACAAGCACAGACGATGTCACCGGTGGCGACCCTGGTCGACGGCATGCTCGACCTGGTGCCGCTGCCCCAGGCTTATGTACGCATCCGCGAGATCGTGGACGATCCCGGTGCGTCACTGCGCGCCATCAGCGAGGTGGTGACGAGTGACCCGGCGCTGACCGGTCGCGTGCTGCGACTCGCCAACAGCGCCTATCTGGCACTCGCCTCGCGCGTCGATTCCATCGACCACGCGGTGCGGGTGCTGGGTCTCTCGCAGATTCACGACATCGCGCTCGCGACCTCCGCCGTCGGTTCGCTGACGCGGCTCAAGAACGAGATGTTCGACATTTTCGATTTCTGGCGCATGAGCGTTTACACCGCGGTCTGCGCCCGGCATCTGGCGATGACCTGCTCGCTGCCGGCGCCACAGCGCCTGTTCATCGCCGGACTCATGCACAACATCGGCAATCTGATCATCGCCCATCAGTTGCCGCAGGCGTATATGGAATGCGTGCTGTCGGCACGTGCCAAGGAGCGGCCTTATCACGAGATGCAGCAGCAGTTGCTGGGCTTCGACTACGCCGATGTCGGCGCTGAACTGTTGCGGCAATGGAATCTGCCGCCGGCCCTGGTGCAACCCGTGGCTTTACATACCCATGTGATCGCCGAGGTGGCGAGTTCCGATCAGCCCTTCGCAGCGGTGATGCACATTGCCGCCGCCACCGCGCGCGCCGCGGTATGGCAGGACGCGGACAGCGAACCGGTGCCGGACTACGATGCGACCGCGGTCGCGTTGACCGGCACCACCGAGCAGACCATCGAGGAATTGATGCAGCAGGTCGACACCGAAGTCGCGGAGTTCATAGCGATTCTGATGCCCAACGCCTGAGTCATCAAGACGCTGCCAGACGACGCGCCACGTAACTGCCGGGCGCATCCTCGAGAACCTCGAGCTCGCCCGCACCGGGCACCCGCGCCGGCACTTGCTCGCCGCTCAAGTCCGCTATCCACTGCATCCACTCGCTCCACCACGAAGCGTCATGGGCCTCCGCTTTCGCGAGCCATTCATCCGCCGTCATTTCGCTCGGCGTCGGACCGGTGAAATAGCCGTATTGCCGCGGTCCCGGCGGGTTGATGATGCCGGCCACGTGACCGGCCTTGCCGAGAATGAACTTGACCGGTCCCTGAAACAGACGCGCACCGGCGTAAGTCGATTTCCATGGCGCGATGTGGTCTTCCACCGCTGACACGAAACAGGTCGGAATGCGTACCTGGCGCAGATCGATGGGCGTGCCGTCGACACTCATGCCATTCGGTTTGCAGAACTGATTCTCGAGATACATCTTGCGCAGATAGGTGCTGTGCATGCGCGCCGGCATGCGCGTCGAATCGGAATTCCAGTACAGCAGATCGAAAGCCATCGGCTGCTTGCCGAGCAGATAATTGTTCACTACGAACGACCAGATGAGATCATTCGCACGCAGCATGTTGAAAGTGGTCGCCATCTCGGCGCCATCGAGATAGCCCTTCTCCTGCATGGTCTGCTCGATACCCTGCAACTGACCTTCGTCGATGAACACGCCCAGATCGCCCGGCTCGGCGAAGTCGAGCATGGCGGTAAAGAAAGTCGCAGCATTGATGCGATCGTCGCCGCGCGCCTGCATGAGCGCGAGAGTCGCGCCGAGCAAGGTGCCGCCAAGGCAATAGCCGATCACGTTGATCGAGCGCTCGCCGGTGGCGGCTTCCACGGCATCGAGCGCGGCCATCGGCCCCTTGCGCACGTAATCGTCGAAATCCATGTCCGCCAGACTCTGGTCGGGATTGACCCAGGAGATCACAAAGACCGTGAGTCCATGGTCGACCGCCCACTTGATGAACGAATTGCGCGGCTGCAGATCGAGGATGTAGTACTTGTTGATCCACGGCGGGATGATCAGCAAAGGTCGCCGAAAGACCTGCTCGGTGCTCGGTGAGTACTGGATGAGCTGCATGAGCTCGTTCTGGTAAACGATCTTGCCGGGGGAGATGGCGACGTTCTTGCCAAGCTCAAAGGCGCTGGTATCGACCATGCGGGTCTTGAGCTTGCCATCCTTGGGATCGATGTCCGCCAGAAAATTCTTCAGGCCATCGAGCAGATTGCGTCCACCGGTTTCAACCGTGGCGTGCAGCACCTGCGGGTTGGTCAGCGCGAAGTTGGTCGGCGCGATGGCATCCAGATATTGCCGGGTGTAGAACTCGAGCTTCTTCGCGGTCTTCTCATCCATGCCGTCGGCGCCCGCGACCAGCCCCTGCATGAGGCCGGCGGTGGCGAGATAGGTCTGCTTGATGTAATCGAACAGCGGATTCTTTTCCCAGTCCTCGGACTTGAAGCGCCGATCTTCCTTGGGCGTCGGCACCACCGCTTCGGCCTCCATGCCGAACATGCGCTGGGCGGTGGACTGCCAGATCTGCATGTAGGTGGTCCAGGCGTTGAACTGCGCTTCGAGCAGGCGCGAGGGGTCGCGCGACAGACTTTCGGTGAAGGCGGCAAAGGCAGGCAGGATGCCGGCCGGGTCGAGGTCGCTCAATTCCTGCGCGCTGTGACCCTCGAAGAACTTCTTGAGCATGGTCTGGGATTGGGCGCTGATATTGCCCACCGCTTCGGCCAGTTCGAGCGGACTCGGCAATTCAGCAAACGGCGTATTGGTATTCATGGCGTGGCTCCCCGCATGCGTGCTGGTCACTGCAATGGAAGCACAAAAACCGTGCGATGAGGCTGTTGTTGCGTTGCAGCATTAGTGCCGCGACTCTAAGGACGGGGCGCGGGGCTGTCAAGCCGCGCCCCGTTGCAGTGCCAGGCTCAGCGCTTCTTCGGCATGTAGAGATCAGTGATGGTGCCGCTCCACATCTCGGCCGCCATCGCGATGGTCTCCGACAGAGTGGGATGGGGATGGATGGTCAGGCCGATGTCCTCGGCGTCGCAGCCCATCTCGATGGCAAGCGCCACCTCGGCAATCAGATCGCCCGCGCCCGGTCCGACGATACCGGCACCGATCACGCGGCCGTCCTCGGGGTCGATGATGAGCTTGGTCATGCCCTCGCTGCGCCCGAGCGAAAGCGCACGGCCGCTCGCCGCCCACGGAAAGGCGCCCTTCTCGACCTTGAGCCCGCGCGCCTGGGCTTCGGTTTCGGTGACGCCCACCCAGGCCACTTCCGGATCGGTATAGGCGACCGAAGGGATCACGCGCGCATCGAACGCCGCCTTGTGTCCGGCCGCGACTTCCGCCGCGACCTTGCCTTCGTGCATCGCCTTGTGGGCGAGCATGGGCTGACCGACGATGTCGCCGATGGCGAAGATATGCGGCACATTGGTGCGCATCTGTTTGTCGACCGCGATGAAACCGCGCGCATCGACCGTCACGCCCGCCTGATCGGCGCCTATGCCACCGCCATTCGGTCGCCGACCGACCGCCACCAGCACGCGGTCGAAGCCGGCGGTGGCCGGTGCGCCCGCGCCCTCGAAATGTACGGTCAGTTCATCCGCACCCGCCTCGACCTTGCTGACCTTGGTGCCGGTCATGATGCCGGCGAGGCCGGCCTTCAAACGCTTCTCGAGCGGCTTGATCAGATCACGGTCGGCGCCCGGAATGAGTTCCGGCGTGAGTTCGACGACCGTGACCTTGGCGCCGAGCTCCATGTAGACGGTCGCCATCTCGAGACCGATGATGCCTCCACCGATGACCAGCAGCCGCGCCGGAATGTCCGTAAGTTCAAGTGCGCCGGTCGAATCGATGATGCGCGGGTCCTCCGGCAGGCCTGGCAGGCGCACCGGCTCGGAGCCGGCGGCGATGATGGCCTGCTTGAATTCTATGGTGGTCGTGCCGTCGGCGCCGGTCACCGCCAGGGTGTTGGGCGAGGTGAAGCTGCCGACGCCCTTCACCACCTCGACCTTGCGCTGCCTGGCCAGCCCTTCCAGGCCCTTGGTCAATTGCCCGACCACCTTGCCCTTCCAGTTGCGCAGCGCATCGAGTTCGATACGCGGCGCCGCGAAATGCACGCCGTGGGCGGCCATGTCGCGTGCATCGGCGATGACTTTGGCCGCATGCAGCAGCGCCTTGGAGGGAATGCAGCCGACATTCAGGCACACCCCGCCGAGTGTCGCGTCGCGCTCCACCAGCACCACGTTCAATCCGAGATCGGCGGCACGGAACGCCGCCGAATATCCACCGGGCCCGGAACCGAGTACGACGAGATCAGACTTCATCACGCCCCCTTCTGCGATTGATCACCGCGCCGGCGCGCGAGCGCGGTTTGACTTTCTTCCTGGGCTTCGCTTTGGCCTTGGGCTTGGGCTCGGGTCGATGGCGGAACAGCACCGCCGTCCCGCCGATGCCGGACACGAGCTCCGCCGCGAGGGATTCGCAGATGCGCGCGATATCGGCATCGCGCGCCTCGCGCTCGGCGCCGCGAAAGCGGATCTTGATCAGTTCATGGGCATCGAGCGCGATGCTGATTTCCGCAATCACCGCATCGCTCACGCCGTGCTGGCCTATCAATACAACCGGTTTCAAATGGTGCGCTTGAGCGCGCAGGCTGCGTTTACCTTCGGCAGTCAGCATGGTGCAATTCCGTGAGTCGTGATCAGCACGCATGATTCCATAAAATGCCCGCCATTGCGCGGCGGGCCACGCGGTCGACCCTGTGCGCGGATTTCTATAGCATCGTTGCAAGCCGCGCGCGGCACCTGCCTTCATCGAGGTTCGAACTCTCACCCATGAGCGACAATTCCGCCGCGCAAGACATCGGCCCGGCGCGCCGTGGCGCGGCTTGGGGTCTGGTGCGCAACATCGCCGCCGGCGCGCGCCTGGCGCGTGGCCGGCCGCTGAGCGCCGATGCCTTCGATGCGAGCTTGAGCCAGGTGCTGCTCATGCTGCTGCTGGTGTGGGGCGCGACCGCCGGTGTCGAGCGTCTCATGGCCGGCGACGGTGCGAGTTTCTGGATCTGGGGCCTGATGGCGGAAGCCACGCGTCTGCATTTGTGGTTGGCGGTGCTGGCCTTTGGCGCCTGGCTATGCGTCGGGCGCACCGGCCTTGCCTATCTCATCGTCGTGCAATGCAGTGCGGGCCTGCCAATCTGGGCGCTCGGCCGCGCCATCGAATTCCTCGCCAACCGCTATGCACTCGACGTCGAGACACCCTATACCACGGTGTTCTACGGCAGCATGCTGCTGTGGTATTGCACGCTGCTGTGGCGCTCGCTGGCGCTGCCGCCCCTGTCGATACCCGCGTGGCGACGGGGGATCACGGTCGTCTGCTACGGCGCGGTGCTGGCCGCCATGCACCAGTGGCTGCCCGACTCCCCGATCTTCTACCAGACCGAGAGTGACGAACCGGGCATCGACATCGAGACGGTCTATTACCGTCAGCAACAGATGCTCGATGCCGAGATGATCAATCTGCGCCCGCAGACGTCCGGTCAGACCGATCTCTATTTCGTCGGCATGGCCGCCTATGCGGAACAGGACGTGTTCATGCGCGAAGTGCTGGCGGTGCGCGACATCGTCGTGCGGCGCCTGGGCCTCGCCGGCCGCACCCTGACGCTCATCAACAACAAGCGCACGGTCGACGACTATCCGCTCGCCAACCGTCACAACCTCGCGCGGGTCGCCTCCGGCCTCGGTCATGTGATGGAGGTGGACGACGATGTCGCCGTGCTGTTCCTGACGTCCCACGGCTATGAGGATTCATCGCTGGCGGTGGAGTTCGGGCCACTCGGCCTGAACGACATCTACCCCGAGGATATCCGCGCCAGCTTCGATCAGGCCGGCATCCGTTATCGGGTGATCATCATCTCGGCATGCTATTCCGGTGGCTTCATCGATGGCTTGAAGTCGCCGGACAGCATCGTCATCACCGCCTCGGCGCGCGATCGCGCATCCTTCGGCTGTGGCGCGGAACGCGACTGGACCTACTTCGGACAGGCGTACTTCGCCGAAGCGATGAATCACACCACCAGCTTCGTGACCGCATTCGAGCAGGCCGCCATCGCCATCGCGGCGCGTGAGCGCGATGAGCGCAAGGAAGCCTCCGAGCCGCAGATCTGGGTGGGCGAGAACATCGCCCGGCACCTGCGCAACTGGCAGCCGCCGACGGCGGCCGCCCCTCAGCCCAGCGAGTCCAGATAGTCGGCGTAGTCTTCCTCGTCCATGAGTTCGTCCAGCGCTTCCTCGTCGTCGACGTTCATGCGGAATATCCAGCCGTCGTCGAACGGCGACTCATTGATGAGTTCCGGCTTTTCCAGCACCGCCTCATTGACCTCGACCACGCTGCCGCTGGTCGGAGCTTTCAATTCGAAATTGCCGTCGTCGGCCTCGAGCATGCCGATTTCTTCGTTGACGATGATGTCGCGCTCGACCTCGGGGGCCTCAACCGCGACCACGTCGCCGAGTTCGGACTGGGCATAGTCGGTGACGCCAACGGTCGCCATGCCGTCGTCGTCGAGCCGCACCCAGACATGGTCACTGGAATATCGGAGATCGTTCACTGGCCTTCACTCACCTGCGGGGATAGTCCGGCTTTAGCGGCCTCAGCCGCCAAACATTTTGCGCAGGTTATCGAGGCCCATCTTGAAGACGTCCTGGATAGCCGCGGTGGCGTCGGTTTCGCTGGCGCCGGCCGGGTCGAACTCGCTGGACCACTCGACGGTGGCCTTGCCCTTGCCGTCATCCCTGATGCGCAGGGTGGCGGTGTAATTGGCCACCGGCAGCGGCCCGCTGACGATGCTGTAGCGATACATGCGATCGCCATCATCAATCTTTTCCAGACGCTCGACGATCTCGGCACCGCCCAGCAATGACAGGCGACGCAGCTTGCCACCGTCTTCGAGCTTGCTGCTCGACACCGCCGGATGCCAGTCGGGCAAGGCGTTGAACTGCCCGATCAGCTTCCAAACTTCGTCAGCGCTCATGTTGACCGCTGAATTCATCGATACCTTAGCCATGTTTCGCCCTCGGGGATGTGGTGTGCCGGCGCCCATGGCCGGGGCCAGGCATGGGTTCCATGCGTGGCTGATAGATACTATAGAATACGAACAGCCGCTGCCCTAAGCGGCATTGTCTTCAAACACGTCCAACAGGCTGAGCGCATTCGTGAGTACCAGGTCCCGCGAAATAAAGATCGTCGACGACAAGACCGGGGAGATTGGCTGTGATGGGGGCGGTGGCTCCCTGGGCCATCCCAAGATCTATCTGCCCTTTGAAGGGCGTCGCTATGTGGACTGCTATTACTGCGGTCAACGCTTCGCCAAGTCGGGCTACGAATCGCCGGATGCCCACCACGCCTGAGACCGGCGATGCGCCGGCCTGGCCGGTGCGCATCGCGCTGGGATTGATTGAGGTGTATCGCGTCGCGCTCTCGCCACTGCTGGGACCGCGCTGTCGCTATCTGCCGAGCTGCTCCGAATATGCCGCCGAAGCGCTGCGCCTGCACGGCCTGCTGCGTGGCGGACGGCTGGCGGTGGCGCGCCTGCTGCGCTGCCATCCCTGGGGCGGCTCGGGCATCGACCCGGTGCCGCCCAAGCAAGGCACGCGCTGAACGGCGCCCCCGTCCGATCGTCAATACTTCACCCGATCGAAATCCACCATTTCGCGCTCGATGCCGCGCAGGCGCAACCAGTCGCGCAGCGCCTTGCCGGTGCCGGCGGTCCAGGGTTTGACCTCCTCGACGTGCACCCACTTGCTGTCGGCTATCTCGTGGCGATCGAGTTTGACTTCCTTGCTCGGCACGGTGACGTGGTAGGCGATCAAGAGCTGGTTGCTGCGATAGAACTCGTACATGCCAATGTACGACTTGAGTTCGGCGGGCAGGCCCAGCTCTTCCTGCACTTCGCGCAGCACCCCTTCCTCGGGCATTTCGCCGGATTCGAGAAAGCCCGTCACCAGTCCATACCAGTTTTCGGGCCAGCCGACGTTGCGCACCAGCGCGACGTGGTCCTCGTGTTCGACGATGGCGGCCACCACCGGGATGGGATTGTTCCAGTGCACGTAGCCGCAGCGGGCATCGGGGCAGGCCGGACGTTCGCGGCCGCCGAGCGGCAGACGCATCAGCGGTTTTCCACATTGCGGGCAATATTTCATCGAGGCTTTCCTGGACTGGTGATATTCGGTCGCGGCCGGGATTGCGACCATACACCAGCCGCCCCCCGCGACAGAAGCCTCGCGCGCCGACGGCGTTTCAGGTCTTGTGCCAGCCGATGGCGTAGGCGCACATGGCCAGCCAGAACAGACCGGTCAGAATCAGTTGCCAGTCGCCGAGCAAGGCATCGGCGGGCGACTCGCCGGCCTCCCGCACTTCCACCAGCCACTGATAGCGGAACAGTCCGAACAGCACAAAGGGAATGGTGAACACCAGTTCCTGCCGTGTGGTGACGACGAACATGCTGTAGAACAGCAAGGCGCCGGTCGCGGCCATCTGCGCGAAACGATCGAGCAGCGGCGCGGTGTACTGCGAGAGCACCGCACGCCCCGTGCCCCCCGCCCAGTTCAACTCCTGGCGACGCTTGATCGAAGCCAGATACAAGGCCAGGCACAGCGTGGTGACGAACATCCACGGCGAAACCGGCACCGCGATGGCCTCGGCACCGGCGTAGACCCGCAACATGAAGCCGATGGCGATGGAGAAGATGTCGATCACCGGCTGCAGCTTGAGCAGATAGGTGTGGGCGATGTTGAGCAACACATAGCCGACCACGATCGCGCCGGCGCGCGGCAGCATCCAGCAGCCGACGGCGAGCAGTGCGTACAAGCCCACCAGCAGCAGCAGCGCGGCGCGCGGACTGACCTCACCCGCCGCCAGCGGACGCTTGCTGCGCTTGACCGGATGGGCGCGGTCTTCGGCGATGTCATGCAGATCGTTGACGATGTAGACCGCAGAGGCCGCGATACAGAACAGCGTGAAAGCAAGGCCGGCGTGATAGAGCGCCACGCCATGGCTGAAGGCCCCGGCGAACACCAGCGGTGCCAGCACAAAAACGTTCTTGCTCCATTCCCGCGGCCGCAACAAGGCGATGACGGCGGCCAGCGGCGAGCGGCCGGAAACAGCGACGTATTCATTCATCGCGCTATTCTCGCCCGAGTGCCGAAAGCGCGCGAGTCCGTCATGGCACGGCGGCCTCGCCCGGCTGCTTGTCGGCCACGATGCGACGCATGCGTACGGCGGTCTCGGCCCAGCGCGGCGCGGCATGGTCCAGATAATAGGTCTCGAACACATCGAGCGTGGCGCGCGCCTGGGAATAGGGTTGTCTGGCGAGCCCCGCTTCGATGCCCGGCATCACCACCTCGATGGGCACGAAGTCGATTTCAGGTTCGTTGCGAAAGCCGTCCACCACCTCATCCTTGTAAATCCAGATCAACGCGGTCAGACGTCCGCCGAGTCGCGCATAGTCATAACGACGGGCGCCGTTCCTGACCAGCGGCTCCTTGTCGAGGAACAGATACATCTGTACGCCGTTGGCCGTCATCCAGTCCTTGTTGACCGCCTTCTCGTGGCCGATGCGACCGCGTTCCGCCACCCGCTTCTTCGCCACCGAATACTGCGTGAGTCCCGAGTACTCGACGAGGTAAGGCAGGCGACTGTAATAAGCGAGCATCGCGAGGCTGTTGCTGTACACCGCGCGTACCGGTCGGTCGCCCAGCACACGATGCAGGAATTCTCCGCGATTGCGGCAGAACGCCACGTAGTCCTTGGGATAGAACGCCCACTCATTGGCGATGCCGCGCAGCAGGGCCCGCTCGCTGGTGCCGAAGGGGTCACGCGGCAGCGCGCCCGCCACCATCGTCACAAGAAACAGGCCGATGGCCGCCGCGCGCGCGGTGACACAGGCAAGCAACGCTTCGAACAACAGCCACAGGAACGGCAGCGCCGGCATGAGACGTCGCGCGTACATGAAATCGCCGCCGCTGTGGACGACATAGAACGTGAACATGAGGAAGGCCGCGAGCAGCAGACCATTGGCCGGCGAGACCAGACGCTCGAGCCGCGCGCGTGCCAGCCACAACACCACGGCCAGGAACGGCGCCATGAACCAGTTGCGTTCGACGAACAGACCGACGTAGTACAGACCCTGACTCGCATACTCGTCGAGCGCCGACTTGGCGTAGAAGGCGGTCGGAAAAATGTCGCCGTAATAGCTGAGCTTGAACGCCACCAGCCCGGCACCGACCACCGCCAGTGGCAGCGCCAGCGTCATGCTGTCCCGCAAGCGTTCGCGCAGGCTCGCGCCCGGTCGTGCGAGAAAGGCATAGGCCACGCCCAGGGCACAGAACAGCACGCCATCGGGACGCGTCAGCGTCGCCAGCGCCAGCAGCAGCGCGGCCGTCAGCAGGCAGCGCCGATTGGGCACGTCGACCGCCAGCACCAGCAGGCCCCAGCTCGCCAACAAGCCGAACATGCTGGTCTCGAGTCCACCCGTTGCCCAACGCTGCTGATCTTCCAGCACCAGGGTCAGCGCCGCCGCGAGCGGCAGATAACGCGTGCCGTCGGCGGTCGCGCGCCGCCACGACCACCAGGCCAATACGCCCACCTGCGCCAGCCAGCAGCCCATGCCCAGCACATGGGACATGATTTCCGGCTGCGCGCCCAGTCGCATGAAAGCGGCCAGCGCCAGCGTCCACAACAGATTGGTATAGCCCTCGACGTATTCGCCGGCGTTGTAGACCAGCCCGCGTCCCTCGGCGAGATTCTGCGCATAGCGGAACGAGATGAAACCATCGTCCGACAACCACGCGAGTTGCATGGCGCGCGCGATGCAGGCCAGTGTCACCACCGCCACCGCCAGCACGAGGAGGCGACGATCGATGCCTTCGCTCGCGGGATGGGCACGCGGTGTATCCGAACTGTTCATGTCATGGGTTCCGGGTTTTGTCCGCCACCAGTTGGCGCAGATGACCGACCTGCGCGGCGCGCCCTGGCGCGGCGTCGGAGAGATAATAACGTTCCAGAAACTGCAGGATGGTGCGCGCCTCGGCGGGCGCGGCCCGCAGGATATCGCGCTCGGCCTGCGCCAGCACGGTCTCGATGGGCACGAAGTCGACGTCCGCGTGGCCGCGCAGAGGATCCATCACCGCATCGGAATAGCGCCAGATCTTGGCCGTGACACCGGTGCTGAAACCGATCAGATCAAAGCGGCGACGTCCATCGCTGCGTAGCGGCTGCGCGTCGTGAAAGAACAGCAGGTGAATATGATTGTCGGTCAGCCAGCGCGGGTCGGCGGATTTTTCGTGCCCTATCCGTCCGCGCTCCGTGAGTGTCTGCTTGGCCAGCGAATACTGCGTGAGGCCCGTCATCTCGACCAGATAGGGCAGGCCACTGTAATGGGCGAACATCGCCAGCCCGCCCTCATAGGCGGCGCGCACCGGACTTCCAGCCAGTATCGCGCCCACCTGCTCGCCCCGCGCCCGAGCCATCGCGATCACCGCCGGTGGATAGTGCGCCCATTCGTTGGTGATGCCGTCGATGAAGCCGGGTGTGTTCCCATAGAGCGGGCGCGGCACGGCGGCGGCGAGCAAGGTCGCGAAGAACAGCGCGCATGCCACGCGCCGCGTCGGCGTCAGCGCCAGCAGTTCTTCGCACAGCAGCCACAGGAAGGGCAATGCGGGCAACAGGCGTCGCGCGTACATGAAATCGCCGGCGCTGTGCACCACGTAGTAACCGAAGCTCAGCAGGGCCGCCAGCCACAACCCATTGGCAGGCGTCGCGAGGCAGGCCAGCCGCGCGCGTGCCCACCACAGGGCCAGCGGCACAAAGGCCAGGACGAACCAGTTGCGCGCGAAGAACAGCCAGACATAGCTCAGTCCCTGTCGGTAATAGGCATCCAGGGCGGACTTCGCGTAGAACGCGGTCGGGAACAGATCGCCGTAGTAACGCAGCTTGAAGATGACGAGCGCCGTTCCGATCAGGACCAGCGGCAGAGCGACGCAGGCGGAGTCGCGCAGTCGATCGGTCCATGGCGCACGCCGGCACAAGGGATAGGCCACGCCGAGTGCCGCGAAGATTGCGCCATCGGGGCGCGTGAGGCAGGCGAGAGACAGCACCAGCCCCGCGCCCAGCTGCCAGCGACGGCGCGCGTGTCCCGCCACCAGCAACAGCAGACCGCCCACGCACAGCAGATTGAACAGACTGGTTTCGAGACCGCCGCTCGCCCAGCGCTGGCTGTCTTCCAGCAACAGATTCAAGAGCGCGGCGAGCGGCAGCAGGGCGCGTCCGGTCGCGCGACTGCGCTGCCATGACCAGGCCGCGAGCGCGACCGACAATCCCAGCCAGCAGAGTATGCCGAGCGCCTGGGACATGAACTCCATCGAGCCGCCGAGTTGCAGCGTGGCGGCCATCGCCAGGGTCCACAACAGGTTGGTGTAGCCTTCGACGTATTCGCCCGCGTTGTAGACCAGGCCCAGGCCGTCGTGAAGATTGCGCGCGTAACGAAAAGAGATGAAGGCGTCGTCGGACAGCCACGCCATCTGCGCGGCGCGCAGGACACAGGCCGTCACCAGCAGCAGCGCGAGCCACGGCAAGCGCCGATCGAGGCGCGACGCAGCTTGCCCGCCGTCGTCTTTTGGATCACTGTCAGCCATAGCGAGGGGCGCGGTCACGTACATCCATGAGACGACAGGCCGCTATTATAGCCGCGCCCCGACCGGCGAGGTCGCGGCCACTGTCGAGCGCACACGAGCGATGCCTATGCATGTCAGCGGCTGGGGACGTCATCCCACCCTAGCGACCACGTCCTACCGCCCGGCCACGCGCCAGGCGTTGACGCGCGTGCTGCGTGCCGAGCCCGGCGAGCTCATCGCCCGCGGCATGGGCCGCAGCTATGGCGACGCCAGCCTCGCCGCACGCTGTATCGACATGACGGGCCTCGATCACTTGATTGCCTTTGATGCCGAACGCGGCGAACTCGAATGCGGCGCCGGTCTGACCCTCGCCGCCATCCTTGAAGTCATCGTGCCGCGCGGCTGGTTTCTGCCGGTGCTGCCCGGCACCGGTTTCGTCACCCTGGGCGGCGCCATCGCCGCGGATGTCCATGGCAAGAATCATCATCACGACGGCGCCTTCAGCGAGTTCGTCGATGACATCACGCTGCTCTTGGCCGACGGCTCCGAACTGCGCTGCTCGCGCCAGCAGCATGGCGGGCTGTTTCACGCCACCGCGGGTGGCATGGGCTTGACCGGCATCATCGTCAGCGCCCGGCTGCGCCTGCGGCCCATCAGCAGCAGCTACATCGAAGAACGTCTGGTCGCGGCGACCGATCTGCACAGCGCCATCGCCCTGTTGGAGAAGCACGACCCGAGCACCTATGTGGTGGCCTGGATAGACGTCAATCAACGCGGCGCACGGCGTGGCCGGGCGCTCGTCATGCTGGGCGAACATGTCACGGACGGTGGCATGGAGGCGCCGCGTCGTCGTCCCATCGCGGTACCGATCGATCTGCCGGGCGGCCTGCTCGGTCGTCCCCTGACCACGGCCTTCAATGCACTCTATTACTGGCGTGGCGCACGTCACGCCGAGCCACGGCGGGTGCATTACACGCAATACTTCTTTCCGCTCGATGCGCTGACGAACTGGAACCGGCTCTACGGCAAGCGCGGCTTCATGCAGCATCAATGCGTGATTCCCCACGCCAGCGCGCCCGCGGCCTTGCGCGAATTGCTGACCACCGTCACCACCAGCGGTCTCGTGTCGCCGCTCGCGGTGTTGAAAGGCTTCGGCGCCGGCAATGACAATCCTTTGTCCTTTCCGCGGTCCGGCCTGACCTTGACCATGGATTTCGCCTTCAGCGCCGCCGCGCTGCGTCTGTTCGCGCGCCTCGATGACATCGTCGTCGCCCACGGCGGACGTCTCTATCTGGCCAAGGACGCCTGCATGTCCAGGGACACCTTCCTGTATGGCTACCCACACTGGGAACGCTTTCAGGAAATACGTGCGCGCTACGGTGCACTCGGGCGCTTTGCCTCACTGCAATCACAACGACTGGGGCTGTAAGCCATGTTGAAAGTCTTGATCGTCGGCGCGACCTCGGCCATCGCCGAAGCCACCGCGCGACGCTATGCCGCACGCGGTGCGCGACTGTATCTGCTCGCCCGTGACGACGAACGTCTGGCCCTCATCGCGCAGGATCTGACGGTGCGGGGCGCGGCGGCGGTGCATCGCCAGGTGTGCGATCTCGGCGCGAGCTTCGATGCCGAAGCCATCGTCGATGCGGCCATCGCGGCCCTTGAAGGGCTGGATGTCGTGTTGATTGCCCATGGCGTGCTGCCCGATCAGGCCGCCTGCGAACAGCATGTCGCCAGTTTGCGCAGCGCGTTCGATATCAATACGTTCTCGACGCTGGCCCTGCTGACATCGATCGCCAATCGCCTGCAGACGGCGGGCCACGGCAGCATCGCGGTGTTGAGTTCGGTAGCGGGCGACCGTGGGCGTCAGAGCAACTATGTGTATGGCGCGAGCAAGGCCGCGATCGACGCGTTTCTCTCGGGTCTGCGCAATCGTTTGTACAAATACGGCGTGCAGGTGCTGACCATCAAACCGGGCTTCGTCGATACACCGATGACCGCCGCATTCAAGAAAGGGCCCTTATGGGCCAGCCCGCAGACCGTCGCCGATGGCATCGTGCATGCGATCGACAAGCGACGGGACGTGGCTTATCTGCCGTGGTTCTGGTGGGGCATCATGTGGGTGATCCGATCGATCCCGGAGCGGCTGTTCAAGCGGCTGTCACTGTAGGTGTGAATTCATTCGCACACTGAAGCCGGGAGCGACACGTAGCCGGCGCAATGGATGCGCGAATGAATTCGCACCGCAAGGGGCCCTACCACACATCCACATAACGCCGCGGCTCACGCCTCTCCTTGCCGGCCGCGCGCAGACCGCGCAACAACCAGGCGCGCGATTCCGCCGGATCGATCACCGCGTCTATCTCGCACACCGACGCCACCGACACGCCCTTGCCCTTGGTGTACATGTGCGCGACGAGTTCATCGAACAGCGCCTTGCGGCTGGCGGCATCGGGCGTCGCCTCGAGTTCCTTGCGGAAGCCAAGTTCGACCGCGCCTTCGAGGCCCATGGGACCCATCTCGGCGGTCGGCCAGGCAATGGTGAAAAAGGTTTGATGGGTGCTGCCGCCGCACATGGCCTGCGCACCGAGGCCATAGCCCTTGCGCAGCACGATGCAGAACAAGGGCACGCGCAGATTCGCGCTGGCGATGATGAGGCGCGAGCCGCGCCGCACGGCGGCGGTTTTCTCGCTGTCCGGCCCGACCATGAAACCGGGCGTGTCGCAGAGCGAAATCACCGGCAGGTTATAGGCATCGCACAGCTGCAGAAAGCGCCCGCCCTTCTCGCCGCCATCGCCGTCGATGGCGCCGCCGAGATGGCGCGGATCATTGGCTATCAAGCCGAAGGGCTGGCCCTCGATGCGAATGAAACAGGTCAGCAGACCGACGCCGTAACGGGGACGCAGTTCCAGCACCGAGCCTTCATCGGCCAGCGCGTGTATCACGGTGCGCACGTCGTATACCCGCAGGCGATTCTCCGGGATGAGGTATCGCAGTCGCCGCTGATCGACAGCCGTCCAGGTTGGTGCCACCCCTTGGAAATAGCCCAGCAACTGCCGCGCGGCGGCGGTCGCTTCGCGTTCGTCGGCACAGGCGATGTCGACCACGCCATTGGCGGTCTGCACGTCGATGGGTCCGATGTCCTCGGGTTTGAACTTGCCCAGGCCACCGCCTTCGATCATGGCCGGGCCGGCCAGACCGATATTGGAATTGGCGGTCGCAATCGTGACATCGGCGCAACCGAAGATCACCGCATTGCCCGCGTAGCAACGCCCGGAATTGACCGCGATACGCGGTGCCACGCCCGACAGCTTGGGCCAGGTGGCGAAGGTCTTGAGATCCAGCCAGCTCATGCACAACTCGTCGGTATCGACGTCACCCGGCCGGCCGCCGCCGCCTTCGGTATAGAACACGATGGGCGTCTTCCACTCGGCGGCGATCTCGAACAATCGATCCTTCTTCTTGTGATTGTGATGGCCCTGGGTGCCGGCCAGCACGGTGTAGTCATAGGCCATCACCGCGCAGCGCGTATTGTCGGCGCCGAACTGCGCCGCATTGACCGTGCCAAAGCCCGCGATCATGCCGTCGGCCGGCGTGTTCTTCATGAGATCCTCGACGCTGCGTCGACGCCGCTGGGCGGCAATCGCGAGCGCACCGAACTCGATGAAGCTGTCGGGGTCGCACAGATCCGCAACGTTCTCGCGCGCCGTGCGCCCCTCTATCTTGCGGCGCTTGGCCACCGCGTCAGGACGCGCGGCGTCGAGGGTCAGGGCGTGGGCGGCACGCACTTCTTCGAGATCGGCACGCGTCGCATCGAGATCGATCTCGGCGACCGCCTCTTCGCCCTGTTCGGCATGCTCATCGATCACGAGCAAAGCCAGCGGCTCACCCTCGTCCAGCACATCGCCGATACCGACCAGGATGGCGGTGACGCTGCCGGCGGCGGACGCGGCCACCACGTGATGCATCTTCATTGCTTCCAGGACCGCGAGCTGCTGACCGCGTTTGACCGTGGCACCGACCGCGACATCGACACTGATGACACTCGCGCGCATCGGTGCCGCGACCGCCGTCGCACCGGGCGGAATGACAATTGCGCTGCGCGTGCTGGCGACGGCGGTCGGAGTGGCGCTTTCAGTCGCGACATGGCGCGCGGCCGCGCGCATCAAGGCCGCGCCGTGCTGCTCGACATAAGTGGTATTGAGCGCGCCGCTCGCCAACGCGGGTTCGGCCAGCAATGCCTGCAACAGTGGCAGATTGGTCGCGATGCCCTCGATCACGAACTCGCTCGCGGCGCGCCGCGCGCGGCCGAGCAACTGCTGGAAATCACCGGGGCTGTGCACGATGAGCTTGGCGAGCAGCGAATCGAAAGCCGGGCTCGGCGCATAGCCGCATCGTGCCGCGGAATCGACGCGTATGCCGGGACCGGTCGCCGCTTCAAAGCGCGTGATGCTGCCGCTCGCCGGCCGCGGCGTGCCGTCTTCGCCCAGCACTTCGGCATTGATGCGTATCTGCACCGCATGGCCGCGTGGCGCGGCGGGCGGCAGATCCATGCCGAGCTCCGCCAGGCTCGCGCCCTGCGCCACCTGTAATTGCAGCGCCACCAGATCGAGCCCCAGCACTTCCTCGGTGACCGTGTGTTCAACCTGCAATCGTGCATTGGCCTCGATGAAGAACCAGTCGCCATGCTCGGCATCAAGCAGGAATTCAAACGTGCCAAGGCCGCGATAACTGGCGTGGCGCGCCATGCGCAACGCCGCGTCGAGCAGGGCTTCGCGGGTCTCGGTGTCGAGATGGGGGGCAGGTGCGACCTCGATCAGCTTCTGATGACGGCGCTGGGTCGAGCAGTCACGCTCCCACAGATGCGTGACCGCACCACGCCCGTCGCCCAGCACCTGCACTTCGATATGTCGCGCGTTCGCAATGTAGCGCTCGGCATAGACACTGCCGTCACCGAACGCGGCAAGCGCCTCGGCGCTGCAGGCCGACCACAACGCCGCGCCATCGGCACCGGGTGCCACCACCCGCATGCCGCGGCCGCCACCACCGGCGGCGGCCTTGATCACCACCGCCACCTGTGCGCCCTGGGCGGCGCGGAAATCTGCGAGTGCGCCCGCCGAGGTCAAGGCATTCGAAGCCGACAAGGTCGGCACTTTGCATTGGCGCGCCAGATCATGGGCCGCGAGTTTGTTGCCGAACAGCGCGAGCTGGGTGGGCGTCGGGCCGACGAAGGTCAGCCCCGCCGCTTCGCAGGCCGCGCCGAAGCGCGCCTGTTCGGCGAGAAAGCCATAACCGGGATGCACGCCCCAGCAGTGCGCGGCGAGCGCTTGTTCGACTATCGCGCCGGCGTCGAGATAGGCCGCCGCGCCACGCCCGGCAATGCGCAGCGCGCTGTCCGCGCGCGACACATGCAGACTGTCGGCATCGTCGTCGCTGTACAGCGCCACCGTGTGGTAGCCGAGTTCGGAAGCGGTGCGCATGATGCGCAGCGCCACTTCGCCGCGGTTGACGATGAGAAGTCGGCGGGTCGTCATGTCTATGCTCGCGAGGATGAGTCAAGGAGCCGCAGTATAACCGCGTGCGCCAGCCCGCCACCCCGCCCGATCAAGTGTGTCAGGCACGGTAAAGCACCATGGCGGCGGGGCGATGATTGACGCGCGCGGCTGCGCTCGGCACAGTGCGGTAGTCCTTCCGCACGTAGAATCCATCACTTGATCAAAGCTCTCATGCTCCTGCTCGGCGCCGGCAAGTTCGGCAAGGTGTTGCTGACCTCGGGCACCATGCTGCTGTCGGTATTCACCTATTCCTTCATCTTCGGATGGCGCTACGCGGCGGGCTTCGTGCTGCTGATCTTCGTGCACGAGATGGGTCACTTCATCGCTGCGCGTCAGCGCGGGCTGGATGTCGGCGCACCGACCTTCATTCCTTTCGTCGGTGCCTGGATAGAAATGAAATCGCTGCCCCACGATGCGGAGACCGAAGCCTACGTCGGCCTGGCCGGCCCTTTCGTCGGCACGCTGGGCGCATTCGCCTGCTATTTCCTCGCCCGTGCCCAGGACAGCGATTTGCTGATGGCGCTGGCCTATGCCGGCTTCATGCTCAACCTGTTCAACATGCTGCCCCTCTCGCCCCTGGACGGCGGCCGCATCACCGGCGTCATCTCGCCGAAAATCTGGTGGATAGGCGCGCCGCTGCTGGTCGCGCTGTTCCTGTGGCGCCCGAGTCCGATGCTGATACTCATCGCCCTCATTGCCGCGCCGCAATTGTGGGCCAGCTTGCGCGGCGATAGCGGCCGACCGGCCGGCTACTACGACATTCCACTCGCCACGCGGGTGAACTATGGTTGCTGGTACCTGGGCCTGCTCGGCATCCTGGCCCTGCTGACCTTTGAATTGCACGGCGTGCTGAAACCGGCGTGAGGGTTCATGGACCGGGCATCGCTGTGCCGCCATCCCAATGCTCTTCAACAAGGAATGTGACGCCATGACCGCACGCCACCTGCTCACCGTTCTGCTCCTGCTGCTGTGCTGCCACGCGCGCGCCGAAGAGGCCGCGAGCAGCGTAACGCGCGAGGAATTCGAAGCCGGTCTCAAATACCAGCACGGCGAAGTGGCGCTGCCCAATGGCATCGCAACGCTCAGGATCCCCGACAACTTCCGCTATCTCGGCCCCGAGGATGCGCAACGCATCCTCGAACAGGCATGGGGCAATCCGCAAGGTGGCGGCACGCTCGGCATGTTGTTCCCGGCCGACGTCAGCCCGCTCGACGCCGAGGGTTGGGGCGTGGTCATCACCTACGATGAAGATGGCCACGTGTCCGACCAAGACGCTGACAGCATCGACTACGACAAGTTGATGAAAGACATGCAGGAAAGCACCGCCGAAGCCAATGCCGAGCGCGCCACGCTAGGTCAGGATCCGCTCGAACTGGTGGGCTGGGCAGCGCGCCCCTATTACGACAAGGCAGCCAGGAAGATGCACTGGGCCAAGGAACTGCGCGTGCCCAATGCGCCTGAGCACACGCTCAACTACAACATCCGCATCCTCGGCCGTCATGGCGTGCTGGTGTTGAACGCCGTGTCGGGCATGAGTCAGTTGTCGGCGATACAGAGCCGCATGCAGGAAGTGCTGGCCTTCACCGAATTCAATCCCGGCTATGGCTATTCGGATTTCGATCCGTCCATCGACAAGACCGCGACCTATGGTCTGGCCGCGCTGGTCGCGGGTGGCGTGGCGGCCAAGGCCGGCCTGTTCGCCAAGCTCTTCGCGCTGATCATCGCCTTCAAGAAGGTGCTGGTGGTGGTGGTGATCGGCCTCATCGCGGGCCTGCGCAAACTGTTCGCGCGTAAAGGCTGAACCATCGATCGCTCGCAGGTGCGAATTGATTCGCACCTGCGGGGCAGAAATCAACCGCCGTAGAAGACCTTTTCGCCGAGGTCCTTCAGCGTCAACGTGACATCGTCGGCGCGGCCGGCCGGTGTTTCCTTGACGCTGGCGTCGATGACCTCACCGATGAACACCGAGTGATCGCCATTCTCGACTGACTGGGTCAGGCGGCATTCGATGGTGGCGGCGGCGCTGTCCAGCAGCGGCGCGCCACTGACACCCAGGTGGAAATGTTCGCCGTTGACGGTGTGGCCGTCACGTTCAGCCGGCTTGAAGAACGCGAAGGCGAGGCCGGATTGGCCCTTGCCCAGCACGTTCAGGGCGAAATGACCGGACTGCTTGATGATCTCGTGCGCGCCTGAATCGGCCTTCACGCCCACCACCACCAAGGGCGGCTTGAAGGCGGTCTGGGTCACCCAGTTGACGGTCGCGGCGGCGACCTCGCCTTGCTCATTGGCGCTGGTCAATACATAGAGCCCATAGGGGATCATGCGCAGGGCGGTTTTCTTGACGGCTTCATCCACGGGCAATTCCTCGCGTATCAGGACAGGTAAATGGAAGGGCCAGCATAAACGCTGGCCGTGGCCGCATCCAAACCCCGATCAAGAAGTGCCGCGCAGTCGCTTGACGATACGGGACACCGCCGTGACAGCCAGCAGTGTCACGGCACCGGTCACCACACCCGCCAGCGCATCGCTGACCAGCGGCAACAGAATATGCAGCAGGCCACCGACCAGCGGTTGCGCCGCGCCCCAGTCGGCGAGTGCATGGCCGAGATGGCCGACCATCGGCAGACCATGCATGATGATGCCGCCACCGACCATGAACATCGCAACGGTGCCCGCCACCGACAGGAATTTCATCAAGGCCGGGGCCGCGACCAGCAAGGCGTGGCCCAATGCGCGCGCCGCGGCGGATGCGCGGTTGACGAGGTACAGGCCGGCATCGTCGAGTTTTACGATGCCGGCGACGAAACCATAGACACCGATGGTCATCAGCACTGCGATCGCCGACAACACGCTGACCTGCTGCATGAATGGTGCATGCGCGACGGTGCCGAGCGAAATGACGATGATCTCGGCCGACAGCACGAAGTCGGTGCGCACCGCGCCGACAATCTTGTCGCGCTCAAAGGCAACCATGTCGACCGCCGGATCGGCCACCGCCTCCCGCAGGTGGGCGTGTTCGATCTCGTCCTCGGCGGCGCTGTGCAGAAAGCGATGGGCGAGTTTTTCAAAGCCTTCGAAACACAGATAGGCGCCGCCCACCATCAACAGCGGTGTGACCGCCCACGAGGCGAAGGCGCTGATGGCCAGGGCCGCCGGCACCAGGATGAGCTTGTTGCGGAACGAGCCCTTGGCGACCGCCCAGACCACCGGTAATTCGCGATCCGCGGCGATGCCCGTCACCTGCTGTGCATTCAACGCGAGATCGTCGCCCAACACGCCGGCGGTCTTCTTTGCCGCCATCCGGGTCATCAGCGTGACATCATCGAGCACGGTCGTGATGTCATCGAGCAAGGCCAATAAACTGCCTGCGGGCACGGGGCTCACCTGTGTATTCGGGGTCGCCTATTCGGCGGGGAATCGAGGCTGAGGTCAAGCCCCGGCACGGGTCGTGCGCCGCCGTTTCGGGCGCGGATGGATGCGCGTCTGCGCAATGCGCTCTGGCTTCGTTGTGGGTCCGACTTCAGTCGGACATTCCATCCGCGTCGTTATCCGGTGGGCCTTCGTTTGAAGGTGCGCAGGGCGAGCGCGGACGCGTTCAGTAACACCCGCAGCCGCCACCGGCGCCCGTCGCACCGCCCATGGCTGCTTCACGGCTCATGTACACGTGTTCGCGCAAAGCGCGCTCGGCGGGGTTGGGGCTGAGCGCCATGTCAGCCCGCGCAAGGCGGCCACGTTGCCATGGCGCCACCTCGGCACAACCCGACGATGTCATCGCCACCGCTGTCAACAGCGCGACTCCGAAGAAACGAAATATCAGCATGGACAGGCGTCTCATGATGGTGATCCGGATAGCCAGGGCCATGGCGGGATCGCAACCGCGCCGCTCCGTGGCGGCGCCCAAGATGAAGCGCACGCGGAGCGCGGTCAACGCGACACATTGTCGCAGGGTTGGCGCGCGGATCAGCGCTCGCCCATGCGGTAGATGGCGGTATGCATGACCCGCATCAGCGGTTGACCGGCCTCGATGAAGATATCGATATCGGCATAGTCATGGCCTTTGCGTCTCGACAGGGACACCACTTCGCCACGCACCACGATGGTCTCACCGGGTGTCGCCACGCCCAGATGGCGCACTTCGCTCGCGGTATGCACCCAGGCGCCGACCGCGACGCTGCGGTCGACGAGGATATTGGCCTGACGCAACAGCCAGGCGGGATGGATGAGGTTGTCATAGCAATCGAGCGCGTCGCCGGCGGCGGCGTTGAATGCCGCTGCCTCGGCGCTCGACTGCGAGACGCGCAAGGTGCCGAGCACGGGGTCGGCGGTCAAGGCTTCGGGCGTCGCGGCGCGCCGCATGGACGACAGCGGCGCAATGGGTGGCAGTGCGCGGCCAGCTTCGATTCGTGCCGGCAACTGCGCCGCGCCGAGCGCGCACACCGTGCCGCTGTCATTGCTCACTTCGATATCGAGACTCAGGGCGTCGCGCGCCACGGCTCCGACCTTGGCCGACACCTGCAGATTCTCGCCCGCATAAATCGGGCTGCGCAGCCGCACCTGGCTCGCGCCGCGCCGCAGGAAATCGACGCCGAACACCGCAACCACCGGATGCAGCAGATAGCCATAGGTGGTGACGCCCGCCACCAGGCCGCCGCCAAATCCATGACGTTGCGCGGCGCTGTCTTCATGGATGGGATTGCCGCTGTCGACGGCATCGTTGACGGCGATGACCGACCACGCTGGCAGGCGGTCACCGACGGCGAAATGAGCAAAGCTTTCCGATGGGTGCTGGGACACGTCCACTCCCTCGCGCGATGAATGAGGCGCGCAGTCGTCAAGACTGTATGCCGATCATTCCCTGAGCGCACGGACCTCGGCCACCGGCCGGCCTCGCACGCGGCGCGTCGGCCGCGGCTCAGACGGGCAGCGCGGCGCTGCGCGCCGCCGTCTCCACGGCGTTCAATACCGCCAACGGCTCGGCCGGCTTGCCGAGGAACACCACGCCGCCGGCGCGCGCCACATCGCGCGTGGCGCGGTCGCTATAGCCACTGTAGAGCACCACCGGCACATCGGCCCGCAGTTCGCGCAGCGCCGCGGTCAGTTCGAGGCCGGTCAGTCCCGGCATGGTCTGATCGGTGAACACCACATCGTACGCACGTGGCGCGGCCGCGAACACCGTCTGTGCCTCGCGGCCGTCGGCCGCCAGCGTGGGAAAGGCGCCCTCGCCGCTCAGCAACTCACCCAGGAAGTGGCGCACCAGCGGTTCGTCATCCACCACCAGTACGCGCAGGCCCTCGACCATCGCCGCGCGCGGCGCGGCGACCGCCACCGCGTCCACCACGCCGGCGGCGGGGCGGAGCAGCAACACGAATTCAGTGCCGGCGCCAGGCGCGGAATTGACCATCACGTGGCCGCCGGCGCGATGCATGATGCCATGCACGACAGACAGGCCCATGCCCGTGCCCTTGCCAACGTCCTTGGTGGTGTAGAACGGATCGAAAATGCGCGCGACGGTGCGTTCGTCCATGCCGGTCCCATCGTCACGCACGCTGATCGCGACGTAGTCGCCGTCGATCGGCGCCTGGCAGGCCGCGCAATGACCGTGGCGCGCGGCTTCGCCGTCGATGTCGATGAGGATGTGACCATGACTGCTGACCGCGTCACGGGCATTGACCACCAGATTGACCAGCACCTGATGGATGTCCACCGCGTCAATCAGCACCGCCGGTACCGGCTCATGCACTTCCAGATCGAAATGGATGCTGGACGGGATGATGGTGCTGAGCAGGTGGGTGACTTCGCGCGCCACCGCGACCGGTTCCAGCGCCTGGGCCTGGCCGCTGGGCGCGGCGCGGCTGAAGCTCAGCATCTTGGCCACCAGATCGCGGCCTCGCTCCCCGGCGGTCACCACCGCGTTCAGATATTCGGCGAGCTTGCCCTGCGCATCGGTCGCGAAGCGCTCGCGCGCCAGCGTGCCGAAGCCGATCACGCTGGCGAGGATGTTGTTGAAGTCATGGGCGATGCCACCGGCGAGCTGACCGACCGCTTCCATCTTCTGCGCCTGCTGGATCTGCAGACGCAGGCGTTCGCGCTCGTCCTCGCTTTCGCGCGCGTCGGTGATGTCTTCCATGGTGCCGACGAAGCCCAGCACGCCAGCGCTGCCGTGGATGCGCGCCGCCCGCGCGTGCACCAAGCGCACACCCACGGCCGGGAGAGCGTAGCGGTATTCGATCTCGAATTTTTCGTCCTCGCCATCAAAGAAAGCGCGCCAACTCGTCAGCATCCGCTCGGAATCGTCGGGATGAAGGTATTCCATCCAGGTGTCACCGAGACCTTGCTCGGCGCCTAGCTCGAATTTCTGTCGCAATGAGCGGTTGAGGTATTGCACGGCGCCGGCACTGTCGGTCCAGAAGATCCCAATGGGAGAATTGTCGAGCACCGCGCGCAGGCGCGCCTCGCTCGCCATCAAGGCGGCCTCGGCGATTTTCCTGTCATTGATGTCGAGATGGATGCCGATCATGCGGCGTGCGCGGCCCTGCGCGTCGCGCTCCACTATCTGGCCACGGGTCGTGATCCAGCGCCAGTCACCGCGCTTGGTGCGCAGCCGCACTTCGCTGCCGAAAAATGGGGCGTGACCGGACAGATAACCACGCATGACCTGGTGACTGGCGAGGAGGTCGTCAGGATGGATGAGGGCCAGCCAATGTTCACGTGTCGGCAGGTCGTCCGCCGCGTAGCCCAGCATCGCCGCCATATGCGGATTGTGCGTAAAAGTGAGGGTTTCGGTGTTCCAGTCCCACACGCCCAGATCACCGGCGCGGATCACCAATTGCAGGCGCGCTTCGTTCTCGCGCAGATTCGCTTCCGCATCGCGTTGCTCCTGCATGTCGATGTGAATGCCGGTCAAGCGTGTTGCACGGCCACTCTCATCGCGTTGTGAAATGACGCCGCGACTCAGGACCCAGTGCCACGCGCCATCCCGTGCGGCAACGCGAAAATCGACCACGTAGCTGCTCTTGCGACCTTTCAGATAGCTGCCGAATGCGGCGCGCACCCGCGCGTGATCATCGGGATGGATGATGCTCGCCCAATCGTCGCGACTGCGCAATTGCCGGTGATCGACGATGCCGAGGCGCGCCAGCCATTGCGGCGAGGTCGTCACGCTCGATGAATCGAGGTCGAGTTCCCATAGGCCGATAGGCACATTATCGAGCACGAGGTCGAGACGTTGCTGTTGCGCGACGAGCGCCATCTGCGCGGCCTTGAAAGCGGTGATATCGAGATGCACACCGGACATGCGGAGCGCACGACCATCCGGTGCGCGCACGGTGACGGTGCCGCGATCGAGCACCCATAGATAGCTGCCGTCGCGCATGCGCAGGCGGTGTTCCGATTCGTATTGCGGCGTACGGCCGGCAATGTGAGCGGACACCGCCGCCAGCGTGGAACGCGCATCATCGGGATGGATGAGCCGCTGCCAGGTTTCGACATCGGGCTCGAGCTCGGCGAGCTCATAGCCGAGCATGGCCACCCATTGTTCGTTGTACCGCACGGTGCCCGTGGTGATATCCCAGTCCCACACGCCGGCACCCGCGCCCTTCAACACGAATTCCAGCCAGGCCTGCCGTCGCACCTGTTCGCGTTCCATCGACAGGCGCTGAATCTCACCGGCGGCGCGTCCCGCCACCGTCACCATCAGCGCCCGCATGCTGGCTTCGTCTATCGGTCGGCAGCGACGGATGGCGTAGAGCATGCCGATGGGATGGCCCGCCACATCGAGCAGCGGCTCGGCGAACAGACATTCCTGATCGTGGCCGACGAGCAGCGGGTCGTCGGGAAACTGGTGGGTGAGGCATGTGCACAGACTGAAGCCCACCGCGCCGTCGCGAATGCGGGCGGCGCTGCCGAGCAGTGGGCTTTCCTCCCGCGCGGCGCGATGCGGCCAACTGCCGAGCAGGCGCTGGCGTTGATTGTTCTCGACGAAACGCACGATGCCTGCGGTGCTGGCATCGAGACCATAGGCCAGGGCTTCGGAGAAGAGATCGAAGGGATCCTGCAGCACGTCGGCGCGCGCCAGTCGTTCCAGCGCCAGACGCAAGCGCTCGCGTTCGGTGATATCGGTGCGCAAGGAGATATAGCCGCCGTGCACACCGCTGTCGGTACGCAATGGCAGGATGCTCGATTGCATCCAGTAGGGCGTGCCATCCTTGCGCCGATTCTGCAATACACCATGCCAGGCCTGGCCCGCGCGGATAGTGGTCCACAGTTGACGATAAAGTTCTTCGGCATGCACGCCGGACTTCAACAACCTGTGATTCTGCCCCAGCAGTTCGGCGCGACTGTAGCCGCTGATCTCGCAGAACTTGTCGTTGGCCTGCACGATGTTGCCGGACTCGTCGGTGATCGAGACCACGGCATGGGCATCGAGGGCCTTGCGCAGGGCATGGAGTTCGGCGTTGCTGATGGCCAGCTCACGCGCCTGCTCGAGCGAGGACGCGCGGTCGGCTTCGAGCTTGGCCAGCATGCCGTTGAAGGCATGGGCGAGGCACGTCAGTTCGTCATTGCCGTGGAGCTTGATGCGTACCCCGAGTTCGCCGGCGCTGACCGCCCCGGCGGCCTGCTCCATGCAAGCGAGACGCGCGCGATAGACGCGCTCGCCCACCCACCACAGGAACAGCATCACCACGCCGAACTCGAGCGCGTGGCGCAAAAGCTCGCTGCGTGCCGCTTCGCGCGCGCTGGCGAGCGCCCCGCTCAGTCCGTCGCGGCGATACAGGCGTGCGACTTCCCCTGCCGGCTGACCCGCCTCAGCGGCCGCCATCACCGGGGTCACCGAAAACATCTGCTCACCGACTATCCGGGTGCCGCTGTCGGTGCCCTGTGCGTCATTGAGGCCGAAGGCCTGTTTGTCGAAGTCCCTGGCCAGCGCACCCTGATCGCTGGCACCGACCACCCGCCCGGCGCTGTCGACGAGTACCCCCGCTTCGAAATCGGATTCGAGACTCAACGCGTCGAAGGTCGAGACCAGATCGCCTTTACGCCGATCGGCGATGGCGTGACTGAACAGCGCCGCAGCATCGCTGGAACTGGTCGCGACGCGCGCCGCCATGTGCACCAAGGCGTGATCGCGGTTGATTTGGAACTCGTGCGCGTAGGTGTCGACCAGCATGATGAGAAAGCCGATCAGAATCAGCGTGGGAAACGTCACCCGCAGGGGATAACGCACGAGCAGATGGTAGAGCGCGATTGCCGGTCGCAGAAGCGGCAGCGGAGCGGTGTATTCCGTCATCTGAGGATGCGTCAGCAGCTGTTTTCGGCCATGGCCGGCGCCTCACCCAATTCCAGTTGAGTGGCCAGCACGGCCATGTCCAGGGGTTTCGCTATGCACAGTTCGGCGCCGGCGACACGCATCGCCTCCCGCCGTTCGGCGGTCAGGTAGCCCGACAGGAATACCACCCGCGTGGCGCGGGTGGCGGGGTCGGCTTTGATGCGACGACATACCTCGAGCCCGTCCATGCCCGGCATCTTGAGATCGAGCAGCACCAGATTGGGTTGAAAGGTCGCGACCTGGAAGCCCGCTTCGAAGCCGTCACCGGCAATCGCGGTCTCGATGCCGTGCTGGGCGAGGAATTCGCACAGCAGGCGCTGGACCTGCGGGTCGTCGTCGACCACCAGCGTGCGGGGTGTGGTGCTCAGCTGCCCGTTCGCCAGCGGCATGCCGCGCTCGCGGGCGAAGCGTTCGACCTCGTGGCGGGCAAAGCGGCGGTGCCCGCCGGGCGTGACACGGTCGGCGCACAGGCCCTTGCCGGCCCAGGCACGGACCGTCACCGGCGCGACCCCGAGCAGATTGGCGACCTCGGCGGGGGTCAGGAATTCCTCGTTGTGTTCGACCATCATGGCTGCCATGAAGAGAGTGGAATCAGACTAGCGGTTCAAGCGATTAATACTTGAGCGCCAGCGCGGCGGCCGTGGGGCCTTGACGCACATCAAGACCAACCGCCATCCCTCGGGTCACATTGCGCATGCGGTCTGTGCGCCGCGAAGTGACGCAACGAGAACAGGGGAGATATCGATGGCGATCTTCGAAGCGGTGCGGGAGACAGTGGGCGCGGGATCTGCGGTCGAGGTGCGGCCCATGACCGGGAACGAAGCAATTGCGCGGGGCGCCTGGGAAGCGGGCGTCGGCCTGGCCAGCGCCTATCCCGGCACGCCGTCCACCGAGATTCTCGAGACCCTCGCCACCTATCCGCGCGAAGATCTGCATGCGCAGTGGTCGACCAACGAAAAGGTCGCGCTCGATGTCGCCATCGGCGCGAGCTATTGCGGCGTGCGCGCGCTGACCGCCGCCAAGCACGTTGGTCTGAATGTCGCCGCCGATGCGCTGCTGTCGCAGGCCTATATCGGTGTACATGGCGGACTGGTGCTCGCCATCTGCGACGACCCCGGCATCCACAGTTCCCAGACCGAACAGGACACCCGCCTCTATGCGCGGCTCGCCACCGTGCCGGTGCTGGAACCGGCCGATGCCCAGGAAGCGCTGGAATACACCCGCCTCGCCTTCGATCTCAGCGAGGAGTTCGACACGCCCGTCATCGTGCGCAGCACCACGCGCCTGTCCCATACCCGCGCGCCGGTGCGCGTCGGCCCGCGCCAGGACATCGCGCCCAAGCCCTTTCGCGAAGAGCCGGAACGCAATGTCATCATGCCCAGTCTGTCGCGCCGGCAGCGCCCGCGCATCATAGAAAGGGAAAAAAAGCTCGAAGCCTGGTTCAGTGCCTCCGCCCTGACGCGCAGGGAAACGCTGAGCCCCAAGGTCGGCGTCATCACCGTCGGCATCGCCTATGCGTATGTGAAGGAAGTGCTGCCCGAGGCCAGCGTGCTCAAGCTTGCTTCCTCCTATCCGCTGGCGCGCGATGCCATCCGCGACTTCTGCGCGAGCGTCGAGCGCGTGTTCGTGGTGGAAGAACTCGAAGCCCTGATTGAAACGGAAGTGCGCGCCATGGGCATCGACGCCCACGGCAAGGACTACTTCACGCGCATCGGCGAATTGTCGGCCGAAAACGTGCGCGAAGGTTTCGTCAAGGCCGGCATCCTGGCGGCACGTCCCGCCGCGCCGGCCGCGCCCTTCGTGCCGCTGGTGCGCCCGCCGGTGCTGTGCGCCGGCTGCCCGCATATCGGCAGCTATCACGGCCTGCGCGGCGACGATGCGCGCGTCACCGGCGACATCGGCTGCTACACCCTGGCCGCACTGAAACCCCTGGCGGCGATGGACACCTGTGTGTCCATGGGCTCGAGCATCGGCAACGCGGTCGGCATGTCGCTGTCGCGCGCCGAGCGCAAACCCATCGTCGCCACCATCGGCGATTCGACTTTCCTGCACGGCGGCATCCCGGCGCTCATCGACGCGGTCTACAACCAGGCCAACATCACCGTGCTGCTGCTCGACAATCGCACCGTCGCCATGACCGGCGGTCAGGACCATCCCGGCACCGGCAAGACCTTGCGTGGCGACGCCACCCACAAGGTCGACTACGAAGCCATCTGCCGCGCGGCCGGTGTCACCTGGATCAAACGTATCGACTCCTATGATCTCGCCGTCGGCCATCAGACCCTGCGCGAGGCCATGGAATACGACGGCGTGGCGGTGGTGATTTCCGATCGGCCTTGTGTGCTCGACCCGGTCAAGATCAAGGGCACGCCGTTTCGCGTACGCGCCGACGCCTGCACCGCCTGCCAGTCGTGCATGAACCTCGGCTGCCCGGCCATCACCTGGAGCGAGGAAACTTTTGAAGGCCGGCACAAGGTGCAAATCGATCAGGCGCTGTGTATCGGTTGCTCGATGTGCGTGCAGGTCTGCCCGACCGACGGCCTGACCTGTGGCGCAATCGAGGCCGGCCCATGAGCGCAACCCTGGAACCGGTCTTCGGCGCGGCGCCGTCCGCCACCCGCCCGACCAATGTGCTGGTGGTCGGCGTCGGCGGCCAGGGCGTGATCATGGTGTCCAAGGTCATGGCACGCATCGCGCAATTGCATGATCTGGAGATCAAACAAAGCGAAGTGCATGGCATGGCCAAGCGCGGCGGTTCGGTGTTCAGCCATGTACGCTTCGGGCCGCAAGTGTGGGCACCGACCATCGCGCTGGGCGAAGCCGATGTGGTGGTCGCGCTGGAGTGGGCCGAGGGCCTGCGCTGGCTGCCCTACCTCAATCCCGCGAGCGGCAGTCTCATCGTCGACACCAAGCGCATCGTGCCGCCCTTCGGTTGCATAGACCGTCGGCGTGGCGCACAAGTGGCTTATCCCGATACGCGCATCGCCGAAGTCGCCGCACACGTGCCCAATCTCTATGCGCTCGATGCCGAAGGCATGGCAAAGGCTCTCGGCAATCCGCGCGTGGCCAATACCGTGCTGCTCGGCGTGCTGTCGACGACCCTGGATTTTCCGCTCGAGGACTGGCGCAGCGTGCTCGGTGAATTCGTGCCGCCGGCCACCGTTGCGACCAATCTCGAAGCGCTCGATCTCGGCCGCGACTGGGCTAGGCGTGTGCATGACAATCCACAGGATCACGGCGCGGTCGAGCACCGCGCGCCGCGCGCCGCGCCCCTGCATGACGCCATCGCGCTCGACATCAATGCGGCATGGTGCAAGGGCTGCGACATCTGCGTGAAGATGTGTCCGGAACTCTGTCTGCGTCTGAACGAACAGCAGAAGGCGGAACTCACCGATGCCGCGCTGTGCACCGGTTGCCACATCTGTGAATGGCTGTGCCCGGACTTCGCCATCAAAGTGAATCTGGTACCGAACGCGGAGGCAACGCACTGATGGCCATCCCATCCAAGGCCGTGAACCTGCAGGGCAACCGCGCCTGCGCGCTGGCCGCCATCGAGGCCGGCTGTCGTTTCTATGCCGGCTATCCGATCACGCCGTCGACCGAAATCGCCGAGACCATGGCGGCCGAATTGCCCAAGCTCGGTGGCGTGTTCATCCAGATGGAAGACGAGATCGCGTCCATGGGTGCGGTGGTCGGCGCATCGATGGGCGGCGCCAAGGCCATGACCGCCACCAGCGGTCCCGGCTTCTCACTGAAACAGGAGAATCTCGGTTATGCCGCGGCGGCCGAAATCCCCTGCGTGGTGGTGAACGTGATGCGCGGTGGCCCCAGCACCGGCATGCCGACGCGTCCGGCCCAGGGCGACGTCATGCAAGCGCGCTGGGGCACCCACGGCGATCATCCCATCATCGTGTTGACGCCGGCGTCGGTGCCCGAGATTCACAGTCAGACCAGGAAGGCTTTTGAGCTCTCGGAGCGCTTTCGCATTCCGGTGGTGCTGCTTTACGACGAAGTGCTGGGTCATCTGGTCGAGACGGTTGAACGCACCGCGACCAGCGATACGCCGGTGGTCGAACGATGCTGGGCGAGCGGCCCCGCCAGCGCCTATCAGCCCTATGCGCCCGACGAGAACGGCATACCCGTCATGGCGCGGCCGGGCGATGGTTATCGCACCCACACCACCGGCCTCACCCACGATGCCCACGGCTTTCCGACCCAGGACCCCGCGCGGGTCGCCAGGATCATGGACCGCCTGCTCGGCAAGACCGAGCGCCATCGCGACGCCATCGAGCAATGGCAGACCATCGCCTGCGACGATGCGGAAGTGCTGGTGGTGGCCTACGGCATCAGCGCGCGGGCCGCGTCACGCGCCGTGCATGATGCGCGCGCACGCGGTATCGCCGCCGGCCTGTTTCGTCCCATCACGCTGTGGCCGTTTCCCGAGCGCGCGCTGCTGGAAGCCGCGCGCCACGCCCGCGCGGTGCTGGTGCCGGAACTGAACGCCGGGCAGTTGCGCCTCGAGATCGAGCGGCTCTGTGCCCATGCGCCACCGGTCGTGGGTTTGAATCGCCTCGATGGCGAGACCATCGCGCCCGCCCAGATCCTCGCCGAAATCGAACAGCTGGCCGGCAAGAACCCACGCGTGCGACGCGTGGCCGATGGTCATTGAGGAGCACGCAGCATGAATCAGGCAGAACCCGTGCCGTTCGACATTCGCGATTACCTGCGCCTCGATCGCATGCCGCATTTCCTGTGCCCCGGCTGCGGTCATGGCATGGCCTTGCGTGCCTGCCTGTGGGCCATCCATGAGTTGGGTCTCGACAAGGACAAGCTCGCGGTGGTGAGCGGTATCGGTTGCTCGGGTCGGCTGTCGGCCTATATCGACGCCAACACCTATCACACCACCCACGGCCGACCCTTGGCCTTCGCCACCGGCTTGAAACTCGCGCGTCCCGATCTGACCGTGATAGTCATCAGCGGTGATGGCGACAGTCTCGCCATCGGCGGCAATCATCTGATCCACGCCTGTCGGCGCAATCTCGATCTCACCTGCCTCATGTTGAACAACGAGGTCTATGGCATGACGGGCGGTCAGGCCTCGCCGACCACCAGCGCCGACCGCTACACCACCACCACGCCGCTCGGCAACCACGAACCGCGCTTCGATGCCTGCAAGCTGGCGGAAGCGGCCGGCGCGAGTTTTGTCGGGCGCGAAGTGACGCTGCAATTGCCGGCCTTGAAGAATCTCATCCGCGAGGGCATCGCGCATCCCGGCTTCGCCTTCGTGGAAATCATGTCGGACTGCACGGAGATCTACGGGCGCAAGAACGAACTCGGTTCCTCGCCGGAGATGGTGCTGCGGCAGAAGCACGACGTGCGGCCGGAATCCTATGGCAATCAGGTCGAACGGCCGTTCCGTCCCGGCCATTGGCAGACCGGCGTGCTGGCGTGCCAGGAGCGCGTTGAATATGGCGCCGCATGGCGCGCCCATTGCGCCCATCATCACGGCGCGGGAGACAGTCATGACTGAAGCCTGTCAGATCCGTCTCGCCGGTACCGGCGGCCAGGGCCTGGGCCTCGCCGGTCGTCTGCTTGCCGACGCCCTGGTTGCGCAGGGCATGCAGGTCGCGCAATCCCAGACCTATGAACCGACCTCACGCGGTGGCGCGAGCCGCTCGGATCTGGTCGCCGCACACGGGCCGGTTGATTACCCCTTGGTCACGCGCCTCGACTATCTGGTGCTGCTCGATCAATCGGCGCTGGAGGATGCCGGCGAATTACTGGATGACAAGGCGCTGGTGATCATCGACGCCGATCGCGTCAACGCGCCGCCGACCGGCGGCTTTGCCATTCACGCCCTGCACCCGACCGCCGCCGCGCGTGAACTGGGTAATCCGCGTGTCGCCAACGTGATCAGTCTCGGCGCGCTGGTGAGTCTGTCTTCCATCTGTGACTTCGCCACCCTGGAAGCGGTGGTCGCAAGTTCCACGCCGGCCAAATTTCGCGAATTAAATATCGCGGCGCTGCGCGAAGGTCGACGCATTGCCGATACGCTGGGCTAGGCCGCCACAAATCTGACCCACAGAAGACCGCATGCGGACATCCGTAGCTGCGGATTCATTCGCACGTTCAATGGTGCAACTCGGCGCGTCGCCACGACGGTGGGTGTGCGAATGCATTCGCACCTACAACATCCCATCCAGCTCCCGCAGCAGTTCCACCGTCGCCGCCCAATCGATACAGGCATCGGTGATCGACACGCCGTACTGCAATTGCGCTGCGCCCGGCTTGAAGGATTGATTGCCCCAGCCGATGTGGCTTTCGATCATGAGTCCCATGAGGCCGGCCTCGCCCGCGGCGCGGCGCGCCACCACTTCGCGCGCGACGCTGGTCTGACGGGCGGGATCCTTGGCGGAATTGCCGTGACTGCAATCGATCATGATGGCCTGCGGCAGTGACTGCCTGGCGAGGCGCTCGCGACTGGCGGCCACCACCTCGGCGCCGTAATTGGGCTGGGCGCCACCGCGCAGAATGAGATGCGCCTGGGCGTTGCCACGGGTGCGTATCACAGCGGTGCGACCATCGCTGTCGATGCCGAGGAAATGATGGGGGCTGCGCGCGGCGAGGATGGCATTGATGGCGACATCGATGCTGCCGTCGGTGCCGTTCTTGAAACCGCAGGGCGCCGACAGGCCGCTGGCCATTTCCCGGTGGGTCTGGGATTCGGTGGTGCGGGCGCCGATCGCGTACCAGCTGATGAGATCGCCGAGATACTGCGGCACCACCGGATCCAGGGCCTCGGTCGCGGCCGGCATGCCGGCTTCGGCAAGCTCGAGCAGAAAGCCGCGCGCGGCGGTGAGGCCGTGTTCGATATCGAAGCTGTCGTCGAGATGGGGATCGTTGATATAGCCCTTCCATCCGGTGGTGGTGCGCGGCTTCTCGAAATAGACGCGCATGACTATCAACAGATGCCCGGCCACCTGTTGCGCGAGCTGGCCGAGCCGCGCGGCGTAATCGCGCGCGGCGGCGAGATCATGTATCGAGCACGGCCCCACCACCACCAGCAGGCGTGCATCGCGCCCTTCGATGATGTCATTGATGGCGCGACGCGTATCGGCGACGGTGGCGCGCGCCTTGGCGCTCAAGGGCAGCTGCGCGTGCAGTTCGGCCGGCGCCGGCAGCGGCGCCACGGCGATGACGTTGACATCCTCCAGAGCGTCGGAGGAAGTGATGATGTGCTGGCCTGTCATGTAGCGCTCCCGGGTCGCGATGGTCGGCCGCGCGTGGATGCGCGGCGCGAGTTGGCGATTCTAGAAGCCGCCTCCCAATTAAGCGAGCGTGGTCAGGCGTTGACGGCGAATTGCACGGTGTTGAGCGAATGCGGGTCTTGTTCCACGCATTCGCCGGGCATGAAGAAGGCCGGACGCCCGAAGGCATAACCCTGCAGATAGTCGATTCCGATGCCGCGCAGGACCTTGGCGATGTCGTGATTCTCGACGAACTCGGCGACGGTGCGCATGCCCATCAGATGGGCGATGTCATTGACCGCGCGCACCATCGCAAGCGAGATGGGATTGTCGGCAATGTCCTTGATGAAGCTGCCGTCGATCTTGAGGAAATCGACCGGCAGCGAGCGCAGATAATCAAACGACGCCATGCCCGTGCCGAAATCGTCGAGTGAGAACCGGCAGCCGAGATTGCGCAGCTCGCCGATGATTTCGCGCACCTGGGCCAGGTTGGAAATGGCCGAAGTCTCGGTGATCTCGAAGCATAGGCGCGCCGGATCCGGACACAGCTTGACGCGCTCGTGCAGGAACGCAATCAGACGCTCATCGCCGAGCGAGACACCCGACAGGTTGATGGCATAGCAATCGGCGCCGTCGACGTCGGCCACCAGATAGTCCGTGACCCGTTCGACCACGAAACGATCGAGGCGCGGCATCATGCCGAAGCGCTCGGCGGCGGGCAGGAAGAAGCCGGGTGTGACGATGTCGTCATCCTCATCGCGCAGGCGCAGCAGGATTTCCCAGTGGGGTGCGCCCTGGCCGGCGGAATGTACGATGGGCTGGCGCGCGAGCAGCAGACGACCATCGGCCATGGCGGCGTCGAGGCGGTTGATCCAGGCCATCTGCTGGCGGCGCTCGGAGACCGTCGCGTCGTCCTGCACATGCACGTGCACGCAATTGCGGCCGCGATCCTTGGCCAGGAAGCACGCGGTGTCGGCGTCGCGCAGCACATCGGTGACCGAATTGTAGTCATCGGTCACGATCGCCACACCGAAGCTGGCAGTGACCTTGAACTGGCGACGCTCCCACAGGAAAGTGAAGTTCTCGATCATGTCGCGCAAGCGCTCGATGAGCTGCATGGATTCGTTCAAGCCGGCGTCATAGAGCAGGATGCCGAATTCATCGCCGCCGAGCCGCGCCAGCACGTCGCCGGCACGGACGTGGGCCGACATCATGCCGGACAGACGGCGCAGCAATTCGTCGCCGGCACCGTGGCCACAGGTATCGTTGACGAGCTTGAACTGATCGAGATCCATGCAGCACACCGCATGCGGGCGGCGCGTGCGGCGCCGGTCGTTGACGACCGCCTGCAGGCAGGTTTCGAACTCCGCGCGATTGGCCAATGTGGTCAGGGAATCGTGGCTGGCCTGATACATGAGGCGGCGTTGCACGCGATCCTTTTCGGCGATTTCCTGCTGCAGGAGTTCGTTGCTGGCGCTGAGTTCATTGGTGCGCTCGGCGACGCGCAGCTCGAGATCGGTGTTCAAGGCAAAGAAGCGATCGCGCTCGGCCTGCAGATCCTCCAGCAGATCGACGTTCTCCAATTGCGCGGAAAGCGATTCCGCCAGCGCCCGTGCGTTGCGCTTGGCGCCAGCCACGACCGCCAGGTCATAGGCGATCAGGAAGGGCACGAAGCTTCCCAGTCCCGGATGGCTGGCCACCACCAGCAGCATGGCGGCCATGATCGGCAAGGTGAAGGCCAGGAAGGCGCGAAACGAAGCCGCATACAACACGCTGGAGCTGCCCATGATGCCGCCAAGCACCACTATCAAGGCCGCCGCCTGCCGAATGTCGTTGAGGTCGGGCACGGCGAGCAGGCAGCCCCATACACTGCCCACCGCCAGATTGCTCAGTATGAAGGCGCGGCGCCAGCCCTCGAGGTTGGCGCAGGAATGGTCGGTGTGACGATAACGCACGGCCTGCCATACCCGTACCAGGGATATCACCGCCAGGCAGGCGAACCAGGTGCCGAGCGCGCGGCCGGGATCGAGTGAATGGAGCAGCACGATGACCAGCAGGCCGGTGGTCAGGGAGCCGGCAATGGTGCTCGGCATCTGCGCTTGCAGAAGTTCGAAGCGCTTCAGGCGCAGCGCCCGGGTCCGACGGTCCGTGTCACATGTCGTGACGGGCGACATGATCCTGTCGAGCAGGGCGGCGCCTTGGGTAGCATCCACTGCGGGCATTGGTTCCATCCCATCCATGCTGGTTTTTAGCGGCCAGGGCGCTTGCCGCTTGAGCAGCGCCGACGCCGCGAGCCAACGCCGCGCGTGCCTACGGGCCGCGCACCACCATCACCAGATAGCTACCGTCATAGAAACGCGGCCGGGCACGCGGCGGCAGCAGCACCACCCGCGAGAACGATGTGATGCCGACCTTGGCGACCGCGGTCCAGTACCAGCCTTCCTCGATATTCGGAAACGCGAGGGCAGTGGACGCCGCGTCGTGCTGCGTGGTCTGGTCCGCTATCGCGGCGAGTTCGCCATAGGTAGGCAGGCGCCAGTCACGATGACCGCACAGCGCATGCCGGTTGACGGCCTCGACATAGGCCTCGGTGTTGCACGAGCGGCCCTGCATCTCGTCACGCGGACAATCACCGCTGGTGCTGTCGCGATAGCCGGCATAGCCGCCATTGGTGGCCGGATTGCCATCGTAGGGCGTGTACACCCAGCGGCGGTCGTTGATGCCGCCGTCGCGGGTCTTCAGTTCCCAGGTGAGACCGCTCTGCCCGTCACGCATGCACACCTGACGCGCGCGGGACGCCGCTGCGTCCGGCAAGGCCTGCCCGGCGGCGTCCAGCGCCGTATAGGGT
>Ga0208492_1000382_pt1 | contig 39291 bp, 21 predicted proteins | sample Subbioar_CSW14AB_FD_184820 | JGI IMG/M metagenome (GOLD analysis project Ga0208492, IMG submission 184820) | Serpentinite rock and fluid subsurface biosphere microbial communities from McLaughlin Reserve, California, USA - CR12Mar_CSW14AB (SPAdes) | ecosystem: Environmental > Terrestrial > Deep... | reverse complement strand
AAATGGTATTGTAGGGATAACACATGCTGAAAGCAGGTACCGGATGCAGCAGAAGTCATTTGAGGGGTATATGCTGTACCGCGCACTGAGATACCAGGAAGAAGAAGAAAGACAAAGAAAGGAGGACGAGTTCTTTGATGAGATAGCAGAAAGGTATAGCCAGGCATCCGGGCACAAAACTGCCACTAAGGGCTACTGGGCAAACGGGCATTACTATTATACCAGTACTAAAATAGTTACGGCAATAACCAGGGCGGAAGCAAAACAAAGATGGTACGATCTGAACGAAGCCTCAGCGCCGGTTGTAACTCCCAGGCCAAACATGGATGAATCGGAGGCTGCCATGGGTTATGACATAAACGCGTCTATGGCAAGAAACTCGGCTTTTTTAGTCGGGGTGCAGGCCCAGGATGCTCTTAATAAAGCGGTAGCAGAAATAGAGCTGAACGAAGTACTGGCTGAAATGGGAATTTCAAGAGAAGCCGAAGACGAGGAGGTTGAGGCACAGGCGGATGAACAGCCTTTGGCGGCACAAACGGGGAATGATGCGAGTTTGACGGCGAGTGCAGGTAAAAATTTAATCCCTAGCTCCGGTGCGAATGAAATATATGGTAGCCTGACTATTGTATCTAATGTAAATGGAGGTACCAGCTCGAGTTCAGGACATGCATGGTTAAAACTTATACCTGTTAACGGAGTTGAAATAACACTGTCGTTATGGGACAACAAGGGTGATGGAGCGGAAGATTTAATACTTAACAGAGAAAGGAATCTTAGTGAATATTTTAAGGAAGAGGTGAGCAGAACGGCAAACTTAACGAAAGCTCAGTTTAATACTGTTATTTCTATGGCCTCTAGCAATCGAGAATGGTTAATGGGTTTCACTTGTGCTGGATTCTCAGCCTTTATTTGGAACACTGTCACCGGAGAATCATTAAATGCACATGAAAGTTTTTATGGCAAGGATATCACGACTCCTAGACGATTGCAAAGTTCAATAATTACCTGGAATAAATATTACCCTAGAACACAGATAAAGCAAGTTACGGATTAGATATGAAAAAAAGAAGTATATATATTGTTGCATTTTTATTCTGTATTATTGTTGCGGGCAGCATTTTTTACTACAGGTTTAATTTGGCTGCCGAAGTCGATAATATAGGGCGTCTTGCTTTCTGTAAAGATTCTGCTGGTGTAAATGTCTTTTTAACCGAACCCGCGTATTTGATCAAAAATTATGAGTATTCATTACGGAACAGGGTACTAACGCTTAAGCTACGCGTAGTCTCGGTCTATGATTTTAATATAGATAAACTCACACCCGATATAAAAATTCCTGTTAATTATGATGACTTCTCAACTATCAATGTTTGTAATGAGGAAATTCAAATAGATTCGATAAAAGTATGTAGATAATGGATCTATACAAAAATGTTGAATGGCGGTTTAAATACGTGCCGATTAATTATATTTATACAGCAACAAGTCCATGATGTTAAGAATTTCTTTGCTTTTGACTAGTCCATAAGGTAAATTTTAAAAATGGAAAAATGAAAATAGAGAGAGTAGTATTTATATTTGAAAAGGATGAAGACAAACTTATTGCGAAATTAACGGCGAAAAATTTAGATTCAGATGTATTGAAGAGGTTATTTACTTTAAAAGAAGGTGATCCTGAATTTTACAGCCCAAATAAAATAGAAAAAAAACAGTATGATGCTATTATTAACTATATCCCTGAGCTTGAAAATTATCCGTGTGAAAAATTTGAACTGTATTTAGAGGCTGTTTCGGTGTGATAAGCATTGTCTTATTATTTTGTGTACTATAACATGATGGATAATGGTTCAGGCGAAGGTGGATTGTATGGAAGGATTGGTAAAGTGATCTTCTGCGTTAGATTATGACTAATTAAGACTGAATATTTATTTTTATATTTAAAGGCGATTCCGGGTCAGGAAATTATTTTTTACCGTATGAAACAATTTATTCAAATCTTAGTTTTTTTGGTTACACCACAACTTAACGCCCAGTGCTGGAAATCAGTAGATGCAGGAAAGTACTATTCGATGGGCCTTAAAACCGATAGTACTCTGTGGACCTGGGGAGATAATGCATTTGGTCAGTTAGGTGATGGAACTTTAACTTCTAAAAACACACCTGTTCCCGTTAACAATCTTTCCACCTGGCGTTTAGTAAGGGCAGGTCGTGGTCAATACTCTTTTGGTATTAAAAGTGATGGAAGCTTATGGGGCTGGGGTAGAAATTATTTTGGTGGTTTAGGCGATGGGACGTATATAGATAAATCTATTCCCATTCAAATAGGTAATGCTTTAGACTGGGCCTTAGTAGCTCCTGGAAGGTTTCATACTACAGCCTTAAAAACAGACGGTACTTTGTGGTCATGGGGTCAAAATGCGTTTGGATCGTTAGGTGACGGGACTAATATAAATAAAAGCACCCCTGTCCAGGTTGGGAATGCAACCGATTGGAAAATTGTGTCTGCCGGAGACGGCCATTCTCTGTGTATTAAAACGGATGGCACCTTATGGAGCTGGGGCTATAATTCCTATTACCAACTAGGCCTTGGAATTACTGCCTGGAGTAATAATACTCCTATGCAAATTGGTACTGAGACCGATTGGGAATTTGTTGAAGCAGGAAAAGAGCGTTCATTTGCGATTAAATCAAACGGCACCCTGTGGGCATGGGGCCGCAATTCCGAAGCTACCTTAGGTGATGGAACAACAACTCATAGAAACGCGCCTGTACAAATAGGAAGTGACACAAATTGGAGAGCTATAGCATCGGGTTTCAAAACTACATTGGGCATCAGAACAGACGGCTCGTTGTGGGCATGGGGAATATTTGAGTACCCTAATACTATGTCACCGTCCCCCATAATGCAAAATATAAACGACTGGCAATTCATTAGCGCTGATGACAACCATGTGTTAGCCCTTAGAAGCGATGGTTCTTTATGGGGTTGGGGAGATAATTCTACAGGACAATTGGGCAATGGTACAAATATCAGCGTTAATACTCCAACAAATACAAATTGTATCACTTTAGGTGTAAACGAATTGACTACTAATTCCTCATTTTATTCTGTTTATCCGAATCCGGCCACAGATGAAATAAATATCGATATCAGGATCAATCAACAGATTCAAAAAGTAGTGATCGTAAATGCCTTGGGAGCACAGGTTTTAGAGCAAAGAGAGATGACGCCGAAGATTAATATTCAAAACTTAACACCTGGAATTTATCTTATCAACCTCTATTCTGCGCAGGCGGTCTATTCTTCTAAATTTATTAAGATCCGCTAGGCACTACCCAACAGCAATGTTATCAATAAGCCTTATTTTACCTACAAAAACGGCAATCAGGGCTACAGCCTTAATACCAGGCTTTAGTTCGTGCAGGATCTCAAGTGTATCGGCGTTGCAAATTTCATAATAGTCCAGCTTCACATTTTGAGTTTGTGCAACCTCTTTAGTTACAAATGCTTTTGCTGCTTCAATGCCACTGCTTTCCACCACTTGTTTTGCCTGAAGCATCACCTTTGGAATAAGGCCCGCGGTTTTTCGTTCTTCTTTATTTAATAAGGTATTGCGTGAGCTCATCGCAAGCCCGTCAGGATCGCGTAAGATAGGACAGGCAACAATTTCAATGGAAGAATTCATCTGCTTCACAAGCGCTTTCACTATCATTACCTGCTGATAATCTTTGCTTCCAAAGAATGCCTTATCGGGTTGAATGATCTCAAAAAACCGCTTTACAATCTGTGCCACGCCGTTAAAGTGGCCAGGACGGGATTCTCCTTCAAGTATTTTATCGAGGTAATCAAAGTCAAAACTGGCTTTATTTTCATTTTGCGGGTACATTTCGGCCACCGGAGGCATAAACAGGGCATCACAATAGGCGCTTTCCAGCAGGGCGGCGTCTTTTTCAGGTACGCGGGGGTAACGGTCCAGGTCCGATTTATCGTTAAACTGGGTAGGATTGACAAAAACACTGCAAATTGTGTAATCACAGGTACTTTTAGAATAACGAATGAGTGAAACATGCCCTTCGTGCAGCGCACCCATGGTAGGAACAAAACCAACTGTTTTATTTTTGGCTCTTATTTGTGATAAATAGCCGTGTAATTCAGTTATTTTGGTGAAGATTAACATTCTAAAAGGCCATAAAGCTACAATTTCCTTTGAAAATTGGATTAATTTTTCGTAATTTTGTTTAAATAATCTAAAAAGGAGTTAATCACGTATGAAGAAAGCCAGAGTCCTTTTTGTTTCTCAAGACATCACACCGTATTTAGACGAAACATATGTTGGCAAGATTGCCAGAAGACTTCCACAAGGTATTCAAGAACGCGGCAAAGAGATCCGCACCTTTATGCCCAAATATGGAAGCATTAATGAACGTCGCCACCAGTTACATGAAGTAATCCGCCTTTCGGGGATGAATATGGTAATAAACGATGTGGATCATCCATTAATTATTAAAGTGGCCAGCATCCCCACAGCGCGTATGCAAGTGTATTTTATTGATAACGAAGAGTATTTTGGCCGCAAGGCTGTCTTAACTGATAAGACCAGCGGGAAATATTTTGAGGACAACGACGAACGTGCCATGTTTTTTGTGCGCGGTGTCGCTGAAACCGTTAAAAAGCTTGGCTGGCAGCCGGATATTATTCACTGTCATGGCTGGTTTACCTCACTAATGCCTTTGTACATTAAGAAATATTACCAGGAAGACCCTCTTTTTGCAGACACAAAGATCGTTGTTTCTCTTTACGAGGATGAATTTCCAAAAAACCTGAATAAAAAGTTTGTAGACAAATTAAATTTTGACGGCTTTAATAAAAAAGACCTTAAACACCTTTCTGAAGAGCCTAGTTATCTTAATATGATCAAACAATCCATTGAATTTGCTGATGGCATTATTCAAGGTTCTGAAAAAATGAATCCGGAAATCGAGAAATTCATTAAAAAAGTGGGCAAGCCATTTTTACCATTTAAAAATGAATTGGAATACATGGATGCGTTTAACGAGTTTTACGACGAAATGCTGGAAGAAGCGAATGTGCTGAGCTAGCAAAGAATAAATCAATTTGAGCCCCGACAATTTCGATAGCCATTGGAATTGACGGGGCTTTTTTATTAAGTCTTATATTGTATTTACGGTTGAGAAACGTGAGCAAGACCTTAGGGTCTCACAAGAAGTTTGTAAAAGACCCCAAAGGTCTGCACGAAATGTAAACTACAACGGATGTTTTATTATTTAGGGTCTGCTGAAAAACACTTAACAAATTGATAATGAATATTTTTATTCCGATTTCAATACATTAAAATGCAGATCTTTTTTGACTGGAGTTCAAAAAACCTTGCATCATAATTCACATTTCTGATTTATTTGTTTCGTTCGTCCATAGTGCGGCATCTGTTGCGTTGGCTGCGGTTCGCAGTATTGTTATACAGCTTCACATTGCCGCCTAACATCTGCCGCACTCTGGACTTTTTCAGCGGGCCCTATTTAGAACACTAATGTCGCGTGTCAAGGCTAAAATGACGGGGCAACCCTGGCAGGGTTCAACACTGTCAGCCACAAAACCCTGCCAGGGTTATATGACAAAATTGAGTTGACATGACACCAGCGATTAATGTAACTTTTGGGCTTTGACTTCGTCTTGTGAAGAAGATAACTATCTCTCCCAAAAAACCATAAATCGCTAAAAGCTACGTTATATTACTTATTTTTGCCCCTTAATTATACATGAAAGTTACTTTAAGAATAATACTTGCCGCTTTAATTTTTTTTGTTGTAAGCTGTAAAAAAGACCACAGTGTTTTGGGCGTTGATGTTCAGCCTTCCATTGATGACCTGAACGCTGAGAACCTCAGGAACCTGCCGGTATCGGGACATACTTTGCCTTACGATTCGATTGCCTCCTATGGTCAACGGTATAAATTTATCGGAAGCAATAATGATCCTCATTTCGGCAGAACAGATATGGGAATATACCTGAACGCAAACATAAACGTGTCCAATCTCGATTTTGGCGCGAGCTCGGTGATCTCATCCGCAGAAATTATCCTGGTTGTTAACGATGTTGAATATGCGGGAAATAAAGATGCTGTATTAAGCTACTCCGTTTTTCCGATGAAAGACCAGCTGAATATTTCTGAGATCTATTTCACCAGCGATACCAGGCATCACGACCCGACCCCTATCTGTACCTATGCAACAAGCTATACCATTTCAGAAAGCGGTAAGGCCGTTATAAAAATTAAACTGGACTCCCTTTATGCTACCGGCCTGCTGCATGATAAGGACAATCTCACGAGCAATGATGTTTTCCAGGCAAAATACAAGGGATATTATATTGCGGCAAGTTTACAAAACAACGATGAAGGTGTGATCTATAAGGCTGACCTGGACGATGACCTGAGCGGGCTATACCTGCATTACAAAAGCAGCGCCGCAAACGACACGATCGTGGATTTCAGATTTACCTTCACCGGATCAAAGGCGGCAAAATATAATACGGTAAAGTACACTCCAAAACAAACCATCAAAGATCAGTTCCTGGATTCCACGCTTGGCGCTACAAATCTTTATTTAAAAGGCATGGGGATGACCAAGGTGAAAATACAGATCCCCTTTTTAAGGAACTATTCGGATTCGTTTAAAGTTGCGGTGAACAGGGCCGAACTGATTGTATATGTGGATCCGGCTTTTACGGGTGAAACTTCGCGTTATTACGCACCGCCAAAACTCGTGTTGTTGTCAATAGATTCCACAGGAAGGGAAACTTATGTGCAGGATCTTCTGAGCAGTACAGATTATGCGCGCTTCGACGGAGTATATAATTCATCTGTGAACGGGTATGTATTTAATATCGCGCGTGAAGCGCAGTTGATTTTTAACGGAGCAAAAAAGAACCGTGGATTCTACCTGGTGGTTGCCGATGCGGACCTTTCACTTGCAACAATATACGCGGGCAATTCAAAAGAACTTCTCCCGTTAAAACGAGATAACTATTACGAACGTATTGTGCTTGCGGGAAGTAATAATGCTCAACTTAAGCCGGTATTCAATCTGAATTATGTCCGCTTTAAAAATGACTGATCGTCTTTCAGGGCCATTAAAATCTACGCTTAAATAAACAGTTGATTGTCACTAAAATAAGTGTTAATGCCTCAATTTTTCAGGAAAAATGCACTAATTTTATGTGATTATAGATAAGAATGGCGAAAATTACAAAACGCGTACTGAGTTTTATTTTGGTTTTGATCCTTCAGGTTGGCATAAAAGCGCAGCTTTCGGGAACTTATAATATACCTACAAATTATCCAACCCTGTCAGCTGCCATTTCAGCTTTAAATTTGCAAGGTGTGAGCGGCCCTGTGTTTATTGAAATTACTGCAGGGTATACGGAAACTGCGCCGGTTGGGGGATACGGCCTTACGGCAACAGGAACTCTTGCCAATCCTATTACTTTCAGAAAAGTCGGCGCGGGAGCAAATCCTTTGATTACTGCGTATACCGGGGGAACAGGCACACCTGCTACCGCGACCCAGGATGGAATATGGAGATTTATCGGATCAGATTACATTACGGTAGATGGGATAGATCTTTCTGATCCTAATGCAGCGAACCCCGCCACGATGGAATATGGTTATGGTTTTTTCAAGGCCGGTACATCTGATGGGTGTCAGAATAATACCATCCAGAATTGTGTGATCAACCTGAAGACTATAAATAATGCGACCGGGTCAGGCCCTGCGGTTGATGGTTCGCGCGGCATCAATATGGTGAATTCCTTGTTTACCTCACAAACAACGGTGATCACACCTGTATCCTCCGCCGGCACAAATTCGAATAACAAGTTTTACGGAAATACGATCAGAAACTGCAACGTTGCAATTGCTTTGATCGGGTATGCAGCGCCAAGCCCGTTTACCCTGGCAGACACCGGAAATGACGTTGGCGGTTCCAGCAGTTTACAGGGGAATAATATTATAAATTTCGGAGGCGCGGCGGCAGCGACTAATCCTGCAGCGGGTGTCAGGACCCTTGCTCAATACAACCTGAATGTTTCGTATAATACTTTAAACAATAATGACGGAACCGGTGCCAACCATGTGAATATTTTAAGAGGCATTTATGTAAATACGGCAGTGAGCGCCAATCTTGTTGCCACGAATAATACGATTACCATTAAAACATCTGCCCTTACCTCACAAGGGGCGGCGATCGAGAATGTTTCAGGAGCTACAGCGGCCAACAACACGATCAGTATAAATAATAATTTAATTCAGAACTGCACGAATGCCTCCAATACAACCGGCTCTTTTTTCGGGATCTACAATAACGCGGCATCGGCGGCTTACCTGGATATAAATAACAACGCGTTCACAGGCATTACGACCCAGGGAACAACAGGTTCCAATTATTTAATTTATAATACGGGAGCGGTTACCAACGCGATCAGCATCAGCAATAATCAGGTGACGAATTGCAGTAATTCCGCAAGTACTTCCGGAGCGTATTACATGATCTTTAATAATGTTGTTTCTGCGGCAGCTTTAACAATAAGCAGTAATACTTTCAGTAATAACATGAGTTCGGCTTCAACGGGAGCTACCCATTTGATTTATAATTCAGGTGCGACTTCGGGAAACGTTACCATGAATAACAACAGTGTGACTACCTGTACAAATTCAAGTGCTTCCACCGGGGCTTTTTACGGCATTTACAATAATGGCGCTTCCCCTTCAAGTCTTAACATCACAGGGAACTCTTTTATGGCGCATAGAATAAATGCTTTTAGCGGGCCTACACATTTGATATACAATACTGCAGCTTTTGCCAGCGCCATTACGATCACCAATAATTTAGTTTCCGGATGTACAACTTCCATTACCTCGAACGGGTCATATTACGGCATCTACAATAACGTGGCTTCTTCACCCGCGCTGGATATCGGCAATAATACGTTTACGGGCGACGTCTATGCTTCAACTACCGGTTCAGTGCACCTGGTATTTAACCGGGGTCTGGCCACTACCACCTTCGTAACAAATAATCTAAATAACAACCTGATCAGCAACTGTAGTTTTTCCGCGACTTCCAATTCTCCTTTTCTTGGCGTTTACAACAGTATTGTTACATCCACAAATTTAAGCATCTCCAATACTACTGTTACGGGCAATTCATGGTCAGCGGTGACGGGTTTAAAATACCTTGTTTACAATAACGGTCCGGTAAACGGCACATTAAATTTAAATAATAACCTTATTGCAGACTGGACAAGCACACTTAACACTACGGGTTCATTTAACGGAATTATCAATGCGGGATCATGCACCGTAGCACTGAACATGTGTGGGAATACTTTTACAAATATCAGTAACTCCGCTACAACCGGGGGGATGTACCTGGCCTACAATTCGGGTGCGGTTGCAGGCGGCGGTATTATTACCATGACCAATAATTTAGTTTCCGGGGTTACAAATTCCGCTACGGGGCTGGCCGATTTTTATGGGATCTATAATAGCGGGACGGCCTTTTCGGCGTTACAAATTACAAACAACACGTTCACTAATAATATATTAAAAACATCAACCGGCGCAACAAACTTTATCTACAATACCGGTGCCGTAAGCACAAGTATCAGCAGTATTAACCTGAGCAACAATCTCATTTCAGGCTGCACAAGTTCAATTAGTTCTACGGGTTCTTTTTTCGGAATTTATAACAACAATGCCTCATGTCTTTCTCTTAATATCAGCAATAATACATTTACGAATAGTTCTGTGTATGCGGCAAATGGAGCAAATCACCTTGTGTACAACAGGGGGACTGTAACAAATACATTCTCAACCATTAATCTGGATAACAACCTTATCTCAAACTGTACGCACTCTTCAAGCGCGGCCGCGGGGTTCTACTCATTGTGGAACAACGCGGTTACTTCAACTGTCACGAGCATTACCAACAATACTATAACAGGCAGCACCTGGGCTACGGCTACGGCTCTCCGTTACCTGATAAGCAACTGGGGAGTAGGAGTAAGTTCCACAACTATAAGCGGTAACCTTGTTTCAGGTTGTACACATACAAACAACACTACAGGTTTTCTGTATGGCATTTACAATAATTACAATACTGCTTTTTCATCCGGCTCTTTGCAGATCAGCAATAATACTTTTACAAATAACGCTTCTACCGCGACTACAGGGGAAACACACTACATTAACAGCAGCGGTGTATCTTCCAATACTTTCAACAGTATTACTATTACCAATAATTTACTTGCGAACTGCTCGGGTACCGTCAATGGTGGCGGAGGTTTTTTTGGAATTTACAATAATACAGCCTCTTCAAACAATTTAAACATAAGCCAAAATACTTTTACAAACTGCGCATTCACATCTTCAACCGGTCCGACTCATTTAATATATAACCGTGGTGTTGCCGGAAGCGTGTTTGCTTCGGTAACGGTAACCAATAACCTGGTTTCCGCCTTTAGTCATTCTAATAACTCTACCGGAGTTTTCTATGGTATATTGACCTCCGGAATTGGAACAACTACCTGCGCTTTATTAGCGCTGAACAACAATACCTTTGTAAACAGCGTATCATCGGCAACAAGCGGGCAAATGAACCTTATATACAACACCTGCCCGGTTACTAGTTCCATCTCCCTCTCCAATAATCTTATTTCAGACTGGACTAATTCAATTACAACAACCGGCGCTTTTTACGCCATAAACAACGGAGGCAATTCTTCGCTTGGAGACCTTACCATTTCAAATAATATTTTCAGAGACCTGATTTCCTCGGCAAGCAGTGGAAGCAGATATTTAATTTATAATAGCGGAGGCATAACAAATTCCATTACCATTGCGAACAACTTAATTTCAAATTGCAGCCACAGCGTTAGCGCGGGAGGCTCTTTATATGGAATTTACAACAATAGCGCTTTGTCTGGGTTAAGTGCCAACCTGAGCAATAATACTTTCACAAATAATTTTTCATCTTCTCTTAACGGAAGTACTTATCTGCTATATAACTCTGGTGCAATGTCTACCACTATTACCAATGTAACTATGGCGAATAACCTGGCGGACAGCAATACCCATACAGCAACAAATGGCTCTTTTTACGGAATCGTTAATTCCGGTTTTACGTCAACAAACCTGAGCATGGCTACCAATACGCTGAGTAATATCACTATGTCGGCCACGGCATCTAACCAGCACCTGCTGTATAACAATGGCAGGATAACAACAGCGCTCGCAATTACAGATAACCTGTTCAGCGGTTTTACGAATACGGTGAACGCAAGCGGTAATTTTTATGGAGTTATAAACACTGCAGCTTTCGCCGCCAGTAATTTTCCGGCCGGCTTAAACATTGCAAACAACAGGTTTCTTAACATCGCTTTAACTTCCAGTACCGGCAGCATCTATCACATAAATAATACCGGCGCAACAACCAATACCATAACGGTCTTAACAATTACGAATAACCTTGTTTCAAACAGTAATCAGACATTAACGGGCACAGGTAACTGGTATGGTATTTATAATACAACCATTGCTTCAGGGAGCTTAAGTATTAATACAAATACCTTTACAAACATTGCTGCCGCATCAACGAGCAGTTCGCGGTATATGATCTTCAATGGGGCGCTTACCGTAAGTTCGGCGGATATTTCAAATAATCTTATTTCTGATTTTACAAGCACTGTGAACACTACAGGCTCTTATTTCGGGGTCAACAACGGCGGAAATTCCCAGGGAAACCTGACCGTAAACAACAATCAGTTTCTAAACCATTCGCTCACCGCCAGCACCGGGATGTCGCACCTGGTATATAATTCGGGTGTTATTACAAATACCATTACCGTTACCGGCAATTTTATTTCCAACCTGGTAAATTCCACGAATAATAGTGGCGGTTTTATAGGCATCTATAATAATTCAGGATCTTCTTCAGGTTTAAATATCAGCAGCAATACATTTACAAACCTCTCCTTATCACAGTTGTCAGGTATCGGATATTTAATTCAAAATAACCGGGCGCCGGGCAGCGCTACGATAACCACTATTGATATTAATAATAATACAGCGGGGGCATGGACATATTCTTCAGTCAGTGGCCAGTTTTGCGGCATTTATAATAATAACATGTCGTTTTCCACGCTTAATATTACCGGGAACTCACTGGCTAATATTGTTTCAACCACTACCAGCGGTGCAAGATATTTTGTTTACAATACTGGCGTCGGATCGGTTGCTGCCAACATAAACAACAATATTTTCTCAGGATTCACTAGCTCAGCAAATACAAGCGGTTCTTTTTACGGGATCAATAACAGTGGAAACAATGCCGGCGATCTTAATATCACCAACAATGCTTTTGTCAATTACAGCCTCTCGGCTACAAGCGGCTCGGCATTTGTTGTGTATAATACGGGAGTGATCAGCAACAGTATTACGATTGCCGATAACCTGGTTTCCGGTTTTACACATAGTGCAACCGCAACCGGAGGTTTTTTGGGGCTCTATAACAATGCCGCTTCGTCTTCACAGTTAGCTGTTAAAACAAATACATTTACAAACATTTCTCTTTATACATTAACCGGGCCAACACATTTTCTGTATAGCAGAGGAAGCGCAACAAATGCTGTTACAGCTATCACGTTTTCCGCCAATGTTATCAGTTCTTGTATGCATTCGGCCACATCGGGCCCGTTTTATGGGATATATAACAATGCGATCTCTTTTTCCAATCTTAATGTTGTGGGGAATTCTTTCAGCGGTGTTGTTTCAACAACGTCAACAAGCCCAAGATATTTTATTTATAATACAGGTGCGGGAACGGGTGGCATTAACCTGAGTTCTAATGTAATTTCCAATTATACCTCACAGCTTAATACCACAGGTGTATTTTATGATATTTTGAATTCAGGCGCCTGTACGGGTAACCTTGATATTAACAGTAATATTTTTAATACCCAGGTATTGCCTTCAACGACCGGGGCTGCTTATTGTATCAACAACAATGCGGCAATAAGCGGGTCTGTTACTATAAATAACAACCAGGCTTCGGCAATTACTCATTCATCTACAACGGGTGTTTTATATGGCCTTTATACAAATGGTTCTTTATGCACCAATTTAAGCGTAAGCGGTAACACACTTAGTAATATAAGCACTAATAACGCCGGTAACATTAAGTACCTCATCTATAATACAAGTCCGGCAAGTAATGCTATCAGGATCAATTCTAATATCATTTCAAACTATAGCGCACCATTAAACACTACGGGTAATTTTTCGGGTATATACAATACAGGTAATAGCCAGGGAAGTTTTGAGGTCAGCTTTAATTCGCTTAACAACATCAGCCTGCCGGCTACAACAGGAACTTGTTATGCTATCTATAATGCAGGTACTGTAACAAGCTCTTCTGATATTAATAATAATCTTTTGACAGGTGTAACTTACTCTTCAAATGCAGCCGGTACGTTTTATGGTATTTACAACCTCTCATCCGCCACTTCTTCATTAAGCGCGAGTGGAAACACATTAAATACTATTTCAGTAGATGTTCCTGCCACTCCGGTTTACATGGTGTATAATACCGGTAGCGCCACCACCAACATTGGTGCAATTCATCTGAATAATAATGCAGTTATTAATTTAAGCAATACTCAGGGATCAGGAATATTTTACGGCATTTATAATAACGCGGTGTCTTCTGCAAGTCTCAGCCTTAGCGCTAATACTTTCAGCAACTGCGTGTCTACAACCACGGGAAGCATCCGGTACCTGGTATATAATACAGGCTCCGTCACTACCGGGATGAATATGGACAATAACCTGGTAGGGAATTATACCAGCTCTTTAAATACGACTGCAAATTTTTATGGAATATATAATTCAGCTCTAAGTTCAGGAAATCTAAGCATGAATGGGAATTCTTTTGCAAGCAGTTTTCTTGGATCCACGAACGGAACCAACTATCTTGTTTATAATTCAGCGGCTGTTACAAATAGTGTTAGCCTGAGCAACAACAGCGTTTCAGCTAACACACATTCTGTAACAAACACAGGTAGTTTTTACGGGATTTATAATGGCGGGTCCGGGTCCGCGGCCCTGAACATGAACGGGAATTCTTTTACAAATAATTTTTTAGGATCAACAACGGGGACCAACTATCTTGTTTATAACACGGCCACGGTAGCCAGTAACCTTACCATGAATAACAATGTTATTTCGGGTAATACAAATTCATTGTCCGCTGCGGGTGATTTTTATGGTATTTATAATACAGGATCTTCTTCATCGGATCTAAGTATGGATGGTAATTTATTCAGCAATAACACTTCAGCTGCCACAAACGCCAATACACATCTTATCTATAATTCAGGAGTGATTACGAATTCAGTTTCTATTTCCAATAACTCCCTGGGGTATGGCTTTACAAACAGTGGAACAAATTATTCAGGAACTATCTATAGTATTTATAATACCGGAGGCGCTTCAACAACATCGCTAAGCATTAACGGCAATAGTTTCTCAGCTTATTCTTTTACCGCCCTGCCCGGAACGGGGAATATGTATTTTGTGTACAATACAAATAACAATTCACGAATCAGCATTTCAAATAATACATGGAACGCTCTTTCTCTAAATAATACGGGGAATCAGTATCTGATGTATAATCCGTCAAGCACATCGGGAGTGCTGGATGTAAATAATAATTCTGTCGCGGGATACACCAGGACCGGGGCAGCTGCTTCGCTTTATATGTATTATTCTAACGGAAGCTCACCGGGAACGTGTGTGCAGACTTTTTCAGCCAATAATTTTTCCAACATTTCAGCAGGTACTCAGGGCACCGGGTCTTTTTTTGGTATTTATAACGTGGATGGGGTCGCATCTTCCCCACCTAAAAAACTTGTATCCAACAATTCTATCAGTAATGTTAACTATGCCGGGCTTGGATTTTTCTACGGATATTGTTTTGACTTTTTAGGAGATGGAGCTTCGGTGGGGTCTGTCATCAGCAACAATACTTTGTCAACTGTATCGTGGGAAGGTCCATTATATGGTATGTATGTCGGTGGAAATGGTTCACCTTTGTATGCTACCAACGTTTATTCCAATACCGTTTATGGAATAAATTCATCGGGTGCCACCGCCGATGTATATGGAGTGTATTTACAAAGTGCGGGAAGTGGATTAAATTTTTACAAAAACAGGATCAGTGACATTGCAGCAAATGGCATTCTTGGAACAGCGGATGGCATAAGGATCTCAAACGCACAACAGACTTCTGTTTCAAATAATGTTATCGGTAACATAATCACGCCATCATCCTCAGCCGTAAACGCGCTCAATGGGATACATGTTTCAGGAGGTTCACGCGTGAATTTATATTACAACACTGTATATCTTAATGGGGCCAGTACCGGAAGTTTTTTCGCTTCAAACGCTCTTTACGCCTCGTCTTCCGTATCGCTGGATTTACGGAATAATATTCTGATAAATACTTCTGTACCAAATGGCACCGGGGTTACGGTTGCTTACAGAAGAACAGGCATCCCGCTTGGAAATTATCTTTCAACATCAAACAATAATATTTTTTATGCAGGTATTCCATCGGCGAGCAGACTTATTTTTGCTGACGGAACCAATACACTTAATACACTTCCGGCTTACCAGGCACATGTTTCGCCGCGTGACAACGTTTCCGCTTATGAGAACACTGCTTTCATGAGTTTAGCGGGTACAAATGCAAATTTCCTTCATGTAGACATGACAGTTCCTTCTTTGACGGAAAATGGAGCTGCTAATATCACCGGGATAACTGACGATATTGAGGGTCAGGTGCGCCAGGGGAATCCGGGGTACCTGGGAACAGGAACTGCACCCGATATAGGAGCGGATGAATATAACCAGGCATTAACTCCTTGTACGAGCGCAAATGCCGGTACCGTTATTGTTCCTTCGTCAACAAGTAAATGTGCAGGGCAAACGATTTACATGCTTTCTTCGGGATATACTGCCGCGGGAGATATTGTTCATCAATGGAAAGTTTCCTCAACAACGGGAGGACCTTATGTGAACGTAAGCGGTGGGACTGGCGCCAATACGCCGGCATATACAACAGGAAGCTTGTCGGCAGGGACTTATTATTTTGTTTTGGTAACCACCTGTACACTTGGCTCTATTTCAGCGACCTCAAATGAGGTTACAGTAACAGTAAATCCGGCTCCTTCTGCAAGTGTTTCTGCGCTGAGTCTAACCATTTGTTCAGGCCAAAGCCTGAATTTTTCAGGAAGCAGTGATATTGGCACAAATTATAACTGGATGGGACCAAATAATTTTACATCTACTGCTCAAAATCCAACTGTCACAAATGGAAGCACAAACGCAAGCGGTATTTACACTTTACTTGTGTCAGATGCCAATTGTACGTCAACTCCAGCGTATCTGAGTGCAACCGTTCAGGCAAACCCACCCACATTTTCCCTGACGCCGTCTGCCTCGTCAATTTGCATCGGCGGCTCACAAACAATAACAGCGTCTATTCCCATAACAAGTCCAACATTGAGTTTTGGCAACCAGACCAACCAGAACACGGCGTCAGGCTATCCGGCTCCTTATTCGGTTTATTATGGGGGTCAAAGGATGCAGATCCTTATTCTTGCGAATGAATTGGCTGCAGCTGGTTTTACGGTAGGAACACCAATTCAGAGTGTCCAGTTCCCGGTAAGTTCTTTGGGGGCCAGCTGGAATAATACATTGCATGAGTGTCAGAACTTTATGATCGGAGTGAAAGCAACAACGGTAACTTCACTTTCTGTTTTTGAAACGGGCCTTACAAATGTCGTGTCTCCTCTTAATTATACACCGTCAATTGGATACGGCAATATTCATAGTTTCTCCGCTCCGTTTATCTGGGACGGGAGCAGCAATCTTGTAATTGAAACGGTGTTTTCAAATAGTGTGATCGGTACTGCGGGAAATGCCGTAATTCAGTATAATTCTCCTACAGGTTTTCAAAGCACCCTTGTTTATCGTGCAGATAACCAGAACGTAAGTGCGATAGCGGCCGCAACTACCAGTAATATAAATGTAGGGTTTGTAAGACCCGATTTTAAACTGAACGGAACACAGGTAGGTACTTATTCCTGGTCTCCTTCAGTTGGCCTATCCGCAACAAGTGGCGTTTCCGTTATTGCAAGTCCGACAGCATCCGGAGTATACACGGTTGCTCTTTCAGACGGGCAATGTTCCTCTACCAGTACTGTTGATGTTAATGTTATTTTAAATCCAACAATAAATATTTCAGCTTCCAGCTCAACTGTTTGTCTTGGAAATACCGCGACGTTAACCGCAAGCGGCGCTGCTACATATACCTGGAGCACCAGTTCCACAAATACAAGCATCGTTGTAGCTCCGTTTACTTCAACTACATTTACCGTTACCGGCTCAAATCCCGCTTGCCCGAGCACTTATACGACTATATTTATTACATCTGCTCCTGCGCTTGCACTGACCGCCAACGCTTTGCCGGCCGTATTGTGCCAGGCAGGATCTTCAACCTTGTCGGCCTCTGGTGCCAGCACCTATACCTGGACGGGTGGGGCTAATACGACGAGCATAGTTGTTTCACCTTCTGTGACAACAAATTACACAGTTATTGCCTACGATGGTCCGGGATGCTGGGCGAGTAAAATTGTAAACGTGAAAATAAATCCATTACCGGTTATTACGATCACACCTTCGACCGCTAACGTGTGCTTAGGTGAATCGGCAACCTTTGAAGCCTCAGGCGTATTTAGTTTCACCTGGACTCCCGGAAATTCAAATTCGCCTATTTTTGTTGCCACACCGCTTGTTTCCTCTGGATACACGGTTTATGGTTCTGATATGAATAATTGTACAAATTCAGCGTCTGTGTATGTAACAGTTGACCCATGCACAATCATTAGCGAGCCTTTAAGTATTGGGAAAGGAATTTCACTTTTCCCAAATCCTTCTTCAGGAATTATAAATATCCAATTTGAATTTGAGGGGGAAAAAGAGATCTACATTGTAAATTCCTTGGCAGAAAAGATCTTTGAAACTAAAACAAATGACAATTTAAAAACGATAGATCTCTCGGAACTGGCGAAAGGAGTCTATTTTGTAAAAGTGTTTGCCAATGGTACTCTTCGGAATTATAAAGTGCTTATAGATTAAAAAGTAGTTCAAATTTTAAGGTATGACCGTCTTAATTAAAGGCGGTCATTTTTTTTTGTAGCTGGTAAATACCGGTTTATCTACAAGAATAGAAGAACGGTCTAAACCTTTTTGGCTAAATCATTTGAAAATTAAATTTGTTTGAAAACCCCATCTTCAAACCATGAGAAAAAGTATTTGCGCACTTTTAGCGATTCTGCTTTCTGCACAACTGAGATCACAATTATCAGGAATTGTAAACGTGCCCTCAACCTATACCAGCCTTGCCTCAGTGATATCAGCGGTTAACCAGCTCGGGGCTTCAGGCCCTCTTACAATTAATATTGCGGCGGGTTATACTGAAACGGTAATAAACGGAGGATACTCACTGACCGCAACAGGAAGTTCCACTAGTCCGATATTTTTTCAGAAAACAGGATTGGGTGCAAATCCTTTATTGGTGGCCTATTCCGGTGGTTCGGGAACACCTGGATCGATGAACCAGGATGGAGTCTGGAGGTTAATCGGTTGTGATTATGTAACAATTGATGGGATTGATATTTTGGATCCAAACTCTGGAAACCCTGCTACGATGGAGTTTGGCTATGGATTATTTAAAGCAGGTGCCAGCGATGGATGTCAGAATAATTGTATAAAAAATTGTTTCATAACCCTGAACAGAGTAAACAATTCTGGTGGCTCGGGACCAGCAGCGGACGGAACAAGAGGTATAGATGTGGTAAATGCGTTAGCAAGTGTTCACAATGCGGTAATATCTGTCGTTTCCTCCTCGGGATCCAACTCTAACAACAAGTTTTATTCGAATACAATACAAAACTGTAACATCGGAATTTCGCTGGTTGGTTTCGCTGATACACCACCTTTTAGTTTTGCCGATACAGGAAATGATGTTGGAGGGAATTCTATATCGAGCGGTAATACATTGATTGATTTTGGCGGAGGTGGCTCAGCAAACGCGGCAGCTGCTATCAGAACCTTTGCCCAGTATAACCTGAATGTAAGTTATAATCTTATAAATAATAATACAGGAGCCGGGCTCAATCACCCGACAATAATAAGAGGTATTTATCTGAACGCGGCGGCCGGCGCAAATGTTACGGTTTCACATAATACTTTGACGCTGCATGGTGGCGCAATAAGTTCGCAACTTTCGGTAATTGAGAATGCATCCGGTTCAGGTGGCACTTCAAATACAGTGGCAATAACAGACAATCTTATCATTAATTGCACAAATACGCTGTCGGTTTCAGGACCTTTTTATGGGATCTGGAATGTTGCGTCACCGGAGACACTGAATATTGACAATAATTTATTTTTAAATAATTCCACTTCGGCATCCAGCGGTTCCACCTATCTTATTTATAATAACGGGGCCGTTTCCTCGCTGGCTTCCATTAACAGCAACACGTTGGGTTTTACCTATAGTGGTCAGGCTGCATACAGTGGGAACTTGTATGCGGTGCATAATGGAAATGGTGCTCCTACGACAACACTAAGCATGTCAAACAACGTGTTTTCTAACTTTAATCATTATGGTTATACGGGCACCGGCGGTATTTATTTTATTCAGAATACAAATGATTGCGCTGTGGCATCGTTTAATAATAATAGTTGGAATGGGATTTTCCTCAACCACAGTGGTGCAGAATACCTTATAAATAATAATTCTTCCACCCAATCAATCTTAAACGTTAACAATAACAGTATTTCAGGCGGATATACCAGGACTGCTGCCTCAGGAGCAATGTATCTTTACTATTGTTCAGCATCTTCTCCATCGGGATGTGTTCAGGATTTTACCGGCAATAATTTCAGCGGAATTACATCCGCTATTTCAGGCACCGGTAATTTTTACGGGATCTATAATGCTGATGGTGCAACGAACCCTTATCCAAAAAAGAACGTATACAACAATAATATTTCAAACATTCTAATAAATAGCACCGGTACCTTTTACGGTTATTACTTTGATAATTTAGGGAATGGTACTGCTTCTTCCGGCTCGGCGGTATACAGTAATACCCTTTCCAACGTTTCGCGCGCAGGAACAATTTACGGCGTGTATATTTCGGGAGCTGTTTCACCGAATCATGCGCCGCTGGTTTATTCCAATACTATTCAGAATTTAAATTCTACCGGGATTTCTTCCAGCATATATGCGGCATACCTGGGAGGTGGGGGAGTGGGTCTTCATTTTTACAGGAATAAGATCAGCGACATTACACAGAATGGTACTTCTGGAGTAGTACACGGCATATACATAACGAGCGCGGCAAATACAACACTCTCAAATAATTTTATCGGGAATATGTATGCTACAAATTCTTCAGCCTCCAATGCGGTAAACGGGATTTATATTAGTGGTGGCGCTTTGATTAATTTATATTACAACACCGTTTGTTTAAATGCCATAAGTACCGGAGGAAATTTTAACTCGAATGCACTTTATTCGGCCACATCAGCAAGTCTGAGTCTGAGGAATAATATTTTCGTGAATCTTTCTTCAGGTGGTACGGGAATAGCAGCGGCCTACCGTAGGAGTTCAACATCGCTGACCAACTATTTACCCGCTTCCAATAATAATCTGTTTTATGCTGGTATTCCTGGTCCATCTAATGTTATTCTTCAAAGCGGGTCAACGTCTTACCAGACATTGTCATCTTTTCAGACCGCGGTCAGTCCAAGGGATGTGGCTTCAGTGTCGCAGAACCCCGCTTTTTTAAGTACTACGGGCTCATCAGCAAACTTCCTGCGGTTAACTCCGAATATATACACTCCGGCGGAAAGCGGAGCTGTTAATATTGCGGGTATCACGGACGACTATGATGGCCAGATACGGCAGGGAAATCCTGGCTATACCGGTAGCGGGTCATCGCCTGACACAGGTGCCGATGAATACGACCAAAATCTTAATCCTTGTACCGGAGCTACTGCAGGGACTATTTTTCCAGCGACGTATTCGTTATGTGCCGGACAATCCGCTTCACTTATTTCAAACGGATATACTCCGGGTGTTGGCCTGGCGCATCAATGGAAGATCAGCACATTCCCCGGGGGACCTTATTCAAACATAAGCAGCGGTATTGGTTACACCACACCAGAGATTGTTTCAAGCGCTTTAACAGCGGGAACCTATTATTTTGTAATGGTTACCACCTGCACAAGTATACCGCTGTCCACAACTTCAACCGAAGCTACTGTGGTTGTTAATCCTATTCCTGTGGCATTGGCCGGCGCTGGTTCAACGCTTGTTTGTGCCGGATCGGTGATCAGTCTGGCTGGTAATGCATCACCCGTAATAAATTATCAGTGGATTGGTCCGGCAGGGTTTAATTCTACCCTACAAAATCCTGTAATTTCAAATGTGAGTGCTCTATCGTCCGGAATTTATTATTTTTCAGCGTCGGCCAATAGCTGTACTTCTCCCCAGTCTTCTGTTGCCGTAAGTGTGAGTGATGTTACCTTAAGTTTGTTCGCTTCCGCAACCGGTCTGTGTCTGGGAAATACAGCTACTCTCAGCCTTGTAACTTCCGCCATAACATACACCTGGAGTACAAATTCCAACTCTACAAGTATTATTGTTACTCCTTCTGTAAATACGATCTATACTGTGGCGGTCACAAATACAGCAAACTGTATTGTTACGAGGAGCATTGCGGTTTCCGTGATTAACCCAAGTATAAATGCGAACAGTACAGTTGCATGCGAGAGTTTTGTCAATGCAACCCTGAGTGTAAATGCCTTTTCTCCTTCACTTGTGAGTTGGTTCAGCTCCCCGGCATCTACACTTGTTTTAGGTACTGGAACAAATTATAATGTGAACTCTTCTGTATCCATAACCTATTATGCGGAGGCAACAAATTCCCTGAGCGGATGTCAGAGCGCACGGGTTCCTGTAACTCTTACTATTTCTCCTAATCCCACGCTTTTGGTTACGGCAACTCCTTCGGTGCTATGTCCCGGGAAGTCCTCCACATTAACTGCAACCGGGGCGACAACTTTCTCGTGGACGGGCGTAGGGAGTGGAAGTGTACGTGTTGTTTCACCTTCTGCCAGCCAGGTTTATACTGTAACGGGTAAGGATCTTTACAATTGTGTTGCTACCGAAACAATACTCATAAATACCTACACGGTTCCTGCCATAACAGCAATGCAAACCGCTACTTCAGTATGTCCTTCCAGTGTTGTTGGTTTTACAGCTTCAGGAGCTAATTCCTATTTCTGGAATACCGGCGCAAACGGACCGGTCACCACAGTTACTCCAGCCATAAATACCACATATACGGTGTATGGCACAAATACTCAAAGTTGTACTTCTACAAACACTCTGGCGGTAATAACCCGTTCGGTACCCGTCATTGCAATTGATCAATCAACAACAACTGTTTGTCCGGGCGAACCGGTGACCTTTACGGCATCAGGCGCGGCATCTTATACCTGGCTTCCGGGTAATTTCATCTCTTCTACTTGTTCAGTATTTCCAAAAGTGTCGGCTGTTTACAATGCAATTGGCAAGAGTATAAATACCTGTACGAGTGTCGGAATTGCCGCGATAACGGTTGATCCTTGTACGTCCATGATGAAGATGGAATCCCATTCTCCGGGTATTAAAATCTTCCCTAATCCCTCTGAAGGATTGGTGACAATTTTATCGGATGTTGAAACCGAAATGAGAGCAGAAATTTTTTCTTCGCAGGGAGAATTGGTTTTTAAATTCACTACTCTGAGCAATGGAACAATTGACTTGTCCGATTTATCCGCGGGAATTTATTTTATAAAAATAAAAAGGGGTGATCTTATCTTTTTCTACAGATTCATGCTCCATTAGTTTAGGCTGCAATTTTTATATTTTAAGAATTACCAGTAACTTCAAACTTCAATTAATTTATATGGAATACAGAAGACTTGGTAGATCAGGCTTACAGCTCAGTGCGCTTTCATTCGGGAGTTGGGTAACATTCGGCAAACAGATCGCGAACGCTACCGCGGACGAATTGATGAGTATTGCCTATGACAGCGGCGTCAATTTTTTTGACAATGCCGAAGTATATGCGCGGGGTAAATCTGAAATTGTAATGGGCGAAATTCTGAAGAAGAAAACCTGGAGCCGGAGTTCTTATTGCCTGAGCTCTAAAGTGTATTTTGGATATGAAGAAGGCAAACCGAATCAAATCGGATTGTCACGCAAACACATCACAGAAGGATGCCACGCCGCTTTAAAACGTTTGCAGGTTGACTACCTGGATCTTTTATTTTGCCACAGGCCTGATAAAAACACACCTATTGAAGAAACGGTGTGGGCAATGAACACACTCATCCAGCAGGGTAAGATTTTGTACTGGGGCACAAGCGAATGGGCAAATGATGAACTTATGGCGGCATTTGTTTTTGCTGAAAAGAATCACCTTATCGGACCCACAATGGAGCAGCCTCAATACAATATGTTCGAACGCACCAAAATGGAAAAGGATTACCTGCTGCTTTTCAGAGACTTTGGGTTGGGTACAACTATCTGGAGTCCCCTGGCCAGTGGACTACTAACGGGAAAATACAATACTACCATGCCAACGGACACCCGCCTGCACATGGAAGGTATGGATTGGCTTAAAGAAAGAACCCTGGGAGATGAAACACGTATTGAAAAAACAAAACAGTTAAATGCTTTTGCAAACGAATTAGGCGTTAGTCTGCCTAAACTCGGAGTTGCGTGGTGCGTCAGAAATCCGAATGTAAGTACCGCCATTTTAGGAGCCAGCAGACCGGAGCAACTAAAAGAAAACCTCGGGGCAATAGATATACTTCCGCTATTAACTCCGGAAATTATAGAAAAGATCGAAGCTATTTTACAGAACAAGCCGGTCCAACCATTATTTTGAGAAATTTAAACCCCGCAGGCGATTCTTCTGTTAATACTAAATTTTCAACTAGAATAAGATTAATTCAATTAACCTGTTTGTCCTTTGTTTGTGGACTGAGTCTAAGGCGTTATAAACGCCGGTCACACTCGTCCTCATTACGCTCCGCTAAACAAGGACGAGTGAAGATCTTGTCCTCGTTTGCCACGAGGACGTCTGAAAAGCGCTTTTGAAAAGCGTACACTACTCTTTCCATGGTAATTATTTCTTTGCAGGAATAAAGTTCAGACTCAGGCTGTTTACGCAATATCTCTGGCCTGTGGCGGTTGGTCCGTCATCAAAAATATGTCCCAGATGGCCACCGCACTTTGCACAAACGATCTCAGTTCTGATCATACCATGCGAAAAATCTTTTACCTGTTTCACACGGTCACCCCCCGCGATGTTGTTATCGAAACTTGGCCACCCGCAATGACTGTTGAATTTCTGCTCACTGGTAAATAACTCCGTGCCGCATCCCGCACAGGTATAAACTCCTTTTTCCGAATGATCATTATAAACTCCTGTGCCCGGTCGCTCCGTCCCTTTCATACGCAAAACTTCGTATTGTTCAGGCGTTAGTATTTTTTTCCATTCAGCATCTGTTTTGTTATAGCTTGTTTCCATAGGCTTTTTGTTTTTTTCTGTTGTTTCTTTGATGGTTAAGGTTGAGGCAGGTGTTGAAGTCTGGCACGAAACTAACCCAAAAACCAGGAAAAATACAGAGGTGACAATTGACTTTTTCATAATGTTGTTTCTCAAAGATACGAGAATAGAAAAGTTACGGTTTTGGATTTACATAAATTAACGCTTGTGTGTGTTTCAACACAGAGTCACTGAGGTACAGAGTTGTTAAAACCTTAGTGAACCTAAGTGTTTTTAGCATCTTGGTGGTTTGAACTGCATACCTTACCCACTATTAACCGCTACTGCCTCCTGCTTCTCAGCTTAATCTCCTCCAGCAATTTATCTTCGCTGCCGCTCTTTTCACCTATATGAATAAAAGACCCTTCTCCCTTAAATGCAATTTCTTTGAGGTTCTTCAAGGCAGTTTTATCTCCGCCAAAGGCAACCGTACTCAATATTATTTTTTTATCTCCCTGATTCTTTTTCCAGGTGAGGAAATCCTGCTTTTCAAATTTAAACTCTCCATCGGTTGCAATAATTATCTGGTTATTCCCGTTCGCGATATAATGTTTTTGGGCCAGCTGCTGACTGAACAGAATAGCTGTTTTACCGGCTGTCATGCCTTTCGCACGCAAACTATCAACAAGCGCATGCAGTGTTTTTTTATCGGAGCCGCTCACCGCTTCGTTTACGATTTTTATTTTGGTAGCATAGGTTACCAGCGTTATCGAATCTATGTCCCTTACTGCATCAATTAACTTATGAAGAGCTGTTTTCATTACAGGCAATTTGAGTGAGTCGCGCATGGAGCTGCTGATATCCACCAGGAACAGGATATTGTTGGGTTTGTATAGTTTTGCGGAAAAATCATCGACCGGTTCTGTTGAAAAAGATTGTGGTGCAGGATTTATTGTCACCTTTGGCTTTTCAGAACTGCCGGGTAATTTGTTTGAATTGTCGCGCATTACATTCGATTCTTTTACAACAATAGGCTCTTCTTTTATTTCTGCCGGGTTGCTACGCCTTTTTCCAAAATACACGCAGGCCATCCGGTCATTGGTTTTTACTTTGGCAATGGATCCGGAAAGCGACAACTCATAAGGCGTTGTCTTATCACTGGTTATAAGATCAATTTTCTTTTTGAATCTTCCATTGTTCTCAGGGATAAATGAAATCACAAGCAGACAGGTATCATCGGGTAACAGCGTTTTTTTTGATGTAAATATTTTTACGCCCTGATCAGCATCCGCGCGCATCAGGAATATTTTTTTACCGGAAGTATTTGTGAGCACCACATCCCCCTTTATCTCATAGGCCTCAGCTATATTGCCCAGATCGATCACTTGTTCGCTGAACGTGATCTGCGACACACAAAACAGGGGTAAAAGAATAAAAAGAAATACGAGCTTGTGCATGTTTTAAAAGAATAACAAAAAATAAGCCAAAGGGAACTCCGTGTTTTCCAAAAAAATGTAAAAAAACCGGATTATCCCCGCTCACCTTCGATCTTAACACTGCGCATACTGAACAAGACCAGGAATCCGATAATAAAATAAACAATTAATGAAAGGATGGACTGGCGCATTCCTCCAACAGCTTCGCTGATCATTCCAAAAGTGATGGTGCCTATGATCATTCCAAGTTTTTCCATGACGTCGTAAAAACTGAAAAAGCTCGCGTGATCTTCAGTCGGAGGCAGGAGTTTGCTATACGTACTTCTTGACAAAGCCTGGATCCCCCCCATGACAAAACCAACCAGGAAAGCTACTATGTAAAAATGGACAGGAAAATAAGCGAACTGGTATGTGAAAATGCAGATAAAAATCCAGATCAGTACGGCGATCATGAGAGATTTTATATTGCCAATGATTGTTGAGAGTTTGGAAAATGAGTAAGATCCGAGTATCCCCACAAACTGGATAATTAAAATGCTAATAATGAGCGAAGTGGTTTTTGCTTTTTCTCCTTCTTCACCTTCCCCCCAGAAAATCTCATTTCTTGCAAATAATACCGCGACCACCATAACGGTCTGTACACCCATATTATAAAAAAAGTAACCAGATAGAAAACGTTTTAACGAGGGGATATTCTTTAATTGCGCGAACACGCTCCCCAATTCTTTAAATCCTTTGGAAAAAATCCCTTTCTTATCCTGCCCGTGAGTTCCATGATTTTTGTTAGGGAGTATACGAAAGGTGTATTGTGCAAAACCCAGCCACCATAATCCGGTTAAGAGGAAAGAATATTTTACTTTGAAAAAACCGCTTGTCACAAGTACACCGTCCACCATTTTCTCTTCGTATTTAAAAACCATAATGCCGATCAGACAAATAATAAGAAGCAATGAGCTTCCGAAATATCCTACTGCAAATCCACGCGCACTCACTTTATCCTGGTTTTCCACACTGGCAATTTCAGGGAGGTAAGAATTGTAATATACCAGGCTGCCCCAAAAGCCTATTGTGGCCGTTATAAAAGGTAAAAAACTTAATTCAAGATGTTCGCGCGAAAAGAAAAATAAACACATGCAGGACAGGGAGCCGAGGTAACAAAAAAACTGGAGGAACCGTTTTTTGTTGCCAAGATAGTCGGCAATGCCGCTTAAAATCGGGGCTATTAAAACGACAATTGAAAGCGCAAAGGCGTACACAAAAGTGTAGATGTTCTGATTCGCAAACTCCCGCCCGAAAAAGTGAACGGTATGCCCAACATATTCTCTATCAACATGGGTGGTGACATAATCATAAAAATTAGGAAAGATGGCCGAAGTAATTACCAGCGGAAATACAGAGTTAGCCCAATCATAAAACGTCCAGGCCTTAATAATTTTAGGATTGTCTTTCTCAATTAAATTCATATGTAGTTATTTATTGTTTTTTATTGTCATATGGTATAGCTAGTCTTTCTCTTTCGCACCGGCCGGCTCAAATGTTTACTAAACATTTGCCCTATTTGCGTTTCGGAAACATGGCTATTTCATACGTTTAAGGTTTTAGAGGGAAGATGTGTGTGTATAATTCTTAGCGCCTGGTTATAAATCTAGCATTTATTTTTTAATAATCTCAAACTCAACACGCCTGTTTTTTGATCTGCCTTCCTCTGTATTATTGTCTGCAACAGGTTTAGCGCTTCCGAATCCTTTATATAGCATTTTATTCTGAACACCGCGTTTTATAAGGTACTCAAACACTTCGCGTGCCCGGAGCTCGCTGATCTTTTGATTTTTATGCTTTAATCCGGAGTTATCGCTGTGTCCGTTTATCTGTATTTCGACCGATGGGTTCTGGATCAGGTACAGCGCGAGCTTATTTAGCTCAATGTAAGATTCGGGCAAAAGATAGTACCGTCCGTTTACAAAAAAGATATTATTGAGTCCAACTGTTTCGCCAACTTCAATATCCTCCCTGACTTTAAGTATGGAGTCGGCCCATAATTCCTGGTAATTAGGCCCGATCCGCTGAACCGCGATCTTTTCATCAAACTGCGGGGCTTTTACAAGCTTTACATCATCCACAAAATAGTAGGATTCTTTCGGGCCCACCCTGAACACATCAATGCGAACCATATCCTTGTTGATCTTAGGTGAAAAATTGCCGATGGTGATGTATTTTTCTCCGCCGTCGGCCTTGTAAAAGCCTTTGATCGTGAACCATTGATAGCCTTTCATTAGCCCCCCATTTACGCATACGGTATCCACCATACTCGATTTTACCACATCGTATTGCCCCTTATAACCCCCTTTTGTAAATAACACGCCAAACGACCGCAAAATGGCATTACTCCAGAAAGCCAGGCGCACGTGCATGGTAAATTCGTAAACGGTACCTCTGTGGAGCGGTTCCACGAGTTTTGCCTGCAGAAACTCCTTATATTTTTTACGAAACCTGAATCCTGTGTAACAATAACCGTTATACGCCCCTTTTTGAGCTGTTGTGTCATTGGTGAGTGGATTTTGATAATAATCAATAGTTTCAATAGGTTTCCAGGGGATAGCCTTACGGACATCATTTGATTTTCGCCTGTAATTCTCAAAACTGCCGTTCGGTACCAGGTTTTTTTCAGGTAACTGGTTTGCAGGGTTTTGAGCGATAGAAGCAAGGCAGGTAAGTGCCAGTATGATCACCGGAAAACGCTTCATTGAATGCAAAAATAGACTTAAATCAAAATTTAAAAGGAATTTGTTTTTAACACTTGCATATTCAAAAAAAAACGTATATTTGCCTTCCCAAAATCGGGAATAACAAAAGAAATTACAAACAATGGCAAACCATAAATCATCGATTAAACGCATCCGCTCTAACGACGCTAAACGTACTGAAAACCGTTATTACGCAAAAACTACACGTACAGCAGTAAAAGCCTTACGCACCGCTACTTCTAAAAAGGAAGCGGAAGCTTTGTTGCCTAAAGTGTCAAGCATGCTTGACAAATTAGCTAAAAAGAGTGTTATCCACAAAAATAAAGCTGGTAACATGAAATCCAAGCTCGCAAAAAAAGTAGCTACTTTAAAATAAATTTATAGAACTTTTAATGAAAAGCCGTCGGGAAGAACCCTGACGGCTTTTTTTATGTATTTCCGTAAATTTGGACCCTATTAACAATTCCCATTTCCCTATGAAAAAACTATTCGATACATTCTCAACAAAAGTTACCAATGCCGCTGGAAGTCCTATAGCCTTTATTAGCGCTTTCCTGATTATAATTGTGTGGAGTATTACCGGGCCTGTTTTCGGTTTTTCCGATTCCTGGCAGCTTGTTATCAACACAGGCACTACTATTATAACCTTTCTGATGGTATTTGTCATTCAACAGGCACAAAATAAGGACACAAAGGCCATGCACTTAAAATTGAATGAATTGATCGCCTGCAACAGGAAAGCAAGTAATCGTTTGATCGATATAGAAGATCTGACAGGTGACGAAATCCAGGTGCTCAAAAAATATTATATTGAGTTATCAAAATTATCCGCTACCGAAAAAGATATTCACGCGAGCCATTCGCTGGATGAGGCCAAGGCTAATCATGTGTCCAAAACGGAGCGGTATTAGAAAAGGCACCTGAAAAATATAATGACCACCGCATACGGCTGGTCCGGCAAATATAAAACGTGCTGTTAAATGTCCGATCCGGGGTCCTAACAATAATCGCACCAAAATTTTATCTTTTCTGAAAAATACACACTATCTCATTTTTTTGTAGATGAAAGCTGCATTTGGCGGGATAAACAGCCACTTTTCGAATTCTAAAATTATTTAGATAATTAGTGTTTTATACGCTTTAATCACGTATTTTGCAAACCTAAGTTTAGAATTAACGTACAAATAACATTGCGCATCATATTAATTATTCTAAAACGTAACAAGGACTATGATTAAATATTTACAAGCTAATTCTGTTACATCCGATCTTATACGCAGAAAAATAATTTTTTCCCCCACAGCCTTTTTATTTCTACGGATTTTATTTCGTAAAGAGCCAAGTAACGTGTCAACTATTAAAATTTTCTCGTAAAGTTTATGGAAAAAGAACTAAAGATTTTACTCCTTGAGGACAATTATTCGGATGCTGAGCTTTTGATGCATACACTGACAAAGGCGGAAATGAAATACGATCTCCACCTTGTAGAATCAAAGGATCATTTTATTTCTGAACTGGATGGGTTTAATCCTGACGTAATTGTTTCAGATCATTCTTTGCCAAGTTTAAGTTCGCTTGAAGCACTGGAAATCGCGCGTAAAAAGAACTCCGACATTCCTTTTATACTTGTTACGGGCGCTGTTTCAGAAGAGTTTGCTGTGGATTGTATCAGGGCAGGGGTTGACGATTATATTCTGAAGAACAGTCTTGTGCGGCTCCCTGCGTCTATCAAAACAATATTTTCCAGAACCGTGGCAAAACGGGAAAAGGACACTATCCTTTCTATGCACCAGGAGCTCAAAGTAGCTTACCACGAAATTGAAGAAAATAACAAGAGCATGATGGATAGTATCAATTACGCCAAGTTGATACAGGAAGCCATGCTCCCTGAAAAAGCGGTGCTGACGAATTATTTCCCGAATTCATTGATCATATACAGGCCCAAGGATATCGTGAGCGGCGATTTTTACTGGTTTGTGGAAAGAGATAAAAAACTGTTTATTGCCGTGGCCGACTGTACCGGTCATGGTGTACCCGGCTCTCTTATGTCGATGATAGGATACAGTCTTTTAAATGAAATAGTAAATGTAAAGAAGGTGAGGCAGCCTGCCGAGATTTTAAATAATCTGAACAGGGGGATCCGCAGGACACTCAAGCAAGATAAAATAGGTAATCAAAGATGTGACGGAATGGATATTGCTTTGTGTGCCATTGATCGTGAAAAGAAGGAAATAGAATTTGCAGGCGCTAACCGCCACCTGATCTTTTTCAGGGATAAGGAACTTGAAATGGTAAAAGGAAATAAATTTGGCATAGGAGGGCTTCACGATGAGTCTTCTACGCGTTTCAACAATCATAATGTATTATATGATAACGGTGATATCATTTATCTGTGCACAGACGGATACGCCGACCAGTTCGGGGGAACAAAGGGAAAACGCATGATGACGCGCAATATGATCAAGATCCTTGAAAAATCGTTGTCATTTGGCGTAGCGGAGCAGGAACAACTCCTTAATCACTGGCTCGATAAATGGCAGGGCAATTATGAGCAAACCGACGATATTTTGTTGATAGGTATCCAGCTATAGTGCCGGAACAAACCTATGAAGGTCAAAACTCTTTTTTTAATATTTTTTTGGACGATCAAAGAAGGTTTTGTGCCCGGATTTTAGTTGATATAAATCAAACTACACTTAAGTGTTCAAAAAAAAGCGCCGTTTTTGTCTTCCAAAAACGGCGCTTTGTCGAATTTTTTGTTTTTTCCTTATTTCTCCTGAAAAGACAACATTTTAGGAGAGTAATTTCTGCCTGAGCATAAACTCCAGTTGTTCGTTAGTAACCAATAATTGTTCACTGAGCTCTTGCTGTTTTTTCTTTAGATGATAGACTTTATAGGCGTTTTCGATAGTTTCTTTCAGGTTATCGTCGTTCCATGGTTTTTGTAAATAATGATAAATCTGACCACGGTTTATGGCATCTTTTATTGCTTCAATATCGGAAAAACCGGTAAGCAAAATCCGGATCTGATCAGGGTAATCTTTTACCGCCTGTGCCAGCAATTCTGTGCCCAATGTGCCGGGCATACGCTGGTCGGTTATCAGAACATGGATCTCATGATCTGCCAGAACTTTTTTGCCTTCGTCCGCCGAAATGGCTGTAAACACTGTAAAATGTCTTCTGAAAGAAGCTTTGAATGCCAAGAGATTATTCTCTTCGTCATCAACATAAAGGACATTGATATTTGGTTGGTCGCTCATTTGACGTTCTTAAACCGGATAAATAAAAATCAGTTAGAAAGTGGCTTCAGAAAAATTCCCGGAAGACTTTCCCAGTTCGAATTTATGAATAATAATTTTATTTTTACAAAAATTACGTGCTTTAACACAACCCGGTTGGGCAATGTAATTTAAAAGGTTATAATTAAGAACTAACGCGCAAGGACCATGACAACCACCTCTGAACGCCTCGAATCATTGCGGAATAAGCAAAAAAAGACCAGCGCTATCTATAAACCTTTGTTCTACAGGCTAAACAGGCCCGACGACCTTAAAAACTTTACCGAACTTCTTAATTTGCCTGGTATTGCGGTAGTAGACCACATCCAGGAACAAATAACCGAGTTTGTCAGACTTAAGAGCCCTGACAGAAAATTTTCGACGGATGAGCTAAAATCGCAGACGGAAAAACACATCGGAAATACTGATATTACCACTTATGGGCTTTGGGTCTATTACCCGTGGTCTAACAGGCTTGTGCATATTTTAGATGAGGAAGAGTTTATTGAGGTGAGAACAAGCCGCAATCAGTATAAAATAACGCGGGAAGAAAGGGATCTGCTTTCAACAAAAAAAATAGGAATTATTGGATTATCTGTAGGTCAGTCTGTTTCTGTAACCCTTGCAATGGAGCGTATTTGCGGAGAGTTAAGGCTGGCCGATTTTGATCTTCTTGAACTGACAAACCTGAACCGGATCAGGACAGGGATACATAACCTGGGTCTTGCAAAAGTGTATTCGGTTGCCCGGGAAATTGCAGAAATAGACCCTTTTATAAAGGTCGTCTGTTTCCCTGAAGGACTCTCCGAAAATAACCTGGATGAGTTTTTTACGAAAGGTGGAAAATTGGATCTTTTGGTGGAAGAATCTGACGGATTTGATATTAAAATACTGAGCAGGTATAAGGCCCGTGAATTAAGAGTGCCCGTTATTATGGAAGCCAGCGACAAATGCATGGTAGATATTGAGCGTTTTGACCTGGAACCGGACAGAAATATACTTCATGGAATTGTAAAACACCTCGATATTGAAACACTGAAAGGTTTAACGAGCAACGAAGAAAAAATTCCCTACATGCTTGATATACTTGGACTTAGTTCGACAAGTCCGAGGTTAAGGGCCTCCATGCTGGAGATGCAGCAGACGATCAGTACCTGGCCGCAGCTTGGCTCGGCGGTTACCATGGGCGGAGGTATTACCGCAGATGTAAGCCGCAGGATGCTGCTGAATCACTTTACAGACTCAGGGCGCTATTATGTAGATATTGATGAACTCATAGGAAATAAACCAAATCCGGAAAACACCAACGCCGTAACCGATCAATCGCTGAATTCCCCAACACTTGCTCTAAACGAAATGAAGAAGTTTGCAGATGAAACTGCGGTTGACGAAACTTCAGATATGAATGAAACAGACCTTGAAGCTGTTGTAAAAGCGGGAGCCGCGGCTCCCTCTTATGGGAATAAACAACCCTGGAAATGGTTGTCGCATGAAAAGAGATTATTTCTTTTTAAAGAAAACAAGATCTCTTATAGCGACCCAACTGACCAAAATTCATTTGTTTCTATTGGCGCCGCTATTGAAAATGTCATTCTAAAAGGTGAAGAGCTTGGATACGAGGTGAAATACAAACTATTTCCATCAGCCAAGGAAAAAAGACTTGCGGCGTTTTTTTATTTTAAGAAAAAGGCAGAACACAAAGAGGTTCCGGGTTCTTTAAGTCCTTTTATTTTTGCCCGGAAGACAAACCGTAAAGCCGGTAATGGAAAACCGGTGAACGCGGATATTCTGGATGAAATGTCCGGTCTCAGTAAAACCATAGCCGGTTCTTCTGTAAGCTTTACTGCAGAAAAGAGTAAAATTGAAAGTATTGCAGAGATTGCTGGAAAGATCGAGCGTATTCGCTTATTAAATTCAACTACCCACGAAGATTATTTCAAAAATGAAATTAGATGGGGGGTAGAAGAAACTATAACCGAAGGGGTAGATGTTAAAACGCTGGAATTGCCTCCGGCAGCAATGACGGCCTTTGAGGTAATTTCCGACCCTAAAGTGGCGTCCCTGTTAAATAAATGGAATAAGGGAGTTGCATTCGAAAAGCTGACACGCGGTACGATCTCTACTTCTTCAGCTATCGGCCTGTTAACCATGCCTTCTGATTCTATAGAGGTAGAGGATCTTATAAACGGAGGAAAACTAGCCCAAAAACTATGGCTTACCGCCACTAAAAATAGTTTAGCGTTTCAACCTATTTGTTTACCTTTGTCTTTCTTTAAACTTTTGAGTAAGGGAGATAAAAACGGAATTCTCACAAACAAAAATTTTTCTGAATTAAAAGCGTTAAAAGCCCAACTTTCGCTTATATTTAGCGAATTGGATTCAAGGTTAGCGGTTTTTTTGTTCAGGTTGTCCCAGGCAAGTGAACCACAGACCAGTTCGTTAAGAAAACCTTTAAATGAAGTATATTTTAAAAGTTAAAACACACAATGAAATTAATTTTTCGAGCTTTTAAAGCTACTGAGAACAGGGAACTGTGTGAAAAGTACCTGGCCGGGCACATCCAGGTGCTGATTAATTATGGTATTACGAATATTACAACCAATAATAAGGATTGGATGGACTGGGATTTTGTTTATTGTGTGATCGCTGAAAAGGAAGATGGAACTGTTGTTGGAGGTGTCAGGACACAAATTGCTGACGGAAAATATCCATTGCCTGTAGAAAAGGCGATCGGAAAAATGGATCCAAAAATCCACGAAATCGTGAAACATTATCAGCCTGATGGAGTAGGCGAGCTTTGCGCGCTATGGAATGCAAAAGAGGTTGCCGGAATGGGATTGAGTATTATGCTGGTTAGGGCCGGAATAGCCATGTTAAACCAGGTGAAATGCAATACGCTTATGGGTATTTGCGCCGATTATACCCTGAAGATGTTTCGCAAGGTAGGATTTGTTGTTGATAATTCTCTTGGAAATAAAGGAGAATTTGTTTATCCTAATGAAAATTATGTAGCCCGGGTGCTGGGTATATTAAACGCTAAGGATTTGTCCACAGCCGAAGAATTTGACAGGTTAAAAATGCTCGATCTTCGTGAGAATCCAATACAAAAATGCACAGAAAAAGGAGCCAATGATATTACTATTGAAATAGAATACTTACTTTTATTAAAATAAAAGTTATTTTTTATGTATCGCACAACGTTTTTCTTTTTTGTTTTTCTGATAACAAAATTGTCAAATTCGCAAATTCTGGTTTCAGAAACCCCTGATCAAAAAATTGTTGTCGATTTTAATAACAGCATTTCGTATATAGAAGACAAGTCGGGAACGCTTACTTTTGAAGAAATCAGAAAATCAAGTGATTTTGTTCCGGTCGGAAAAGACGTCCCTAATTTCGGGATCACCAATTCTGCTTTCTGGCTCAGACTTCAGATAAAAAATTTAACAGATAACGAAATATACCGCCTCCAGGTATCTCAGCCGGCCCTTGATGAAATTGATTTCTATCAGAAAAACGAGAACGGGATCTATGAGGTGTTAAAGTCAGGGGAATGCCTTCCTTTTAATTCACGTGAGTTTTTTGACCCGAATTATATTTACCGACTCAAGCTGGATACGATAGGTATCACGGAAGTGTTCCTGCGTGTAAAATCGCGCGATAACCTGCAGGTGCCGGTTGTAATAGATAGCCAGGAAAACATTTTTGAAACCAATAAGATCAAGGATTACATTTTCGGGATCTTTGCAGGGATCATGGTTGTTATGTTTTTGTACAACACATTTTTGTACGTTACGGTAAGAGATAAAACCTATTTATATTACATTATCTACCTGGCTACCGTTATTTTTACGCAGTGCAGCATTCAGGGTTATACTTTTCAGTACTTATGGCCAAATAGTCCATTTATGGCGCAGTGGAGCGCGTTTATATTTTCACCGATGGTTGGGGTGGCAAGCGCCTACTTTATGCGTGTTTTTTTAAATACAGCCCAATTTACCCCAAGGCTTGAAAAAGGTTTTAAGTACTTTACGATCGCTTACGTCATCGCTTTTCTTCTTTCTGTATTCGGTCTGTTTACCCTGAGTTATAATTTAATAACAGCTTGCGCGGCATCCTTATCACTTTATATGATGATTGGTGCCTTTACGGTATTCAGGAAAGGATACAAACCTGCGCGGTTTTTCTTAATGGCCTGGTCTATGTTCTTATTTGGTGTAACAATTTATGCAATGACGAATGTAGGCGCTTTGCCAATAAATAGTTTTACGTTCTACACAATGCCGTTTGGCGCCGCCGCTGAAGTTGTGCTTCTTTCTTTAGCACTTGCCGACCGCATTAACGTTCTTAAAAAGGAAAAGGAACAATCACAGGCGGAGGCACTGCGTGTTTCGCAACAAAATCAAAAATTAATTACCGAGCAAAACATTCTCCTCGAACAAAAAGTACATGAGCGTACTCTGGAACTGGAAGAAACCAACGAAGAACTGAATGTAACACTTACATACCTGAAGGACACTCAAACCCAGCTTGTAAACGCTGAAAAGATGGCTTCTCTCGGGCAACTCACCGCGGGTATCGCGCATGAGATCAATAATCCGATCAATTTTGTGAGTGCAAATCTGAAACCTCTTAAGACGGATATTTCTGAGGTTTTTGAAGTGGTTGACAAATATGAAACGATTGATCTGCAAACCGCGCTGGCAGAAAAACTAAAAGAAATTGAAGCATTTAAAAAGAAAATTGATCTGGTTTATCTTAAGCACGAAATTGGCACCTTGTTAACGGGCATAGAAGACGGAGCACGCAGGACGGCGGAGATCGTTTCGGGTCTGAAAAATTTCTCAAGACTGGATGAAAGTGATATTAAAGAAGCAAATATTAATGAAGGAATTGAATCAACACTTGTTCTGTTAAGAAGTACAATTAACAAGAATGTTGAAGTTGTTACCGAACTTGGTGTTCTGCCATTGATCGAATGTTTCCCGGGAAAACTCAACCAGGTATTTATGAATGTGCTCACGAACGCGCTTTATGCAATGAGCAAAAAAGGTCCATCCGAAAAAAACAAACTCACCATTAAAACATTTGAAAAGGATGGGCATATCCATGTGATTTTTGAGGACACGGGTATTGGCATGACACAGGAAGTAAAAGAAAAAGTATTCGAGCCTTTTTTTACCACCAAAGATGTTGGTGAAGGCACTGGTTTGGGCATGTCTATTGTGTTTAAGATAGTGGAAAGCCATCACGCTAAAATGGACATTGAATCCGAGCCCGGCAAGGGAACTAAGATTACGCTTATCCTTAACAAGAAGGTTAACTTTCCTCAATAAGATTAAGAAAAATAGTTAGTGTTGATTCCTGACTAAATTTTTTCGGAATTGATGAGTTGCTTCGAACACTTTTTTTTATTTTGGTTAACCGGAAAAGTTTCTGCGATTAAAATTCTTTTTGGCTAAAGGAATTTCCTCCTACAATTATGCTTTTCTATTTAACGGTTATCTGTCAGCTCTTTTTTTTGATCTTAGTCGTTTTAGGTTAAAGAGTATTTGCTGCTTACTCATTTAAACGTAAATTTATAATCATCCAGGTTAAATTTGATCAGGTTTTCGGAACAGAGTACAAAAGAGTATGAAGTATTATCTTGCGACAGCTGGGAGTAAATGCGGTTCCCCAGCCATTACCTGTAAACTTAATGGTGGTAACAGTTGTTGTGGCTGTAAAACAGTATTGGAAGCGTTGCCAGGCCAACCAGCTTCCGGTAAAAGTTGCGTGGGAGTACCGGTTGATAAATGATCCATTAATAGAAAGATCTGCTCCCGCATCAGTAAAGCACTGCCCATTCCAACAGCCTAAATCAAAACTCAGGAAGTAAGTTTGTCCAATCACTGTTGGAACGGCTTGTTGTATCCAGCGGCCATTTCCCCAGCCGCATCCCGTGAGGTCAGCCCACCAGGTTCCGCCCATGCCATTGTATATCTCCGGACCGCCGGTCATATTTCCAACCGAGCTTCCAGTACAACCACCCGAAGTGGTCCAGCCGGAAAAACTCATCGTGTTAAAACTGCCATTCGTAATTTGCGCACTTGCGGAACTTGTGGCAATGCACAAAGCAAGCACTCCTTTCAGAAGTTTTGATTTAAGGTTCATCATCGTTTATATTAAATTTTTGCCTACTCTATATGCTTTTCGGCTTCCGCTTTTCAGCCTAAATATCTTTTAAGTACCGCCTGAAAAAAGCCGGATTTAATGAACAGAATGTTAATGCTTACAAAGTGCCGGAATTTCTTTACGAATTGATGCGAAAAGGAAAATGAAGCTTTAAAAAAGTTAACACATTGTTTAGCAAGTGGGATTAAAAAAGCCCGCCTAATTTATTAAGCGGGCTTTTTTGTTCTAAATAACTTATAATGGTTTCTAATCAAAATATTCTTTCATCCGGTCGAAAAAACCTTTTTCTTTTTTATTGGGATTCGGTTCGAAATTTTTTGATGCCTTTAACTCTTCCAGTGTCTTTTTTTCATCGGCGCTTAAATGTGTCGGCGTGTAAATACTGATCTCTACGAGAAGATCTCCTCTGCCGTATGAATTTACATCAGGAAGGCCCTTTCCCTTAAGACGCAGGACCTTGCCACTCTGAGTTCCCGGATCTATCTTGATTTTGGCTTTTGCATCGATCGTAGGAACTTCTACAGTTGTACCCAACGCCGCATCAGGAAAGCCGATATTCAGGTAATAGATGAGGTGATTGCCCTCTCTTTTTAAATGTGGATGCTCTTCTTCTTCTATCACAATTAAAAGATCACCATTTATTCCTCCACGCGGAGCGGCATTTCCTTTGCCCTGCATGCTTAGCTGCATTCCTTCGGTAACACCTGCCGGAATATTTATATTGATCACTTCCTCTTCTCTGACAATTCCATCACCGTGGCAGGTAGCGCATTTATCTTTTACAATTCGCCCTTCCCCATGGCAGGTTCCGCAGGTGGTCTGCGTTTGCATGGCTCCCAATATGGTTTGCTGAACACGCGTGATCGACCCGCTTCCATGGCAGGTTTTGCATGTTTCAAACTGGCCGT
>Ga0208492_1000381_pt1 | contig 39295 bp, 34 predicted proteins | sample Subbioar_CSW14AB_FD_184820 | JGI IMG/M metagenome (GOLD analysis project Ga0208492, IMG submission 184820) | Serpentinite rock and fluid subsurface biosphere microbial communities from McLaughlin Reserve, California, USA - CR12Mar_CSW14AB (SPAdes) | ecosystem: Environmental > Terrestrial > Deep... | reverse complement strand
CCGCAGGACGCGGCCTTGCGGTCGCCGCGCTCGCTGTGGCGAGCCGCATCCTGCTAGCCCGGAGGGCTTCGTCTTGCTGTCGGTGCCCCGGACTTCAGTCCGGGGGAATTCTCCGACGGCTCCTGACTCACCACTCTTCGATGCCCATCTTCCGCGCGGCCTCCACGACGGCCGCGCGGCCGGCGACACGTGCGACCGGATTCATCATGTTGAACTCGTCGCGCGCCTCCTGGAGCAACGACCGACCGTGCGAGTCGGGACTGCCACCTCGGGTGCCGTGTTTCTTGTGGGACTTCGACGCCGAATCGCTTCCGGCGTCGACGAGCATCTGGCGAGCGGTGTTGTAGTCGTCGTCACTGATGGGCATCGAGAGTCCTCCGAGGGAGCGAGGAAACTGCATCTGGTCGCAAAGAGCCAGGGGGGCGACGTGCCCACCGACCTCGCTCCACCGAAACTAGCCGTTTTCCCGGACCCCGGCGCATGCGATTCTCCCGCCTTCGGCCGGATGCTCGCTCGTCGCTCGTTCCTGCTCGGCGTTCCGAGCGCGATCCTCGTGGGGCTCGCGCGTCGTACGGCCCGCGCAGACGACGTCGCCGTACCGCCCGCGGTGCAGGCACAGCTGATCGGCAAGGTCGCCGCGTATGACAAGGAGTTCGCGAACCGAGCCGGGGCGCGCGCGCAGGTGCTGGTGGTCGTGCGATCGGGCGACGACGCCTCGACCCGCACCGGCGCCGCGATGATGAAGGAGCTCGGAGCCCTCTCGACGATCGGCGGGCTGCCGCACGACGAGACGCAGCTCACCTTCACCAACGCCAAGGATCTCGCCACCGCGATCAAGAAGAAGGGCGCGGCGATCGTGGTGCTCACGCCCGGCCATGGCGGCGAAATCGACGCGATCCGGACGGCGCTCGACGGGGTGAACGTGCTCTCGGTGTCCACTGTCGCGGAGTGGGTGCCACGGGGGGTGGTGCTCGGGTTCGACCTGGTCTCGGGCAAACCGAAGCTCCTCGTGCACCTCGGTCAGGCGAAGAAGCAAAACGTCGTGTTCAAGGCGGAGGTTCTCAAACTGATGCGGGTGTACGAATGACGAGCAAAACAAGCGCGCTCGTCGCTCTCGCGCTCTTGCTCGCGACGCCGTCGGCGAGGGCGGAGGACACGTCCGACCTGCAGGGATCGCTCGACGAGCCGGTGGTCACCACCGCTTCGCAGTCGGCGAAGACCGCGTCCACCGCGCCCGCTACCACCACCACCATCACCGCCGAGGACTTCGTGCGGTGGAACATCACCTCACTCGACCAGGCGCTCGACTTCCTCGGGGTCGGCATCGTCACCTCGAACCCGCTCCACCAGGTCGACGTCGGCGCGCGCGGCGTGATGATCACCAAAGACCAGGGCAACCACTTTCTGCTCCTGGTCAACGGCCACGTGATGAACGAGCCGCTGTTCGGCAGCGCGCGGTTCGAGAAGGGCGCGGGCATCCCCTTCGAGATGATCGACCACATCGAGGTGGTCATCGGCCCGGGCTCGGTGCTCTACGGCTCGTATGCGATGTTGGGCGTGATCAACGTCGTCACGAAGCGCGCCAAGGACTGGAAGGGCGTCCACCTCGTCGGCGAATTCGAGCCCGGCAAGTCGTGGCGCGCGGGCGCCGGTGCCGGCGCGCTGTTCTCGCTCTTCGGCAAGCCGGCCGAGGTCACCTTCCAGGTCGAGGGCTACCGGCTGTTCGGCCCCGCGTTCGAGATGGGCGAGCAGATCACCGGCATCGAGCTCGCCGACAAGCAGCCCGAGCGGTTCTCGCGCGACCCGAGCAAGCCGCGCGGAGTGTGGGGCGGACCGCGGTGGGGCGCAGTGGACAAGCAGCATTACGTGATCGTCCCGGCGACGCTCGCGCGCGTCCTCGTGGGCGACTTCGAGCTCAACCTGCTCGCGTCTTCCTACAAGCGCGCGTGGCCGTTCTCCGACACGCGCACACGCGAGATGCCGAACTACAACGAGCCGGACAACTTCGAGCTCGAGCGCTCGGCGCGGTTCGATCTCAAGTGGCAGAAGCTCCTCTCGCCGGTGGTCCAGATCGGCGCGCGGCTGTATGGCGACTCGTTCGATTATCGACGCCAGGGCATCGACTCTCGCGTCGGCGCCTGCATCTACCCCGGGGTCACCACCTGCGTGACCAACACCCGCGGCTATTCGCGCTGGGGCGGGCTCGAGCTGCAGGGCTCGTTCGACTGGTTCCACGATGCGACGTTGGTCTCGCTCCTCGGCGTCGACGTGAAGCGCGCCTTCGTGAAACATCAAAGCGATTCGACCTCGGACGAGGACGGAAGACCGCTCCGTTCGAGCGACCAGGTGGTCGACGAGGCCGACGCGCTCCTCGGCGCGTACATGCAGCACGAGTGGCGACCCACGGGCTGGTTCGAGCTGAACGGGGGCATCCGGCTCGACGTCGGCAAGAGCTACGATCCGGTCGGTTCGCCGCGCGTCGCCGCGGTGCTCAAACCGTGGCGGGGCGGCGCGCTCAAGCTGGTCTACGCACAGGCGTTCCGCCCACCCTCGTGGTACGAGCTGCGCGCCGAGGACTCGACGCAGCTCCCCGCGCGCGATCTGCAGCCCGAACGGGTGCGATCGATCGAGGCCTCGCTCGAGCAGAAGGTCCGCGCACAGCGCCTGTTCTTCGGTGTCTACCGCACCGAATGGAGGGACCTGATCGAGGCCTACGTGCTCACACCGGCCGAGATTCGCGAGGCCGCCGCGCGGGGCGAGCTCGACTACCTGCGGGCGGTGTCGTTCCGGCAGTTCCGCAACGTCGCGACCATCGAGAACTTCGGGTACGACGCCGGCTTCGACGGCACGCTGTTCTCGGGTGCGCTCCGCTACGGCGCGAGCCTCTCGTCGTCCTTCGCGCGGCGGACCGACGCGTCTGGAACGCGCCCGCTGGCCGTCGCGCCTCGCGCGTTCGGCAACGCGCGCATCGCCTACGCCTTCGGTGGCTACTGGCCGACGCTCGGCCTCGCCGGACACTGGCTCGCGTCGCGCCCGGCCGATCGCGCGTATGACGGAAACTTCGAACCGTTCCCCATGGCCCCACCGCTGTTCGAGCTACGCGGCACCCTCTCGGGCAAGGTGCCGGGCGTGCGCGGGCTCACCTACCGCCTGAGCGCGAATTGGGTGTCGGCCTCGGAGGGCCCGTACGTCGTCGGACCGGGTCAGTCGCACGACGAGCGGCAGAACGCGGCCCGGCAGGCGCAGATCGTCTCGGCGCAGCTCGTGCCCATCGACCAGTTCCGCACGATGTTCGGACTACGCTACGATTTCGGCACCGGCGAAGGAGGCGAGTGATGAAACCCCGATTCTTGCTCGCCGTCCTCGTGGCGCTCGCTCCCGGGTGCATGACCCTCGACCCGATCGTCCTCGCCACGACCGACGCGTCGCTGCCGATGGACGCGGGAGGTCTCCCCTTGGCCGATGCCGACGCGGAGGTCTCGTTGACCGCGTGCGAGGAGTGCGTGTTCGGCGTCGGCGACGGCGGAACCGGCTGCAAGGCGCAATGGGACGCGTGCCAGAAGCTCGAGGTCTGTGTGAAGACCATCGCGTGCGCCCGCGCGCAGTCCTGCCTCGAGAACAAGGACTTCAAACAGGCCCTCGACTGCGGCCTCCCCTGCGCCAAGGCGGCGGGCATGACCGATCAGACCTCTCCCGAGGCGATCGCCGTGCTCGACATCGTCTCATGCGTGCAGAGCACCTGCGCCAAGCCCTGTCGTGCCGGGGAGTTCGCAGGCAAACCGTGACGGTGCGCTGGTCGGTCGGCGCCAAGCTCGCCGCAGTCACCGTGGTGATCGTCGTCGTGGTGACGGGGCTCGTCACGCTCGAGATCGCCGGCCGCGAGCGCGAGACGCTGCAGCGCTCGAAGGCGGCGAGCGCCAGCGTCACGAGCGATCTCCTCGCGGTGTCGCTCGTCGCGCCGGTCGACTTCGCCGATCAAGACGCGATCGAATTGGAGCTCTCGCACCTCTCCGCCAACCGTGACGTGCTGTGGGGCGCCGTGTTCGTCCCGGGTGCGACGGTGGCGACGGCCACCATGCGAAGGGCCGACGCGGCAGGGGTGCCCATCGCCGCTCCTGAGACGCCGAACGGCGGGCGCTGGACGGATCGGTCGGTCGAGCTCGCCCGGCCGATCGTGCGCGCCGACGGGAAACACCTCGGGACGGTGGTGATCGCGTTCGATCTCGCGCCCGAGCTCGCCGCGTTCGCCGAGAGTCGCCGCCGCCTGCTTTCGCGTTCGCTGCTGGTCGCCGCGGTCACCGCGGCGCTCCTGGTCATCGCCTCGCGCCGCCAGATCGTGCGACCGATTCTGCGGCTGCGCGACGCGGCCTCGCGGATCGAGCGGGGCGAGCGCGACGTCCGCGTGGAGCTCGAGAGCAGCGACGAGCTCGGCACGCTCGGCCGCGTGTTCGACCAGATGAGCGGTGCGATCGTCGAGCGCGAGACCCGCCTCGCCGAGGCGACGAGCAACCTGCGTGAGCTGTTCGATCACATGCGGCAGGGCATCCTCGTGTTCGGGCCCGATGGGGTGATCGAGCCGACGGCCTCGCGGCAAGCGGCCGCGTTGTTCGGCGACGTCGCCGGGCGTTCCATCCGCGACGTGCTCTACCCCTCGGCCGACACGAACGGCGTCGAGCTGCAGGCGTTCGACGAGTGGATGCGGCTCGCGTTCGAGGTCCCTGCCGACGCCTGGACCGAGGTGGGGTCGCTCGCCCCTCCGGGCGTGCGTCTCGGGAGACGCCACGTGAACCTCGAGTTCGAACCCATTGAGAAGGACGGGCGCACGGCCAAGCTCATGCTGCTGGCGCTCGACGCGACGGACGTGCACCGGCTCGAGGAGGCGGTGCGTGTGCAGGAGGAGGAGCATGCGCGCCGCATTCGCGCGATGCGACGCCTCGTGGCCGGCGGCGGTCAGGTGTTCGTCGCGTTCCTCTCGGGTGCACGCGAGCGGCTCGCACGGTGTCGAGCCTTGCTCGGAGAGAGCAACGACCCGCTCGCCGCAGCGACCCTCGAAGAAGTGCTTCGCCACGCGCACACCGTCAAGGGCGAGGCCAGCGCGTTCGATCTGGCGCCGGTCGTCGAGGCAGCGCATGCGTTCGAGGACGAGGTGGTCAAGCTGCGCGCGCGCTCGACCGAGGCTCCACGCGTCCTCAGCGCCGTCGATCGGGCGCGCTGGCTCGGGCGCATCGACGATGTGGCGAACGCACTCGACCGGGCGCGCGAGCTCTTCGTCGAGGCGTCGCCGATCGGTCCCTCGATCCTCGATCAGATCACCGTGCACCGCGCCGATCTCGAGCGACTGCATGCGCTGACCTCGGGGCTCGAGGCCACTGAGCTCGGCTCCGTCGCAGGACGCCTCACCGCTCGGCCCTTCGGCGAGACGTGCGCGCTGCTGGTCGACAAAGTCCCGACGTGGGCGGGCACTCTGGGCAAGAGCGCACGGCTCGAGGTCGAGGGTCGCGAGGAGCTGGTGCCGCGCGCGCTCGCGTCGGTCCTGCCAGGCGTCCTCGGCCATCTCGTGCGCAACGCGGTGGTCCATGGGCTCGAGGTCGAAGCCGAGCGCACGCAAGCCAACAAACCCGGAGTGGGTGTGGTGTACGCTCGCTGTGTGGTTCGCGGCGACGACGTCGAGATCGAGGTCGAAGACGACGGGCGGGGCATCGATCTGCCCGAGCTCGGACGCCGCTCTGGACGTACCGTGATCGACCCGAACGCTCTGCTCTCGGGCGGGCTCTCATCGGCCGGAGAGACCACCCATCTCGCCGGTCGTGGCATCGGCCTATCGGCGGTACGCTCGTCCCTGTCGACCGTCGGTTACACCGTCTCCCTGGACTCCGAACCGGGCCAGGGCACCTGCGTCGTCGTCCGAAGAGCCCCTCCTCCGGCAACCTGATGAGCATCTCGAAGATCCCCACGAGCAAGGGTCGCATCCTCGTCATCGACGACAGCGAGGTGCTGCTCTCTCGCGTCAAGAGCGCCCTCGGGGCTGCGGGGTACGACGTCATCGCCACCACGCAAACGGTCGGGACGGCGCGTCACCTCCAGGGCTGCGACCTGGTGGTCGTCGACTTCCACATGCCCGGCTTCGACGGCAAGTCCGTGCTCGGCTCGCTCCGCGGCGCCATGCGCGGCGGAACCGACGCGCCGCCGCTCTTCTATCTGTACACGAACGACGAGAGCGCGACCCGCGACTGGTCCCATCATGGGTTCGACGGTGTCTTCACCCGCAAGGGCGACGACCGTGCGCTCGTCGAGCAGGTCGACGCTGCGTTCCGCATGCGCCGCATGCGCGCGCTCGCGAACCGCACCAAGTAGCGGCTCAGGGCTCCCAGCGCGCTCCGGTCTCGCAGCTCACGTGGTGCATCGCGAGGCGTCCGCTCTGCAGCTCCATCAGCCCGAAGACGATGGGGAGCTGAAACCGCCGTGGGCCGATCGAGCCCGGATTGAAGACCGTGAGGCCCTTGTCGACGCCGATGAAAGGCACGTGCGAGTGCCCGCAGACGACGAGCGACGCATGCTGGGCGCGCGCCTGCCTGGCGACCTCGGCGCGGAGCTTGGGACCGTAGACCGCGATGTGCACGAGCAACATCCGCAGCACGCTCTGGCCGTGCTCGTTCACCAGGTCGATGGTGAGCTCGTCGGGCAGGTCGTTGTCGCGGCCCTCGATGTTGCCGCGCACCGCGAGGACGGGTGCGATCGCCGAAAGGTCGGAGAGCACCGCGAGATCACCGATGTCGCCCGCGTGGAGGATCGCGTCCGGGCGAGCCGTGCGGAGCAGCCCCAGCGTCGCCGGGTGGGGTGCGCTGTGGGTGTCGGCGACCACGGCGAGCCGAGCTTCGCCGTCGCGCAGCGGCACGGAAGCGTACGTGCGGGTCGAGTGGGTGGCACGCATGACCGAGTCGACGGTGGCACGTGGTGCGCGCGTTCGCTAGAGCACTTCTCACCCGGATCGATCCGAAGGGATTCCCGTTCCCCCGGCTTGAAAAGTCTTTTCAAGCCGGGGGGAACGGGTCACCAGAATCAACGCAATCGAGAACTGCTCTACGATGTCGAACGCGAGATTGCTCAGTCGGCGTGACGGCGCCGCCTGGCCAGCGCCACGAGCGCCGCGACGAACGCGAGCCCGAAAGCCGACTCACCTGCGCCGACCTGCGAGACCGCGCAGCCCGAATCCGCCTCGGGCTCTGCGCTCGCAGAGGGTTTGCAGACCGAGCCGTCGCACGCGAAGCCGGTCTGGCACTGTTCCGTCTTCGTGCACGCCGTGAAGCAGTCGCCGTTGACCGTGTCGCAGAGGTACGGCGAGCACGCCTTCGGCGCGCTCTTGTCGGCCGGGATGGCGGAGAGACCGTCGGGCGAGCAGCTCGAGCGCGCGGCCACGCACTGCCCGGAAGCAGTGTCGCACACGTTGCCCGTCGTGCAGTCGGCGTCCTTGGCGCACGTGGTCAGGCACCCCTTGTCTCCGCAGACGAACGGCGTGCACGGCTTGGTGCTGCCCGCCTTGCACTTGCCCGCGCCATCGCAGTAACCGGCCTCGGTTCCCACGCCGCTCTTGCAAGAAGCCGCGACGCACTCGACGTCGATGCCCGATTTGAACGCGGCGCACTTGAGCCGGTCGCTGCCGTCGCAGGTGAGCGCACGACACGGGTCGGTGCCACCGTCGGAACAAGTGGTGCGCGCGCCGTGCGGCGCGCCCTTGATGCCGACGCACTTGCCCGCGGAGCCGGAGCCGTCGCACGCCTCGCACTGTCCGTCGCATGCGGACTCGCAGCAGACCGAGTCGACGCAGAACCCGGAGGCGCACTGCGCGCCGCCGGTGCAGGTCGCGCCGTTGCCCTTGAGGCAGGTCCCCTTCGCCGCGCCGAGGCTGACGCCCGCGCAGTACTCGCCCGTCCCGCACGCGGCGACCGAGCAGCAGACCTTGGTCGTCCCCTCGCCCGCCGTGCAGAACGAGCCCGCCGAGCAGTCGCTGGTGAGGTCGCAGATCGTGCCGAGACCGCCGGCGGTCTTGCACACGAAGTCCTTGCAGACGTAACCGGAGCCGCAGTCCGCGCTGGTTGTGCACGACGTCTTGCACGACGCGCCACCGCAGGCGTAGGTCCCGCAGCTCTTGTTGGTCGTGGTGCCGCAGCCGCCCGCGCCGTTGCAGCGCGCGTCGCTCGTCTCGATGCCCGCCGTACAGGACGCGGCGGCGCAGATCGTCTCGGCCGCCGGGAAGCTCTTGCAGGCGGTTCGATCGGAGCCATCGCACTTGCCGCGGCATGCATCGGTGCCCGCACATGCGGTGCGGGCGGTGCCTCCGGTGACGTGCACCGCGCCGACCACCGGCGAGCAGGTTCCGACGCTGCCGCCGATGTCGCACGCCTCGCACTGCCCGGTGCAGGCGTTGTTGCAGCAAACCCCATCGGCGCACGCGCCCGATCCGCACTCGGCGTTGGACGAGCAGGCCGCGGCGATCGGCTTCGAGCAGGAGCCCGACCCGTTCGCGTTGCACTTGAGCGGCGACGCGCACGAAGCGGTGGAGCAACAGACGCCGTCGACACAGTTGCCGGAGGTGCACTGGGTCGAAGACGTGCAGGCCGTCCCGAGCGCACCGGTCGTCGTGCACGTGGTGCCCGAGCAGAAGTAGCCGCTCGCGCAGTCACCCGCCCCGGAGCAGGTCGTCTTGCAGGACGTCGCTCCGCAGGCATAGGCGCCGCAGCTCTTGGTCGTCGGGGCGTTGCAAGACCCCGCGCCGTTGCAGCGCGCATCGCTCGTCTCGGTGAGCGACGAACACGAGGCGCTCGCGCACACGGTCTCGGCGGCCGGGAAGCTCTTGCACGCCGTCCGATCCGAGCCGTCACACTTGCCCTTGCAGGCGCCTGCACCGAGGCACTGGACGCGAGAGCCGTGGACCGCACCCACGACGGGCGAGCATGTCCCGAGGCTCCCACCGACATCGCACGCCTCGCACTGTCCGTTGCACGTGCTGTTGCAGCAGACGCCATCGACACACTTGCCCGACCCGCACTCGGTGCCCGTCGAGCACGAGGTGCCGAGCGGCTTGGAGCAGGTGCCGAGTCCGTTGGCGCTGCACTTGAGCGGTGACGCGCACGACGGAGTGGAGCAGCACGTGCTGTCGACGCAGTTTCCGGAAGTGCAGTCGCTCGGCGCGGAGCAGACGGTGCCCAGGCCGCCCGTGGTGACGCACGACGAGCCGGAGCAGAAGTAGCCGCTCGCACAATCCGACACGCCCGTGCACGTCGTCTTGCACGTGGTGGCGCCGCAACCGTACGCGCCGCACAGCTTCATCGTCGGCGTCGGGCAGTTGCCGAAGCCATCGCAGTTCGATTGCCAGGTCTCGGTGCCCGCGCCGCAGCTCGCGGCGACACACACCGTCGTGCTGGTCGGAAGGGAGCCGCACGCGGTGCGCGAGGATCCGTTGCACTGCGCGGCGCAGAGGCCGCTTCCCGAGCACGGCGTACGCGTCCCGTGCGGCTGGCCGCTCGGAACTGGCGAGCAGGTGCCGACGCTCCCCGCGACGTCGCACGCCTCGCACTTGCCGGTGCAGGAGCTGTTGCAGCACACGCCGTCGACGCAGTTGTTGGAGGTGCACTCCTTGTTGGCTACGCACGTGGCCGCTGCGGCCTTCTTGAACGCGCAGCTCCCTCCCGTGGTGCAGTAGCCCGTCGCGACACAGTCGCTGTCGGACGTACACGACGTGGCGCACGCACCGGCCTTGCACACGAGGTACGGCGCGGTGCACGCGGTGCGGCCGCCGTGAGGTGCATCGGTGATGTTGGCGCAGGTCCCCTTGGTGCCGACGCCGTCGCATGCCTGGCACTGACCGGAGCACGTCGCGGAGCCGCAGCAGACGCCATCGACGCAGCCCGCCGCCTTGGTGCAATCGCTCACGGTGACGCACGACTCGCCGATGTCGCCGACCGAGAACAAATCCGCGTTCGAATGGACGATGGTGATCGGCTCACCACCGGAATCGGTGCCTTCGCTCGAGCCTCCGGCGATGAGCACCTCGCCGGTCTGGAGCAGAACGCCGCGCGCATCCCGTCCGCCCGGCACCGACGCCGTCACGGTGCGGGCACTGGTCCCGGTGTCGTAGAGGCTGGCCGCCCCGCCGACCTCGAAGCTGAGGACCTTCCCGGCGAGCAGAGGGACGATCGCAATGGGATTGACGGGGACCGAACCGAGGGTGGCCCAAGAGGCGGCCACCGGGTCATAGGTCTGCATCGTGAGACCGCTCGCGACAAGAACCTTCCCGGTCGGGAGCGCCGCGGCCCAGGCCCCCACGCCGGCGGTCGTTCCCGCGCTGGACCAGGTCTTGGCGACGGGATCGTAGAGTTGTGCCGTGGTCGTGCCGCCACCGACGGCGAGAACCTTTCCGGTCGACAACGCGACCATCGCCGCACCATTCCCGCGCGCAAGCCCGTCGCCGGCTGCAACCCACGTGTTGGTCGAGGGCGCGTAGTAGTACGTCTTGCCGTTCGACGTCAGACCGTCGGAACCGAAGGCATAGAGCGCCGACCCCGACGGCAGCGGCGCAAGCAACCCGTAGTACCGCGAAGGCGAGCCGATCACTCCGGTGCTCGTCCAGGTGTCGGTCGCCGGATTGTAGATCTCGGCCGCTTCGGGGGTCGCGAGGAAGGTGTTCGCGACCATGACCCGACCGTCGGAGAGCAGCACCCCTTTGGCACCAGGGTGAACCGTCGACATCGACTTCGCGGCGGTGAAGCCGCCGTTGGTGCCGAGCGTGCGATCGAAGATCTCGGCGGTGCTGAGGGTGGCGATTCCGGTGCTGCCGCCGACGACGAGCACCTTTCCGCTGGGCATGGCGACGATCGCCGGCTCGCTGCGCGCGGCCGACATCGATCCCGTGGCCGTCCACTTGGGGTCGACGGTGATCGGATACGTGAGGTCGTGCACGTCGAGCGCCGCCGAGAGCACGTCGCCCTCGAGCTTCGCCGAGAGGTTCTGCCTCTTGCCCTTGGCGTCGATCGCGAACAGCGACTCGCCGACGATGCGCACGCGTCCGTGCTGATCGACGATCTCGACCCTGCCCCCGGCGCCGAGGCGAACAGCGCTCACGTGCGGGCCGCGGGTGATCCTCCAACTCAGGCTGGTCGGTGCTGCCGTTCCGCGCAACACCCTGAGCTCCTCGACCGCGCGAGGCGTCGCCGCGTGAACGAGATCGAGCTGCGAACCCGCGCTCTGGTAGACGACGGCGCCGGCCACCACCTCGCCCTCGACGGGCAGCGTGCCCCCAGGCAGCGTCTCGATCCAGAGGTCTTCATCGCCCCGCACTGCGATGTGGACGGGTGCATCCGCGCGGGTCGGCAGCGTGGATTCGAGCTCGTCGCCGACAGGGCGGAACTTCGTGGCCCCGCGATCCAGCGCGAAGCCCGACACGCGACGATCGAGGTGCGCGGTCACCGGGAGTTGCGTCGCGAACTCGGGTCGCTTGCGGAGCTCCGCGACGAGCGACGCCGCGCCGTGCTCCGCGACGAGCGACGGCGCGCTCGCATCAGGGGCGGAGCTCGGCTCGCCAGAGCGGCTGCACCCGAGGACGGCGAAGAGAACGAAGGCTGCGACGCGCGACATCCGCCGACCCTACACCTGGAACGCCCACCGCTGAAAGCTCGGGGGCCGTACCCCCGGGTGACGACACACAGGTAACGGAAAGCGTCCTCGAGCGACCGCGCTCTGTCCGGTCCGGTCGGTCAGGCGCTCAGGGCCACGGGGTGGCCTTCGGTCACGAGGGCGCCGAGGACGCGGAGCAGGGTCCACCGATCGACACCAAGTTTGCGCAGGGCAACACCCAACAGCGTCGACGCGGTCGCCTGCGACATGGAGAGATCGAGCGCGACCACCTTGTTCGAGAGCTCCTGCGCGAGCATCAGGACCACCGATTGCTCTCGCGCCGTGAGCGGTGCGCTCCGCACCCCAGGGTCGATGACGACGAACCGCTGATGACCGTGGTCGAAGCAGTCGACGATGCGCGCCCTCCCCTCGAGCACCGCGCGGCAGACCTCGTAGGGAGGCACGCTGCCACACGCATCTCTCACCCGCCCGAGCAGCAGCAACCGGTCGATCATGGCTCCTCCAATTCTTGATCTCGTTGCCGCTGGAGATCCGATGCGAGGTCATCGAAAAGCACCCTCGCCGCCAGCGCGTGTCGCGAGGGCAGGCGAAGCTTCGAGAGGACGCGCGCGATCTGGTTTGCCACGGTGCGTGGCGACGTTCCCCGTTGCGCAGCGATCGCAGCGTTCGCGAATCCGCGAGCCGCAAGCCGCGCGACTTGTGCTTCCCCGGCGCTGAGCGCCGTTTCGGCGATGAGCCCCGACGTGGTGAAGACCCAGAGCCTTCGACCGTCGAGGAGGACCTCGTGACAACTCGCCCCTGCTCCCATGCCGAAGCGCTCTGCAACCGCTGGGCCGTCGACGGCATCGCTGGATTTGCCGGGGAACCCTCTACTCCGGATTAGCCGCACCCCTGGGGTCGCGCACGAGGGTGCGCGGCTGGCGTGCAGGCGGATGCGCGCGGGTGCGCACGCCCATGCACGGTACGACGGAAGTTGTCGCAAGTTCCTTCAGGGCACGGGCTCGGGATGCTCGTCGTCGTGGACGAACTGCTTGTAGATGGCGCGAACCGCGTCTTCGAATCGCCCCGCGTCCACGCCGACGATGATGTTCAACTGGCTCGAGCCCTGGTCGATCATCCGCACGTGTACGCCGAGGTCGTAGAGCGCGCGGAACACGGTCGCCGCCGAACGGGGGTGACGAGCGATGCCGCGACCGACGACCGCGATGAGGGCCAGCTCGTCCTGGACCTGCACCTTGTCGGGCTCGACGGCGATCTGCAGCTCGCGGAGGACCTTCTCGAGCTTGCCCTCGAGGCCCTTCGTCTCGACCACGAGGCTGAGGGTGTCGATGCCGGTGGGCATGTGCTCGAGGCTGACGCCGTTCTGCTCGAGCACCGAGAGCACGCGACGCGCGAACCCGATCTCGGAGTTCATCATCGCCTTCTCGATGAGGAGGACGGTGAACCCCTTTCGCCCGGCGAGGCCGGTGATGTTGTAGCCGACGCGCGCTTGCGAGTGGCCTTCGGGCACGACCAGCGTGCCGGGGTGCGACGGGTCGTTGGTGTTGCGGACGTTGACCGGGATGCCCGCCTCGCGAACGGGGAACACCGCCTCCTCGTGCAGCACCTTGGCGCCCGAGTATGCGAGCTCGCGGAGCTCCTGATACGTGATGACCTCGATCGTGTACGCGCCGGGCACGAGGCGCGGATCGGTGATCAACATGCCCGGGACGTCGGTCCAGTTCTCGTAGGCCTCGGCCCGAATGGCGCGCGCGACGATGGCGCCGGTGACATCGGAGCCGCCGCGGCTGAACGTCTTGACCGCGCCGGAGGGGGTCGATCCGTAGAAGCCGGGGACGACCGAGGGGCCGTCCTTCGCGAGGCGGGCACCGCAGGTCGAGTAGGTCCGTTCGGCGTCGAGCTTTCCGTGCTCATCGAAGAAGATCACCTCGGGGGCGTCGACGTACGCATAGCCGAGCAGCTCCGCCATCACGAGGCCGTTCCACGCCTCGCCGCGGCTCGCGGCGTAGTCGGGCGCGCCACCCACGGCGCCGATCTCGGCAATGCGCGCGCGGCCCTCCTCGAGTCGCTCGCGCAGATCGAGCTTGAGTCCGAGCTCCTGCACGATGCCGAGGTAGCGGTCGCGCACGACCTTGAACACCTCTTCGAAGGGCAGCCGACGGAGCGCGTGCTCGTGGCAGAGGTAGAGCAGGTCCGTAATCTTTTGATCTGCGTCAGTCCGCTTGCCGGGCGCCGAAACGACGACGTACTTGCGACGGTCGTCGCTGCGGACGATGTCACGGCTCTTCAGGATTTGGGCGGCATCGGCGAGCGAAGTGCCGCCAAACTTGGCAACGACGGGACGCATGAGAGCGCCGCGTAGCACCGCCTGTGTCGCGCCGCGATCGACTCGAAGGGAGGAAGTGTCGAGTGTCACACCGACGATACTCGACCGAACGAGTTCTGCGCTTCACACTCCGAGGATGATGATGTCGCGCGCCCTCTTCGGCCTGTGTGCGATCTCTCTCGTCGCCTGCTCGTCGCCCGACGGCACCGGCGACCCGAACCTCGCTGAAGACGACGGCGGCGGTGGCCTGTTGCTCGACGGAGAGCCAGGTGCCGAGTTCACCGTCGGCGACGGCGGCAGCACCGAGCCGCCGTGCACCGGACTCAAGTGTCAGCAGGTGACGTGCACCGGCGCTGCGAGCACCAACCTCAGTGGCACCGTCTACGATCCGGCGGGCCGCGTGCCGCTGTACAACGTCATCGTCTACGTCCCGAACGCGCCGCTCGATCCGCTGCCCAAGCCGCTGTCCTGCGACAAGTGCGGCGCCATCGCGTCGGGCAGTCCGATCGTCACGGCGCTCACCGACGCCAAGGGGCAGTTCACGTTGAAGAACGTGCCCGTCGGCAAGAACATCCCGCTCGTCATGCAGGTCGGCAAGTGGCGACGCCAGGTGACGATCCCCGAGGTCAAGGAGTGCGTCGACAACCCGGTCACCGACAAGAACCTCACGCGCCTTCCGCGCAGCCGCAAAGAGGGTGACCTCCCGCAGATCGCCGTGACCACCGGCGCAGCCGACGAGCTGGAGTGCTTCCTCCGCGAGATCGGCATCGCCGACAGCGAGTTCTCGGGCGGGGGCGGCGGAGGCGCGGTGCACCTCTACCAGGCGTACGGCGGCTCGACGATGTCGGGCGTGACCGGTGCGCAGCCCTTCTGGAGCAGCCTCGACAACCTGAAGAAGTACGACATCGTCGTGCTCTCGTGCGAGGGCGCCGAGCACCCCGAGAACAAGCCAGCCGCCGCGCTGACCGCGCTCCAGCAGTATGCGAACGGCGGCGGTCGCGTGTTCGCATCGCACTTTCACTACTACTGGTTCAAGCACGGCCCGGCCGACTTCCAGAGCACCGCCAACTGGACCGGCGGCGGCACCGCGAGCCCCTACTCGGTCGACACGAGCTTCCCCAAGGGCAAGGCGTTCGGCGACTGGCTGATGAACGTCGGCGCGTCGACGACGCCGGGGCAGATCGCGCTCAGCGCCGTGAAGAACGACGTCGGAACGATCAACGCGAAGACCTCGACCCGCTGGGTCTACAAGGGCGCCTCGCCCGAGTCGGTCAAGTACATGAGCTTCGCCACGCCCATCGGAAAGAACACCGAGGAGCAGTGCGGGCGCGCGGTGTTCAGCGACATCCACATCTCGAACACCAGCGGCGGCGGAACGTTCCCCTCGGCGTGCGCCGCCGGCGGTGACTTCTCGCCGCAAGAGAAGGCGCTCGAGTTCCTCTTCTTCGATCTCTCGTCCTGCGTGCAATCCGACGGCGATCCGCCCAAGGCGCCGCCGATCAAATAATCGGCGTACGCTCTTCCGCATGAGGAAGATGCAATCTCTTGTGTTCGTCGTGGCGGCGATGCTCACGGTCGCCGCGTGCGGTCGGCATCGACGCGATCCGGACTACGGCGGGTCTCCGCCCTCGTACGGCGAGCCGACCTACGGTGCCCCCGCGCCCGCGCCTGCGTACGGTGCGCCTGCGGAGGGCTTCGCCGTCGGTCAGCGCGTGAAGGTCGAATGGAAGGGCTCGTGGTGGCCTGCCGTCGTCATGCAGGCGCAGCCCGGTCAGTGGTTCGTGCACTACGAGAACTACGACCACTCCTGGGACGAGTGGGTCGGGCCCGCGCGCATCCGTGCGATGCCCGCTCCCGGTGTCCGCGGCGTCGGTGCGCACGTTCGCGTCGAGTGGAAGGGCTCGTGGTACCCCGCGGTCATCCTCCAGGTGCAGAACGGCCAGTTCCTCGTCCACTACGACGGCTACGAGAGCAGCTGGGACGAGTGGGTCGGTCCCGATCGCATGCGCGACCCCTGAGCCCCGCGAACTTGGGCGACTCCTCTATCCTGCGCTCAGCTCAGTGCGTGCCGGTCAAACCCGGTCGACTTGGTGCAGACCTCGACGTACGTGACGCGCGGGCCGCACCCCTCGACCCCCCACTCGGTGCGCTTGAACTCGACCCAGGTGAGGTTCTCTCGAGGACAATTCATGACCGGCGGACGATGACCAACGGCATGCGCGCGCTGCTCATTCGCATCGCCAAGCGGCTCAACGGGGTCATGGGCAGCCGCGGTCGCCTCTACGCCGACCGCTTCCACGAGCGCGTACTTCGCTCGCCGACCGAGGTGAAGAACGTCGTCCGCTACGTGCTCCAGAACCAACAGAAACACTATGCCGATCGACGGCCCGGGCCGATCGATCCCTTCTCGTCGGCGAACGAGTCGCTCGACCACCCGACGGGCGGTCCGCCGTGGGCGTTGCCCGAGAGCTGGCTACTCCGCGTGGGTTGGCAACACGCCCGGCGCTGACGTTGCGTTCGCTCAGGTATCATCGAGCCGGTCACGTCCGGACGCTCGTACGCAGCGTGAGGACGTAGTGGATGCGCGCCTCCGCGGGGAGCGGCGGGAAACGTAGGATGCCGAATGCGTTCATCCCCGCGCACCGACTGAATTCGTCATCCTGAAGTGTATCGGAAGGGCGCAGTTCGACGGATTTCACGCTGCCATTCGCGCGAACGACCATGTCGATGCTGAGGGAGCCCGAGATGATCCGCTCCTTCTTCTTCAAGAGCGACTCGTAGCAGGTACGCAATTGCGGGCGCGTCGCGCGCAGCGTCGGTTTCACGAGCGCCGGAGCGACACCGACGACGATCGTCTCCGTCTCGAGGATCGAGACGACCCTGACCGGATACACAACTCGATAACGCGAAGTTCCCGCTGCACCTCGGGGAAAGATGGATTTCGCGAACGCCTCTTCGACACATGTCGCCAAAGCACCCTCGGCGCCGTTCATGCGCTCCACGTGCGTGACGGTTCCGTCAGTGCCGATCGTCAGCTCGAGTTGAACCGACCCACCCCCCAAGGGATCCCTCTCGTGACAAGCCCGAATCGCGACGTCCAGGTTGCAGGCCCCCGTCGTGATCGCAAGCGCGCGCTCACCCGTGACATCGATGGCGAACCCGAAGGTCTTGCCCGAGAGCCCAACGCCGCTGTCGCGCACCACACCATCGAGGCAGACCGGCGTCGTGAGACTCGTTGGCTCGTTGTCGACCGCGACCCGCGACGGCGGTGGGGGCGGCGATGCGCACGCACCGAGCGCGAAGAGGAGCGAGAGAGCGAGCGCGCCGAAGCGCACGTCACGCCATGTTCGGCAGCGCGACCACGTCGACGTGGAGGACCTCGGAGAAGGCCTTGATCTCTTGGACGCAGGCCTCGCCGGGGCGGCCGGTGACGCGGATCTTGGTGCAGGCGGCGATCGCGCCGTCGAAAATGGTGGAGGAGAGCTCTTCGACGTTGAGGCCGTGGCGTTTGAGGACGCCGAGCACGTTCGCGAGCACGCCGACCTTGTCGAGGCTGCGCACGACCATCTGGTAGCGCGCGGGCGAGGTGTGCATCACGTTGACGCAGTTGGGGACGTCGCCGGTGCGGACGAACGAGCGGACGATGCGCACGACCTCGTTGGCGATCGCGTGCTCGGCCTGGCGGGTGGCGGCACCGACGTGGGGCGTGCCGTAGACGGTGCCGTCGAGCTGGAACAACGGGCTCTCGAACGCGGCCGAGCCCTGGGCCGGCTCGTCGGGGAACACGTCGAGACCGACGCGGAGACCACGCTTCTCGATGGCCTCTGCGAGCGCGGCCTGGTCGACGACCTCGGCGCGCGCGGTGTTGATGAAGATGGCGCCCTCGGGGAGCGCGTCGAGCACCGTCTTGTCGATGACGCCGCGGGTGGACGGGGTGAGCGGGAGGTGGACCGAGAAGATCTGCGAGCGGCTGGCGAGCTCTTCGAGGTTCTTGGCGTGGGCGACGCCGAACTCCGCGGCGCGCTGCGGGGAGAGCGAGCGGCTCTGCGCGACGACGTTGAGGCCGAACGCCTTGGCGCGCGTGGCGACCTCGCGCGCGATCGCGCCGAAGCCGGCGAGGCCGATGCTCTTGCCGAACAACCCCTCGGCGCGCGAGAGCTCGGTGCGCTCCCACCGGCCGGTGCGCAGCTGCGCGACCGCATCGGGCAGACGACGATCGAGCGAGGAGATGAGCGCCATCGCCAGCTCTGCGACGGCGATCGCGTTCTTGCCCGGACACGCAGCGACGTAGATGCCGCGCGCGGAGGCGGCAGGCACGTCGATGCCCGCGGTGCTCGGACCCGCCCGCACGATGAGGTGCAGGTGGACGCCCGCGTCGATGGCCGCTGCGGTCACCGCGGTGTTGCGGACGACGAGGATGCCGACGCCGGCGACCTTGGTCGGCAAGGTCTCGGCCGAGAGCTCCGGGTCGTAGACGACCTCGAGTCCAAGGTGCTTCAGCTCTTCGACGGCGTGGGGCTCGAACTTGTCTGCAACGAGCAGCTTCATGCGGGTGGCACCTCGGGGGGCGAGTCTATCAACTCGTCACCGATAGACGGCGAAGATCGCGATGGCGCCGGCCACGGCCGCGAGGACCGGCGCGCGCGCGGAAAAGGAGGCCGGATCGCGGCGTAGGATGAGGCCGCACGGTAGCCCGAAGAGGAAACCGCCGAGGTGGCCTTGCCAGCTGATGCCGGGGATCAGGCTGATCAGTGCGTTGAGCAGCAGCAACCGACCGAGTTGACGCACCTGTGCACGCCCCAAGAGAAACAGGAACGCGCCGGCCCACCCGAGGATGACGCCGGAAAGACCCACCGTCGGCGTGGGACCGCCGCGGCCCGGGACGAGCAACACGAGCGCCGCCGAGCCAAGACACACGACGAGCGAGAGCTGCAGGTACTTCAGGGTACCGATGCGCCGCTCGAGGGGGATCCCGAGCCCCCAGACGGCTAGCATGTTCATTAGTAGGTGAAGGCGACTGCCGTGCGCGAACGCGTACGTGATCATCCGCCACCACTCGCCGTCGTGCACCGACGGTCCGTAGAGCGCACCGAACCGGAGTGTGATCGCGACGAACCCCGCCCCGTCCTTCGGCGGCCAGTGCTCGAGCGTATAGAACTTGAGTGCGTGCAAGAGCACGCACACGGCCACGATCGTCGCCGACGCCCACGGGAATGGCTCGGAGGGCGCTTCGCGCGGCTCGACCTCGCGCATCAAACGCCGTCGAGCGTAGCCGGCATGCCGCGGCGAAGGATGGTGTCGCGCTGCATCTTCGGATCCGACTCGGGCGCGTCGAGGAGGTAGTGCAGCCCGCGGCTCTCGTGCCGAGCCATCGCGCACTTGACGATCAGCTCGGCGACGGTCGCGAGGTTGCGGAGCTCGAGGAGGTCGCGCGTGACCAGGTGCGCCCAGTAGTACTCGCGGATCTCCTCTTGGAGCATGGCGATGCGGTTCTGCGCGCGCGCGAGACGCTTGTGGCTGCGGACGATGCCGACGTAGTTCCACATCGCGCGGCGGAGCTCGTCCCAGTTCTGCGTGACGACGACGGCCTCGTCGGAGGCGACCGCCTCCCCCGCGTCCCAGCCCGGTACCTCGGGGATCGGCGGGCGTTGGGCTTTGTCGCCCATCTTCGTCTCGAGGAGCTTGGCGCAGCGACGACCCATGACGAGGCCCTCGAGCAGCGAGTTCGAGGCGAGGCGGTTGGCGCCGTGCAAGCCGGTGCACGAGACCTCTCCGATGGCGTAGAGCCACGGAACGCTGGTGCGTCCGTCGACGTCGGCCGCGACGCCGCCGCACATGTAGTGGGCCGCGGGGACGACCGGGATGGCCTGCGTGGTGAGGTCGTAGCCCCAACGAAGGCACTCGGCGTAGATGTTGGGGAAGCGGGACTTGATGAACTCCGGCTTCTTGTCGGTGATGTCGAGCAGCACGTGCTCGGCGCCGGTGCGCTTCATCTCGGCGTCGATCGAGCGGGCGACGATGTCGCGCGGGGCGAGCTCGGCGCGCGGATCGTACTTCTTCATGAACGGCGTGCCGTCGATGGTGCGGAGGATGGCCCCCTCCCCGCGCAACGCCTCGCTGATGAGGAAGCTCTTGGCCTGAGGGTGGTAGAGCACCGTCGGGTGGAACTGGAAGAACTCCATGTTCGCGATGACCGCGCCCGCGCGGTACGCCATTGCGACGCCGTCGCCGCTCGCGACGTCCGGGTTCGACGTGTAGAGGTACACCTTGCCTGCGCCGCCGGTGGCGAGCACCGTGGCGTGCGCGGTGATGGTGAGCACCCGCGCGTGCCGGCCGTGGTTCTCGGGGCGCGAAGGATCGGGCGACGACTCGCAGTCGAGGACGTACGCACCGACGCACCGGTCGGCCCCACCGAACCGCGCGGGTACGATCAGGTCCACCGCCATGTGGTCTTCGAGCACGCGGATGCGCGGGCTGGCCTGACAGGCGTGGAGCAGCGCGGCCTCGACGGCCCGGCCGGTGATGTCGCCGGCGTGCACGACGCGGCGCTTGCTGTGGCCGCCCTCGCGACCGAGATCGAGCTCGCCGCTCTCGAACAGCGTGCCGTCCTCGGTGTGTCGCACGTCGAACTGCACGCCGAGCGCCTGCAGTCCGCGGATGCCCTCCGGTCCGCCTTCGACGATGGTGCGGACCACCTGCTCCTTGCAGAGGCCGGCGCCCGCCACGAGCGTGTCCTGCACGTGCTCGTCGAACGAGTCCTCGGCCGAGAGCACCGCCGAGATGCCTCCCTGCGCGTACTTCGTGTTCGCTTCGGACGCGGCGCGCTTGGATACGACGATGACGTCGGCCCAGCGGGCCGCCTCGAGGGCGAACGTGAGACCGGCAATGCCGGATCCGATGACGAGCACGTCACAGCGGAGACGATCTTGGACGGACATTGGACCCGTGCAGCATACGTCAGGCGCCCGCGGGTGAGGCACGGGAACGTGGGTGGCCCCAGAGGCTGCCGTCGAGATCCTGGGACCGGATCATGCTAGTGATCGAGGTGTGACCGAGCCGTTCGATTTCTCAGCCTACTCATCCGATGGGCACCTCGGCCTCGTCGTCGAGACGAAGGCGCGTCGGGGAGCGAACACCGAGTGGGCGCGAGAACTGCGCAGGAACCTGCTCGCGCAAATGCCCGTCGCCAGTGACGCCATGTTCCTCCTGGCCACACCGGATGCGCTCTATCTCTGGAAGACCGGGGCGGCGGCAGACGATCTCGCGACTTATGAGATGATCGCTGGCGACATCTTCAAGCCGTACTTCGACCGCGCAGGCATCGACCCTACCAAGGCCCTCAACCCCGTCGTCTTCGAGCTCGTGGTCGCTACGTGGCTGCAGGATCGTACGCGCGGCTTGGGCCCAACGGCCGAGCTCTTGGAGCAAGCGGGCCTCTCGCAAGTGCTGCGCGGCGGGCGTGTCGTGCATCAGGCCGCGGCGTGAACGTCTACGTCGAGTCGAACTTCGTATTGGAGCTGGCGCTCGATCAGGAGGATCGCGAGTCCTGCGACCGAATCCTGGAGCATGCGCGACGCGGCGTAATCCGACTCGTCATCCCTGGATACGCGCTACTCGAACCACACGAGACGCTCACGCGCAGGGTGCGAGACTGGGAACGCTTGGCTCGGGAGGTCGAGTCCGAGTTCACACAGCAGCGTCGCAACGCGCTTCTCCAAGCTGAGGTGGATGCCCTTGCGCGCGGCGTCGGTGCATCCCCTGGTGACCCACGCGATCGCGCGGCTGAACGACGACGTGTCGGTCGCCGAGCTGGTCGCCGAGACCGGCTACAGTCACCGCACGTTCCTCGCCAGGTTCCGCGATGCGGCAGGCCTCGCGCCCAAGACCTTCGCGCGGGTGCTTCGCTCGCAGCGCGCGGCGGCATTGCTCGGCGCGCGGCGGCCGCTCGCGGAGGTGGCCCTCACGGCCGGATACTCCGATCAAGCGCACTTCACGCGGGAATTCGCCGCGATCACCGGTCTTCCGCCCTCGCGGTTCCGCGCACTGAGCCCGGACGCGGGCAACCACGTGCGCGTCTGAGTTCAATTTCCTTCAAGACGGAGCACGTCGGATGCCGCACGATCGCGGCATGGCGATCAAAGAAGCGTATCCCTACCTCCGCTTGCGCGACGCGGGCGCGGCAATCTCGTTCTATGCGGCCGCGTTCGGCGCGAAGGAGAAGTTCCGCCTGACGGAGCCGACCGGCCGCATCGGTCACGCGGAGATGGATTTCGATGGAACGACGATCATGCTCTCGGACGAGTACCCCGAGTCCGGGATCGTCGGACCGCAGTCGGTCGGCGGCACCACGTTCTCGGTGCACCTGCACGTCGACGACGCAGACGGACTGATTGCCCGAGCGGTGCAGGCGGGTGCCACCCTGGTGCGCGCACCACAGGATCAGTTCTACGGCGAGCGCTCGGGAACGGTACGCGATCCGTTCGGTCACGAGTGGCTCATCGGTCACGAAATCGAGAAGGTCTCGCCGGAGGAGATGCAGCGGCGCTACGACGCTCTTTTCGCGTCCTGAACCAGCTCTCACATTCCGGTCGCGGCCTCGGCCTCCGACGAGAGGCGGATGCTCCACGACACCGTGTGACGCTCTGCCTGGAACGGCGGCACCCGTGCGTGGGCGAACCGATCGCGGATGCATGCACTCGTCGCCGAATCGAAGTCACCTTCGTCGAGCCGGAAGTCTTCGAGCTTGCCGTCGCCACGGAACGTGAGCAGCAGCTTGCCGACCCCGCCGTGCCCGCAATCGCGATAGGGGATGGACGAGAGCACGGCGCGCGCAGCCGCCCGGTCGAACTCGCCGGAGCTGCCGGCCTTCGACTTCACCACCACCGGACTCGGCGCGGCCTGCGGCTCATCGCGGTCGACGCTCTCGACGAAGCAGCTCACGGCAGTCGAGTGGACGCAGACGACGACTGCGGAGGCCTCGCAGCCCTGCACGCGCCAGGCACTGCCCCCGATGCTTTCGACCGAGACCGCGTCCGGCGTGCAACCGAGGGCGTCGGCGCCGCGCTTCTTCACCACGAAGAAGGTCTGGCCCGCGTCGATCACCACGCTGGGGGCCGAAGGCTTGTTCCCACGACTCGAGAGAGCACCTCGAGCCCACATTGGATCGCAGCCGATGACGAACACGAAGGATGCGGCCAGCAAGCGAGTCAAAGTCATGACCAACGCGATTCGCAAATCGCGTGCCTCGCGTTGATTCAAGGTGCAAGGGCGATTGCACGAGATCTCCTGGCGCATCCTGCCGCGCGTAGGAGTAACCGCCGGGTCACAGGCGCGGTCCGTTGTCCGACGTCAATCACGGGAAATGCGGGTGCCGCTCGCCCGTCGCCCATTTGTAACGGAAGCAGGCGACGGCCCAGGTGCCGAGGAAGAACCCGAGATCGTCGGGGCTCGCGACCGTGAACGTCGCGAGGCCGAGAATCTCCAGGTGATCGGTGAGCGTGATCAGTCCGATGGGACCGACGCGTATCGTGTTCTTTCCCATCCGGTTGGGCTGGATGACGTAATCGACGACCGCGCCGAGCTTGATGCCGCCATTCCCGCCATTGCCGGTGATGGGGTAGAGGTACCCCGCGCGCAAGCCGAGCAGCCATGGTGTGTCGACGATGACGCGGTTCGACTCCTCGTAGACGGCGACGTCGGGGGGTGCGTCGAGGATCTTGTCGAGGTCCGCCGCCCAGATCGCGTACCCGCCGAACAGCGGGACGAGGCCCGAGAGCTCCAGCTCCCACGTGAGGTAGCGCGCGTTCGGTCTGCCCTCTTCGTCCACGTCGTGCTTGGTATAGGTATCGCGCGGCGCGAAGAAGGTGCGCCGATACGAGTAGTTGTTGCGATACCCGAACGCGATGTCGAGGATCGGTGACGACGCGCGGACACCCCCGTAGATCGCGCCGAACTCCGTGGTGCTGATCGCAAAGACCTCGGGGCCGATCCAGATCCAGTGCGGTAGGCCGTAGCCGGTCGAGACCGTTCCCTTGCCGAAATTGAGGCCGATGTCGAAGCGGCTCTGGAGGAAGAGCCGCGGGCGTCCCGGCTCCCAGTAGGAGCGTGGCGGCGGCTCGACCGGTTCACTCGGCGGCTGGGCACGCGCGGCGGGTGTGGCGAGCGAAGCCAGGATCACGACGCAGGCGGCAACCCTCCACCTTCGGCCCCAGCAACGCATGAATCGCTCCACCACAGCCTCACGGCACCCGCTGGTGGCGAGCAGCTTGCAAATGCCACCGATGACGGAGGGATGATGATGCATCAGAGCCCATCGTTGCTGCCCCTCTGCGAAGTGAGGTGAACAGGTGCGTCCGTGAACCTCGGCTCGCTGGCGTTCCGCATCGACGCGTGGATCGTCGTGACCGCGCTCGTGGTCGCGATGAGCGTCGCTGCGTTCGCCGGCCTGCGCATCGCGCGACGACACCCTCTCGTGCGCGAGGTCGACTCGACGATGGAGGCAGCCGTGTTCGCGCTGCTCGGCCTCCTGCTCGCCTTCACGTTCAACATGGCCGGAACGCGCTACGACAACCAGCGCCGCCTGATCGTCGAAGAAGCCAACACCATCGGCACGGCCGCGCTTCGATCCGACCTGTATCCCGAGGCCGAACGCATCGGCTTCCGCGCCGAGTTCCGTGAGTACCTCGAGAGCCGGATCGCAGACCAGGACGCCGGTTCCGACGTGCCGCGCATCCTCGCAGCGCGCGAACGCAGCGCGGCAGCGCAGAGGCTGTTGTGGGCCCGCGCCAGCCGGATCTCGCACGATCCGACGTCCATCGTCGCCTCGCAGCAGATGGTCCCCGCGCTGAACCAGATGTTCGACGCGGCCTCGCGCCGCTTTGGCGCAGAGCGGGCGCGGGTGCCCGAGAGCATCGTCTTGTTGCTCTTCGCGATGTGCATCGCCGCGACGTTCCTCTACTCGTATTTCGGAGAGCGCGCACGCAAGTTCGATGGGTTCACGACGGCGTGCTTCATCGTGGTCGTCACTTCGGCCATCTACGTCACGCTGGAGCTCGACCGACCGAGACGGGGGATCATCAACGTGAGCGCCAGCGAGCACTCCATGATCGAGCTGCGCGCGCTGTTCTGAGCCCGAGCGCGACGCGAAGTTGGTTCGCAACCGGCAAACGCCGACCGAATCAGAGGCACCTCGACGGCACCACCATGGCCGCGAGGGGATGCCACGGATGCAACATCGGGTGAAGGTCTCGACGCTGCGCGCGGCGTTTGCGGCGACGGTGGTCGCACTGCTTTCTTCACGTGCGAATGCACAAGAGGACCCAGGTCGGACTCCCGAGGACCTGCCCAAGCCCACGGACGAAAGTCAGCCGAACACGATCGGCGGAGAGTTCACGCCCGCCAAGGGCTTCGATCTGGTGCGAACGTCGTGGGGGAGCTTGAACGTCAGCTTCTACGGTCTGTTCCGCTACATCAACCAGCTCCCGGCGGGCCAGACGTTCACCGACCATCTCGGGCGCGAACGTGACGTCAAGCCCCGAAACGATCTGAATTGGCACCGGACAATGGTCTGGCTCACGGGCTTCTTCTACGTCCCGCAGTTTCGTTACAACATCACCCTCTGGTCGCTCCCGACCACGCAGCAGACGCTCTTGTTCGGAAACCTCCAGTACAAGTTCGGTCGAGCGCTGAGCCTGGGCGTGGGAGTCTTACCGAACCTCACGGCCCGCTCGATGCAGGGCTCCTGGCCGTTCTGGGCCGGGAGCGATCGCCAGATGTCGGAAGAGTTCTTCCGAGGCGGGTTCTCTTCGGGCGTCTACGTGAGCGGCGAGCCGCTTCCGCGTTTGTTCTATGCGCTTTCGCTCAATACCAATCTGAGCCAGCTCGGGGTAACGGCGGCGAACGACACCCGGGCCATGGCCTACAGCGGCAGCTTGTTCTGGATGCCGACGACCGGCGAGTTCGGACCGCGCGGCGGGCTCGGAGACCTCGAGCACCACGAGCAGGTCGCGACACGGTTCGGCGTGTCCGGCGGCCGCAGCCGGGAGTCACGCTATGCCCAAACCAGCCTTCCGCCCAACGCGACGCAAATTCGCCTCTCCGACGGCGTCTTTCCGTTCGAGACCGGGGCGCTCGCCGACGCAGTGACGGTCGACACCCTCACCTACGAAGAAGGCGCGGCCGACGTGGGTTTCAAGTTCAAGGGATTGTCGTTCCAGGCCGAATACTACGTACGCAAGCTCTCCAACTTCGACGCCAACGGTCCGTTGCCTCTCGACTCCGTCTTCGATCACGGCTTTCAGGCGCAGGTCATGCACATGGTGGTGCCAAAGCTGGTCGGTGTCTATTTCACTGGTGGTTACGTGTTCGACGACTTCAAACGCCGTCCGTGGGAGCTATCTGGCGGAGCGAGTGTCTATCCGTCCAAGACCCGCAGCTGGCGGCTGAACCTCCACGTCATTCGCGTCCAACGAAGCCCCACCGGATCGTCGTTCGGGTATTACACCGCCGGACAGAGCGGTACGACCATCTCGCTCGGCACGGACATCCTCCTTTGAGGAACTGACTCGCTCGGTGACACGACGGACAGTGGCATCGCCGCTGCAGCGCTGTGCATCATGACGACGATCAAGGCACAGCTCCGCATGGCACGCTTCCGCGCTCTAGCCGCGATGGGCTTGGTGCTCGGCGGCTGCGCGTCGACGGGCAACTCGACCTACGCGATGGCGGCCGCGGCGAAGCCGGCACCGGTCGTGGCAGGGACCGAAACCCACACGAACATGGACACGGCGACCACGCCCCCGATGTCGAAGCGCGCCGACGTCGAGGCTGCGATGAAGAAGGCCTACACGAAGTTCAAGGACCTCTCCGAGGGGAAGAACGCCGACTACATCCCCGCGTTGGCGAAGGTCGATTCGAAGCTCTTTGGCATCGCCATCGTGAGCGTCGACGGCACGGTGTACGAGATCGGCGACTCCAAGAAGACGTTCGCCATCGAGTCGGCCGCGAAGCCGTTCGTGCTCGCCCGCGTGATGCAGGAGCACGGCACGAAGATCGTCGAGGAGAAGATCGGGGTCAACGCGTCGGGTATGCCCTTCAACTCGATCATCGCGCTCGAGATGAACAAGGAGACCACGCCGGCGATGAACCCACTCGTCAACGCCGGCGCCATCACGACGGTCAGCTTCCTCAAGGCGAGCTCGCCCGAGGACCGCTGGCAGAAGGTCCTCGGCACGCTCTCGGGGTTCGCCGGGCACACCCTCACGCTCAATCAGGAGGTCTACAAGTCCGAGGCGGAGACGAACACGCGCAACAAGGCCATCTCGTGGCTGCTCAAGGCCGACAACGTCCTTCAGGGTGAGCCGAACGAGATGCTCGACGTCTACACCAAGGAGTGCTCGGTGGACGTGAGCGCCAAGGACCTCGCCGTCATGGGCGCGACGCTGGCGAACGGCGGATTGAACCCGCTCACGCGAAAGCGCGTCGTCGATCCCGAGGTCGCCGAGCACACCCTTGCCGTGATGAGCACGGCAGGACTCTACGACACGACCGGCACCTGGATGTACCGCGTCGCCATGCCCGCCAAGAGCGGCGTCGGTGGCGGCATCGTCGCTGTCCAGCCCGGTGGATTCGCGATCGCGACGTTCTCACCTCCACTCGACAAGCCGGGCAACAGCGTCCGCGGGCAGAAGGCGATCGAGATGATTGCCGGCGATCTCCACGCGGGTGTGTTCAACGTTCCCAAGGGAAGGTAGATGTCCGAACGACTCGAAACGCCCTGACGGCGGAGTCATCCGTACCCCCGTAGCAATTGCTGCAACGGGGGTACGAGATGAGCGCCACGCGCCGGGTAGCCGAGCTTGCGTTCGCCACTGGGATGGTTGCGAGCTCGGGGGCGATCGCCCAAGAGGTGACCGTGACGCCGCCGCCGGTTCCCGCGGAGGGGGCGCCTCCGCCCGCCGGAACGACGTCTGCACCACCGCCCGCCGAAGCGGCCGCGCCAGCCGTTGCCAAGCCAAGCGGCTGGGACCCCGAGGACGGCGGGTTCCATCTGCGTTCGCCCGACGGGCAGTACAGGCTCCGATTCGGCCTGCAGGCTGCGTACAAGATCGAGCCGGTGTGGATCGAAGGCGACAACAAGACGCGGAGTTCGTTCGCGTTCCTCCGCCCAATCATGGAGGGAAGCCTGTTCCGGAAGTGGATCCGCTTCTGGACCAGCCTGGATCTGAATTCGAACCCGCCGTACGTCCTCGACTCGTACGTCGAAGTGCAGCCGGTCGATGCTGCCGGCGTCCGCGCCGGGCAGTTCTGGACCCCCATCTCGCGTCACGAGCAGTACGGCCCGCAGCAACTTCTGTTTGCCGAGTGGTCCCTGGTGGCCGACTACTTCTGGCCCGGTCGCGACAAGGGCGTGATGGCCTTCGGAACGCCCTTCGACTCGAAGTTCGAATACTACGCCGGTGTCTTCTCCGGCTCCCCGCTCCGCACGAACAAGTCGATTCCGGGCAACTGGGAGGTGATGGCGCGGTTCGCGTTCAACCCGCTCGGACCGGCCGGGGGAAGCAACGAGTTTCCGTACATCGTCAAACCCGGCGCGGCGCCGGCGCCCTTCCGCTGGTCGCTCGCGGTGCAGGGTTGGACCGGAAAGGTGCAGTCCGGCGTGGAGAACTTCAACCCTTCGACGTTCCGGTTCGACTTCGCCCCGAGTGGCGAAATCACCAAGACGCTCGCGGGCGGCGTCGACATGTTCATTCAGGGCTCGCATTTCTCGTTCCTCGCCGAGGGGTACATGCGGCGAATCGAATACGAGGGTTCTCCGCGATTCACCGGGATCGGCGGGTTTGGTCAGCTCGGTGTGATGATCATTCCCCACTTCATGGACATCGCTGGCCGCGTGAACTGGTTGGATCCGAGCATGGATCTCTCCAACGACAGGTTCTGGTCCCTCGAGGCACAGACGGCGTTCTACATCAGCTCCTCGCAGCACCTCGTGCTGAAGGCGCGCTACGGCTACGGCCACCAGGAGTCGCCGGGAGCCGACCAAGGGAAGGTGCCGTTGCCGGTCGGATCGACCGGGCCGATCCACCTCGCGACGCTGCAGATGAACGTGATGTTCTGAGGGGCCAGTCATGAAGAGCCGGTCCGCTCTCCGCGTCGTCTGCGGAATCGCGCCCTTCTTGCTGGCGGGCGAAGCGTTGCGCGCGGCGCCGACCGAGCTGCCCGTGAACGACAGCCACGTGCACCTGACGAATTACATCCAAGAGGGCATCGACGTCCGCCGCATGCTCGAGCTCATGGGCAACCGGGTGAACCGGGCCGTGCTGTTCGGCATTCCGCTCCAGCAGCAGTGGTCATATCGCGTCTCCGGGAGCACCGCGCCGACCTACTACCTGGAGAGCGACGCGCACCTCTACTATTACTCGTTCACGGACGCTCACATCGCGATGGCGTATCGCTCGCTCACCAAGGCGCAGCAGGCGCGTTTCGATCCGATGATCACCGGGTTCAACCCGACGGACATGTACGCGGCGGACCACATTCGCCGCGTCTTGAAGACGTTTCCCGGGGTGTTCAGCGGCATCGGCGAGTTCACGATTCACAAGGAGTTCGTGTCCTCGAAGATCGCCGGCGACGTCGCGAGCCTGACCGATCCGGCGGTCGATCGCATCTTCGACTTCGCCGCCGAGGCCGGTCTGATCTCGATCCTGCACAACGACATCGACACGCCTTTCCCCAAGACCGGCGCCGACCCCACGTACTTCGCGCAGCTGAAGTCGCTGCTTCGGCGTCACCCCGGGGCGACGATCATCTGGGCGCACGTCGGCGTCGGGCGAATCGTCCATCCGGTGAAGAACCACGCGGCCGCCGTCGAGTCGATCCTCGACGACCCGACGCTCTCGCACGTGTACTTCGACATCTCGTGGAGCGAGGTCGCGAAGTACCTGCTCTCCACTCCCGAGACGATCGAGATCGCGGCGGCAGTGATCGAGAAGCATCCTGATCGCTTCCTCTTCGGAACCGACGAGGTCGCGCCCAAGGATCAGAAGTCCTATCTCGACCTCGCCGACCGCTACGCCCCGCTGTTCAGCGCCTTGTCGCCGCAGGCCAGCGAGAAGCTCCGCCGGGGGAACTACCTGCGCCTCTTCGATCAAGCCCGGACGCGGGTGCGCGCGTGGGAGGCGGCCCACGCGAAGTGAGCCGCCCCCCTCGACGCTTCAGCCGTCAGGTCAGAGTCCTCGCTTCGCCTGCAGTCGGCCACTCTTCACCGCGGCCCTGAACGAGTCGTAGTCTGCTTGGTTCTGATCGGCGTAGGCGCCGGAGAAGTCGGCGATCGCCTTGTCGAACGTCGACCCCATCCCGAGGTAGGCCGCGATGGCGATGCGGTCGCCCGTGCGAGCGTGTGCCCGGGCGAGCGTCGATCCGCACATCCTCGCGTAGGGCACGACGCCCTTGATGGTGATCGCCTCGGTGTCGGCCGAAGCCTTCTGGTCCCAGAGCTGTCGCACGTAGAAGTCGCGTTTGACGCCGTCGATGCCTGTCGCACGGAGCCAGCCGAGGAAGATGTCGCTCACCGACTGCATCAGGCGCTGCCCCTCGACCACCCTCTCGCCGTGGTTCGGGTACACGCTCTTGCCGGCGAACGGCTCGAGCACCGACTTCTCGGCCTCTTTGACCTGGAGGAACAGAGGGTCCCGATCGTCGCGGCCGAGCATCAGGACGATCCACGCGCGGGTTCCCACGCTGCCGACGCCCACGACCTTGCGCGCGAGATCCTGGTACCGGAAGTGCTCGAACAAGGCGCGGTGATCCTCCGAGAGGGTCATGCTGTATTTCTGCAGATTGCCTCGGATGGTGCGCGCCGCCGTTTGGGCCTTGTCGGGTGGCATCAAGTCCGCGATGGGGACGACGAGCGGCGGGTCGGCGAGGATCCTCGGCTGACCGTCGACGAGGTGGGTGAGCTTCGCGAAGGCCTTCAGACTGTTCTTGGTCTGGGCCTTGGCGATGTTGCGCTCGAGCCCTTTCGCGAGCTTGTTCTTGGACTGGCGCTCCAGCTCGAGGACGAGCTCTTGGATGTCCATGTGGGCATACCAGACGTCGAGATCCCTCATCTCCGCGAACCGGAGCATCGCTTCGCGGTAGCTCTCGACGGCAGCGAGGATCGCGCGCCGGCGGTCGCCCTCGCTGAACCCTCGGTAGCGGCCGAGGACCTCGAAGCTCGCCGCGAGGCGCTTGACGTCCCACTCCCAGGGTCCGGGGGCCGTCTCGTCGAAGTCGTTGACGTCGAACACCATCCGCCGCTCCGGCGAGGCATACCCGCCGAAGTTCGAGAGGTGAGCGTCCCCGCAGAGCTGGACACGCAGCCCCGACGTCGGGGTGCTCGCAAGGTCCGCCGCCATGATGTACGCAGCGCCGCGATAGAACGTAAACGGCGACACGAGCATGCGGCCGTGGCGGATCGGAACGAGCTCCGACACCCGCGACTTGGCCTGCTCCTCGAGGAGCTCGGCGGGCTCGCGACGGCCAGCGGGTCGGCTCCAGTGAGCGTGATTTGCACGCGGCGTTTCGTTGCGGGCGGCCTTCCCGCGCGCGACGCGCTCGCCAGGCGAGAGGTGCTCGTGGCCGTCGTGCGCACGGCCGTTGTGCGCACGCGTCGGCTTATGGGCGATCGTTTTGGTCTTCCGTGGCTCCGTCGCGATCTGCGGGCTCATGGCTGCGTTCTCCTTGCTCGTAAGAAGCCCGTGGCCATCGCCGGTGACGACATGAAATGTCGCACGGGACGCGAGCCGCTCACGGGCTCCCGTCGAGCAGAGTCTGGCAGTCAGGCGGCTCGATGCGCCTTCGGCTTCCCGACCATGTCGGGCGTGATCATCCGGCCCGGTCGCGCCCCCTCGAGGATGCTCGCGGTCGTGACCAACGCCAGGTGCGAGAAGCCCTGCGGGAAGTTGCCGATCTGGCGCTGCAAGCGCGGCTCGTACTCCTCGGCGAGCAGGCCGAGACCGGTGCGGAGCCCGAGCAGGCGGTCGAACAGCTTCTCCGCGTCCTTTTGCCGTCCAGCCATCGCGTAGTTGTCCGCGAGCCAGAAGCTGCAGGCGAGGAACGCGCCCTCCGAACCCGTCAGGCCGTCGTTCGACGCGTCGGTCGAGTAGCGCAGGACGAACCCGTCGCGCGTCAGGCGCTTCTCGATCGCCGCGAGCGTGCCGCGCACGCGCGGATCCTCGGGCGGAAGGAACCCGACGTGGGGGATGAGCAGCACCGACGCGTCGAGCGCCTCGGAGCCGTAGGACTGGGTGAACGCTTGGAGCTTCGGATTGAAGCCGCGCGTACACACCTCCTCGTGGATGCGCTCGCGAAGCGCGCGGAGCCGCGGCAGCATCTTCTCGGCCTGGTCGCGCAACACGCCGAACTCCTCCATGATGCGGATGGCGCGATCGACCGCGACCCAAATCATGACCTTCGAGTAGACGAACGGCTGGCGCCCGCTGCGCACCTCCCAGATGCCGTCGTCCGGGTGCTGCCAGACCTCGGCGAGATGGTCGATGAGCGCCCGCCCGGTCTCGATGCCCTCCGTGACCTCGGGGAGGCCCATCTTTCGCCCCGCGTAGAGGGCGTTCAACGTCTCTCCGTAGACGTCGAGCTGGAATTGATCGGACGCCGCGTTGCCGACGCGCACCGGTTTCGACCCCTCGTATCCGGGGAGCCAGGGAAGCTCGAACTCGGTCAGCCGACGCGCGCCGTGGATGCTGTACATGATCTGCAGCTGGCTCGGGTCGCCGGCGACTGCGCGGAGCAACCAGTCGCGGAACCGGCTGGCTTCTTCGACGTAGCCGCCGAACATCAGCGCGGTGAGCGTCAGGGTCGTGTCGCGGAGCCAGCAGAACCGATAGTCCCAGTTGCGCACCCCCCCGATCTCCTCGGGCAGCGACGCAGTCGGTGCCGCGACGATCGCTCCGGTGGGAGCGAAGGTGAGCGCCTTGAGGGTGAGCAGCGAGCGCATCACCGCGTCGCGGTGCTTGCCCTTGTAGGTCATCCGATCCGCCCACTCGGTCCAGAACCCCTCCGTCCGCTGCAGCTCGCGGGCGACGTCGAGCGGCGCCGGCACCGCGAGGTGCGATGGGAACCACGAGAGCTGGAAGGTCTGGACTTCGCCCTTCTTCACCTCGAAACGCGCGTTCAACGCGGCGTCCTCGCGACCGAGAGGGACAGTTCCCCGCAGGCACAGGGCGTCGGCGCCGGCGGTGAGCTGGGGGGAAGTCGGATCGCCGTGGATCCAGGGACGCTCGCGGCCGTAGCCGAAGCGAGGGTTGATCACCATGTCGAACGGCACGGAGCCCTCGATGCCCTCGACCACGCGAATCAGGTCCGACCGCTGGTCGCTCGGCGGCATGAAGTCTACGACGCGCGCCCTGCCGCCCTCGCAGTTCCACTCGGTCTCGAGGACCATCGTGTTGCCGCGATAGTGATGCCTCGCCTCGCGGACCGACGAGGTGGGCCGGAGCGACCACGCACCGTGCTCGTCGTAGCCGAGCAGGGACGCCAGGCATGCATCGGAGTCGAAGTGCGGCAGACAGAGCCAATCGATCGAGCCGGTGCGCGAGACCAACGCTGCGGTCCTGGTGTCGCCGATGAGCCCGTAGTCTTCGATCTTTGCAGCCATGACGCTCCCCTCTTGGTTTGGTTTACGACGTCGGTAGGACGGCGCGGGGATTGGACTGCGATCGGCGTACCAGGACCGAGGTAGCACCATCTCTGGCACGCACTCTGGCACGCACCGAGCACGCGAGAGGAGCTGCGCCATGAACCCGGTAAAGCTCGTCCTGACGACTGCGATCCTCGCGACCATGTGCGCCGAAGGCCTGCGGGTCACTCCTTCCGACCTCGGCGCCATCTGGAAGCAGCCGAGCAAGCTAGCCCGTGGAGTCGTTGCCGTGGTGGTGCTCGTCCCCATCGTGGCCGTGCTCACCGCAGCACTGGTGCGTCCGTCGCGACCGGTGGTCGTCGGATTGGCCTTCCTTGCGGCAGCGCCGCTCGCGCCATTCGTGCTCTCGAAGCTGGCCAAGAGCGGCGAGGACTTCCGACTCGCGGCGAGCTTGCACGTCGCGCTGGCCGCGCTCTCGATCTTCACCGCGCCGCTCGCGCTCTTCGTGCTCGGGCGTGTGCTCGACTTCCCCACGACCCTCGCGCCACCGCGAGCAATCGCCGCCCGGATGTTCGGCTCGTTGTTCCTGCCGTTCGGGATCGGCGTGGCCATCCGCGCCGCGGCCCCCGGCGTCGCCGGACGCCTGCGCAAGGGCCTCGAGGGCCTCGGTGCGGTGACGCTGCTCGTCGCGCTCGTCGTGCTGCTCGTGCGGGGACGAACCACCTTCCTCGAGTTCGGCGTGCGCGACTACGCGGCGATGGTCCTGTTCTGCGTGCTCGCGCTCGCGAGCGGACACTTCATGGCGGCGAACGACGCCGAACGCACGACCTACGCCCTCGAGAGCGCCGCGCGCAACCCAGGCGTCGCGCTGCTGATGGCGACGCTCTCCCTCGGTCCGGTCCGCGGGGCGGTGCTCCTTCCGTACCTCGTGGTGTTCATCGTCGTCAGCAGCCTGTACACGGCGATGCGCAAGCGCGCGCTCGTGCCTCGACCTCCCGCACGTCCGAGCACCGCGTGATCAGAGCACGACCTTGATGAGCCTCGCCAACAGCTCCTCGAGAGAGAGCTGGGAGAGGACGGCGGGGAGCAGCGAGATTCCGTAGACGATGGCGACCGGCAACACGAGGTGCACGTCGATGGGCGTCGGACGGAGCGACTGCACGACATCCAAGGCGGTGCCGAGATCGGCGAGCGACTGGAGGTCCGGGGTGCCGAGCAACGCTTCCGTGTCGTGACGGTCGCGGATCCATTTGTCCTGAAAGGCCTGGGTGTACTCATGGCCGAGGCGCGAATACTCCACCAGCGCTATGCGCTTGAGCCGCAGCAGCCGCGGCGCGAACACGATGAGCGGCGCGAGGAGCAGCACGGCCCAGATGGCTCCCAGCAGCGCAGCCTGGATGCGGACGTGACCAAAGGTCGTGACCTGCGACAACACGGCGTTCCTCCAGGCCATGGCGGCCGTGGCGCTGAAACCGAACACCACGCCGATCGCAGCCGAGACCGGGACGCAGAGAAAGCCCAGCCCCCCCGCGCGATCGGGGTGGGTCGCAACGAGCTTGAGGTCGAGCCTCTTGATCCAGAAGAGGAATCCGGCCCAGACGAGCCAATGAAACAACCAGCGCAGGAGGAAGAACCGGAACATCGGAAACGCGACGAAGCCATGCCACACACCCGCCCACGAGGCGCCGTGCTGCGTCTCCATGTTCGCAAGCGCGGCCATGCCGTCCCCGCGCGAGCCGGCTGCGATGGCGATCCCAAAGACGAGAAGCGCGATCACCACAGAAACAACGAGCGACCCACGCACTCGGCGCGACGTCTCGATTCCGGCCCGGAGTCGCTCGCTCGACCCGACGATTCCCGAGCCCTGGAGGTGCTCCTCGCAACGTTGGATGGCGGCCGCGCTCAGGCTGTCGGAGACGATCATCGCCGGAATCGCCACGAGCAGGCGGACGTGAATGGTGAAGTCGTGCAGGAAGAGACTCGTGGCCTCCGGTCGTCCCCCCACGAGCCGCTCGGCGACTGCGAGCAGGAGCATCGGGACCCATGCAATCGCCGCGGCCGCGCTCGCCAGCACGACGACGGAGTGTGGTGCGTCGCGTACCGTCGCGTCCTTCTCGTGCCGTCGCAGGGTGCGCCTTGCTCGGGGCGAAGGCAGCGAGACGCTCATCCGCTTCTACGATGAACGCGCTCGTGGTCCGTCGCTGTTCCCGCGCATTGCACTGGTCGCCGTTGGGACAGGCACAGGACGTGCGGCATTGGTCAATCAAGGTTTGGGGAGGCGGAAATCCGATGAGCAAGAAGGCCGTGGCTCCCGAGCACTTCATCAATCGCGAGCTGAGCTGGATCGAATTCAACCGTCGAGTCCTGGATCGAGCACTCGACGAACGCACACCGCTACTGGAGCAGGCGAAGTTCAGCGCGATCTTCAGCAACAACCTCGATGAGTTCTTCATGGTGCGGGTGGCGTCCCTCAAGTCGCAACTCGATGCAGGCATCACCACCCTCAGCGACGACGGCCACACCCCCAAGGAGCAGCTCGACCGGATCCACGAGAAGCTTCGGCCGCTGCTGGAGCAGCAGCAGGAGCATTACCGACGGATCCTGGTGCCGAGGCTTTCGGAGCATGGCGTCCTGCTGCTCGACTACGAGCGCCTCGACGAGCACCAGAAGGCGTGGGCCGACGCCATCTTCCGCAAGTCGATCTTTCCCGTGCTCACACCGCTGGCGGTCGACCCGGCTCACCCATTCCCGTTTCTGAGCAACCTCAGCCTCAACGTCGCAGCCGTGATCCGCGACCCCGACACGGGAAAGCAACAGTTCGCCCGGGTGAAGGTGCCGCAGAAGATCCTGCCCCGGTTCGTGCAGCTTCCCACCGCGTCGAGTCCCGGGCCGACCTTCGTCGCCGTGCCGCTCGAGCAGGTGGTCGCGTTCAACTTGCAGCTGCTGTTCCCGGGCATGGTCATCGAGGGGCACCACTTCTTCCGCATCACGCGCGATGCAGATCTCGAGCTGCGAGACGAGGAGGCCGACGACCTGATGGACGCCCTGCAGCAGGGTCTGCGCAAACGGCGCTTGGGTGGCGAGGTGCTGCGACTCGAGGTGGCCGACGAGATGCCCGAGGAAGTCGTGCAGGAGCTGATCGACGGCACCGGGGTGGACGCGGCCGACGTCTATCGAATCGGTGGTCCGCTCGGCCTCGACGACCTGATGGGTCTACTCGCGATTCCTCTTCCCGAGCTCAAGGACCCGCCCTTCGCCGGTCGCACGCCACCTGCTCTGGCGCGAGCGCAGCAGAGTCAGCTCGAAGAGGGATCGATCAAGGCCGAGGAGTTCGAGAGCATCTTCTCCGTGCTCCGCCGCGGTGACGTGCTGCTGCATCACCCCTTCGACCTGTTCGCCACCACGGTGGAGGAGTTCCTCGACCAGGCCGCCGACGACCCGCACGTATTGGCCATCAAGATCACGCTGTACCGCACCTCCAAGGATTCGCCGGTCATCGCCGCGCTGATCCGCGCCGCCGAGAACGGCAAACAGGTGATGGCACTGGTCGAGCTCAAGGCGCGTTTCGACGAGGACCGGAACATCCAGTGGGCGCGCCAGCTCGAGCGCTCGGGGGTCCATGTGGTGTACGGCGTGCTCGGGCTCAAGACGCACACCAAGGTCACGCTGGTCGTGCGCAGCGAAAAAGACGCCCTCAAGACCTACGTGCACATCGGCACTGGCAACTACAACAGCAAGACCTCCAGCCTCTACACCGACTTCGGCCTGCTGAGCGCGCGCGCCGAGCTCGGCCAGGATCTGGTGGAGCTGTTCAACTACCTCACCGGCTTCTCCAAGCAGCAGAGCTTCCGCAAGCTGCTCGTCGCCCCGGTCACGCTGCGCACGGGCATCGAGGCGCGAATCCGCCGAGAGATCGAGCATGCCAAGGCAGGCCGGGGTGGTCACATCCGGGCGAAGATGAACTCCCTGGTCGACCCCGAGATCATCGCCCTCCTCTACGAGGCCTCCCAGGCCGGCGTGCGGGTCGAGCTCGTGGTGCGCGGCATGTGCTCGCTGAGGCCGGGCCTCTCGGGCGTGAGCGACAACATCAAGGTGGTGAGCGTGGTCGGGCGCTTCCTCGAGCACTCGCGCATGTACTGGTTCGGGAACGCTTCGGCGCCGGAGCTGTTCATCGGCAGCGCCGACTGGATGCCGCGCAACCTCGACCGCCGCGTCGAGGCGCTCACCCCAATCGAGGACCCCGCGCTCCGGGCCACGTTGGAGGAGTTGTTCCAGCTCTACGTGGACGACAACGCTTCTGCCTCGGACATGCAGAGCGACGGGAGCTACCTCCTCCGCAAGCCCGAGGGGGAGGAGGACCGGCGTGTGCAGCAGGATCTGATCAAGGCCTGGCGCGGCGGCCTGTCGAAGAGCAAGTGAAGTCTCAGTCGGCGCCGAGGGGCGCGGCGTAGGGGAGCTTGTCGACCGAGGCGCCGGGGCGGGCCGAGACGGCGAACATGTAGCCGTCGATCGCGTAGTGCATCAGCAGCGAGCTGAGGACCACCATGTAGAAGTACTGCGCCGGCCGGAGGTGGAACGGGTCGACCACCGCGAACGTGCGAACCGCGATGACCAACACGACCGCGGCGGCGAAGCACATCCCGTAGAAGCCGTACGTCGCGCGACCGGGCCCGCTGATCTTCTCGACCAGCTTGCTCGTCTTGATCCCGCGGCTCTTTCGCAGACCGAGGACCAACCAGACGATCGCGAGGTATTGGAACGAGTGCCACGCGTTGATCGATTGGAACGCGAACTCCATCCGCTCTCGCTCGGCCGCGGCGGGAGCAGAGAACGCGACGACACTGGTGACCAGGATCAACATCGTCTTGGCGACATTGAGGGTGCCGGCGCGGTGCTCGCGGAAGGTCTTCACGATCCACGAGACGAACACCACCGCGAAGACGGTGCTCACGGCGTAGAACGTCGCCGGCACGCGGAGCATGCGGGGGATGAGCACCTGCATCCCGCCCATGTAGAAGTTACCCGACACCAGCTTGTACGCAGCGATCGGGTACATGCAGAGCATCAGCACCATCGTGTCGAGGACACGCGAGGCACGGCTGTCGGCCTGGCCCGAGCGCTCGCGATAGAGGTCGGTCAGGTAGATGTTCTGGTGGAGGACGTGGATGGACGCCGCGAAGATGAAGCAACTGAGCAGCAGTTGCACGTCATGAATCGCGAGATAGGTCACTGTGCTCGGAATCGCGAGCACGACCACGACCAGGAATGGCCAATGGGCACGGCGGAAGCCCGGATCGGCGTAGGTGGTGAGTACCGTCGAGAAGAGGTGCGGACCGCCGACCAGGAGCGTGACGACGAGATCGATCCACTCGCCCCCCACGCCGGTCCAGACCAGGCTGAGGACCAGCGGCACGATGATCGCGCTGCCGATCAGCCACTTGAGATCCCAGCTGGCGCCCCTCAGCCACGCACCGGTCCTCTTGGTCGCCGGAACGGTGGCCTGCTCCCATGTCGTCGTCGCACCCGCCATGGACGCCGTCGGTAGCAGCGTGCGTACCAATGCGTACCAACACGAGCAGCGGCGTGCATTTGCTCACGACGCGAGCGCGACGCGGATCGCTCTAGCTAGAGCACTTCTCACCCGGATGGATCCGAAGGGATTCCCGTTCCCCCCGGCTTGAAAAGCCGGGGCCCTATCGCTCGTT
>Ga0208492_1000380_pt1 | contig 39321 bp, 30 predicted proteins | sample Subbioar_CSW14AB_FD_184820 | JGI IMG/M metagenome (GOLD analysis project Ga0208492, IMG submission 184820) | Serpentinite rock and fluid subsurface biosphere microbial communities from McLaughlin Reserve, California, USA - CR12Mar_CSW14AB (SPAdes) | ecosystem: Environmental > Terrestrial > Deep... | reverse complement strand
ACTATTTAGATATATATATTACCGATCCAATAGCTGGTGTTGATATATCAAAACCTGTGCACGAAATGACAAATGATGAAATATTTATTTTAAATAATCTCGGACATATTAAAACTTTAATTGATAAATACCCATCCAGATCATATTTGAACTATTTGGGAGAAAATAGAATAGGGTTTGTAACAGCAAGAACTGCCAAACGATTCGATATATTGAAAATAGGGGAAATATTAAATTCAGATATAAAAAACAGATTCACAATAAATTACGAATTATCTAAGGCGTATATATTGAATAATTATTATAAAAAGAGATTTTCTATTGACCAAACTTATTTCGATGCATATATAGGGTTTATTATTATTATAAATGCGATTATAATGACTGTAAATGATTCTATAGATATTTTTAATAGAAAAGAATATTATAATGAACGAATGGTCAAAGAAATATTACAATCACATAATCTGGATATTTTTGATGATGTACCACTCGTATATAGAAAGAAAATTACCGATAATATCAAATCCTTGATAGTGTCTAAAGGAACCGATGAAGTTATTTTTAAAATCTTTAAGATATTTGGGTTTGACAATATTACAGTAAAGAAATTTCTGTTAGTGAAACAACATCAGAAAGACGTCAATGGCAATTATATATTTAGCTATGAGACAGATGGAGTAACTCCAAAATATGATGAGATGTATGAAATAGAATTTTCTCAGGTTGATGTTAAATCAGCAAATATCGATGCTGAGATACGAAAGCCTGAGAATAAATTAGCATATGTCGACATATCAAGCAATGATATATATTGGGGTGGATATGAAACAGATGAAGCAATACGTCAGAAACTACTCAAAGAAGACTTCAATTACATAGATACTGATTATGTAAGCATAGATACTGCATATACAATATCTAATCTAACATTTGAAGTTACCTACTTTCTTTCTACTTGTCTGGCTTTAAAATCATCTCTTGAACAATTGGTGTTGATTGATCCTATCTTTGGTCAGGAGATAACATTATTTTATGCAATTACGATGCTGTCGGCATTAGTAAGTAAGAAAGTTGGATTTGTCGGAAATATTATAACTGATCCAGCAGACATCGCTACTGTACATAAATTTAATTTTGATAGAAATTTAACTGAGATTGATAATATGATGAAAAAATATGGCTATTCATCCACGATAAATTTCGCTCCTATATTACCGAGCGGACAGATTATACAACCTGTAGAACTGGTCAATTTATATTTCAAAAATAAGGAGATATATGATACATTAGTTAAGATAAAGACAAATACGCGGGATTATAATGAGTATTTAGCTATAAGAGAATTATTAGAATATACAACACAATCAAAATTGTCTTCGAATATATATTTAAAATCTGATGGTAATATTGCATCAACATATTTGGACTATCTATATAGTAAAAATATGATACTGGCTACGTATATCGATACCTTAGAATACACATACATAAATGATGTTATGTTTAAAATTCTAACAGGATTGGAAGACTTTATACAAACTGAAAAGTTTCAATACCTATTTCTTAATATCCCATCTTTGTCGGGTGATGCAGCACTAAAGAAGTATATGTTGAAAATTATAAACATATTTAAAGCACTTACTATTAATGTATTTACAATGTCTATAACTTATAGTATAGACAATTATCTAAACAATTTCAAAATAATTGATAGAAAAGAATGTGAAGGAAATTTATTTAGCCATAATAACATAACAATGACTGATATTAATCAGTTTAGTACGACTGTTAATACGTCAGAGAAGTTTAAGTTTAATGATAAGTTGGAACTCATTGATTCATGGACATATCTTTAAAAGGAGGAAAATAATATGTTTTGTTCAGACAAGTTTGGTTTGAGGGATGAATTATCTTTAAATGATATAGTAATATATCTAAAGAAAAATCCAAATAAAATGCTTGGAGTAGTTGATGTATATAATGGCATCACAGGAAATAAGATATTTACTTTTACAAATGATATAATAATTCCAGGTGCCACATATATAGTAGAAAAATTTTTTAATAAACGTTCCACATTTGGAATGACTACATTATCACAAGATTTACTTATTAAAGAATCTGTAATTCCTACTCAAGAGAAGTTAAAAGATGAATTCGTATTCGGATTTGTGGTTGGAATCGGAGGAAGTGAACCTCCCGATCTAGTTAAAGCTGTTAAATTCAAAGACAAGAATGTAGAAACAATCGTTCCTTTACGAGTAGTGCCGACTACTGCAGATTTATCGGCTGAAGATCAAGCTAAATATGCCCTTAAGAAAACAGTAGGTAGTAATTATTATTACTATGGCAAAAGATTTGATACTGATATAGTGATACGCCATCTTTTCACAGATGGTACTGAAATACCTCCAAATATAAATGAAACTGATACAAACCTTGGACTTCTTGTATTCGGAGAAGCAGTATTTACAATATCTAAATATGATCTCAGAGAATATTTTACAAATACTTATGGTAGTATAGATGCCTGTAGATTCAATTCATTCGGCTTAGTTACCGGTTTTCTTGATGGAACTGATTTTGCTGGTGTTAGAGTAGCAACTAAAGTTAACATGACTAACATGTATCTCAGAGACAGCGAAAGCTTCTATAGATATGTTTACAAGGTCTACAGTATATAGTATAAGCCATTAAACCATATAAATATAATATACCTACTAGATAACTTTTTAGTTATCTAGTATTTTTTCATACCATACATATATTAAAAGGTTATTGGTCTTTCTAAATAAGAAAAAATAATAAGTCTCTATATAGAAATTGTTTTAAAAATACAATTTGAACATTTATTTAAAAGAATTTAAAACTTTAAATAAAAGGGGTTGAGCATATATGAGATTATTAACTAAGGATGAAGTCGATGAAATCTTAAAAATACAGCATGATGATATTACATCTTCCTTACTTAAGTCATATTTTGGTAGAACATTAAAAAATCTTACTCCAAGATTTGCAATAACTGATTATTTTAATTTACCAGACAATACCTGTAGTAAAAATATTGCTGGATTTACTGCTATAGGTTTATATTTATTTAATCGTCTTGTTACAGACAAGTATCTTTCAGATATAGTTGGATATGTCAATGTTCCGGTTACAAGTAAAGTATTAAAGAAAATATATGAGTTAATATCTCAAGCATATTATGAAAACAAACTTGCTTCTGAAGAAGTCTTTGATCTTATAGACGTTCTCAAATGGTTGGGTGGTTCCGATATAGCAGAATTGATAAATGTATCATTCTCTGCTCAATTATTTACTCTTCCAAAAGAGATTAAGGAAAAGAAAGACGAATTATTTAATAAACATAAGAAAGAGTTAGATGAAGGTAATGTGTTCATAGCCGCTAAAATAGAAAAAGAGTTGATCGATCTTACCACGAAAGCTGTGGCTAAACTCCCTGAGAATGATAACTTTGCATCAGGCTCGAAATTGAGTCTTGATAATAATTATAAAACAATGATATTAATGAAAGGTCCTGTTCTTAATACTGGAACGGGTCAATGGGAGATAGCTAAATCTAACTATAATGATGGAATTTCTAAAGAAGAATATGCATTATTCGCTGATAGTGTGACGTTTGGTGTGTATTCAAGAGCTAAAGGTGTTGCAGGTGGTGGATATTTAAGTAAAAAATTAATAGCAACTTTACAAGACGTTGAAACGGCAGATAAAGACACAGACTGTGGTACAAAAGAATATTTAGAAACTAAGATTGATCCATATTTTAAGAATGAATTAATGTATATGTATATGATAGAAGGAAATAAGTTGGTTCTTCTGACACCGTATAATTTTGATAAATATATAGGAAAGGTAGTCAAATTCAGATCGCCAATGTATTGTAAATGGCAACCTCCACATATCTGTAACAAATGTGTTGGTGAACATCCATATGAGCTGGGATTGAAGACAATCGGTTTAGCGACAGTAAGAGAAAGCAGCACTCTGATGAATAAACGACTAAAAGCATTCCACGATAAGAAAGTTTATATACACAAGATTTCTTTAGATGATTTATTTTAATAAAAATAAGAAATAGTATCTATTTAGATACTATTTCTTTCTCGTCGTTTTAGTTATATATTATATAATTGAATATATTAATTAACTTTAATAAAAAAGGAGGCTGATTTAATGAGTAATGTGGAAAATACAGTAAAGAAGGTTGTCGATTTTATAAACTTGATAAAAATTATGAAAGTTCCTTTGGAAATAGACCCCATGTGTGAAACTGATAATTTATTTACTATACATTTTAATATATATAATAAGCTAGATCAGAAAAAAATTACATTTAATATCAAACCCATTGAAGAATCTATAAAAAACTATTTTACTTATATAGAAAGAAAATTATTTAAAAAATTAATCCCTATATATGCTATTGAAGCTTCCGTAATTTTTATTCTGACAGTACCGAAATACATGTCATCGGAGATGGAACAAGAATTCTATGAAGAATTCATATATCTATCTGAAAAACGTTCAATTTCTGATAATACTAATGATATGGAAATAAGAAGAAAATATTTCTTATATAATTTATATAATAATATAATAAAAGATGCTAAAATGTATATAGACACATTTATGTATCCATATGTGAATTACAACTCATTTATTGATAAAAAATTCAGATCATACATAATAAAAACATTTCTTGAGATTATATATGATAATATTAGAATATCGATAGGTGATTTAAAAATAGTTAAATAAAATAAAAGATAAAGTATATCGAATTAGCAGAGGTGGGCCTTGAATCAAATAGTGTACAAATACAATAAAAAAAGGAGATTGATGTATTTGAAAGAAATTATGTCTAATGGCGATATAATAGATTTAGGAGACGTTAAACAATTTAAATTACCGAAAATAAAGAAGTATTTTGAGAATTATGACAAAGTAATCAGAAAAGAAAGATTAATCAAGGCAAATTTAAATAAATTAGCTGAAACTCGCATTAAGTATGGTAAGGATTTTCTAATCACTAATCATATAAGTGTAGACAAAAATGGTAATAAAACCGACGACGGTATATTCTCAGCCAAATTTGGATTTAGCCAATTTGACGATCAGACAGGATCGAGAGATTCGTATCGTTGTCATTGTGGGGCTCTAACTGGAGCTATATATTTGGATGAGATATGTGATGAATGCAAAACTAAAGTTGCATTCATGGATGCTGATCTTTCTATTATGGGATGGGTTCCACTAAATAAATATGTTGTAATAAATCCATCCATGTTTATTCATCTAGAAATCCTCATAGGAAAAGAGGAATTACATAATATACTTCATATAAATTCTTCTAGGATGGATGTGAATGGTATATTACAAAAAGAACAGAGTGCTGATAAACCATTCCATAATATAGGGATGATGAACTTCTATAAGAATATAGATAGTATTTTGAAATACTATGCTGATAAAAATTCTAATCATTATGATCATTATGAATTACTTTCAGAGTGTAAAGACTCGATATTTACTCATTATATACCAGTATATAGTGCTATTATTAGACCAAGGATTGAAGCTAATGAGAAAATAAGATCATTCCAAGCAAATAAGATATATGATACAATAATGAATCAATATAATCTGATAAATACTGAAGTTGGTAATATGTTTACTATATTACCGGCATTATATGAAATTCAGATTGAGTTTAATGAATTGTATGATATCATAATCCAGAGTTATGCCGGAAAAGAAGGCTTATTCAGAGCTAACTTCGGTGGAATACGAATAGATTATGGAGCAAGAAGTGTAATAGTGAATGGTAAATATCTAAAACCTGACGAGGTTGACATACCTTATATATCTGCAATTACATTTCTTGAGTTAGAACTAATATATTTGTTGAAAATCTTAGATAACATCACAGAGAATGAAGCATATACAATAATTAACCAAGCTTTGAGAACATTCAATTCTAGAATTTACTCACTGGCACAAACAATCTGTGATAAGAGTAAAAACGGGATTCATATACTGTTAGGACGGCCTCCTACTCTTAGCGATAGGTCTATAAGACTTTTAAGAATAAAAAATATTAAGAAAGATATAAATGATTTGACAATAGCCATTAGTCCACCATTATTGGATGGAATGGCTGGAGATTTTGATGGTGACAGTTTATATTATTTACCGATACGAGACTATAGATTAGTCAAAACTTTTGAACAAACACTGTCTCCACGATATAATTATATATCACGAACAGACGGAAAATATTCTTCACGAATGACATACATTAAAGACTATATTATAGTTCTTTCAGAATTGTATGAGTTAAGTAAATAAAATATTATATAGTAGTGAGGAGAAAAGATTCTAGATGGGAAAATTTCGCGGAAAAGATACATCAGAAGGTAAATGGCATTACGGGTTTTTAGTTGGTAATAAAAAAGGTCAATTCTTCATTTATGAAGAAGATGATGAAAATGGCGCTAGATGGTGGAATATCGATTCCAAAACAATTGGTCGATTTGTTGGCCTTCAAGATAGGAATAAGGTGGAGAATTGGGAAGGCGATATTCTAAAGACTTACAATGGAATCGGTGTTATTACATACAACACTCCGTCTTTTGCGGTAAATAGTGAACTCCAAGAAGTTTACACCTCTTGTCACGACGACTTTGAAGTCATCGGTAATATTCATGATAATCCCGAATTAGTTGAACAGATCTCACTACAACATGAGATGTTAAGGAGTACGATAAAATGACTAAAATCACAAAAGAACAGTTTCATCTGATATGGAGTCATGCAATCGGAAAGCCCAGATATTCAAAAAAGTTATTTCAAAGGCTTGAGATGGAATTTGAAAAACTAGGTTTATTTGTAAATATTGGGCACTGTGACAATATAGAAATAATAAATGATGCAAATAAACCATACTATTTTGAACATGAAATACCAGCTAAAAATACATCAGAAGTATTTGAGATATTGATTGCAGATTATAAATGTTGTGAATGTGGTCAATATCTATATGATTTGTGTAATCGATCCTCAAAAGAGATCCAGTGGTTACTTCCATTTGAACGATTTAGAAAAATTCCCGAAAATCATGAGCCATATTTAATTATCGAAAGTGGTAAAAGAAAAATTATTTGTAAAAATTGCTATAAACAGCATAATTTAAATATTAAATAAAAATATAAAGAGATGGTTTTAACCATCTCTTTATATTTTTTTATTCTGGTAATGCATAAGCAGGTGGTTCTGTTCGCTTAAATCCCACTCTTATTATTTCACTAACGTCGATATAAATTTCCACTTTTTGATTTGGAATTGTTCTAGTTGCAACAGGAAGCAAATTATAAGTGAAAAATCCTGTGAGATATTCTCCATCTCCTAAATCTATATCTACAAAATCTATCCCTTTCCCATTTTCGGGTTTATATTCATCAAAATATATAGGATAATGAGTTGTTGCACTTATATGACTAATATTATGCCAATCATTATCCGCTTTGTTTGCTATTAAATATAATAATTGAGCTCTTGTCATAGGCATATTTATATATCACACCTTTCATAATTTTATTGTTATTATTATTTTGTTATATTAAAAACAGCTAAATAACCTACGAATTAATTATTCAGGAAGGATGTTGATATTCTATGCCAACTAGAGAACTAGAGATAGGGCAAGCTCATATATATAAGACAACAAGTTCTTTTAGTCATATACTTGGAAATATGACAGCTATTATAGAAGATTATATAATTAAAATGATGCCTCCTAATTATTTTAAACAAATTCGTGCAACCACTGAAGTGGCATTTAAAGATATTAAGGATCTTAAAAAAAATTTAATTGCCCCAGAAAAACCATTCATGATTGTAGATCCTAAATTGTTATTAAATGAAGAATCTGAATCATTACCTCAAATCAATTGGGATAGATTTAATCCAACGGACCATAACGATACACCTAGTTTATATATGATGAATCATGAATTTTTTATTAAAAATGAAGATATTAGTGATAAAAAATTTGCATTAGGATATACACTTAACAGATATAAATTCCAATTTGATATAACCATATTAGTAAATACACAGATGCAAAGATTATCCTTGGTAAATTATCTTAAGTCTAATTTTAGATTTAGACACTATTTTGAAATTAAACGATACACCGAAACATTAATCCCTAATTCATATATACAATATATAGCAGATACATGGAGAATGGATATAACTTCTAATGATTTTCTTCAAAAATTGAATACAGAATCACCATATACGATATTAAGATTACACAGACCTGCTACTGACAAGACAGAATTCTTTATAATGATAATGAATCATATAGAATTAAAATTACCATCTTATCCAACAGAGGATAGTGTGCGAACTGGAAGAGTTGAGAAATATTCTCAAGTCGCTTTTTCTATAGAAGTCGAAACAAATGTTATGAATAACTTTTTACTGTTATCTTATGATACGGTAACAACGGGGGAATTGACGTCGGAATACATGACCCGTGTAAATATAGATGCTAGGAATCCAACTATTGATAAGATAAGAGATAATAAAACATTATACACTAAAGTTATGATTGAATTTGATGAACTTACAGAAGAAATCGATTTCAATAAGTTTATGGGAGATGACATTAAACCAGTTCTTAAATATATTAAAAATAATAATCTGACAGATAATTTTATATCAGTATATGTATATCAATTAGATGTGGAACTAGATAATACTGATACAAATATAATGACATTCAATCCTAAAACTCTTAAACTTAATTTCCACGTACCTAATTTAGAAGATTTCTATAACTTTGCTATCTACTTTGATATGAATTATATCGCTAGGGTTAAAAAATATATTCAACCTGTCAACACAACAAAAGATGACTACGAAAAATAAAAAAGATAGACATGAGAAAAGAATTCTCATGTCTATTTATTGTCATTCTTTCAATATACCAGCTCTAATCAGTTCTTTCTCAACTATCTCCACAAAATAAGCAGTATTAAAATTAATAATCAATTCCTTCTCCATATTAGTTAATAATGAAGTATCATCAATGATATTGGATATTTGACTTGCGATTTCCTTTCTAACAACTTCTCGTCCTTTTTCTTTCTCAAGTTTGGACAAATTGACTGCATTGTTTAGACCAATAATAATTTTATTACGAATTTCATTTATCGTACTCGTATATGAATTGTCTATTTCTTTACCGGTATATCTAGAATATGCAAATCGTCCTAGAACACTAATTACAGCAATAACTACGCATATGATTACCCAGGTTTCTGATAGGTTAAACATTTTATATCACTCCTTTTTATTGAAAGTTATTTAATCTTAAGAATATATTAAAAAATATATATCTTATTGATAGAATTCTTAAATATTTTTCTAATTATATATTATTTTTGTAGGGTAATCCCTAAATAATATTTGGAGGGTATTTGTAAAAATGCTAAACGAATTAATTCAAGTTGAAGATAATAATGCTTCAAATCTTTCTAATAATAAACAATTCCCATATATTGATAGGGAATTATCATGGTTACAATTCAATCACAGAGTATTAGATCTGGTTAGCTCAGGTAATGTTCCTATCTTAGAACAGATTAAATTTTTATCTATCACAAATTCTAATTTAGATGAATTTTTCAGTATTAGAGTTGCAACTAGATTAAAAGAATTAGATAATAAACCTATAGCTTTTAGAATCCTTAAAGAATGTCGTAATTTATTAGAAAGAATAGATACAAATTATGAAGAACTTCTTTTACGTCTTAAAAAATATAATATTAATATAGTAAATCCCTATATTGATATTAAGAAAAAAGACATTAATACGGAAAAAGAAGTTACTGAAAATAAGATTGTAGATATTTCTAATGAATCGAATTATGACTCTAAAGAAATTTTTAAGTATTTTAAATATAATATTCAACCATCTCTCACCCCATTAATATTAGACGACACAAGACCTATTCCTCACCTTAAACCATTTTCTATATACATAGCTCTTGTCGTTAAGAATCACGCAGAAAGAATAGGACTGATTGAGGTACCTCCACAATTGGAGAGAATAATTAAATTTGGAAATAAAGAGAACCGTAAATGGTATTTTATTGAAGATATAATAATAGCAAATTTGGATCAATTATATCCTGGAATGGGATATTCAGATGTAACAGCGTTCAGGATATTAAGAGATAGTGATACAGCAGAAATTGAAGAAGCCAAATATGTGGAATCTATGATTAAACACGTGAGAAGCAGGGTTTTATTCAATGAACCCGTACGAGTAGACATCTGGGGATTCCCTAGAAAGAAGATTATCAACATGATTAAAGTTTCTTTGGATATTACAAAGAAATTCATGTTTAATACATCTACAAGATTAAAAATGTCAGATGTGATCCTATTATATAACAAAATAAACAAACCAGAATTAAAATATCCAGAATTTGAACCTGTTAATGTTCAAACAGATGGTAAATCATTTATGAACATGATCAATAAGCGAGATGTGCTGGTTCATCATCCATATGAAAGCTTTAACAGTTCTGTTCTCAAATTAATCCAGGAGGCTTGTACAGATCCATATGTTGTATCTATTAAACAGATATTATATCGTTCAGGTAACGATTCTAAAATTCTAAGATATTTAATAAAAGCAGCACAATCTGGTAAAAATGTTGTAGTGGTTGTAGAATTGAAAGCCAGATTTGATGAAGAAGTCAATATTGAATGGGCAGATAAACTAAAGAAAGCTGGAGCCATTGTTGTGTATGGATATGAGCATATTAAAACTCACGCTAAACTCATTCACATCTTTAGATTTAAGGATAGTGATGCACAACAATTTGTCCATATAGGAACTGGAAATTATTCTGAGAAGAATTCTAGAATATATACTGATTTTGGTTATTTTACATCGAATAAGAAAATTTGTTCTGATGTGAATAATGTATTTAATATGCTCACTGGTGGGTATATTTCAGATAAAGTAATCTTTGATAAAATTAAAATCTCTCCATTATATAATCGTGAATATATATACCAGCTTATAGATGAAGAGAGTAAGAAAGGTAAAGATGGAAATATAGTAATTAAAGTTAATAATATCTCAGATGAGGGGATAATTAGTAAACTATATGAAGCCTCAAATGCGGGTGTAAACATAAGCATTGTCTGCAGGGGCTCATGTTCACTAATCCCAAACCTTAAATCATTTAGTGAGAACATAAATGTGATTTCTATAGTTGGGAGATTCTTAGAACATAGTAGAATGATGATATTCGGAAAAGGGAACTCTTTAAGGGTGTTCATAACTTCATCAGATTTAATGCCTCGAAATTTAAATAGACGAGTAGAGGTATTATTTGAGGTTGAATCTCCTGACTTAAAACAAAAACTAGCTGGATATATGTTATTTATACTTGAAGATGATTATAATAGTTATACTATGACATCTGATGGTGAATATACTAAAAATGTTGGAGATGTTAATTCTCAACAAAACCTAATAGATTACCATAAGATTTTATCCAATACAATATGAAAAGAAATGGAATGTTAAATTCCATTTCTTTTTTACCGTAATTTGTTAACATGATAAATATATATTATATTAATGTACTCAAAGTATATGTAAAAATATTTATATTATCTGATAAGGAGGTGTGTATATAAACAATTCCTACAATCCCTTGGATTTTGACCATATGACATTCGGTTCTATTCCTGGGGACGATGCAGAAAATGATGAGACATAATATTTACATTAGAAAGGGATAGGCCAATTATAATATGATTAGTAAAGAAAATCTACTCGAAGAATTTGGAATTCAGAAGAATTTACAGGCAGATGCTGAACTTCACGATAAGAAAGGTGCTGCTATTTTAGCGCAAAGTAGAATTAATTATATTCCTTACTTATATTCCAAATATTTTGAAAACGAAGATATAAATAAAGAAATAGAAATAAAAAAGGAATAGGTGGTATACCTATTCCTTTTTTTTTTATTATTTAGTAGGCTGCCCAGAAGCTTTTCTAAGCTCATTAGCAAGCCGATTACATTCTTCTTTTTCTTTAGGATCAGTAACAAAATTGTATATTGGCCCTAAGAAGGCTGTGATAATTTTGTTTGCATCTTCAGGCGTCATTTTATATTCACCTCCGTATATAGACATTAATTTTTCGAAATTCCCAGCATATTCATTCATATCAACATTTCCAGAAATACCTGGAACATTTCCAGAATCACTATACTGGAAGAAAGTCCATTGATCCCACCCGCTTACATCAGGTGGTTGATGTATACCATATCTTGCTAACCATAAAGGATATATAGCTAAAGATTCATCTAAATAATTAGCCGCTATATTATTATTTGTGTATATAAGTGGGATTTTACCCGATGTTATTTTTACTAAATCCAACCAGGTATGGCATATGGAAGTTATATTCGACTTGTTACCACCTTCTGTGGTTTCAATATCTAATACTGATGGTAGATCAAATACGTTAAACCCACCAATTGAGTTAATCGCATCAATGAAGTACTCAGCCTCTTTTTGTGCTGTTATATTGTCTTCGGCTCGACAAAAATGATATGCACCAACAAGAATACCAACTTCTTTGGCGTTTCTTACATTTGTTGCAAAATATTTATCCACTAAAAATTGACCTTCTGTTGCTTTAATAAATGCAAATGATATACCAGATTCTTTTACTTTTACCCAATCTATATTTCCTTGCCATACTGATATGTCAATACCTCTGGCATTATTGGGATTTCGTGGTTGCATATTTATTAATCTCCTTTAATAATTTTATTCATTTTTTTCTTATTGTGATATCCAAAAAGTCATTTATGAATCTCTTTAAACCATTTAGAGTTGATATTTTCTTAATCAATTCAACAGAAACTAATCCAGCTGTAACACAGAATGCTATCATCATTCTCGGTTGTATATATTGTAGTATTATCTCAGTATATGAAAATATTAATAAGGAAACTACTATAGAGGATAAATATATTTTACTCATTTTATAATCATTTGTATCTTTGATTGTGTTAAATATTCTTTTAGCAAATGAGCCGAGGAGGACTGTGGAAAAGATGAGAATAATAAGAGTTATATCATTATTCATGAATGTTTCTATTTTAAATTTACCTTCTTCCATAATTTCCACTTTTCCCTCCCTTATATAATATTTATAGCATATAAATTATGTTAATTTAGAGAATTAGAATGGAAGAGACAGTGATTTTAGTGGTTATTTTTCATTGTCATCATATTCTATTTTGGTTTTTGCCTTAAGTGCAAATTGAATTAAAACTATGATAACTATGGACCCTAAAAACACTAAAGCTTGTTGAAATTTACTTAAGCTGATGATATCAGCATGTCTCTCATATATATCGTTAGTATATACACTATGGTATATTTTATTTAGAGTTGGATTGTTTTTTACAACTTCAGATATATTAAAAGTTTGCACTATAATAATTTGATAAATATCTTGCTGCACTCCTCTTTCATTGACTAATTTATTTCCCAAGATATCTCTATCAAAATGTATGTAAACTGGAACCATAAATTCATAAGATTTTAAAACTGAGAGATCTCCATAGCTTTGTTTGAATGCTTTTTCTAGTTCTGATATTCTCATCTTCGTTATTTTTTGTTCATTTAAATTTTCAGGCTCATAAAATTGCCTGAAAATATGAGTTCTCTGATAATTCTGGTCAAGAATGACTTTGAAAGCCTCTCCGGATAATTCCGTGTTATAATGATCTTCTATTTCCTTCTCTATTGGTCTTGGCCGATTACGTGAACTTGTAGAGATAGATGGATCTACGATAATACCATTCTTTTTAGTTAATATAAATATGTCATTACTATCTGTTTTAATATTATTAAAATATTTTCCTTCTACATTAGTGTATAAAATATGTATAAGGTTATTATCGCATTTAATATCAGAAAGATTTTCTAAATCTCTCTTAAGAAGTTCTTTCTCACCTTCAGGATATTGTTTCTCAATATCGGCTAAAATGGAAGGAATAATTTTCTTATTCAATTTATCTTGAGATTGTTTTATGGAGTCAGATATGGCAACATCCACCATATTCCATAGAATGGATGTTTCATACTGGATTTTCTTATTATATCGGTCTTTGGAATCCAATGTTGCAGAATAAATCACCGCCTGATATAGAAGCATTATTATCATTGAAATTAGAATGGAAATTAGAAATACTTTTACTTGTCTTTTTGAAATCATTTTTAATCACCATCTCCTCTTAGAAATTGATATCTTATAGAAATGTTTATGTATAAAAGAAAAACTCACTGGAAAAAATTTTCCAGTGAGTTCATTTAGCTAGATCAATATTTTCAGTTCATCACTATCCTGAATTGATTCAATAATAATCTCTTTAGGATTAGGAGGAATAGTAGCTCTTGCTAGAATTTTACCATCTGCAGTATAACTCCACTCTACGGTGCCGCCCAATGCCTCATAAATTGAACGGAAATGAAGCATTGAGTATCCCGGAGGTAATACTTGCATAGGGGTAGACATCGTTATAATTTTTTCTGTTTTAGGTAGCTCAACATTTTCGGTCTTAGGTATGGGAAGGTTATCAAAATCCACAGCATATGCATCAAGCACTGGCGACATGTTGCCAAAATCTACGAGCTTGAACTGAGTATATGCTTCAGCCATCCAATACTTTCCTTTTAATCCCCATTCTTCCGACCAAGAGTTTACTCCACCTGTAAATCTATTATACTCTTTACCATTTTCGGTATATCTCATAGCTAAATCATATCTCGAAAGGAAAGTTGCATGAGCCCCAAGAAAAGTTCCCTCTGGGACTAAAATATAACCATCAGCCCAATTGATAGAAGTTACAATAGTCCCGATAATTACATATTTTCCTGCAGCTATTGCCTGACAGATTTCATTGAAATTACTTACTTTTGCATATCCTTTTATCTTGTATTTACTTGCCTCAGCTAACATTTTATCTGTAATCACAGGTTTGGTGCAATCTCCTGTAAAAGGTAATATATTAGATGGGAGAAATCCATAGATTCTACCGACATCGAGAACTGCCCTTAATGTCGTGCCTTCATCTTGTGGATTCAATCCATCCATAGTTCTTGCCATCCAATAGGTAAATACGGGAGAAAATCCATTGGGTGGCATTTTATTGACGTTCTTAAAATATGAATTGGCAATATTGGTCATCGCAAATCCTGCACAGAAAGGACATTTTATCTGATTTAACACAGAAGGCACTAAATAGTCAATAGATGCATTATTAGGTATATCTGTCGTCACACCTAAAATCGCTGATACTGGATAATCTCTAAAATCTGGTTTAGAAGGTTTAACAGGCCACTTTTTAACATCTTCTCGATTTATAAATTCTCTCCACTGGTCTTCGTTAATAAACATTGAAATCCTCCTTTTATATATTAGTTTACTATTATTCACCAATTTAATTGTTACAATTTATCAGATAACGCTTTTCTAGAGGAATTCCTACACCATTTGATAATTTATTCGTGAATTAACAAACATCTATCTAATTTCACCACCATATAAGACCTGTTCTGTTATGGTTCCCGCTGGTTGCGTACCGTTTTTGCCGATGGTTGCCGCATAAGCTGCTCGTAGTCCTACGGAATTACCATTACCAGTATTATTTGAACTATAAATACTCACACCCGACGTGGAATTTATAGCAGGACCCCTGTTTGACAGTTCGCTGTCAAACACTGCCACATATCCACCCCAATACCCCTCTATACCTGCATATGACGATGCGCCAACACATTTACAACCAGTAAAATTAACATATGCAGAAGATTGGGCGACAAAACCAATTGCTGTTGTAGACAATGCTTTAAAGCCTCGAACGAAAACTTGAATAGCGCATTGTATTACAGTTAGATTTGTGATGGTGTGTGTATCATTTGTTGCAGCTGCTCCGTATAGATATATAGTTCCATTGCCTGTAAACCCTGAAAATTTAACCGTTTCATTATAAGTTCCCGCTGCTACGTTTATTGTTACTGTGTGGTCCACCCTTTGAGGTATTCTTCTTATAGCTTCATTGATTGTCTGCAGAGCAGCTCCTGTTGTGTTAGCGCTCCCATCATTATCATCACTTCCATCTGGTCGAACATATAATGTCAGATCAGTGTATGTTGCCATTGGGAAAATGGCCCCACCATAATAACCATGGTCATTATTTATAGTCCCTCGTATTCTTTTACCTAATTTCGAACCTGCACCATAATAATGTACATGGCTACCTTCTCCGGCTATAACACCATACACATTTGCACTACCGTGAGAATCGAAAAGTGCCAATGTGCTTCTAATAACGATAGCTCCAGCACTTGTGTGATTGGATGTTCGACAATTATTCATATAATAATTGCCTCCCTTATCAAAAAGGAAGCCATAAGCTGAAACCTGTTCAGATATACAATTATAAAAATAAACAAATTTGTTAGTTTCGCCTTTAAATTCCCCATCGGCAATACTTGCATTAGCCTTAAATCCATAAATATTAATTCGACATCCGGTATTATTCACATACCAACTATTTACTAGATGGTTGACTGCTGTTGCCAAACTTGCACCACCTTGAATGGTGATGCTGCCTTTTCCGATAAACCCTGCGATAATAACATTTTCAACATATGTTCCAGCAGCGACATTAATCGTTATTGCATGGTCGATCCTGGGTGGAAGCCTTCTAATAGCTTCTTGAATGGTGAGGAGTGCTCCAGCCGCATCATCTGAATTGCCGTTATTATCATCTGAACCATCCGATCTAACATACATTATAATATCAGTCCAGGTTACAATCGGTCCAATAATGCTTCCGTCATCAACACAATCTCCATTACTGCCTCTAATTCGTTTACCAAATACGGCTGAGCCAGCTCTTGAAATAAATGCCCCTCTACCAGCTCGTACCCCGTAGTAATTATCATTACCTGTACAATCTATAACTTCTACTATAGCATCTTTACCATAAACCGCTGCCATTGTATGATTTGACGCCTGACATAAATTTACTATATAAAAACCATTATACAAAGTAAATCCATAACCAGTGGCTCGTAAATCAATACACCAGTTAAACACAACTTGATAATTATCGGTGCAAGTAAATGTACCATTTGCTTGATCAATATTGGCCTTGAATCCATTTATAAATATTCCGATATTATTAAATCGTACCATTATCCGATTAACTAAATAATTGGAAGCTGTTGTTAAATTTGTACCACCCTGTAATGTAATACTACCCTTTCCAGTAAAGCCATATACGGTCACAGTTTCTGCATATGTTCCAGCAGCGACATTAACTGTGACTACAGTATTTACTATCTGCGGCAATTTGTTAATGGCAGCCTGAATAGTTTTAAGAGCAGTTCCAGCTCCAGCCGCTAAACCTGTATTCGTATCACTACCCAAGATATCATCTACATAATATGTAATATTAGATTTTGTAGCATGTGCAGTTAAATCAAGAAGGTGTGTTATAAAATCATTTATCGATGTAGTTAAATTGCTTGTCAATTCTTCCAATTTTGCTATGATAAAAGGTTTTTGTAATGGCATACCAAGTCCTCCTTTATAATAAAAAACATAATATTCTATTTAATTTGATGTTTTTAGTAAATAAGAGAGAGATCCATTAAATCTCTCTCTTATTACTTGATACTATAATACCCTAGTCAGCATATCCGAACTAGCAAAATCATTAGGTGTAATTTCATCTATATCTTTATCTGGTAATAAATCGATATTTGCATTTAAAAATGATAGAAGCACAAATTCATCACAGGTATACCATTTACTTATGTTAACTACATTCCATTTGAAGATAATATGAAATGCCATAGATATTAGACGGAAATAATCATATTTATGATTTAAATTTTGAATAATGAATTCACCTATTTTTTCTTTTTGTTCATCTGTTAATCCAACTACTCTGAAGACGTCATAATCTGTTTCATAGAAACGCTTTATCTGAACACTCTCAAATCCAATACTCTCAGCTATATAACACGCATCTACCATTATGGATACATGGGAATATTCTGATTTAGTTAGATATTTTATTATACGTGAAATTATACTATTATCTTTACTTAAAATTATATCGTATTTCATTATTACCAATTTATATTATCTATAGCTTCTTTACTCTCAGCGACTTTAACCTGTTCCCAAAGTGTCTTTCTTTTGATTATACTATCCTTTACTCTCATATAAAGAAAGTCAGTTAAAGCAGTTATTTCTTCAGGAGTATGTTTGATGACAACACTATATCCACTGTCATAAATTTCCCAATCTATTTCGGTCTCTTCTGGATGATCTCTCATCCAAGTTTTAGTACCATTCAAATTGCTTTGATCAATAAGATCCAACTTATAAACATGATCGTTAAAAGGAAGAGTAAATGGGCTCATTATAAATATTGCACATTGTTGTTTTAGAAGTATATCCTTTTGAGATTTATACCAGTCTAGAACTGCATTATTTTCTAAACTGAACACATCTCCTATTCCTATTGCTATACCATTTTCTTCTAAAATGACTTTAATTATCTCTTTTTGTCCTATTACCTCTATCTTAGGAACTATTACTGGTATATCATCAACTATTTCAACATCATTGTACTCTCTGTTAACATTCTCATAGGTAATATCAATAGAAATCGGATCAACAATTACAAAGCTCATTTGTTCTAAATTAATTCCTTTTATTTGGGAACTTTTTCCTATTATATCAGTCTCAGTATAATCAATGACGTCGAGAATTATAGCTATTATTTCATTTTCTGGTTTTTTAAAAACAATACCTATTGTCACGATATAACCCCTCCTGTTGTTGTAGATTCCGGCCCACCACATTGGGTTCCGTTTTTACCTATATGCCCTGTTTCTGATGCAAAGAGACCTATAGTGTTATTAGTGCCAGTGTTGTTATTAGTAAATACGGAGGAACCATATTGTGATACAACCCCTCTGGTTCTGTTAGTTATCTCAGACCCTTGAACCGTGCCTCTAGAAGCAGAAAACACCACCCCTTCATAAGATTGATTGGCAATTATCTTGCATTTATTAATATTCACCCAATCACATTCGTATATAAATATTCCTGTCGAACCTATTAATGTTGTCAAATTGATTCCACTAATTATTAACTCTAAAGTACATTTTCTGATGTCTATAGAACTTATATTCCTACTAGAACTTACTATCGAATCTCCTTCAATCCTGATATATCCTTTCCCAACAAACCCGGATATTTTAACTTCTTCAGGATAAGATCCGTCTGCCACGTAGATATAGATAGCATGATTGATTATTTGAGGTAATCTGTTTATTGCTTCCTGTACAGTACGCAAAGCTCCCGATGCATCATTAACCCTACCTGCATTATCATCATTACCATCTGGTCTTACGAAGAAAGTTACATCAGAATCTGTTGCTAAGGGTAATAGAATAGCTCCAGTAACAAGAGCTATGGGTACCGTTCCTCTTGGTCTGGTCACAGGAACAGTATGATTAGTAGTTGTATCACTAAGACATATAATAGCTCCATGTTCACCCCTGATACCGTATGCATTCCCACTTCCAGTGCATTGATCTAAACATACTTTACAATTAACTGGACGCACTCCAAATGAATGGTTAGATGATTTACATTTAGTCATAAAGTATGTACCACCATTGAGATAGAAACCCTCAGAAGTCGCTATTTCATCTATACAATAATAAAAAGTAACAGAAAGATTGTTTACTGCATAAAATGTATCAACTAAACCATTTTCTCTAAATCCTTGAATATAAACACTATAACAGGAGTTACCCCATATACGAAAACAGCTTACTCTATAATTAGCGGCCGTTGTTAGATCAGTACCTCCTATAACTTTTATAGTTCCTTTACCAGTGAACCCCATGATATCAACATACTCATTGTAAGTCCCAGCAGTTACATTTATTATAACTATGTGATTCACTATTTGAGGTATTACACTAATAGCTTTTGATATAGTTTTAAATGGACTGGTGGAACTCAATCCAGTGTTATTAGCATCAGAGCCAGTAGCACCATCAACATAATAAGTTAAAGCCGATGTTGTATAAGTTGGCACATTAATATCAGTGGCCTTTAATTCATGAATATTTCCTATTAAATTTGCATGATTATCAGTATATTGCTTCGCTGCCGTATCTATAAATTTTCTAAGGTCAATAATATGGAATGGTTGTTTAATTTCAAAAAAGTCATGATATATATAATAATTTAAAGCCGATGCATTTTTCGTATTTGTTGGTTTAATTTTTATCTTATTAACTTGTAAAGGTAGTGTTGTATTTTCATAACGGATTTTTTGAAAGACAGTAGGATCAATTTGATATAAATCAACAGTTCCAACAGACACATCATTGATAAGAACTTCGGCGATGCCCCGATTTGTTCCTGTCGCACATCCCCATCTTATTCCTGTGCACACCGAAGAGAATTCGAGATAATCTGCTGTATTGATTCCATCGTTACGTTTCTCATTGTTATATGAGAATAATTGATTAGGAACATCTGCCCATATTCCATTATATGCAACACCCTCTGAGTCTTCAAATCTTATCCAACCATAATCGGGATCAGCTATAACAACTACACCTAATGGTTGGCAATTAGTGGGTGTTTGAGGAATAGTGGGAAGGTATACATCGAATGCATCTATTAACGCCCAGGTATTAGTAAAACTAGTAGTGCCAGTGACTCTGATCCTCACCAAATGGTGGCCATATGATAAACCGCGAACTATAGGAATGCGCACTTGAGATGTAGCGGCAGATTGATATAAATTAACCATAAATTCAGTACCGCCGTCCACAGTTATCCCAATAATACCTCTATCGATATTACTGTAATGTAGTAAATCAATACCTGTACCGACAAAAGATATATAAATAGAGTCATCAACTACATTAGACTGTAATCCAAAACCTTCTGAATTATTTATATTAGAATTAAGCGTCCAAGCACCCTGTTTTACTATCTTAGCTCTATCCCAGCTCAAACAGGTTTTTTTATCTCTAAACCATCTACTTACTAAGCCTGATGCAACTTCTACTCTATAAGCTAACTCACTTTCACCTATTCCTTTTGTCACCAATATTTGATTATCATTTCGCAGTGAAATAAGATCGCATCTTGCTTCTTTTGTGTGAAATACATTCGATGATGTTGTAGTATCTTTAAATAATCTTTCTTTCCAGGTAATTTTACCTATTCCATCAAATCTGTAGGTTATTGCTGCAAATGCTGCAAGAGTGGGAGCTGTCGCAGTAACGCTTATTAACTCATAATCACCTATAATATTGTTATATGCAGATATATTCTGAGAAATGTAAGTTGTTCCATCAGCTTGATACCAGTTTATTCGTATATTAGCACCCAATCCAACCAAAGATGATATTTTCTTCATTCCAGAAGCAATATATTGGACTCCTGCCGTTACTGGAATTTTTACACTATCCCAAAAACCGATAGATGTATCATATCTTTCTTCTAGAATAATCTCGTTTCCATTAATTGTAATAGTCTCCCCATAAGTATTAAGTGAATATGTAATACCAACAGGCACAGGTCCTGTTACCACAATGCTATCAAAGTATAGAGTGCCAGTTATTCCACCCGATGCAAGACCCACCTTTCCAGTAGTAAAATCATCACAATATATATATGATGTAACTACACCGGTGACATAATCGGGATTACTAGTAATACTTAAACTATAAATATTTCCCAGAGCTCTTGCCGTGCAATAATATGTGGTACCTGGATTTACTGTAAACGATACTTGAGTTCCGTCTGTGTTCACACCATTGACTCTTTTATACGTTTGAATATAATCTCCACCCGTACTAATTACAGCACTCACGGAGTTCTGTCCATCCACATATTTTATATCAATATATGAATTTCCGCTAGAAGGGATGGTTACAACATGTTTAATTTCTCTATCACCCCAATCCGGTGAACCAAATACTATATGGGAATCGCTAAGAACTGCTAGTTTATTTCCTGATATTGTAGCAGTTCCTGCAATTACGGTAGAGCCATTTCCAACAGATCCATCAGCGCGATTTAGATCGTCCTGATATAATGTACCATAAACAGGTGAAATTTGTTTTAAACTAGCATTTTTTATAAGCTGAGTTATAGGATCAATATTTTGTGATATATTGGTGGTTGAATCAATATAGCTTCCCATTGTGATAGCAGCTGATTTTAAACTCCCATCAGGAAGTTTATTCATTGCCAACTTTATTGACATATCCGTTGTGCTAATCGTTTCGAAAAAATTAACACGCAGTATTGATGGCATGGACGCCAAGACATTTCCTTTTAAGATAGTTATCACAGCCGTGTGAATACCAAAAGCTAATCCGGAAGCTAATTGGACTGAATATGCATAATGAGATATACTGCTGTATAAATCGATAACAGTTGCTGCTCCATCATCGATAGAAACGGAAATCTTAGGAGTATTAACATCACTGAATGTATTTATCGATAGTCCGGTACCAACAAAAGAAACTGTGCAAGTAGCTCCAATTCGACTACCATTTGTGGTATAGTTATTCAATCCTTCTATCCCACCGATATATTTACTTCTATTCCAATCTCCAGGGGAATACTGGATTAGTGTAGAATCGTCATCAATTCGCATTGCGCCACCAACAGGATTGAAACCATATCCAATGAACGATGATCCAGATGAAATGGTAAATAAGTGGTTAATTGTATCGATATTAATATGAGTATTAAAAATATTTGTCAAACTCGATAGTTCTTCTAATATCCCTGGTCTAGGCATGTAATATGACCTCCTATGATAAAATTATATATTAAGGCATTGCACGTTTAAATATCAGCACTTCTATCTTCTCATCTAATTCTAGTGGAAAAGTCAAATTAATTGTCAATGAGTCAATTGCTCGTGTATAATGTAGACCAGATTTCATCACAGCGCCTTTTATTGATAATAATTCGAAATCACCATTTTCAATATTAAACTTATCTGATGGTAAATCAAAACTTGTAATTCCACTTTCCGTTGCAGTAAATGTGTGTTCATATATTTTTTTAGAATTGTAATATGTCTCTAAACTACCTATCCTTGCATTCAAACCATTGATATATGTCTGTAAATTACTTACTATATTTATTTCTTCGCCAGTTCCTATATATTTAAATATGAATGTATTTATCTTATCTCCCATATCTAAAGTAAAGTTCAAATTAACAGTACGTGAATTCTCTTCTCTTGTATAATCAACATCTTTTTCCAAATAAAGCCCTTTATATATTAACATTACATTATCATTATTTACAGGATTAAATAATTCTTCAGGAAGATCAAAACTAGTTATATCTTCAGTTATAGCGGTAAATGTATATTCAAATATATACTTTTTACTGATAGAACCACCTATAGAGGCTCCACCAACACCGCTGGAATTATTACTAATATTTTTAAGCATTTTATATAAATAATCAAAAAACCCTTTAGGTAAGTCTAAGATATCATATGATAAAGTGGGATGCAACTTTACTTCATTAGTAGTTACTACAATATCATAATATTCATTAGCAGTGATTCCTTCTAATGATTTTAGATCCGCAGAAATAGTTAGTTTATCATTAGTTAGACCACTATCAATCAGTCTATTCGATTTTAATATTTCTGTAATTATATAATCTTCAGCGGCTCCTATTATCTCAATCGATGTGGCTGATACAATTCCTGTATGGAATCTGTATGTTTTTAATGAAAATTTATCTGTTTGATCCAATAAAAAGAACGTGGTGTCGACTTTAACATCTTTAACAGCTGTTCTGGTGTTGAATGTCCAGAATGGTAATACTAATTCTGTAACTGCTATATCTTTTATAATATAGAGAAATCCGTCAGCTCCTCTATATATATTATTTCTGTATGCGACACTGTCTTTATTTGCTTCTGTAGTTACTGGGTAATTAAAAGACGTATCTATATCAGTATTATTTACTTCGATTACTTTAAATATTGCATTATTTATAAGCTCTGTCCTTGTGGGTTGGACTATTATTTTATTTTTTTGTATAATCTCTTTGATTATACCACTATTTACATCAAATATATCGGCATTACTTCCTAATTTACAAAAATATTCAGGAAGCACTAAAATGTCTTTTACTTTATCATCTTTATCGTACTGAATTAATACTTGTCTCTCATTAATTCCAGTTGCTTCTATTTTTATTGTATTGGGAATAAGGTTATCCAGATTTACTTCTCCAGATAAAGTTGCATCGTATATAGTCAGGTATGGAGATGTGTTGTGTGTTATAACTAGATAATTATTATCTGAAGAGAAAGATATACCATATCCTGTTCCAGTAGGTAGTGTATCAGGATCTGCCAATTTTGTGAATGTGTCTTCTCCTCTTTTATATACTGTAATAAATGGTGAAGTTGCATGAGATATTACTAGATACATATTATCTGAACTAAATGAAATTCCCACCCCTTGACCAGTAGGTAATATGATTGGATTACTCAATTTAGTAAATGTGTCTTCATTTCTCTTATATATGGTAATATATGGAGAATTATTATGAGCGATAGCCAGATATGTATTATCTGGAGAAAATGAAATCCCCCAACCTAATCCGGTTGGTACTATATTAGGATTATTTAATTTTGTAAATATATCTCCAGTTCTTTTATATATAGTAATATAAGGTGATATATCATGGCCTATAGCCAGATAGACATCATCAGAACTGAATGAAACTCCCAACCCTTGTCCAGTAGGTAATGTTGTTGGATTAGTTAGTTTGGTAAATATATCTCCAGTTCTTTTATATATAGTAATATAAGGTGATGTATCATGTGTTATTGCTAAATAAACACTATCTGAACTAAATGAAACTCCATTTCCTATTCCTGTTGGTAATGTTGTTGGGTTGGTTAGTTTAGTAAATGTATCACCATCTCTTTTATATATAGTAATATATGGAGAGCCGCTATGTGCTATTGCTAAATATATATCATCTGGAGAGAATGAAACACCTAATGCTTGCCCAGTAGGTAATACTATCGGATCACCTAGTTTGGTAAATATATTTCCATTTCTTTTATATATAGTAATATATGGAGAATTATTATGAGCTATAGCTAAATATATATTGTCGGAACTAAATGAAATTCCTCTTCCATTCCCAGTAGGTAATGTGGACGGATTAGATAATTTAGAAAATGTATCATTTTCAATTCCTAATGTGTTAATTGCTCTTTCTTTTTCAGTCTGTCCATAAGTATTCATAACAGGACTAGATAAGAAATCAAGGCTGTCTGTTCCTTCAATGTAATGCAATACTGAATCTTCATCTTTATAAACTAATCTCAATTTATCAGGTTGACTTGGGTTTATCGGTGTTAATGCAAGTTCTTTTTCCAATATTTCAGTTGCAGGATCGTCGAATATTTGAAAGAAATTTGCAAAGTGGAGTTTTTCAATTTGTGGACTCATTATAAATACCTCCTATAATAATATAATACAAAGGAAAATATTTGGAAGGAATTGATTTATATTATAAAAATTGTTCTAAAAAGAAAATTTAAACGTATAGAAAAACTAGAAAAAGAACTTATAGGTAGACAATTTAAAAGGTTAACGATAATTAGTTATGTTGGTAAAGATAAGCATCAAGGTAATTTGTGGAAATGTAGATGTAAATGTGAAAATATAATAATAGTACGACAATCTAGTTTACTACAAGGTTCTACAAAATCTTGTGGATGTCTAAGGATAGATAAAAATATAATATTAAAAACTACTCATAATTATTCTATAATTCCAGAATTTAATATTTGGTTAGGTATGATTAGTAGATGTTATACTATTAAAGCCACATCTTATAAATATTATGGATGTAGAGATATAAAAGTATGTGATAGATGGTTAAATGATTTTAAAAATTTTTATAATGATATAGGACCTAAACCGAGTAAAGAATATATTATAGACAGAAAAGATAATGATGGTAACTATGAACCTGAAAATTGTAGATGGGCTACTAGAGAAGAACAGGCTAGAAATAAAAGAAATTCAAGATTAAATAAAACTGGATATCCAGGAATTAGAGAACGTAAAAATGGAAAATTTCAAGTAACTATATCAAACAAACGTAAACAAATGAATATTGGAACGTTTGACACATTAAAAGAAGCCTTGTATAATAAGATAAATGCTGAAATAAAATATTTGGGAAAACAATATACATTTTTAAAAGGTAAGCCTCCTTTAGTAAATCTTAGTTATTAAATTGTTTCGTATATTAATAAAAAAGAGAAAGAGACCCTACTAAGTCTCTTTCTCTTTTTATTCTTTTAAATCATCACGGTAAGAGAATTCCTCTTTTAGCTAGTTCATATTTAAAATAACGATAGTTTTGTTCACTTTCAGGCACAGATAATTTTTTTTTATAACCCAATACGGTAAATGCCATACCAATAAATGGATAACCTAACGCACCTAATCTACCAATATTAAACTTATTATTATTATTTGAAGCAGAAAAAGATATTGTTAATGTGTCTGTTTTAACCAAAACCTTATTTACATAAATTTCAATAAGAGTTCCGATCTGTTTAATCTCAATAAGATAAATATTATTATTTACTAATCCTAATGATGATGTGATTGTGGCAGAATAATTAGAGCTATCGGCAATCTCCCATACTAAATCAGTCCCCATTGTATATAATGAGAAATATGGTTTAGTGTTATAATTCTTACCCAAAATACCCTGACTACCACCTAATGCAGTTGGTTTTATAATTGCCGTTAACGTCACTTCATTAGATGCATGAAAGTTTATATCACCACAATCAACATAATCATCAATAAACGTTAATCCCTCACTACTCCAGGTTGGATCATTGGCATCAGAACCCATACTATTTCCAAGTTGTCCATGATTTTGTGGCAAACACCACGCAGTAGCGGTTGAGCTTTCTTGGAGTTGGAGGCCGTCAACATAATAAGCTATAGCCTGAGTACCATCTGTGGTTATTTTTGAAGCAATTTCAAGACCATGAGAGCTTGCAATAGCAAATAACTTACTTACTGTCATTAACTGCCAAGTACCATCGCAAGTTAGAATACTATTTCCACCTTCATATGTACCACCATTTGAATAAATTTGTAGATATAACGCAGCACCTATCGGCCCTTTAACTCTAGCCTGCATAGTGTAAGTAATCCCAGGTTTTATCTTCTCAATAGTTGCTGATGGATAAACACCTTCATAGCTTACGACACCATCGGTGATAACCTTTAAAGATTTACTCCCCACATACTTTTCAGCGGACTCTACACTTATATGAGAACTCCCATGTGTAGCAGTAAACCCTGTAGTAGTTCCATCCTCACAGGCATTTGCCTGATTAGGTGTCAATAGGTTTATATCCTCCAGCATTACAGCGGTTGGGAAGGTGAAATCTCCATTACCTTCCTGCCAGTCGGTGGCTGTTGGACCTTCTTCAATCTGCAAGTTGTCAACATAGAAGGTTACAGCTTGTTGTGTGCTGGTTAATATACCAACAATTACCCCTGTATCTGCCGCATTCATCTGGCCAGTCAGAGTCCATCTTTGCCATGTATTGGGAATTGGTTGTGTTAAAACATGCCTCCATGTTCCAGACTGGTTCATTATTATTAAATGTGCAGTACCAGAACCTTTTATAAAAGCACTTACAGTAACCATTTTAGCCCCAACTAAAGATGCAACTTTAGCACCTGTAGAAAAACCCTCTGTTTCGATATTACCAGGACATGCAACTTTTAAACAAGTATTGCCTTGATATGACTGACCTGATTCCGCAGTTAAAGGGGTTCCATAATAAGATGAAAACCCTGTCGTTGCCCCACTCTCACACCCATTACTCTGGTTCAGCGTTAACAGGTTCCGGTATTTACCTTTTTCAGCGTAGTCACGGAGGGTTTGCTTATCCCCACCCCCAAGTTGCCAGTCGGTTGCAATACCACCGTATTCAAGCTGTAGACCGTCAACATAGAAAGTAACAGCCTGTTGAGTAGGCGTTAACAAATATCCGTAAAAAAGACTTGCAGTAGCAGGGGCCATAAAGGATACAATACACCTTTGCCATGTCGACGTTAGTGTAATATCCTTGTAAAAGGTACCTAAATATCCGCCACCAGCAGCGTTCAAATTTGTTTGTAGCCTCAATGTTGCTCCAATAGTACCTTTAACATAGCAAGAATATGCGTAGTTGCGTAGTTCTTTAATATTTGTTGAGGACGCAAAAGTTACACCTTCACTTGAACCAACATTAGGTGTTACGCATTTTAAACAGGCTCTGCCAACATAACTCTCAGTAGTATCCATTGATATAGTTGCAGAATTATATGAAACAAACCCTGTGGTTCCACTTTCAACACTACTCTGATTCACAGTTAACAAATTCTTAGCATCATCAAATCTATACTCTGCTACCAGCCCCGTCCGTACCATTACATACGGGGGCAACTCCACTCCACGGAGTTTCATCTCCCGCTTTAATACTTCCCGGTTCTTTGCTAATTCAGCATCGGTAAGGGAACGGGAGTACATGAGGGTAGGGGTTATTTTACCGTTGAAATAATTTACTGAAGAACCACCAGTGCCAACACCAGCACCTAATCTAACATAAGATGTGGTCATTATTCCTGGTGTATTAACAATTGTGACCGGTTTTTCTTGACCATCTAAAATTATACGATACTTACTGCCATCCCATACTAAATCTAGAATATGCCAACCAACAGGAATGCCTGCAGATGAATCACACCACCCACATCTTGCAGACCCCGAATCGTTAATAAGTGGTAATGTTATTATCTCATTTGTCAATAAACTTGTAGAAGCACCAAGATATATAGCACCACGATAGTCACTTACAGAATCAATACTTATTATTGATTGTATCGTCGTATCCTTATTAATTACCGCATTATTATAAAACACCATCTGCAAGGTTCTCATTTCAGCCCCAATGTTACCAACATTGATATATTTATCAGTAGCAAAGCTGTAACCCTCCGGTGTTACTGCGGGATCGTTGGTGTCAGGATTAGAACCAGAACCCAATACACCATCAGCATAAGGCAAAGTCCAATCGGTTAAGGTTGGACCTTCTTCAAGCTGTAATCCATCTACATAGAAAGTAACAACAGTTGCTGTTGTAACTCTAATATTAATGGTTGCTGTAATTGCTGTGCTGGACATAGTTAAAGTTACATTAACCCTTTGCCATGTTCCATCACATGTTATATCATGTACATCACCGGATGCAGCATTATCATCACGAAAAAAGAATCGTAATGTATTACCTATAGTTCCTTTAATATACATACTGGCTGTATATGTCTTACTAGGGATAACATTATATGTAGCAGTTCTTGCCCCTTCATTAACTGTCCCGGTGGTAACAACTTTTAAACACTTGCTACCAAACTTCGATATGCTACTTTCGACGGAAAGAGTTGAAGCAGTACCAGACAACCCGTACCCACTATTGCTAAATTTTGTTGTTGTCCCGTCTTCACAAGCATTGGCTTGATTTAACATTAATAGATTTCTAGTTGAACGCACTTTTACTTCAGGTGTTGTTACAACGGTGGTTGTGGCCTGATATGAAGAACTGTGCAATATCTCTAACTGCGCACCCCACATATAAATTCCGGATACTCCATCACCATCAACAATCATATCACCATTACTATTAGCGATATAAACACCAACATCGGGAGTTGTTGCACCAGCTAATATATTAAATCCTATAGCACATCTATAATATCCGTTAGATACTGGAGTTATGTTTGAATATAAAGTACCACTAGTAACAGTACCAACAATACCGTTTGTTAAATCAAAATATGCTTGTTTTGTAGAATTATCTTTTGAACGTACTTTTAATACCGCCCATGTTTTTTCTTCTTTTTTCAAGTATATAGAAAAAACATAAATGATATTGTCAGGAAGTCCGGTTAATGATTGTGTTGTAAGATGCCATTCAGCTAATGTATTATCAAGAATTAATTTATCAGCAGTAAGATTACCCAACGGATCTTGAGCCGTATTAGGTATGATACTTGTTCTCGTCTTACCCCATTGAACATTATCGAATGTTTCACTATATTTGAGAATATTATTAATACTTGCATTAGCTGTCGTAACCTGATAAGCTGAGGGTATATAATTATCATTATTAATTAATTCTAACTGTGCACCCCACGCATAAATAATCTCACCAGAAGTAAAGGAAGAATTACCCCCAATATAAATTCTTGTGATAGCTCCACTCATTGGCAAAATAAATCTCTGCCATTCAGTGGTAACATTGCATGTAATATCAGGATATGAAGATCCTGTATAGTAAACCAGTTTTATCGATGTAGGAGTATCTGATCTTAACCATATGCTAAATATATAATTACCATTTAAATTAATGTCAGGTGTATTAATTGCACTTTCCCCAGTAGTTGAAGTCAACTTATCGGCAGTTAATGTTCCATCTGGGGCTATTGTATTATTAGCTATGACAGAACAATTTGTCTTACTCCAATAAACATTATCAAATTCTTGACTATAATTAAGTATATTTCTTCTAGTGTAATCATGCCAATATGGACAGTAATCAATAACAGATTGTTTGTCAGTTGTCTTAAAATATACTGATGGGCTTGTACCTAATTCGAATTGTGCACCCCACAAATATATACCTGATATGTTATTACCTAAGTAACTCCAGTTAAAATTAGCATCGCCGATACCGAAGTATACCGTGGCAGATGTCACGGTTGCTGTCATAGTTGCAGATATTCTATACCACCCATCCCCCATATCCTCAATCCTGGCAGTCATACTAGCAGCAACCTGTCCAAGCACCCCAGCTTCTAAATCGAACCATGTAGCAGGCCAATCACCCCGTAGTGTAGCAGAGATAACAGCAAAGCGACGCTCACCTTTTTTGGCATAAGCGCTCATAGTATATGTTTTACCAACCTCAACGACAACATTTTGTCTTGCTTGGTGATTACCAGTTGTATTATTTTCCACAAGTTTGTCAGCCGTTAGTGTCCCATCAGGCGCAACTACTGCATTGGGTGTTATGGTGGCTATATCCTTTGACCATGCTGCATTATCAAAATCTTGAGAATATTTAAAAAGATTTCGTCCTTCATCCATCTTCCAATATCCAACAAGTCCTTTTTTAATTATACCTTTCGGACGTAAAAATACACTCATAATCTCACCACCTAATTTTTCAGAACTAAGGTTATAACTCGCTCAGAACTTTGTGTTACCGGAGCGGAAGCTGTTCCTGAACGTATTTTAATATATCGCCAAGGAGAAAGTTTAAGACTATTAAGATCTATAGGTGTATTCTTACTCTGTGTGACTGTAACAGTTGCTTCAAATCCGGTATCATCATTAATGTCTTGGTATGATCCTCCAGAAGTAGCAGCCGATTGAAATGTAAGTGTATTTCCTGTGAAAGTTGTTGGCATAATAATTCCAATATATTTATATGATTCTAAATCAATCTCTCCAGTGATATATTGACCAGCTACAATAGTTGCCGTCTTTACTTTATTATTGCTAGTTAATGCAGTTAATATATTTTTTAACTGACTAACAATGTTATTTATTTTAACCATCATCATTCTAATACACTCCTTCAATACCTGTACCATGTACAGTTAATACATCACTTGCATCAGCTACTGCTTGTATCGTATCGCCGACTTCGATGACTTGTTCAAATTCAAGAACTATAAAATCTGAAGGTTCAATAGTGGCTTTACAAACTGCATTTGTATTTTCAGCAACACCCCCACTTGGAACTAAGTAGAATGTTACTGTATGTGATAAAGTTATATCAGTATTAAATACAATAATTTTTCTTATCAATGTTTTTGAATTCAAAGGAGTGGTATACAGAATATTGCCGGTGTTATTCAATTGTATGGGTTGGAACAACTTTTTAATAGTAGCCAATTTAAACGCCTCCCAAAATATAAATTTGAAGCATGATAACTGAAATTGCCCTTCAATTAGATATAGTTTTATATAATAAAGATGATCTTAAAAACTCTTTAAGATCATCTTTATTAATTTATAGCTGATATCTAGGATACCTATCTCGTATCGTAGATATAGGAATCCTCCCATCAGCTAACAATATATCTGATAACTCTTCTTTTATTGCTATATTATCTTCTTCTGTTAATTCCCGTCTATCTTTAAGACAGTAATTATATAAGATTTCAAATAAATGTCTTTCATTATAGTATATTTCTCTAATATTATTTTCATTATCAAATACTTGATTCAGTGTTCCTATAATATTTTCTATATCTTCTATAGATAATACTGCTAAATATTCTGCCCATTTATCTAATAAATTCTCGAATGTATCACTATTCTGTATATCAAATTTTTTCCTAAATATACACATATTTTTAATAGAATTAGAATTTACGGAAAATCTAAATGTATCAACTTCGATTATATCTGAGGGGTTAATAAACTTACCATCAATAAATACTAAATTGTATTTTTTACTGAATGGATAAGATTTATCAGTTAATTGTATTATTTTACTTTCATCAATAAGAGTTGTATTATATTCAACCAATTCAAATTGACTACTTATCAGAGCTGTTATATTTTCACCGTTTAATACATCTGTATCTAAATCTAATGCTAGAACTGTATCACCTTTAACAACTCTGTATTCTAATGGATTGAATAAATATGAATTTTCTCTTGGTAATAATCTTCCTTTTAGAAATACATGTATATTATTTTTAGAAATGAAGGAAGCCCATGTTGGTAATATTATCATTCCTTCATTACTGTAAGGTTTAGACATACATCTATTATATTTCTGTGTACATACATAAATATCTTTATCAGTATGTGCTAAGCTAATATTTACTTTCAACATATTTTCATCTACAGTATATACATAACCCGCTTTATTTATTTCAACAAATTTTCTAATATTATCTGGTCCCTCTGTTGTCTGATATATTAATATATCTGATTCTGGACTTATCTTAGATGAAGGACCAATATAAAACTCAACACTATCCATTTCAAATCCGTTATAAATTAAGTGGTATTTATTAGAAATATTAATCTGTCCGAATAAAGTTGTATCATATTTATCTATATCACTACCAGTTAAATAGTCCGATATACCTTGGTCAGTCTCAGTATATTCTATTGATTTACCTTCAATATAAGGAGTTATGTCTTTACCAATATCAATAGAAATTATGTTATCATCGGTGATATCATTTTCTCTAAATGAAGCAGAGTATATTCCTGAATTTCTTTCTATTTTTGCAGGAATGATATTTAATCCATTATTGAAAAATAATAATTCTTTAGGATCTGATTTTAATGATAATTTTGTAAGATGTAATAATTCATTAGGAGTTTGTAATTTCTCATCGAAATTAAGTTTATATGTTGTATATTCATCTACATCTGTTGTTTTATCAGAATTATATACAGATAATATTTCACTCGAAGTTCTTAATTTGCTTGAAAATCTGATATCATGAAAAATAGCGTTAGCTTGATTATTTTCTTCTGCACTACATCCAATATATAATGCAGTTCCTAAAGTAAACGCTCCAGTTGTAGTAGTACCTAATAGAACTCCATTATGATAGACATATATTACAGTATCCTTCCAAGTCATTGCTATATATGAGGGTTTATTAACCTGTAATGTATTAGGACCAGATGATATTGTATTAATAGTAGATCTAATAAATCCTCTAGGCTCAAATGTTATTGAACCATCGCTATTAATAAATATTAAACTCCGCGATGCAGTTGTATCAGACGATATATTAGTTTGATATATTCTTCCACCATTAAATAATGTTTTTGGTGTAAATATTATTTCTATGCTTCCTTCTACTGTATTTAACATCGAAGTAGAAGGTATTTTTAATATTTCTTTTTCTCTATTGCTAACACAAAACCCCATTGAATATTCTTTATCTATGATTTGAAATTCTTTAATAAAATAATCTAAATAAGCATTTTGTCCTATTTCAGACTGTAATCCAATATTTCCTGTATTCATAGATCCGCTAAACACATTAGCTGGTATTCTATATTCCCTATATTCAAATCCTTCAGAATCTATTTCAGTCTTAGTTAAATATGTTTCTAAATCTAATATACTATTAGCAATATTGTCAACGATTCCTCCTAATATATATAAGTTATAATTACCAACCTTCTGTAAATATCGTATTTTAAATTGAATAACATGAGGTTTTGTCTTATCAAATGTAATAGTTGGACTTGTTAAATTTATACTTTTATTATCAGTACCTTTAACTATTGAATAATGATGTAATACACCATCTTTTATTGAATAATTAATATCTATATCATTTTGATATGGTATGGACCATTTGAGAGAATGGATTAATTCATTATTTATACCACGTAAAAAATATGGATCTTTATTGAAATTATCTATAGATTCCTCTATATAAATACCTTGTTTAAATATATTATCATTATTAAATCTTGGCTCATTTATTTCAACTATATTTTTATTATCGTCTATAGCAGTAGAATTTCTTTTAAATTCACAATTTATTGATATAATATTCCAATTTGTTAGTTGAAATGAATCTAAATCCTCTAAATATTTTTTGTATATATTAATATAATCTTTAGATGCTAATTTCATTTCTTCTATAAACTGAGCAAATGTTGTATCATCTGTTATTATCGGTTCATATGGGGTATATGTAGCTATTTGTGCAGGTAAATTTCCTGCTAAATATTCCGTCATATATTCTTTATGTGTGTTATAATAATGCCTTAAATCTTCATATTCATCGATATTGCTTCGTGTAAAATACACTACGATTCTTTCATCTATTGTATCAACTTTAAACCCATCATATAATGGAGTATATTCAGTGGGAATTGTATAACCAGAAATATCTTCTTTAAACACAAAAGTATTTGTCAATTCTATAAATCCCTTATTTAGAGGATATTGTAATGATATAAATTGACCATTGTCTATAGGAATAGATTTATATGTATACATTTTATTAAATGCAACTAATACCATAACTTTACCTTGTGCATTTATTGGTATAGTGTACGATCCACTACTTCCTATATATGGAATCCAATCTATTTTACCATTGGTAAATACAATATATGAATTTATTAATTCATCTTCTATAGGAATAGAAATATTAGTATTATATCTTCCAAATATTTGAACTCCGTCAAATATCATGATACTGACATTTGTTATTACTTCATCAATACGGATTGTAAATGTGTTTCTATTTATTATCTGAATATAAATTTTGTTAGGATCTACTAATTCATTATTACTGAAAATTAAGATAGTTATTTTAGTTTTTGAATGAAACTCACTTAATGAATATATTGCTCTGTATTGTATATTACGACTATGACACATTAAATAATCGTCTAGTATATTCACATTTACATAAAAAGATGTTTGATTAGATAAAGGAAGTAACTTTCCTTTAGCAAAATTTAATTCATCTGTAGTATTCAGACTTGTGTTTGGGATATCTATAACCCTAAATGAACTTAATTTACTATATTTTCTTTTCTTATCCAAGACTTTGGAATATATTTGTTTAAATATATTCATATATACATCATTCCTTTCGAAGTGTTTATTAACATACACGTTATTTTATTGTTTTTAGCTTAATAAATTAGCGGTTATTAACTAGTTAGATAATAATTTATTATAGGTTAGACATCTTCTATAAGAGAAGGACAGATTAGGGGTGGGTGGAGGGTAGTATACCAGAGACAATAAACATATAAAGATTAATAGATTAGAAAAGGCCGAGCAAAAAGCGAGGCCAAACATGCGATAATAAAAAGCAAAAAATAAAATAAGAAAGATATAAAAAAGAAAAAGACATTGAAATCTCCTTAAGGAGATTTCACCCATCCGGTTCAGGATTTATCTAATAAATTCAAATTAATTAACCTGTAATAAATAGAATACTTGGTTATATATTATCATGATAATATATATAAGAAGGAGAATAGATATGAATAAAAAGACAAAAAATACTCTAATATTATTATTTTTGATATCATTTTTATTTACAGTATTTAATACAAAAATTACATATGCAAATACATATACCAGTGTATCTTCAAATGTTTATAAAGATTCTGAAATACAATTAAATATGGAATTGATTAATCAATGGAATTCAAAAGTTAATACAAATGATTTCTCTGCAATGACTAAGCTTATTGTTAAACATCCAGAGTTAGAAGACATGTTATATGTATCATCTAAGAATCCAAAAGAAATATTCACTAATTATAACAATCTTCGCATTATAAGTTCAGGTAGAAGATTTTTTGCAATGTTAAAAGAAGACATTAAAACAATGCATGTTAAGGATTCTATTAGTATAATGGAAATGTTTTTAAATAAGAAACACATATCTCCATATATGATGTTATTAATAAGCAGCACTGGTTCCATTACATATACAACCGAAGAGTTAATTAATAATTCTTCAATACAAGATATTATGCCAGATATAATATATTTAGCATGTTGCTTAGGTCTTACCGATTATTATGACACATATGCTTATACCGCATATGATAGAGTAAAATACATAGAACATGTTTTAGGTGGTACAAATATGTTAAATTATGAAAAACTGAATAGAGCCAATGTATTTTTGAATAATCTGAATCCATTTCTTATTAAGTCAGGTAAACCTATTGGATAATAAATCATAAATAATAGAAGTGCCATTATATGAAATATCTCAAAACTATTGGATATACAGAGTTAGAAGCCGAAAATTATATGTATTTATTAAGGAATGAATTCTATTTAGCAGATTTGACTCATGTTTTAAACGCAAATAATTAAAATAAGAAGGGTGGAAATTTCAAATGAATAAAAAGTTTAAGGGATTCGTAATGATGTTACTGATTGTTATATTACTTTTATCATTCTCATCTGTCTGCAGTGCGGAAAATAATAATGACTTTGATTTGTGGACAAAGTATGGTATACTTCCTGGTTTGTGTGAAAGAATTGAAAAAGACTTGAACAATGGTATAATCGTCAAGCACTGGATGTATAAAAACACATATGGTGTTAATGAATATCAATATAATATTGCATTAGAACGAGCAACGTCGAGAAGGGTTCAAAAACAGAAAACGGAATCCATAATCAAATTTGATACAGTTGTAAATAATGAAGCAGTCGATAATGTTATGTCGGAAATAAATAATGTAATGGATGAACAAGAAGCTCGAATATGTAATGTTGATATATACACTCTAGATTTGGACAATAATACTTTATCAGACTTTGACACATATACATTAATAGAACGCGAATATAATAAAGGGAATATGACATTCGCGCAATATATTCGCATTCTTAAGAAATTCAATCTATTGGAGAAAGTTGAAAATGGTGAATTTAATATGTAAGATAAATAGGAGGGATTTGAATCCCTCCTATAATTTTTTTGTGATTATATATTATAATAAAAGATTATATAAAATTATACTATAAAGGATATATATTACAAATTTCATTATTAATCATATTTAAAAATATATAATATATTTAACTACGTTATAATGATAAAAAATAAGTATTTTACATATATATACAGTAAAAGAAAGGGGTCGGATATTATGTTAAGAAAAAATCCAAAAGCTAGCGATTTTATTGTTAGCGGATTTGTATTATTCGTAATGGCAATGGTTATTTTATGGGGTTTATATTTTTATATGAACAAAATTGATCCAACAAAAAGATTATATTTTTATCCAGATATAGAAGTAAATAAGGAAGATAATTACACCTTATTATTCCCCGCATTCGATAATAGTAATTTCACGTATGAGAAAAAAGCATTAAATTATAAGACAATTAAAGTATTACTTGGTAGAAAAATCGATATATCTAATATACGGGAGAGATATGAATTTGGATTTATTAAAGTAAAAGATGATAAATATATTATATATGATAATAAAAATATTCCATATCTTATCTTATATACAGAGAATAATATATTAATAGGAATAACAGATATTTATATATATAAGGCTGACTTTAAGAATGAAGAAGTAAGAGGTTTTTATTTTGAAGAAATTAAAAGGTTAGATAACTTTTTAAAAAATATAGGTATATCCGAATTTGTTGCTGTAAAAAGTGATTTATATTTTGTAAGAGCATACAGGAAGGAAAAAGATTATAACTTAGTATATAATGCTGCAATAAATACAAAAAAAGAAATAAGTTCACTAACGGATTTGATTTCATCATATAAAGAAGAAGATAAATATGTCTCAATATATATTTCAATATTTATTAACAAAGATTTATATACACCATATTCATATATAAATTATAAATATTTGGATTTAGATATTTTACTATAGAAGAGATGGAAAAATTCCATCTCTTTTTATCTTTAATATGATAATAGGAGGATAAATGAAAGAAAAAATTATTGATTTTAAAGAAGAGAGAAAAAAATCTATAGAAAAAAGAGCAAGAGACAATATGGAAGAATGGGAAAAATTTAAGCAATATGTGGAAAAAGCTAGTAAGGAAGCTGGAATTACGACAGCCCAAGGCTGGGCATTCATGGAAGCTTTTTCTAAATTTAGTGTATAAATAATAAAGAGATGGTATAAAACCATCTCTTTTTTTATTTTAATATTCGTCTGCATCTTCTAATTCTACAGTTTTTCCTGCTAACTCATGATGACAGTCATTTAAAAACTGTATCCTTCCATCTGTTACAAAACTATGACATCTAGATTTTGGATTATCTTTATTTACTAACATAGATGGTGTAAATGTAGGTGACTCAAAATTTCCATTAAAAGTCCATCTACTATCAAATAAGTGGTGATGTTTACATCCAGGACAATATATTGCATAACCTCCGTGTTTACCGCTAGATGTATTCATTCTTATTGCTCTAGTCAATATAACAACTCCTTTATTT
>Ga0208492_1000378_pt1 | contig 39460 bp, 25 predicted proteins | sample Subbioar_CSW14AB_FD_184820 | JGI IMG/M metagenome (GOLD analysis project Ga0208492, IMG submission 184820) | Serpentinite rock and fluid subsurface biosphere microbial communities from McLaughlin Reserve, California, USA - CR12Mar_CSW14AB (SPAdes) | ecosystem: Environmental > Terrestrial > Deep... | reverse complement strand
AGTCTTCTATATAGGTGCCGATAGGATAGGTTGTATTCACCGGGGGACCGTATTGTGCCGCTGTGAGGGTTCCACCATACGCCAGACTAGTACGTGTAGTAATGTTACGCAGGCTGAAGCCTGTTTTCATACGTGCAACAGGACTGGCAGAGCTGGTCGGCGAGCTATAACCATAAGGACCGTATACCGGGTAGCCGTCAAACGCATACCCAATAAGAGGCGAATGCACGGTTGAAGCGGTAGCACTAAACAATCGGTAGGGCTTGGCATGCGTATGATAGGCTCCCTGCTGCTGCGGATGGGCGCCAAACGCCGTGTCGAGCACAAAACCTTCCGAAAGGTATACTTCCACGTTCCACGTACCTGTGCCCGTGCCGTTATTGTTAGTGCCGTTATAATAGTGCGCGTTAGACAAACCATAAATAGGAATGCCATTGGTTAATACTCCTATGGCACCAATAAGCGGCGAGGTTGTTTTAGTGGTAGGAACGGTTTGTGTGCGTGGCAGACGGAATGTATAATTCTGGGCAGTTGGCGCACCCGGGTTCAGAAATTTACCCATGTTCACGGTCATGCCTTCTGATTTTACCCACACATAATTGTTATCATAGCAGATCTTCGTTACATCTGCAAGTGTGGTGGAAGTATTAAAGACAAAGGTGGGATTGGTGGGACTGCCGTTCGTATTCTGCCAATAGCTGGCTGTTTGGCCGTTGTTATTCATTTTCCAGACAGTAAGCTCTGGTTGAGATACCGCTGTGAGCGCTGTCGTAACAGCCAGGATCAGATAGGTTTTTTTCATATGTAGTTATTTATTGTTTTTTATTGTCATTACTTGTCCCGAACTGGCTTCGGGATGGTATAGCCAGTCTTTCTCTTTCGCACCAGCCGGCTCATCCCGATAACTATCGGGAGTACTAAACATTTGCCCTATTTGGGTTTCGGAAACATGGCTATTTTATGTGTTTGTGTGATTTGTGTGTTTCTTTTTAGTTAGACGACGAGCATTCATTAATCCTTCGCGGGATCACCATTTTATTTTAGAAAAGAATAGGCCGGATCTTTTACAAACTCTTCGTCCGTAAGTGTTTTCAAAAATGCGATGAGAGCGCCCTTGTCTTCTTCACTGAGCTCCATTTTTTCCCGTAGCTGCCTTGCCAGGGTCGGGCTGTTATGAATGGCGTCTGTGTAATGGAACAGTACCATCTGCAGGTTGCGGTACCTGCCATCGTGCATGTAGGGCGCTGTCAGCTCACAATTCCTAAGCGTGGGCACTTTAAATTTCAGGGAGTCCGACTTCCGGTGGCTGATCCTGATACGCCCCGGATCCTTCAGCAGACTGTCGGGTTTCAGCCCGTTATTCTCGAAACCGTTAGTCGTAAAGAGTGGTTCGGTATGACAGGAGGCGCAATGCTTTTTATAGATCACATAACCTCTTTTTTCTTTTTCTGTAAAACTAATGCCGGCCACGTTGTTCACCACTTTGTCATACTTTGAGCCGGCGCTTATCAGGGTTAGCATAAACTGGGAGATGCTTTTCAGGGTCCTTTCGCCTGTGACCGCGCTATCTCCGAAGGCGTCATGGAACAGCGACCTGTATCGCTTCCTTGCTTTCAACCTGACAACCACCGAGTCGAGAGAACTTCCCATTTCATCGGGATGCGAGATGGGCGCGAGCGCCTGCATATCAAGATGGTTAACAGCCCCATCCCACATAAACGTACGATACCAGGCCAGGTTCATTAAGGCCGGTGAATTGCGGGTGCCAATGCGGTCGTCGATCCCGTGACTTAAAGTATGATCAATGTGTGTAAAGGCATTATACGGAGAATGGCAACTGGCACAAGATATCATGTTGTTTCGCGACAAGACCGGATCGTAGAAGAGGATACGTCCCAGGCGGACTTTTTCAGCCGAAAGTGGATTTTTAATAAAATCATAGGCGGGTTTAGGCCAATTGTCCGGAACATAGAACAGCCGTGGAATTGTTGATGCACTTACAAAGATCATAAGGGCGAAACAGGTTATCCAGGTCTTTACTCTCATTTTTTTTCGATAAAAAAACAATCTCGGAACGTCTCTGACAGCTTCACTGCTTCCGGGCAAGGTGACATGATATGATCACGGCCGGACGCGGCGACATTAAAAAAACTTTCCAGGTCAATGCCTATCTCTATATCACCGCTGTTGGATACCTGCAGTTCACTGCTTTGCAAGGTATTGAAAGGCCATTGGTAGCCGCCCAGATGGAACTGGAATTCACGCTTTGGCGATGTACAGGCACTACATGTACCTTCCAGCTTCAGATTGATGTACCCGCTGTGCCAGGCCCAATACATGCCATTTATCGGATCCAAATCTCCTCCCATGGCACCTGAGACATTGGTAAGACTGTCGATGCCGATGTTGAACCTGAGTGTCTTCTTGCGGCCAACAGGCAGGAATGGCATCTGAAGCCGGAAGCTGCCCGGTATCTCGGAATCGAGAAGGTGAAAGCTATCTGCTTCACTCCAGGTCATTTTATCGTCCTCAAAAAATGTTATAGCAGAAATGTATAACTTCATTTTTTCAAATTTTATTAGCCCGGCCTGATGGGATGCATATACGGTGTCATGCCATTTAACGGCCTGTTTGCCATACATAGGCCTGAAGACAATTGCTACCTGGCCAGACATCATAAAGCTACTGAAAGCTACAAGTATGGAAAAAATGATCTTTTTCATTTTGTCCGGGGTCCTTTTTTTGGTTTATAGAAAATAGAAGCGATATCTTTTAAAAGCTCCTCAAAGTACGGCTGCTGTCCAGGTGTACACAGGTTTCTTATGTCACGGAAGTGTTTATAATGAATACCCTCTACCCTCACCTGCAGCTTACTTATCTCGGCAATCAGCGAATCGTTATGTACTTGGCTGATTTTACCTGAAATACCGCTATACAGGTGAGTTTTCAATGCAAGTATCTGGTCATCAGCTTTCCTTATCTCACTACGGTGCCAGTTGATCAGCCCGTCATAAGCAATCACCTGCTCGTTAGTAAAATTCAGCCGTTCAATAATGATCTCCCTTGGCATGCGGGGCACATGGCTGCCTGGCTGGCGCAACACTATAAATCCGACCAAAAGAATGTTGGTAAGCAACAGGCCTATGACCAACCATGATAAAAATCTTGTCCTGCTCATTTGTAAAGATCATTGTCTGCGAACATTCCAAGGTTCCTGCCGGCTAAAATTTCTTTGGGCAGCGGCGCACTATGCAATATAGCCAGTACATTCAGTGTGAGCAGCAGTCCAAGGGCAACACCGGCCAGGGCTATTTTGCCGGGTGACACCCGTTCGCGTTCGCTTGCGGCAATGGCGAGCCGGATCTTTCCGGGCAGATAGTCGGGAACTTCAACTTCATGCAGATGTTCCAGGGATTCTAACCAGCTATCAACAGCTTCTTGCTTCATGTTATTTTCTATTAGACGATTAATAAATTATTTTCCTTCGCTTCTGCCTGAACTTTTTGCCAGGTTATTTTTTGCCCTTTGCACCAGTGATTCTACCGCTTTCGGACTAAGGCTCATGATCTCCGCAACCTCGAGCTGACTTTTATGCTCGATCTTACTCAGAATAAGAGCAGTTTTTTGGTTGGCGGGCAACTGGTTGATCAGGTCAAATATTCTTTTTACCGCCTCCTTCTGTTCCATAATAAGCCCGGGATGTTCTGAATGCGACCGGTCGTGCCGAAGCTCACCATTGTCCTTGTAGAACAGCAAGCTTAAAAACCCCAGACGCTCGCGCCTTTTTTTTGCCCTGATAAAATCGAGGGATTTATTAATGGTGATACGGTAAATCCAGGTAGACAAGGTAGATCTTCCATTGAAAGCAGCCAGGGACCGGTGAATCGCCACATACACGTCCTGTGCTATTTCCTCGGCATCTGCGGTATTTTGAACGTAGTGCAAAGCAAGATTATAGACTTTCTTACTGTATTGGTTGTATATATCTTCAAACGTCAATGTGACCGGCCCTGCGGAATAATCCAGGGTACAATATAAATGAGAACCCTATTTTTATTGGATGAGTATCATTTAGTAAGGTACTGGCATGGCCGCAGACCCTTTAAAGGGCAATAACCGATATGCATACCAACGACATGAGCTACAACCATAAGGCCCAGTACGACAGTTGTCGGCCTGATTCTCATCGCTTTTAAAAGCAGTATTTGTAATGCGAAGATCATAGAAAGCGAAATTCTTTTCCTGATCAATCTTGTGATGAAGTCTGTAAATCTGGCCATGATATTAACTCCTGGATAAGGAACAAATATACATTCTATCCAATGATTTTAAAAGATTTTGACTTGAGATTTATCAGAAGCCATCTCAAAAATATCTACTAGCCTATTTTACTTCGTCTTTTTGCTATACATATATATGCCCGCTCAAAAAGCCCTTGGCTTTTTGCCGCACTTCGTTGCATTTCTCGTCAAGAGGTCGTTTGATTCTGACAGATACAGCCCAGCTGCTGTTTACCATAAAGTCCGACTGTGCAAACGATATTCTGTTTTTTCTCAGCCATTCGTATACTACTTTCCATCTGCATTGTTCATGTAGACAGACGAGCTATAATTTTACTTTAAAGGTACCTAAATTAGATCAAACCTTTGTCCGGTCACGGAATATTGCCATGAAACCACTAACTTAGCGGGTTATATGGTAAATGTGCATAAATCAGGTTTCGTAAACATCATCGGTTGCCCTAATGTGGGCAAATCCACTTTAATGAACGCTCTTGTGGGCGAGCGCCTGAGCATTATTACCTCTAAGGCTCAAACCACCCGTCACCGAATTATGGGTATTGTAAGCGGGGAAGATTACCAGATCGTTTTTAGCGACACGCCAGGTATTATCAAACCTCTGTATAAACTGCAGGAAAAAATGATGCAGTTTGTGATCACGGCACTCAATGATGCAGACTTGTTCCTTTACATCACTGACATATTTGAAGACATCCAGCTGGAAGAATCTTACCTGGCCAAATTACAGAAAACAAAAACTCCCATCCTGCTCCTGATCAATAAAATTGATATTGCAAGCCAGGCACAGTTGGAGGAATCCATTCTGAAATGGAGAGAAAGGCTGCCAAATGCCGAGATCATGGCTATTTCGGCACTTGAGAAGTTTAATATCGACAAGATCATGAGCCGGATCATTGAATTATTGCCCGCAGGGAACGCTTTTTATGATAAAGAAGAATTTACAGATAAACCCGAGCGTTTTTTTGTGAGCGAGATCATTCGAGAAAAAATTTTACTCAATTATAAAAAAGAAATTCCCTATAGTGTTGAAGTGGTCGTAAATTCTTTTAAAGAAGATGAAAAGATCATTCGTATCCAGGTAGACATCCTGGTAGAACGGGAAAGCCAGAAAGGCATTATTATCGGCGACAAAGGCTCTGCTCTGAAACGGGTGGGAACCGCCGCCAGAAAAGAAATGGAGACCTTCTTCAAAAAACAGATCTTTCTCGAGCTATTTGTAAAAGTAGATAAAGACTGGAGAAACAATGAAACCCGCTTAAAGAATTTTGGGTACTGAGAATTAACCGGTGTTAGCTGAGTAGTGTTTATCGCGGACCTGTATGTATACGGCGGTTGATCTGTCGAAACCACCTTTTTACGAAGATACCACTAGAGAGTTAAAAAAAGCTGTGGTAATTCAGCCTCTGTGAAATTAATACCACATTTTCCCCTTTTGCCATGGTATTCAATGATGAATAAAAATGGGCCGACAGGCACGATTTTATATGCGGTTCCTGTATGCTAAAAGCCGCAAGGATATCTTTTAACAATGCCAGGAGCTCTATTTTATTTTTCGGCACCCTCGCTTGTTGTTGTTATATCTGCTTTATGATGGTGGTGAAGTATACAGGTTTACTTCACGTTACAGGCTTGCGCACTGTAAATTATGTAATGCTGCCCTTCCTTTGTATCTGGCAGATCCGCGTACTCGTAAAAAAATTTGATGGTTTTATTCCTTTTTTGGAAGCACTCTGCATCACCTTTCTTACAGGTACCGTTTCTTTTTTCCTCTTCAGTATCTTTTTATTTGCCTATTCATTTTTTGATCCTTATCTAAACAGTTTGTTTATCATGGATGCGGGTGATATGCCCCGCATTATTCCCTGTCTCCTGGTCTTTTTCGAAGGATCAGGCATCAGCATTATTATCGGGCTTATTATTATGGAATATTCCGCGCGATTTTTAAAGAAGGAAGTGCATCCATAGCATTCTTTAAATTTTCAAACCAACTTGCCATTGAAATCACGGATTTTGCAGATAATATAGATCGGTCTGAGTGAACCGTGGCTATCTGTTGCGGTTGCCCAGCATGTTAATCAAACTTTAAGGTTTTAATTGGCGTAAGTTTGGTAATAATAAGGGTAGGAAGGAAAAGCATGAGTGCACAGGTGATAAAAGTTCCAAGGTTCAGAAGGAAAAAATAATACCAGTTTATTTCAATGGCTACATGATCCACATAATAGGTTTCACTGTCCAATTTTGCGATCCCAAAATAATATTGCAAAAAGCACAAACCGATCCCGATGATGTTTCCCCAAAGCATGCCTTTGCCGATCAGTTTCATGCTAATGTATAAAAAGATTCTGCGCACATTTGCATTACTCATACCCAGGGCCTTCACCAGACCAACCATGTTGGTACGTTCGAGAATAAGGATGAGCAGCGCGGTGATCATATTGATCGTTGCCACAAGGATCATTAGCACAATAACAATTACGCCATTGATATCCAGCTTATCGAGCCAGATAAAAATATTTGAATAGATCTGTTTTACATTACTTACTTCGTAATTATATCCCAGCACATCTTCTATTTGTACCTGGTCCTCCTCCACCCTCTTAAAATCCCTAAGACCTATTTCATAACTACCCGCCATGGTTGAATCCCAGTTGCTGATCCTCTGGATCTGTCTTATATCAACAATACTCAGCTTCTCATCAAAATCCGCAAAATCAGTCTTAAAGATCCCGCAAATAACAAACTTACGCGAGCGCTGCTCCGATTTTGTTATTTCCTCTTTTAACAGACTGTCGTACACCAATCGCTGTGAAATAAAATAAACAAGAATTTTCGAGTTCAGCTTCAGATCCATTCGTTTTGCCAATACTTCGCTGATGAGTATCTCCTTACTTGCTTCTTCTGCTTTAAATACCGGCAAACGCCCTTCCGTGATGTGTTTTTTTATAAATTCAAAATCATAACTCTTATCAACACCCTTTAATAAAATACCTTCGTTTTCCGTATCCGTTTTTAAAAGACCGTTCTTAAATGCTGTTTTTTGAATGTATTTAATGGATGGCAATTTTTTAAGGGCGCTGAGCGTGTCTTCAGAAATGGTAATGGGTTCCGGCTCGTTACTGGAATTGCGGTTAATATTACTTACCACAATATGCGTGGTGAGGCCCGTGATCTTGTTAACAATCTCTTTTTTAAACCCAAGCACAATACTCACGGTTAAAAGCATAACAGAAACACCCAGGGCAATACCAATTATTCCTATTTTTACAATAGGTTTTGAGATGCTACCTTTGTTCTGTTTAGAATCCGAGATCCTTGATGCTATTAATTTTTCAACGCTCAAAAAATATACCTAATGCACAAAAATAATAAATTGATCCGCTTTAGCATCTTTTTAATTCTTTTATCTCAGGTCTTGCCTGCACAGGGCCCTGTTGCTATAAAGGACTATACCAGCGTAGTTACCGGCGCGCAGCAGTTTGATGCGTACATGCCGAAATTAAAAAACAAACGTGTGGGTATTCTGACCAATATGACGGGCGTAGTAGGTAAAACAAGTATTGTTGACACCCTGGTCAGGTTAAAAGTTAAGGTAAAAAAGATCTTCGGGCCCGAACATGGCTTCAGAAACGATGCGGACGCCGGAGCAATGGTTAAAAATAACAAGGACGCAAAAACCGGGTTAAGAGTGATTTCGTTATATGGTGCCAATAAAAAACCCACAAAAGAGCAGTTGAAAGATATTGATGTGCTGATCTACGATATTCAGGATATCGGTGTGCGTTTCTATACTTATATTTCAACCATGTGTTATGCCATGGAAGCCTGCGCCGAGAACAACAAGGAATTTATAGTGCTGGACAGGCCTAATCCAAATGGGTTTTATATTGACGGACCGGTATTAAAGGATGAATTCAAAAGTTTTTTGGGAATGCACCATGTACCCGTTGTATACGGTATGACCTGCGGCGAATATGCACAAATGGCGAATAACGAAGGGTGGCTGAACAACAAAGTGAATTGTAATTTAACCGTAATAACGCTCAAAAATTATGACAGGAAAGCGTCCTATAAACTTCCTGTGAATCCTTCACCTAATATTCCAAATGCCGGGGCGGTGTTGTTGTATCCGAGTCTTGGTTTGTTTGAAGGTACCCTGATGAGCCTGGGAAGAGGCACTGCTTTTCCATTCCAGGTAATTGGACACCCAAAATACCCTGACACTTCCTTTAGTTTTATCCCGAAACCTTCTAAACTGTCAAAGGAGCCCAGGTATGTTAATCAACGCTGTTACGGGATAGATCTGAGAAAAGAAAATTATTTAAAGATGCATCCGGGGAAATTAAATCTTCAGTGGCTTATACTGGCATATAAAAACTTAAGTGGCACTGATTTCTTTGAAATGAATTTCAATTATCATTCCGGAAATTCGCTACTCCAGGAACAAATAAAAAACAATGTTCCGGAGAGGGATATCCGCGAAAGCTGGCAGGCCGATCTGGAAGTATTTAAGGAGATCCGGAAGAGGTATTTGTTGTATCCGGATTTTAATTAATACCAAGTGGTATAGATAGTTGATTTGCATAATCCGCGAAATCTGTGGCTTAAATGTTTATGTTTTGATTACAATGTAAACGATGATGGTTTGAGCGGTTCGGTAGCTAGCCAATAGGGATCAAAGTAAAAAAGACTTGCCGCAGATTACACAGATTTTGCCGATCTGGGTGAAAAAATACCTTGAACGTAAAATCAACATAAGAAAAAGACTTGATGTAAATTGCAAAATTAAGCGGATCTGCGAAATCTGTGGCTTAATTAATAAAGATATCATAAAAAAGCCCGTAATCTTCCACACACAGGAGTAATTACAGGCCTTTCAGTTTAAATTAACTTCTAAAGCAATACAAGCTTATGAAGAATGTTTCTTATTTAAAGCTACGATGCCTGTCAATCGTAAAAAAGTAAATCTTCTCAGATGCGGAATTGCAGTTTATAAATGGTGATAGTTACTAAATAAGTGGATAAACTTCACATTAGTTTTTTATCAGCCTGATTGTCTGTATAGAATTGTCTTTTTGTAACTGAACAAAATAAAGTCCGCAGGCGTGGTCCCTTAAATCTATTTTATTTCCCCTTTCCCGGGCTTCTCTTTCAAGGATTAACTGCCCTACGGAATTGAAGATTTTTATTGAAGTATATTCTCCTGTAACGGTCATTTCACCATCGCCGGGATTAGGATAAATGCTCAGTTGCCAATCCTCTTTCACTTTATCTACAGATAAACAAAGATCTACACTTTGTGTTATTACTGCCGAACCGGAACAACCATTTATATTGATACCCGAAACTGTATACAATGTTGTGGCCATTGGGTTAACAATTATAGAATTAGATAAGACACCGGTGCTCCACGAATAAGATGTCGCACCACTGGCTGTCAGCGTTGAAGCTTCCCCAAAGCAGAGTAAAAGAACCGCGCTGACAGGACTTATTACAGGCAAAGGATTTACAGAAACAGTCAGTTGTGCAGTATTTATGCAACCGTTCGCTCCCACACCTATAACTATATAATTTGATGTAGCTGACGGATTTACAGTTGCTGATCCACCTGAATAACTATAGGAAATTCCTCCTGAAGGAATGATAACAAACGCCTGGCCCTGACAGATTGTGCCACCCGTTGCAGTTATAAACGGTAAAGGATTGACAGTAACACCTGACGCAATCGCCGCAGTACAGGTAATATTTAAGGTATTAAATGCAGTGGTAAGGGTATAAATACCGCTATTCATTAAAGTACTAACTGGAATAACCGGATTCTGAGCTGTTGTTAAAAATCCCACCGGCCCATTCCATAAATAAGAAACAGCGCCTGCGGCTGTAGTAAAAGTAAGTGCCTGCCCCTCGCAGGGATTGTTGCTTGAAAAGACCGGTAATGGACTGGTAGCAACTATTACGTGGACAGACGTCGGTATGGTAGAAACGCAACCAAGTGACGTGGTACCGGTTACTGAATAAGTACTATTGATGGTGGGACTAACTATTGCTGTACCTCCTGTAATTGAGAACGAGCTTACTCCCGAAGGACTGATGGTAAATGAAGCTCCTTTGCAAATTGTACCATCGCTCACCGAAATGACAGGAAGGGGATTGACCGTCACACTGGAAATAGTTACGCTTGCGGAAACACATCCCAGCGAACTTGTTCCTGTCACCGAATAGCTTCCGCTGGTAAGTGGTGTAATACTGTTGCTACCACTGCTGTAACTATAAGTGGCCGCACCGGTAGGAAAAAAGGTAAAGGACTGACCTGCACATATGGATCCGCTGTTGACAGAAATGTTTGGCAACGAGTTTACAGATACTGAAACAACAAAAGGAGCAAGCGACGAACAACCATTCACACCGGTACCCGTAACAGAATAAATGCTACTCACAGTCGGAGAAACCAAGGCGTTGCCCCCAGAATAACTGTATGAAACCGCCCCTGAGGGAACAATGGAAAAAGACTGGCCTGCACATATAGTTCCATTTGCAGCCGTGATTGTTGGCGCAGGAAGAACCGTTACAAGGCCGGACGCCCCTGAATTACATCCATTCGTACCTGTTCCGGTTACTGTATAGAAAGATGTAGCCGTTAAACCCTGAATAGGATTTGAGGTTGAAAATGTGTAGGTCTGCGCTCCTGAAGCAACCATCGAAAAAGATCCTCCCGCACAAATGGTCCCGCTGTTGGTTGTTACACTTGGTAAGGGTAAAACTGTTACATTACTTATCGCCGTCGTTGATGACACGCAGCCCTGGGCACTTGTACCCGTAATGGAATAAACAGTGGAAGCCGTTGGCGTAACAATAGGGGCTACCCCGGAATAACTATACGTTGCGGCTCCGGAGGGCGTAAGTGTAAATGCTGTTCCTGAACAAACGGTGCCACTGTTTACAGAAATCACCGGTAATGGATTTACAGTTATTGTTATAATTTTAGTTGCAATGCAACCGTTAGAACTATTTCCGGATACAGAATAAGAACTCGTTGTACCAGGATTAATAATAGAGCTATTGCCAGGAAGAAATGTGTATGAAACCGCACCCGAAGGATTGATAGTATAAGTAGATCCACTGCAAATTGTACCGTCTGAAACAGAAATTGTAGGTGAAGAACTTACGCTCACGGTTGCAACAACACTGCCTGAACAGCCTCCGTTAGATCCTGTCACTGTATAATTCGTTGTGACGGTTGGGCTAACCGTTGCCGTTCCACCTGTAATAGTATAAGATATCCCACCCGCAGGCGCAAGATCGAAGACATTTCCGGCACAAATTGTACCACTTGAGGCCATAATCACGGGGCTGATGCTGCTATTGATCGACCGGGTAATACTCGATAAACAACCGGCTCCGTCGGTAATTAAAAACGAATATGTTCCGGCGCATATTCCCGGAACCGTATAATTTCCACTGGCTGTCGTAAAGGAGGCTACACTTGCACTGGAAGAAACGACCGAAACGCTGAAGGGAACAGTTCCAAAAATGACCCCCTGGAGAACTCCCCCACAGGCAGATCCACATCCCGTATTAATATTATTATCGAATAAAACCGGTTGATTTGGTGTAAAATTTATATTGGGTACAATGGTCTGAATGGTGTTGGAACCATCTCTCACAATAAGAACATAATTACTGCTTGGGCAGGCACAAGCATTGGTAACAGTATATACTGAAGGAATGCTCGTATTGCTCAGTGCTGCCGCAGAAGCCGTACAATTGACACTGGTTAGAAGCACACTGTAAGGAGTGTTCGTGCAGGAAGGAGAAAGGCTTACAGTAAGCACACCGGTACATAATCCATTACAGGCGGGCGCAGTTGTTATTGTTACAGGACATACCACATTTGCTATGTTAACAGAGGTATATTGTTTTGAGCTCGATAGAGATCCTGGAACTGTGTAATTAGCCGGATTGGAAATATCAGCCACCACATATAAACCTTCCGTTTTAATTTCCTGTTCTGTTTCTATCACAAACTTATTTACTACTTTAAAATAGGAATTATTTACATTAAATTTTGTGAGAGGACTTTCGTTTATAAAATTACCGGCCGAAACAATTGAGTTTTGAAATACATATTCTCCTGTACCGAACCGGAGCGTTTTAGAATCAGCAACTTTCAAAGAAAATATGTTATAAATTCCTTTATTAAAAAAAACATCGGTAGAAAGTACGCCCGGACCCAAATCTATTTCATTAGCCTGATCACTTTCTGAATCAAAAAGGATTAAACCTGTTATTGTAAAATAGATATTCTTATTCAAATCAACTGAACCGTGAATGCACAGAGTTGAAGTAACAATACTTGAAAACTCAAGCATATTTGCTGTGTTTGTAGTAGTGATACTTTTTACCCGGCTAAAGGAGCCAAAGGTTATTTTCACAAGTCCGTTTCCGGAATTGTCATCAAAGACAATATCCATACTTTCTGCAGGAACATCACTGCCAGGAGCTCCACCGGAAACAAAACTCCAGTGATTCCGATCGTGAAAATTTCCGCTGCCACCTACCCAATACAAAGTTTGGGCCGTAGAGATAAATGAAAACAAGACACAAAAAAGTACAGGTATAGAACGACTAAAAAACAAAGGATTCATAATCTAATTTGGGTAGGTTTATCGGGTTAAAGAATTATATAGGTTTTTATTCAGATTTCATAAAGCCTGATGGGCACAAAGGTGGCTAACATCCTTATTAATAAGTCTTTTCTTACGGTGAGTTCTACTTTGGGCATAGAATTAAATTTGACTAAAGATATTAAAAATATTAAAATAAAAAATTGGGTATTCACCTTTAGAACCCTATTTTTGTAACTCTTTAAAAGAAAAAGAAATAATGGCGAATTTTGATTTGATCATGCCTAAAATGGGCGAAAGTGTGGCAGAAGCTACAATTATTAAGTGGACAAAAAATGAGGGTGACAAAATAAAGATCGATGAGACAGTTCTGGAGATCGCTACCGATAAAGTGGATAGCGAGATCCCCTCCCCTTTTGAAGGTACCTTAATAAAACGTCTGTTTAACGAGGGAGATGTTGTGCAGGTGGGTGCAGTGATCGGTGTGATCAGCAGCGATGCCGGCGCGTCTGTAAATGACGCACCAAAAACCTCAGCGCCTGAAACAAAAAAAGCTGAAACAAGCCAGCCCGATAGCTATCGGGACGCCAATGTGAGTGCGCCGGCCTCGGCGGCCAATACAAATTATGGCGATTCAGATAAATTTTATTCTCCCCTGGTTAAGAGCATTGCCAAAGAAGAAGGCATTTCTTTGGAAGAGCTCGATTCTATAAAAGGAACCGGACAGGAAGGTCGTGTTACCAAAGCGGACATACTGGCTTACCTGCCAAACCGTGGGAAACAAGGGGTAACTAAAAGCTCCGACGCTCCTTCAACACAAGGCACTCAAAAAACGGAAAATAAATCTGCATCTATTGGTTCTGTTACCGTTGGAGAATATGCCGTGATCGTAAATCGTCCTGCTGTTTCTGTAGGTGCGGGTGACGAGATCGTTGAGATGGACCGCATGCGTAAAATGATTGCCGACAATATGGTAATGAGTAAACATGTGTCGCCCCATGTTACTTCTTATGTAGAAGCAGACGTAACGAACCTGGTAATGTGGAGAGATAAGGCTAAAAAAGAATTTGAAAAACGCGATGGCGAAAAACTAACCTTTACCCCACTCTTTATTGAAGCTGTAGCCAGAGCTATTAAGGATTTCCCGTTGATCAATGTATCTGTTGATCAAACCGGAACCAAAATTATCAAACGTAAAAATATTAATATAGGTATGGCGGCGGCGCTGCCATCAGGAAATTTGATTGTACCGGTGATCAAAAATGCAGATGAGAAAAATCTCTTAGGCATTACCAAAGCAGTAAACGACCTTGCTAACCGTGCACGCGCAAACAAATTGCAGCCAGACGAGATCCAGGGCGGCACATTTACGCTGACGAATGTTGGAAGCTTTGGAAATTTAATGGGTACTCCAATTATTCTGCAGCCACAAGTTGCCATTCTTGCTGTAGGAAGCATTAAAAAGAAACCGGCTGTAATTGAAACACCACAAGGGGACATGATCGGTGTGCGCCAGTTTATGTTCCTGTCTTTAAGTTATGATCATCGCGTTGTAGACGGCTCCCTTGGCGGAAGTTTCCTGAGGCGTGTTGCTGATTACCTGGAGCAGTGGGACGTTAACAGGGGCGCATAATACCCCCATAACGGGTAAAAGAATTCATGAGAAAAACGCTGGTCACTTTTTTTAATGTGTTTAAAAATTGGCTCGTATCAGATTATAAGATCCTGGTTCTTTCCCTGCTGATAACCTTCATCTCCTTCCCTTCTTACGATCTCCAGTATTTACCGGGTATCGACGGTCCGCTTCCCTGGGCATTTAATTATTTTGCAGATGGGCATTTTAAGCTGGGACAACCTGTTTTATTTCCGCATGGACCCCTGGCATTTTTACTTTACCCCTTGCCCTTTGGAAATAACCTTGTTGTAACGATCGTACTTACGTTTGTAATTTCTTTTTTATTAAGCGTTGCCTTTTTTAAGATCTACTTTCTGCTTAAAGATGAGAATTACCTGGTTCCCTCGCTCCTATCGCTGATCTTGCACGTGGTAGCAGACCTACAGCTATTGATCATCGCCTTAACCCTCAGCTACATTATTCTGTTTGAATACACGGCAAAAAGAAATTATCTCGCGGCAGGCGTTTTTTTTTGCGTCCTGAATTTATTTATCAAAACTTATGGAGGGGTTATTTGTGGTCTTATTCTCTGTTCTTACTGGCTAAATCTTACACTTGTTAAGAGAAATTATAAAACCGGCGGGCAGTTGGTCCTTTTTTTCTTTTCGTTCTATTTTGCTTTCTGGCTTTCTCTTTATCACACATTCAGCGGCTCTTTTAATTTCCTCCGTGGACAAATGGAATTATCGGCAGATAACTCCGAGGCCGTTTCGTTTTACCAGGTGAACAACTGGTGGTGTCTTGGTTTAAGTTTAATAATGTTAGTAGCGATCCCATTCTTTTCAAAACAAAACCATACACGTTTTGTTTTTTTTATGATGCTCCTGCCTTTTTTTGCAGCCTGGAAACATGCCATGTCAAGAGGTGATGTTTCCCATGTGGCCGGATATCTCAATTTCCTCATCCTGTTTACGCTTATCCTGTTATTGGTAAACGATGTAAAAAAAATAGCGGTTATCGTTTTATGCCTTACCTCACTTTCATTTTTTGTTTTAAATATGGCGCTAACGTCAGAAGCCAATGATTTTTCAAAACAAAAGGAGGTGGCCCTGTTCCGTCCATATAATTTGTACAACCTGCTGGTAAACTACGATAGCCTCATCCAGTCAAAAAGAAGATCTGCAAATGAGCAGAATGCCGTTAAAAAGTTACCGGATACACTTTTGAACCTGATTAAGAAAAACACGGTGGATGTTTTTCCATGGAATTACTCCATCATTGCGGCAAATCACCTAAACTGGCTTCCACGGCCCTCCCTGCATAGTTATGCCGCTTATACCCACTGGCTCGACCAGCAAAACAAAGAACAGATAACTTCGGGAAAATCAGCTCATTTCGTGCTGTGGGAAACAGATGTGAGCGATGGAAAATTTTCAGGGATCGATTACCGGTATTTGCTGAATGACGCTCCCGAAACACTGATCAGTTTTTTCAGTACTTATTCCCTGAAATTCAAGGACAAAAAATATCTTCTTTTTGAAAAACGGAATACGCCCGTCGCCATTCAGCAGGTTCATGTGCAAGGGCCTTTTGAAATTAAATATGACACCTGGACCGCCGTGCCAATCGCGAATAACAACAGTATCTTAAGAGTAAAATTACACATAGAAAAATCGTTGATGGGAGCATTCAAAAGCTTTTTTTACAAGGGAGAATCCTTTTTGATCAGCTATGAAACAGCAGACGGGAAAACGCATGGTCATAAAATTGTGCCTAAAAATGCAAAAGACGGGTTATGGATCAATCCTGTCATCCGGGAACCCGCAGGTAATAGCAGTGAGCCACCTGTAACAAAAATAAAAATTACCTGTTTTGATAAAAGAATGGTAAAGCCTACCCTTAGCATAGATTTTGAAGAATTTATTTTTCCGGCTGATGTGAATTTTCTTTCGTCCTGCTTTAATAAAACGGACAGCCTAAAAACGCGTTAATTTAACGAAGGATCTTCCTTACAAAAGCTACGGTAAAATAACTCATCAGGAATATACCTGTAAAGCCTTCAAAAGCGGCAAAGATCTTTAAATATCCTACGGCGAAATAATCTCCGTAACCTACCGTACAAAAGGTAATGGCGCTATAATAAATGCAGTTCCAGAAGTCGTGAACACTACTGAGTTCAGCAGGCAGGGTAGTTGCGACAGAACCAACTGAGGGAAAAAATTCGGTGCCGAGGTAAAAAATAAGCGCGTATAAAAATACCGCCAGCAGTGCATTCATCAGTACACGGGTTGGCGCGGTTGCATAACGGCCAACATAATCAAACACGTATTTCTGAAAATAATAAACGGGATAAGCCCACAGCATACTTTTTTTATCCTTTTGAACCGCATCCTGTAAATTAGCCCTGGACTCACAGCGCCGGAATTCGAGATAGGCCGCGTCTTCATCTTCATACTGGCCGTTATTCCTGAAGTTTTCCTTTAAAATCCTGAACTGTTCCGCTTTCTGGAACAAAGAAGTATTTTTTTGGTTGTAAATAAGATCGTACACATCATTGCCGCGCCAGTCGATAAACAAACGGCCTAAAATTCGCATATCGGCCAGGATCATTTCTTTAATAACTACTTTTTCGCCTTCGGGTTTTACATCCAGAATGTCGCGAACGATCGTACTGCGCATATCCACGAGATGGCATTCTGCAAATCTGAGATCGATATACGCATCCAGGTGGCAACCCCTGAAGGAAATATCCGTTACCAGGGCCTGGTTAAAACTGATGGTTCCTTTGCCGAACTTCACGAGGTCAAACTGCGCTTCTCCTCTTGCAAAATCAGCAAATTCAAAGGTTTTATGGCCGTCTCCAAAAACAGAACCTCTGAAACTTACTTTGCCGTCACCAAATTCCACCCCTTCAAAACAGACATCTCCATCGTTAAAATTGATCCGCTTAAAGTCGATCTTCCCTCCGCCAAATTCAACGTTCTTAAAATTCTTTAATCCTCTGCCAAAAGTGGCTCTTTCAAATGTAATGTCACCGCTGGAAAACTTTGCGAATTTAAAATCCACCGTACCATCTCCGAAATAAGTATTTTTATAATCTACATTTCCGTTGCTAAAATCCGCATCTACAAAACTCAGGTTCCCGTTTCCAAAATTGGCCGTATTAAATGTGATATGACCATCGCCAAATTTAACTGATCTGAAGCTTGTACTTCCGCTTCCAAATTTAGCCTTGCGGAATGTAACATCTCCATGCCCGAAATTGGCATTAAAAAAATTGGTGAAGCCGTTTCCGAAAACAGCTGATTCGAAAATGGTTTTATCGCCTTCAAACTCCGCATAGCTGAAATCTGTTTCTATGTCGCAATCAAAAAAGGCCTTTTTTGCAGAGAGGTTGTAAAGCTTAACGTGATGGTGTTCATCTAATCCCCTGATGGTACGGTATTCGCTCAATGAAAAATCTTTTATGTAAGAATTATTCAGCTGGAGCGGTTCGCCTTTTTCTATTAGGGCATAAATCTCTTCTTTCGTGATAACATTAAGCACATAAGAAGAAACCTGCTTGTTATTCTCATCAAAAAAAGCAATGGTTGCAGTATTTTTGTTCCCGCCACCTGCAGTTTGTTTGTCTGTTATTTCAACATCAAAGCGCAGCAAGTGATGTTCGTGCAATGGGCCTTCCAGCATGTATACCTTATAGATTAATTAAAGAGAGCAGGTGAAAATAATACAATGATGGGAAGAAAACAAAAATGAGGTAAATTAATTTCTTTTAGGGTACTTTGGCTGATCGCCGGATGAACTAAACCACTACCGACTGGAAGTAGATAGGTTTTAAGAAAAAAGAATGAAATTCTTCAACAAACGATCAGAAGCCGTCATTGCGAACGGACCTGTCCCGAGCTGGCCTCGGGAGTGAAGCAATCTCGCATTGAGACTGCTTCTCCCGATAGCCATCGGGATCGCAGTGACGATACCTGTGTTTTTAGAAACTGAAAGTCTTGCGCTGAAAGCGCATAATTTCAACTAACGATTGAGGCCCATGAACCAGAGGTTTAACACAGAAGTAGTTCAGGGGCGCGTTTCCTGAAAGAAAACCTCCCCGCCGCAGAGTTAATAGGCTTTCTACTCCGCTCCCGCATCGTTAATGATCTCGGCGTCCACAACACCAATGATCCTGAAATCAGTCCTGCGGTTCTTTGCCCTGTTCTCCGGGTTATCACTTCCATCGGGGTTTTCATTGGGAACAATTGGTTTGCTTTCCCCATACCCCTGTGCCTTCAGGCGTTTGGGATCAATTCCTTTGCTGATCAGGTAACTTACCACACTTTCCGCGCGTTTCTGCGAAAGCTTCATGTTGTAGGCGTCGCTCCCTTTATTATCCGTGTGGGACTGGATCTCTATAATAAGTTCGGGATTGGCTTCCATCAGGCGGAGTACCGTTGTATCGATACTGATCTGGCTCGACTTCACCATGTTGGATTTATCAAACTCATAAAGGATGTTCGGGATATGAATTGGATCTTTTGGCTTTTTGATCAGTTGCAGATCTTTGTTTATCACCTGCGACGAAGTAATTCCCAGTGTGTTTACATCTTCACTCGTTCCCAGAAAATCTTCTTTCTTCACCACTAAAAAATATTCCTGCCCGGCATCCACGCTGGTCTTGTAATTTCCAAGACTATCGCTCATCATGGTTTTAACCAGGAATTTTTCGTTTGTCTTTTTATCCTTAATATACATTTCAATCGTCGCGTTTTTAATCACTATGTTCTGATCAAGCATTTCACTAATATTACCCGCAAGGAAAAGGCGGATGTATTCGCTGTATTTGTAAAAATAAATATCATCGCAGCAGGTCTTGTTTTTCAGCGAATTTCCGCCTTTCCGGTTACTCACAAAAAAACCCTCTCCCCTGTTGGTTGAGATCGTATAAAAAATGTCATCGGCGCCGGTATTAACGGGTTGACCAATGTTCTCGCTCCCGGTAAACTTTTTACCGTCTCCCTTGCTCCTGAAAATATCAAAACCGCCGAGGCCACCCAGACCATCAGAACTGAAATAAAGCGTGCGGGTATCATTATCAAAAAAAGGACTGATCTCATCCTGAGACGTATTTATCTTTGAACCCGCATTCTTAGGGGCTTTATAGATCTTGTTCTTTTTGTCATAGATCGTGTACCAGATATCAAGTCCACCCCTGCCCTCCTTATTATCACTCACAAAATAGATCATATCATTTCCTTTCACGGGATCAATAGTTACTGCCGGCATGGTAGAGGTAAACTTCGGGTTATTTATATGTTTAGGAAGTTTTACCGGCTCCGACCAACTCTCGCCAATCTTTTCGGAAACATAAATAGCGCAGATCATTTTTTCCATGTAGTTCAGTTTACAACGGGTAAAATAAATGCGTTTCCGGTCAGGACTAAAACAAGCGTTTCCTGTATTAAAGTCCGGATCGTTCAGGTTATCGCCGTACTCCCCTGCAAACTGCCATTCGTCTCCTTTGCGCTTGGCAAGGTAAAGTTTGCGGACAATTCCACGCGCGGTATCGTCTTCGCTGGTATATTCTTCTTTTTCGGTACGCAGGGCGTTATAAACCAAAGTGCTGTCATCTAGTGTAAACGGAGCGCCTTCGGTATTTATTTTATTGATCGTAGTGTCGAGGCGTTGAACAATAATTTTGAACTCTGAACCAATGATGCGCACCACTGAATCGCAGAAAACAATTTCACGGGCAGCCTGCTTCTTCAGTTTTTTCTGATCGCCTTTATACTCTTTTTTAAACTTCTGGAAATTGATTTTTGCGCTGTCGTATTGCATGTTCGACTTCATCATAAGCGCATGATAATAAAGAGCCTCAGGCGCTTTACCGGCATTGGTATTATAAGCCTGGAGGAACATGTGCTGGGCTCTGTCGTAATCCCTTATTTCCATGTAGGCGCGCCCGAGAAGGGCTTTGGCCTCCGCATCACTCTTATTTGTTTTCACATAAACTTCCAGGAACTGAATGGCGGAAGCCGGATCATTTTGCTGAAGCGCGCTTTTACCCATGCGTTTGAGCGTTTTGCCTTTCGCATCTTTAAAAATAGTGCTGTCGATCTGTGACTGACCTGACACAAATAAAAAAACAAAGAACACTATTAATTTAATATCTCTCACAAGGAATTAGTTTTTTAGTAAGACGCGTGCTTTTTGCCCGGTAAATCAGCGCAAGTTCGAGAGCGCCCTTGCTGTTAACCGAAGTTTTTAATTCGGACATGGTGATGTCATAACTGAAACCGATCGTGTAATGAGAATAATTAAATCCTATGGTCACAATTCCTGCATCTGAATTCCGCTTAAATCCGTCACGCCACATAAAACCTGCAAAAACCGAGTTAGCAAAAAAAGCGTTGCGCGACAACACATACTCCACATTTAAGCCGCTCACCCAGTCATTTGCCCTGGTAGTATACCCATACATGCTGTGTACTTTTATAATGACAGATGTGGTTACCGAATAATTTATAGCCCCATTAATGGCAGTACGTACAGGAAGACGGTTCTTTTTATTTTCAAGGAAACTTTCTTTTGGGCGGTTCAGATGGAAGGCCGCATACCCGAACTCCGGTTCCAGCTTCCCGATCTTTCTTGAAGCCGCAAACCCGGCATTGAGATCCAGATATGTAAAGCGCTGGCCAACGTTCGACTCATCATTTGGCAAGGTATTATCAAATTCGCCGGTATTCCAGTTTAACTGGTTAGGAAAAGAATGTTTATAAAAATCAATGGCTTTTATAACGATCCCGGGCTGAATACCCGCGTGGAGCTTAAAGCCTGCGACCTTCATATGAATTGCGGCAGACGGTAATATTTTTGTGATGGATAAATAACTTGCGGACCTGTCGCTCAAAAAAAGCAAACCGGGACTCACATTCACGTTATTCGGATACAGGTTCATGTCCCCTCCGGCGGAGAATGTATTATATGCCTTATCAAGCTCTCTCCACTGGCTCCTGTAATTACCAAAGAGCCTGTAGTCGCCCCTGTAATTACCTGTATTAGCCGGATTCAACGTCAGCGGCGAAAAATAATACTGGCTGAAATGGATATCCTGTGCAATTAACCGTGTTACTGACAACAAAATAAAAGCTAAACAATATGAGCCTGTTTTTTTCAAACTATTTTATCAATTTAAAGGTTCCTGACTTTAACAAAGGTTCCGCGTCAATATACGTTTCAACAGAAACCTGGTATACGTATGTTTCCATATTTTGTTTCACACCCCTGTATATGCCGTCCCAACCGGTTTTTAAGTCATTTGTTTCAAACAACAATTGCCCGTAACGGTTGAAAATACGAAAATAATTTAATTTCTTAATTCCCCAGCCTCCTACATAAATTACGTCATTAATACCGTCACCGTTGGGTGTAAAGGCTGTTGGCAGATCCACACTCGATTTTGGCAGGATAACAATGCTGTACCTGCTTGTAACAGCGGAACAGTGCAGGGTGTCTTCCACAGATACACTGTAGGTAATATCTACCGTAGACGTAGAAACAGGATTATAACAATTTGAGCAATTCAGATCCGTATTTACTGGTGTCCAGGTGTAGGTGAAGGCTCCTTCATAGGCATTAATGGGAATGGGCTGACCAACTACAACCGTTGTATCCCAGACGATGACCGCCGGGGGCTCCAGGATAAAAATGGTCGTTGAAGTAGGAATACTTATGCAACCATTATTATCTGTGACCGTTAACGAAAAGTCTGATGTAACAGAAGCTGAGGCTGTAGACGAAAATGGTGATGAATTTGTTGTGAAAGTTGCCGAACCTATCATTGCTGATGCGGGAGACCACGTGCCACTGGCCACTCCCGGAACTCCGTTACCTGAAATCTGGAAAGGCTTGTCCGGGCAATTCGCGGCGCCCACTATCGTAGCGGTTGGCAAAGGAAAGATTGTCATGTTTTTCACCGTGGAAGCTTTACAATTATTCTCACCGGTAGCGGTAAGCGACAGTTGATAAACACCTGAATTGGCAAAGGTATACGCAGGACTGGCAAGACTGGAAGTAAATCCATCTGAAAAAATCCAGTTATAGGACAAAGGGGCGGAAGAGTTAGCGCCGGAAATATTCATAAACGTATCGGGAACATGGATACAATGCATTGAATCTGCCAGTTGCAGTTCATTATTCCGTTTAAAATCCGGATCTATCTTTACGATCCTGATACTGGCGAAGGGGGTCGCGGCTTTGCAGGCCTCGCCTATAGACCAGTATATTAAAGAAATGGAAGCGTTTCCCGCCGCAGTTGCCGTATAATTCGTGTAAGCATGTGTTGTAAATGTTGGTGGCGGAGGAACCGAATTCGTATAAACTGTACCACTTGGTGTGGCATCACCAAAATCCCAGATCCAGGCGCTCACCCCGGTAGAATTTATTATATCCAGTTGTATACTTTCACCAAGACAGATCACGGTTTTACTTAAGGCAATGCTGGCATCAGCCACGTAGATCGTAAAATTCTTGGTTACGGAAGCTGTACAATAGGCCGGTGCCCCTGTATTTACGGTCATGCTCACGGCAACCGTTGTTGTAACGGGAGGTACAGGATTATACGTGTTTCCCACCACATTATTGGTATTGGTCAATACGGCAGATCCTAAATTCCAGGTAGGTGTATGCGACAAAGGCTGACTCACGTTGGTGAATGTAACCAGGTTACCAGCACAGATATTATAACCGCCAGTTGAGCCCGGACTATTGAAAAGAAATTCAGCTGTGGGTGTTTGAACCGCATTCACCAGAATACTCCCGCTGTTCATACACCCAGCCGCGTTTTTTACAGTCATGATCACATTATAGACCCCTGGTACCGAATACGCGTAGGAGGAAACCCCAGATGTAGTAACCGAGGTAGATGGCGGACTCACGCCATAATCCAGGGTATAACTTTGGTTAGAATTCTGCGAGGTAAAGGTAACGGTTACCGCACTTGTGCCTGACAAACAAATATTCTGAGGGGAAGCCACAAACGATACCGGCGGCTTAAAAACCTGAACAACCTGCGTTACGGTTGTTACACAGCCCACTGAATTGGACGCGGTGAGCGTGACAGAATAATTAACCGAAGGAACTGTTGCTGTTAAATAGGTGTGCAGAAATGGCGTCTGGGAGCTCGTGGAAAGAGTCTGACCATCCCCAAAATTCCAGTTATAATTTGTTACCGGATCCGGCAATTGAGATGTGGTATTACTCAGTTGGATCGTTCCGTTCGACAAACACAATGTGTTTGTATTCATAGAAAAGACAGGAGTGACGCCGCTTATCCTTAAAGTATGCGTTACCGTCGAAGTACATCCGTTAACGTCTTTTACACGTAAGGTGACCGTGTGTATGCCCGTACTTCCAAATGCGTAATTAAAACCCGGACTTTCCGTTTCAACCGGAGGCTGATTATCCGGCAACCATACATAACCCTTACTGCAGCCTGAAAACACATCGGGAGAAGAAGATGCGTTAAAAGAAACTCCCGTAGAAACACAGCCCACGACCGGGCCCGTAAAACTCGCCTGGACATCCCTAACGGTCACTATAGTGGTGTATATAGAAGTAGTACAACCTGTAACGGCATTGATCCCGGTAAGTATGGCCGTATAATTTCCGGTTGCGGAATAGGTATGCGCCAGGATGGTGTTGATCACTACAGCCGAAGGGTTCCCCGTTAAGGTCATGGTAGTATTGTCGCCAAAATTTAATGTCGCCGTCTGAACCCCGGCAAGACTGGCGAAAAAATCAACAGACTTCCTGTTTGTACAATTTGTTTCATAATATAGTTTTACAATCGGGCCTTTCACTGTAATGGTTTGTGGAGAAACGTAGGTGCCTTTGCAACCATTCTGGTATCCTGACAAAGAGATCGTATGTGTTCCAACCTGCGTAAATACCCAAGAAGGATTCGGATCATTCACGCAGCCTGAAAAAAATCCACCGTCGCTTTCCGCGTGCCAGTGCTGAATGGCAGTATAATTAGGCGTAGTATTCGTGAGTGTTACCGTTTGGTCCGGACATACGGTGGTTGGTGAAAAAGAAAAACTCACCAGGGGTGGATCCGATACGATCACCTCATCAATAAAAGAAATATCTGTGCAGCCATTGGCCGTTTTAATGATCAGGTAAGGGTAGTAAACTCCAACGGCTGTATAGGTAAATAATTGTTGGGGAAGATGTGTGTTGCTCGGCGCGCTGTAAACAAACGTTCCGAAAACGAACTGAGGCGGAGTAGCGCCATTGCACCAGGTATAACTCGTAATTGTATTGGAAGGAAAGAAAAAACTGCTGTCCCTGAAGGTAACGGTCAACGGCGCGCAACCTTCCTTCTTGTTTTTATTGAACCAGGCGGTTGGCTGTTCAATTGCGTTAACCGTGTGAATAGCTGTTGCACTGCAGCCAGCAGCCGAGGTAGCAATAAGAGAAACTGTCGAAATAAAAGGTGCAAAAAAAATAGTATAGGGGTTCTGGCTGCCCTGGCTGAATGTCATGGTAGGATTAGCAAGAGTTGAAGTCGGACTGACGCCAGTTGGATAAGTACTGTGCTGCCATAAAAAAGCGGAAGCGTTTGGAGTTGACTGGTTAGAGAATGTAATGGTAGTTGTTGGATTACAAGTCGGGCCAAGATTGGCAGGCGTTGTTGTAAAACTGGCGATAACCTGATCCACAAAAACGGTTTGTGTCACTGGCGTTGCAATACAGGGCGCATTTCCCGCAGAAACGGTAATCGTATAAATTCCCGCCACAGCATATGCCGGAATGGAAATGACTGGTGCTGACTGAGGCGGGGTATTAGGATAGATCGTATTGGAGTTTCCGAGGTTCCAGGTTGTATAGGGTTGGTTTGATAAAACTGTAGCCGTCCCAGGCACATTCATACAAAGTGTTCCGGGAATAGTTGCACTCAATGTTGCGGGACTAACGGTTACAAATACACTCGCCGTTGAGCTACAACCACCTGCCGTTACAGTTAAAGTAACAGGATAAGAATTTGGTTGTGATGTGAACGTTATGTTTCCTGTAGTAACTTGTGTCGAGGTCTGCGTATTACCAAAATTCCAGTTATAAGACAATGCACCGCTTCCAGTTGAATTACTGGCGCTGAAAGCTGCGTTAAAGCTGGAAGAACAACCTGTTAATAAAGGTGGGTTTGAACTGATCTGCGCAACAGGTGGACTGATCACACTCACCGGACCATAGACATATTGCGCATTGCAGCCGGAAATATCAGTTACAATAAGGGTTATACTCCAGTTGCCGACAGCAGTGTAAGTGTAGGTGTGTGTACCACCGCTGGTTGAATTCAGAAGATTACCGTCACCGTAAACCCAGCTCCAGCTTTGCAGTGGAGAAGTTGGCACGCTTGTATCCGTAAGTGTAACGGTTTTCGGGGCACACGAATTGGAAGGCTCAAGAATCGTGAAGTTCGCTACCGGCGGGGCATGCACAAATACAGGCACCGTAAAACTTGCAGGACTTCCATTCACAACACCACTAAAAACCGCATTAAAGGTGGTGGAGCTATTCGCATTAAAACTTCCCGAGGCGTTATTAAAATTTCCAAACGGACCAAAGTTCCATGAAATGGAAGTAGCTCCGGCCGGGGCAACATATGTGATATTCGCCGGAACACAAAGATGAATGGGTCCACTGGTTGATGATATCTGCGAAAAAAACGGGCTTGTAAGGCAAACACAAAAGAATATAGTAAAAACAACGATCTTTTGTTTGGGCATCTAAGAAAAGGTTCTAAATTTGAATACTCAAATATACTTAAATTTTCCAATTAACCTAGATGTACAGCTTGAAAAAAACACTTCTCATACTACTTGCCTCCTGCTTTTTTAGCGGTTATGCACAGGTTAATTCAAATACAAATTCCGGTTGCGCCGCCGTAATGCCGGCAAACTATTTTAAATTAAGAAACAGTGTCGCTTCCACCCAGAACATGGTAAGTACACTGAAACACGATCTCTGCATCAATAAAAAATTTTCGATCGTATTTTACATTATTGCCGACAGCCTGGGTAATCCAGGAGTTACACAAGCCAATCTGGATACCTGCATCAGTATTTTAAACAGAACTTTCAGGCGTATCTGTGTGAGTTTTATGAACTGCAGTACTGTTGTTATCCCTCACCATCCTTTCAACCGCTGGTCAAAAGACACCATCGATCCTGTGGTAACAAAAAACTGGTATGCCGAAAACACGATTAATTTCTACGTTCCCGCTACAATACTTGGTGAGGCCGCTGGTTATGCATATTTCCCGGGCGGCAGGGATGTTATCGTAGTTGAAAAAGCCTCCGTCACTTCAACTGCTGTTCCCATCCATGAGATGGGTCATTTTTTCGGGCTCCCGCATACCTTTGCTGAAATTACCACTACCAATGCTGCTACTCCAAGTGCCGAACTTGTAGCCAGAACAAACTGTTATACAAACGGAGATGGATTCTGCGATACAGAAGCGGACTGTTACCCCTTTAATCATGTTGCCTCAGCACCCTGCGAACATCAGGCCGGAGCCCAGGACAGCAATAGCGAGTATTACACGCCGCCACTGGATAATTTTATGACCTATTTTAAATGCCGATGCCGCTTTACACAGGAGCAGTATAATTTTATGGCAAATATTATACTTACTGCCAGGTCTTACCTGCATTAAGCAGTTTTCCTGAAAAGATCTTAACGAAGCAGTTTAAACGTTCCGCTTTTTGTAAGAACTGGTTTTGTCGGCTCGTAGGTTTCTGCCGATACCTGGTATACATACGTTTCCATATTCTGGGGAACTCCCTGGAAAACCCCGTCCCAGCCAACATTAAGGTCATTGCTCTCAAACACAAGCTGTCCCCAGCGGTTAAACACTTTAAAATAATTCAGCTTGCGCAGGCCCCAGCCATCCGGGTAAATGATATCGTTAATCCCGTCACCGTTAGGAGTAAATGCGGAAGGAACATCCAGGCTTACTTTAGTCTCTACATGGATCCTGTATGTATTTTTAACCACCGAACACTGGTGTCCATCTTCCACAGCAACACTATACGTAATATCCATGGTTGTAGTAGATATGGGATTATGGATAAGACAGGTATCACAGTTAAGATAAGAAACCTCCGGGGTCCACGTATAAGAAAAGCCCGGGCCAACGTAAGCATTAAGTGGCGTTGGCTGGCCAATTACAATTGTTGTATCCCAGTTAATTACAGGAGCCGGCTGCTGTATAAAAATACTCGCGGTTTTTGCAGAATTCTCACAGCCATTATTATCTGTAACGTTTAATGAGTAGGTTGTTGAAACACTCGCAGTAGTACTTAAACTAAATGAATTGGAAGGATCAAAACTTACCGGCTGAGGGCCGGGGAAAATGGTTCCGGTTAAAATACCAGACACACCAGGAGTTCCCGAGCCGGTTATTTTGAACGGGCTTCCAGGACAGGAGAAACTATCGATATCCATCACCGCTTTTGGCAAAGGAAAAATAATCATCTTTTTAGAAACGCTGTCCCTGCATCCATGGGAAGGTTCAAGTACACTAAGTTTTACTGTGTATGTTCCGGGCGCCGCATACACATGCGAAACATTTATAGAAGAATCCGTAACTCCATTACCTAGCGACCATTTATATAATAATTGCGAAGAAGCGTTGGTGGTACTCAAGTTTGTAAATACTTCTGTCTGACCAAAACAGTGCACAGAATCAAGAGCCAGCAATTCGTTATTGCGTTTAAAATCAGGAAGCGCACGGATCAGGTTGACTTTTTTCCGTTTCACTTCCTTACAAAATCCTCCCGGAGCATATCCTACCAATTCTATTGTTACTTCGCCATTTGTTGCTTCGGGAAAATAGTTATTTTCATATACTTTTAGAAGCGTTGAAGGAATAGAAGCGACCGGGTATACCGGCGGCCTGACCACTCCGTCTCCAAAATCCCACTGATACTGCAGAACCCCCGGAAAGCTGGTAATGGTAAGCGTGATCGGTTCCCCAAGACAGTATGTGGTTCTCAGAGGATCAGGACTGAGTTTAAAGTCTATCTTAGGCGAATAAACTGTTACAACACTCTGTGTGGTGGAGCTACATTCACCGGGACTGGTTGATACCTTAAGGCTGATGGTATAAGTTGCCGGTTGCTCGGGGTAATTAGTAGTGGCAGAATAATCTCCTATCGTCATTGGCCCACCTATTCCCAAATCCCAGGTATAAAACAACAGGTACAATGAATTCGTTGTGCTGGTTACCGAAGGTGATAGCGGCGCGCAAAAGGTGCTTGTCCCTGGTGCTCCATCTATCCTGTTACAAAAGGTAAAACTGGCTACAGGATACGACTGGATTATAATTGGCGGAAGGGTTTGTGTTTTAACACAGCCTCCGAAATCGGTTACCGTCATAACAGGCGTATAGGTTCCCGGGGTGGTATAGACATACGTGCTTGTATAAATATTATTTGTGGTAAAAGTGGTTATATTAGAACTGGTACCAACACCATAATTTACATTATAGCTTGTATGTGTTCCCGCAGCCTGGAAAGAAAATGTCATGGCCTGTGGTGCGCAGCCCGCATACTTGGCGGGAGTTACATTAATAAAAGGGTCATTAACAGTTATCACATGCCGTGTTGAATCCGCGCAACCGATACTATTTGTCGCGGTTAAGATCACGGCAAAAGTGTAGCTCTGGTTTCCACCAAACGTCATATAAGAAAAAGTGGGTGAATGACTGTAGGTAAGACCTCCGATTGTAGTGGAAGGCGGCGTTGACGGTGCAAACAAAGTGCTGTCACCCATGTTCCATTCATACTTTTTCACGGAGTCCGGGAACTGGGGAGTCAGGTTAATTAACTGCAGCGGCATATTGGATTTACAAATGGGATTGGAATTAAACGTAAAATCAGGTGCGGGGGAGCTTACACGGAAACTTTTGGTAACAGAAGCTTTACAACCATTCACATCCTTTACAACAAGTGTAACAGGATACATTCCAACAGTTGTAAAACTGTTGGTTGCAATAAATGAAGGTGAGGCCACCTGTTGAGGTGGGTAGTTATCAATATACCAGGAATATCCCCGGCCACAGGTTGTAAAAACATCCACGGATAATAGTGCATCCAGGAAAAGTGGGGCATTCACGCAGATCACAGAGTTTGTAAATACAAAATCGGCTGCAAGCTCCCTGACCTTTACCGCTACCCAATACTGCAATCCGGGGCAACCGTTCAGCGTATTGTAGCTGGTAATCGTTGCTGTATAATCTCCGGCAGCCTGGTACACATGTGTTATATCACCAAGAATGAGTGAATCCGCCGCGCCGGTTATTGAAACAGTGGAGGTCGGACTGTCCCCAAAATCAATGATCGCACTTGTAGCATCGTCAAGATTATAATAAAATTTAACGCTTTTACGGTTCACTGAACAATTCGTTTCATACCTCAACCTGGCAATGGGGCCTTTTACAGTCATTGCTGAAGTAACCACAGATGTTGACTTGCAGCCATCCTGATAAGCCGATATTGTAAAATCCTGCACTCCCGGGTGGTTAAACTCCCATGTAGGCGTAGAGTAACTGGTACAGCCGGACCAATATTGATCGTCCGCATTGATATGCCAATGCTGGATATTCTGCCCGGGTCCGGGCGTAAGCGTTATTGTGACAGGAGTCTTGACACAAGTAGTGGTGGTGGGAAACGCGTATGTAAAAGGCGGTGGGCTGGAAACCGTTATAGTATGTATATAGGATGTACTGACACAGCCGCTCGCGGTAGTGATTGACAGCGTCGCATAATATGTACCGGGATTTACGTAGGTAAATTGCGCCGGAGGTATAGGCACGGTTCCTGTAGTGACAGCCACACCTGCTAACGTGGAGGAGGCCGAGGCGCCGAAACTCCAGGTGTAGGAAACAATGGGGAATAATGTTGCGTTTGTGGCGCTGGTATTTATAAAAGTGGCGGCCAAAGGCACACATCCTTCTGCAAAATTGATCTCAAAGTCGGCTGTCGGTCGTTGTAACGTATCCAGTGTCAGGGCCGTATCCGCCCTGCATCCCAGCGCTGATACAACAAACATAGTGTCGGTAATGTAATACGGAGGGTGCAGGTAGTTCGCATAAGGACTTGTACTGCCCTGTGTAACCGTAAACGTTGGATTGGTTGCATTGGAAATTATCATCGGCCCCTCGGGTGACCAATGGTTAGTATGCCAGGTATAAGACAAAGAGGAAGCACTATTAACAGTAGTTTGATTAAGCAGGCTGACGGTATACACCTGGCTACATCCATTTGCCGGTGCTACTCCTGTAAAACCGGGCGTGATCACTTCTACAAAAATTGTCTTTGTTACAGTCGCCACACACTGTCCTGCCGTAGCCGTGATGGTAAGTGTTTTTAATCCGGAGTTAACATAACCATGGATCGGCGCTGTGTAAGGCATGTTAGGGGTCAAGGTAGGGGTAACCTGGGGGGGGGGTACAGGTATCGGAAATTGCTGAACAGTACCGTCGCCCATGTCCCACATGGTAAAAGGCTGATTAGAATTCACGGTTACGTTGAACACAGCAGGGTTGACGGTCATCTGGCGTGTCACGCATACACTGGCCGGAACAATGGCAGAAACCGTTGGAGACAAAAGACTGATCAGCTGTGTAGCCGAAGAACTGCAATTATTATTATCCGTGGCAGTCAACACAACAGTGTAAACTCCTACCGGTGTAAATACGATGGGTCCGGCACTCGCCTGGGTCGAGGATCCAAAAGATCCGAAGTTCCAATTGTAAGTGAGCCCCCCACCCGGAATCGGGGAACCGGAAGAAGAATTACCGACATTAAAATTTGTAGTAAAAGTTGGTGCGCAGGTAAACGACGCAGGTGTTACATTAATTGAAATGAATGGTGGTGACGAAACATGGATCACAGCACCTGAAATATTAACAAAACAACCCGTCAGGGAGTTTGAAATGGTTACATTGGGCGTAAAACTCCCGGGTGATGTATAAACATGTGTTACAGATGTTCCACCTCCGCCTGAGAGGTCACCAAAGGCCCAGGTATATAAAAGATTACTCTGCGTGCTGCTGGCAGAAAAACCAACCGACATGGGGATACAATGGTTACTAGGAATAACTGGTGCCGCCATGCTACCTGTTGGAGGAGGATGAACCACAACCAATGCTGTGTATGTAACAGGGGAACCTCCTATTGTAGCCGAAAAAGTCACCGTGTAAGAGCCTACATTCGGGTAACTGTGCTGAGTAGTGGTTAATGTGGAAGTCGGGGAGCTGTCTCCATAATTCCAGGTAATGTTAACGGGGGTTCCGGGCCCTGTATAGGTGAATAAAGCATTTGTTACCCCAGCAGGCGCGCACCCAACACTCGGAGAAACAACAATTTGGGAGAAAAGTCTTGAAGCTGAACAAAACAAAAACACAAATAAGAGCAGAACCAGTTTTTGTTTGTACATTTTAGAAAAAATTATATATTTGGGGTACTCAAATATAATAAAATTTTTATTTCTGCCTCTTAAAAATTGAAAAAACTTCTCATAATTACTCTTTTGTTAAATTATTTCTTGTGCTTCTCTCAGGCAAAAATGGGTAAGCCCATAGGCAAAAATCCGCTTACTGAAAAAAAAACGTATAGCAGCGCAAGTACTAATGCTTTATTCGATACTTTAAGGCACAATACCTGTCTTGATAAACAATTTACAATTGTTTTTTATGTAGTACTCGACAGTAATGGCACATCTACCAGTACTGCAGCAACCTCGGGACTTGGTCAGGCTACCTCTCCTACTCTTGCATTATTGGTAACAGCGCTTAATGACGCCTTTAGACCAATTTGTGTAAGTTTTAAAAATTGTACTACCATCTATATCCCGAATTATAATTACGGAAAAACATGGACCAAGATTCCGGGCGAATCTTACGTTACATCTACGTATTATACCGACAAAACCATTAACTTTTATATTGTCGACAGCGTGCATATGGCATATGGAAATGACGAACTGGAAGGTTACACCTACATGCCCACAACGGCGAATCTTGCTGCTCCGAAAAAAGATGTCATTGTTCTTGACAAGTATAAACTCCTTCAGGGAAATTTTGCAATTGTAAAACATCTGATGGGTCATTATTTCGGGCTACCGCACACACATGATGAGGTAGCCCTTCCAGCTAATCCGCCAGCCGTACCGTCGCCTCCTGGTCCCGGACTAAGCCAGGAATTTGCAGACGGCTCAAACTGTTACACACATGGCGACAGGTTTTGTGATACGGAAGCCGACTCCGGGGATCCGGCAATTAATATGGACGGCATGGGGAATTTTTATTTATTCCCTATCGATAATTTGATGAGTTATTACACCCAGCGCTGCCGTTTTACTCAGGAGCAATACAACTGGATGGCTCATATCATTATGACCAAACGGCTTTACCTGCATTAAACTCCTTCAAACGCTTTGGTTCGGCAAGCTCCTTTACTTTCGAATAAAAAACTATTATTCCGGGCTAATTCTTACTTTTGTAATTCTAAAATTCAATATTTAAAGTATGTCTCATCTCGTTGCCCCTTCCGTTTTATCTGCAAATTTTGCAAACCTTGAAGCTGATATTGAAATGATCAACGCCAGCGAAGCAGACTGGTTTCATGTGGATATCATGGACGGTGTGTTTGTTCCTAATATTTCTTTCGGTTTCCCGGTGCTCAAAGCACTTCAGAAACTTGCTAAAAAGCCGCTGGATGTCCATTTAATGATCGTTGAACCGGATAAATTCACCCAGGCATTTAAAGATGCCGGGGCGCAAACCCTGACCGTTCACCTGGAGGCCTGCCCTCACCTGCACCGCAGCATCCAGAATATTAAACAATCTGGAATGAAGGCCGGTGTCGCCATCAACCCGCACACACCGGTACATTTACTGGAAGATATTATTGCCGACATCGACCTGGTGTGCATGATGAGTGTGAACCCTGGATTTGGCGGTCAGAAATTTATAGAAAACACCTACGATAAGATCATAAAACTAAAAAAACTCATTGTTCAAAAGAGTTCTAAGGCCCTGATCGAGATTGACGGCGGTGTTGACCTGACCAATTATAAAAAACTGATTGAATGTGGAGCTGATGTGCTGGTTGCCGGAAATACTGTTTTTAGTTCCCCAGTACCTTCCAAAACCATAAGCCAGTTAAAGCACCATTAATAGGCAGAATCCCCAACCATGGTGATTTTTATCCACACTATGTGGATTTTTTTATACAATATTTTCCCCAGATAGCCCTGCAGCCCACTGTTTTCAGTCTGGTATGGTTATTGACATTATTCTGATGTCTATTTACTCAGCAAAAAAGGGTGATAGAATTTACAAACAAAATATAAAATAAACTGCGTTGTGTGAGCATTTGTTTTTTATGTAAATTCTATCCCCTTTTCCTTTTTACAGAAGTCTTGTTTCGGCTATAGCACTTTTAAAATCCTATATTTGTGTTATACACCGAAGAAAATGAAAAATTTAATTCCAATTGTTTGTTTATGTCTGTTAATCTCCTGCCGGCAGGAAAATAAAGAAACACAAACCACCAGCTCACAAGATCCGGCTTTTGCTTTATACAAGGAACGGTTTGTTGGGGACCTCTGGAAATTATATCCGGGTTGGGCCAGCAGTATGGGATACCATAAATACGACAGCGTGCTTGTTATTCCTGACGAAGCACAGCGCATAAAAGAACAGGCTTTTTTCAATTCCAACCTCGATTCTCTTAAACAGTTCGATCTTGCCAACCTGTCTGATCAGAATAAAACCGACCACCATCTTATTGAAGATTTTCTGAAATCCGGCAACTGGGGGCTTTCTACTTTAAGAAGCTTTGAATGGGATCCTTCCAATTATAATGTTTGTGGAAGTTTTGCAGAAATGCTCAATAATAATTATGATAGTCTCGATATCCGTCTCCATAATTTTTACTTAAGGATGGCCGCTGTTCCTGCTTATTACGAAGCTGCAAAAAAGAACATTAAAGATCCAACTATAGAACATACCGACCTGGCAATAAGTCAGAATACCGGCGGATCTTCTGTTTTTGGGACGGACCTCGAAGATGCTTTAAAAAAATCAAAACTAAGCGACGCCGAAAAAGAAAAAATAAAAGCCCGTGGAGCAAAAAGTGAAGAAGTTGTTAATGCCTACGCGGACTGGCTGAAACATTACAAAAATGAAAAACCCCGCAGCTTCCGTTTAGGGAAAGACCTTCACGCGAAAAAATTTGAATTTGACATACAATCCGGCTATACCGCGGAGCAGGTTTTTGAAAAAGCCCAGGAGCATAAAAAGGACCTGCATGAAAAGATGTACGAGATCACCAAACAACTCTGGCCTGTATACTTAAAGAATAAAGATATACCAGAAAATAAGCTGGAAGCCGTTAAACAAATGATCGATGTACTCTCGGTTAAACATGTGAAACCAGATTCGTTTCAAGCCGCTATCGAAAAACAAATTCCTGAACTGGTTGATTTTGTGAACAAGAAAAAACTGATTCACCTCGATCCGTCAAAACCTTTAGTGGTAAGAAAAGAACCGGCTTATATGGCAGGCATGGCGGGCGCTTCCATTTCTTCTCCCGGACCTTACGACAAAAACGGAAATACGTATTATAATGTTGGAAGTATGTCCGGCTGGACAAAAGAAAGAGCGGATAGTTACCTGCGTGAATACAACCATTACATTTTACAGATCCTGAATATTCACGAGGCCATCCCGGGTCATTATACCCAGCTGATCTACTCCAACCAGTCACCCAGCATGATCAAGGCAATATTTGGCAATGGCGCCATGGTGGAAGGCTGGGCCGTGTATACAGAGCGCATGATGCTTGAAAATGGTTATGGTGCAGGCAAAGGTTCTGATGTAGCAGAGCCCGAAATGTGGCTGATGTATTATAAGTGGAATTTAAGAAGCACCTGCAACACGATCCTGGATTATTCCGTGCATGCAAAAAATATGAGCAAGGAAGAAGCGATCGAACTTCTGACCAAAGAAGCGTTCCAGCAACAGGCGGAGGCCGAAGGGAAATGGAGGCGTGTAACCTTAAGCCAGGTCCAGCTCTGCTCCTATTTTACAGGTTTTAAAGAGATCTACGAATTTCGTGAAGAATTAAAAACCAAAATGGGTGATTCGTTTGATCTGAAGGCGTTTCATGAGAAATTTTTAAGTTACGGCAGCGCACCCGTGAAATATATTAAAGAGTTGATGCTGGCTGACATAAAATAGAGTGCAGTAAATAGTTGGCAGGTTGCAGCTAGCAATTGGCAGTTACCTTCAAAGAACCACCAAAGGGCACTAAGAACACTGAGAAACACTAAGGTGTTGCAATGGGCAGTTGACAATCGGCAGTTAGCAGTTGGCAGTTACCTTCAAACCACTAAGGCACTAAGAGCACGAGAAACACTAAGATGTGAGCGGTACTCCTCTGAGCCGCAGTGCCTCCGTCTTCTCTGTGTTTATTAAATTATGAGGTGCTAAGTTGTTGCAGTTGGCAGTTACCTTCAAACTACTAAGACACTAAGAACACGAGAAACACTAAGGTGTTGCAATGGGCAGTTGGCAGTTAGCTTCAAACCACTAAGAACACGAGAAACACTAAGATGTGAGCGGTGTACTCCTCTGAGCCGCAGTGCCTCCGTCTTCTCTGTATTTATTAAATTAAGAGGTGCTAAGTTGTTGCAGTTGGCAGTTACCTTCAAACCACTAAGGCACTAAGAACACTGAGAAGCACTGAGTTGTTGCAGTGGGCAGTTGGCAGTTTCAAACCACTAAGACATTAAGAACACTGAGAAACACTAAGATGTGAGTGATTCTCCTTTGTGCCGCAGTATCTCTGTCGTCTCTGTGTTTAAAACAGGAGATACTATTTCCCTTCTACAATAATATTCTCAGACACTTTGGGTGTGATGATGAGTTCTTTATTTCCACACTGAATAAGAAGTGAACCGTCAAATTCTTCGATCAGTTTTATATAGATCTCCGCGCCGATGATCAGCTTGTTTCTTTCGAGGTATTTTAAAAACGTAGGCGAGTGGTCTGTCACTCCCATCACTTTATAACGAGATCCTGCTTTTACTTCCGATAAATTCATAAAGTTACTCTTCTTGAACTTACCTTTCTCATCAGGGATCGGATCACCATGCGGATCATAATTAGGGTTACCTAATATTTCAGAAAGCTTCCGGATCAGTTTGTCATTCCGTACATGCTCAAGCTCTTCCGCTATTTCGTGCACCTCGTCCCAGCCAAAACCAAGTTCTTTTGCAAGATACGTTTCCCAGATCCTATGACGCCTTACGATTCCAAGCGCCATTTTTGCACCCAGCGTTGTTAAACGTGTACCATAGGACTTCTCGTAAATGACATACTTTAATTCATGGAGTTTTCTCAGCGATTCTGTAACCGATGAGGGTTTAATATTCAGCTTCTGAGCCAGCTTTAAATTACCCACAACAGATTTATTACCCTGTGAAAGATTGTAAATCGTCTTCAGGTAGTTCTCTATTGTTTCACTGCGCATTTAAAATAATTAGGCATGCCAAATTTAATAATTATTTATTATTAAATCCTGTTTACCTTTGTAAAAAAATACCATGTTTAAAAAATACCTTACACTTTTTTCCATTGGATTGCTTGCAATTGTCATGGCCTGTAAAAAACTCGCCCCACAACCTGCGAAAGACGAAGAGTTGCTTGATGGGCCTGTTGAAGGATTGAGCCCGGAAGAAAAAAGTCGTTTTTTAAAAGGTGATATTGCTTTTAACGACGCCATATTTACCGCCGAGAACGGTTTAGGTCCTGTTTTTGTGGCGAACTCCTGTGGCAGCTGTCACGCCGGCGATGGCAAAGGGCATCCTTTTACAAGTCTCACCCGTTTCGGGCAAACAGACAGCAGCGGAAACAAATACCTTGAAAAAGGCGGTCCACAATTACAAAACAGAGCTATACCCGGGTATGAGCCGGAATCTATACCCGCCGGAGCGAGCAGCGCAAAAATTTTACCACCAGCCAATACAGGCCTTGGTTACCTTGATGCAGTAAGCGATGCAGACATTCTTGCCCTATCAGATCCTTTTGACAATGACGGGGACGGGATCTCGGGGGTGGCAAACTGGGTGAAAGTTCCGGGTTATTGCGAATACCGGAAAAATAGTGTGGAGCAGAATGGACGGCACATTGGCAGATTCGGAAGAAAGGGCGCCGCTTATGATCTGCTGCAGCAAACCGCAAATGCTTATAACCAGGATATGGGGATCACCTCCGGTTACGAATCAATGGATACATACTCCAGAACAGAAGCAGATCCGGAGGTCAGTAATGCCACAGTTCAGGATGTTGTGTTCTATCTTAAAACCTTAAAAGCGCCGATCCCCAGAAACCAGGCTGACGGAGAGGTACAAACAGGTAAACAACTTTTCACTTCAACAGGTTGCGCAAAATGCCATACCCCACAATTAAAAACGGGTGAATCGAAAATTTCAGCGCTTTCCAATAAAACATTTTATCCTTATACAGATCTCTTGCTTCATGATATGGGAAAAGGGCTTGATGATGGATACACAGAAGGAACTGCAAAAACCTACGAGTGGCGCACACCTGCTTTGTGGGGACTGGGGCTCTCAAAAAATTCTCAAGGGGGCAGTTATTACCTGCTGCATGACGGAAGGGCAAGATCCATTGAGGAAGCGATCCTTCTTCACGGCGGCGAAGGCAGCCAAAGTGCCGCAAATTACCAGGGACTTCCCGATGCCGAAAAAAAGAAGCTGATCAAATTTTTGGAAAACCTGTAACATGGACAGAAAACAATTCTTAAAAACCTGCGGCGGTTCCTGTCTTGGCCTGCTCGGTCTTTCAGTGCTGGCCGAATGTAAACCAACACGACACGTTCAGGGGACCCTTGCGAATAACCAGCTGCAAATAGAAAAAAAAGAATTTATTCTTGTTAAAAATGAAAAAATAAAATACAGGAACAGCATTATTACTAAACCTGATAACTCAGACTACCCTATCGTGATTTACCGCTTCTCAGAAACTGAATACTCCGCCCTGCTTCTACGTTGCACGCATCAAAGCAATGAACTTACCATGAACGGGGATATCCTGAGCTGTCCCGCCCATGGGAGCGAATTCAACAATAAAGGAGAGGCGATACAGGGTCCGGCTGAACAGAAATTACAATCTTTTAAAGTTACAAGCGACGAAAAAAACATTTACATACAACTAAGTTAAAATGAAAAAATTATTAGCCTGCATTTTGGTATTACACATTCTGAACCTTACAGCCCAAACAGACACAACATTTATTAAGAGAATTCCCGCCGATACATCCAGGATGAAACTGAACATGGACGCGGTTTACAACCGTCCTTTTCTCCAGGCTGGCAAACTGCCTGTTTCGGTGGGTGGATACCTGGAAGCGAACAGCAGTTATTTTGTCACGGATGGGATCACCGAAGGATTATCATTTCAAATTCCAAGGATGACACTTTTTATTTCTTCCAGCATAAAAAAACGAATTAAATTTTTATCTGAAATTGAATTTGAAGAAGGTGGCAGAGAAGTTTCAATTGAATTCGCTTCCATGGATCTTGAAATCCATCCCCTGTTAAACCTGCGGGGTGGTGTGATCATGAATCCTATCGGCGCATTTAATCAAAACCATGACGGACCAAAATGGGAATTTGTTTCGCGTCCGGTTTCGGCTACTTCGATCATTCCCTCTACCTGGAGCAATGTTGGTTTCGGGATCTACGGGAAATACGCGCGTAAAAATAGCGTGTGGGCATACGAACTATATGCAACAAACGGGTTTGACGATAAGATCATTTCGAATCAGCAAAACAGAACC
>Ga0208492_1000377_pt1 | contig 39697 bp, 25 predicted proteins | sample Subbioar_CSW14AB_FD_184820 | JGI IMG/M metagenome (GOLD analysis project Ga0208492, IMG submission 184820) | Serpentinite rock and fluid subsurface biosphere microbial communities from McLaughlin Reserve, California, USA - CR12Mar_CSW14AB (SPAdes) | ecosystem: Environmental > Terrestrial > Deep... | reverse complement strand
CCCCGGCCGTGGTGAACCCGCCGCTCGCCACGATGTCGTTGTTGGGGAGCACCGCGATCGAGTACACGATGCCGTTCATGCCGGTGCCAAACGCCGACCAGGCCGTGCCGTCCCAGCGCGCGATGCGGTTGACCGTCACGCCCCCCGCGGTCGTGAACATACCGCCGGCGAGGATGTCGCCGTTGGGGAGGAGGGCGAGCGCGAACACGATGTTGTTCATGCCCGTTCCGAACGCCGACCACGACGTGCCGTCCCAGCGGGCGATGCGGTTGGCGGGCACGCCCCCCGCGCTGGTGAACTGCCCCGCCGCCACGAGATCGCCGTTGGGGAGCATCAGGGCGGCGTACGTGACGTTGTTGGTCCCGCCCCCGATCGACGACCAGGCCGAGCCGTTCCAGCGTGCGACGCGCGGCGCGGCCACGCCGCCCACGGTGGTCCACTCGCCGACCATGGCAATGTCGCCGTTGGGGAACTCCGCAAACCCGCGCACCACGTGCGAGACGCCGTTGCTGATCCCCGACCCCAGCGGCGACCACGCCGAGCCGTTCCAGCGTGCGACCCCGTTGGCGGGCACGCCCCCCGCGGTGTGGAACTCCCCGCCCGCGAGGATGTCGCCATTGCTGAGCCGCTTGAGCGAGACCACATCCGAATCCAGCCCCAACCCGCAGGAGGACCAGGCCGCCCCGTTCCAGCGGGCGACGTTGAGGGCGTACACGCTGCCGGCCGTGTCGAACTCACCCGCGCCCGCGACGTCGCCGTTGGTGTGCGTCGCGAGGGCCTGGACGGGGAAAGCGAGCGTGTTGCCGGTGGTGAGCCCCGCTCCGAACGCCGACCACGCCGTGCCGTCGAAGCGCGCGATGTTGTTGGCCGCCACGCCGCTCGCGCTGGTGAAGGCGCCGCCAACCACCATATCTCCGTTGGGGAGGGTGGAGAGGGCGTTGACGAGCGGCGTGGTGCCGCCGCTCAAGCCAGCGCCGTAGGCCGACCACGCGGCCCCGTCCCAGCGCGCAAGACGGTTGACCGTGACGCCCCCGGCGGTGACGAAGAGCCCGCCCGCGACGAGGTCGCCGTTGGCCAGCGGCAGCAGGGCACGGACGTGGCCGCTCATCCCCGTGCCCAGCGTGGACCAGGTGGTCCCGTTCCAGCGGGCGATGAAGTTCGCCGGCGCCCCGCCCGCGGTGGTGAACTCGCCGCCCGCCACGATGTCTCCGTTGGGCAGCGCGGCCACGGCACGCACCAGGCCGCCCACGCCCGTGCCCAGCGCCGACCAGGAGGTGCCGTTCCAGCGCGCGATGTTGCTGGCCGGAACTCCGCCCACGCTGATGAAGGAGCCCCCCGCGATGACGTGGCCGTTGGGGAGCGTGGTGAGCGCCCACACGGACGAATCGGTGCCGGCCATGCCGGTGCCCAGGGGGAACCACGCCGTGCCATTCCAGCGGGCGATGCGGTTGGTGTTGGTGACGCCCGACATCTGCCCGAAGCGCCCGCCCGCGATGAGGTCCCCGTTGGGCAGGAGCGTCAAAGCCTGGATGGAGGTGTTGGCGCCGGTCCCCAGCGTGGACCACGCCGTGCCGTTCCAGCGCGCGATCCTGTTGACCAGCACACCGCCGGCAAAGCCGAAGTCTCCGCCGATGATGAGGTCCCCGTTGGGCATGAACTTAGCGGCGAAGACGTCGCTGTTGGTGCCGGGGGCCTGCTGCCCCGGGAGCCAGCCGGCGGTCGGGCACTGGGCGCCGGCGCGCGGCGAGAGGACGCTCAGGGCCGCGAGGATCACAAGGGACAGCAGCGACGCTGCACGGAAAAGTGGCGAATGGGAGCGCGGCTGGTACATCGGGGGTTCCTCACTGATGGCAGACGGCACAGTGCCTGCGGCGTGCCAGACTACCCGATGCGTCCGCGAATGGAACTGTTCATTGAGGAATCGTCGTCGACAGGGCCGGCCCGGGGCGCGGGAGAGATCATGCCGGTTTTTTTCGGACCCGTTTGACCTGCAAGGTTTTGTCAGGAACCTCCGGCTCGTTGCTAGGACGCGACGCGGCTCACTTCACTCATCCCCACCCCGAGTCCCCGTGACCCCGGGCCGGGGTCATGCGCCTTCGCGTCGGTGTCCCGGTGTTCCGGAGTGGCGGCGCGTGGGCGTTGGCGGGCGCCGCGCGATTCGTGCGCGGGGGCACGGGGAGCGGGGCTTGGGTCACGCGGCCGCGGGCCGGTGGCGGCGGCTTTTTCCGTGGGGACACCCCTCAATCCCGGAAAAGCGCACGGCGACGCTCAAGCGCGCGGCCCGAAGGTCCGATTCCACACGCAGCATGGCCAACATTCCTAAAACGATGTCCGAACTGCTCGATTGGGCCCCGCTGCATGCGGTCCAGTGGCTGGACCACGCCGAAGCCCTGGGCCTCAACCCCTCGTCCGTGGAGCAGTTTGCGCAGGAAGTCGAGGCGTTCAAGCTGCGCAAGGCGCAGTCCAGCATGGCCCACAACGCCGCCGCCAGCGCCACGTTGCGGCTCAACGAACAGGAGCAGGCGGTGCGCCACCTCGCGGGGCTGCTCGTGCGGCAGATCAAGACCCACGCCGAAACGGTGGCCGACCCCGCCCTCATCCCGCTCGCGCTGCTGCGGCCCGACTCGCCCCCCACCACGCTGCCGGCGCCCGCGACCCCCAGCAGCTTCACGTGGAGCATGAACAGCAGCGGCGAGCTCACGATCAAGTGGAAGGTCCGCCAGCCGCGCGGCGTGCAGAACGTCATCTACCGCGTACGCCGCGCGCTGAACTTCGGCCCCTTCGAGCTGCTCGACACCGTGGGCAGTCAGAAGCGCTACACCGACGCCGCCATCCCCGCCGGGACACGCACCGTTGCGTACATCATCGAGCCGATGCGCGGCAACGTCCGCGGCCCCGTCAGCCCGCGGTTCACGATTTCCCTGGGCAGCGACAGCGTCGCCGCGGCGCCGCAGCTGTCGCAGGCGGCGTGAGCCCGGCGCCTCAGCACACCTTTGGAGAAGACCCGATGGCCAAGAACCCGCAATCAATCAAGTCCCTGCTCGCGATGGCGCAGGAGCTCTGCGAGCCCAGGACGGGCGCGCCCTCCACGCCGACCACCCCCACGTCCACCCCCACGGCCAACGCGGTGCGCGAGGCCGCGGCGGAACTGCTCGCGCGCGACGCGGACTTCTGCGCCCAGCGCGAGGCGCTCGACGCGGCCCGCGGCGAGCTGCACCTGGCGGCCGCGCGGATGCGCGACGCGATCCTCATCGAGCAGCGGGGCCCCGCGCCCCTCGGGCCTTTGACCGGCACGGGCGCCCCCGCCCTGCGCTGGCTGCCCGCCGAGCTCCCGATTCCCAGTGCGCCGCACAGCTTCGTCGTGCGCCTCGCGGCGTCGGGGATCATCCTGAGCTGGGAGGCCCGACAGGTGGGGACGGGCGTGCGCTACCTGATCGAGCGCCGCGCGGCGGGCAGCGGCGCGTTCCGGCAGGTTGGGATCACCGGCAGCGACTGCTTCTACGAGGACCGCGACCTGGCGAGTCTCTTCGAGGGCGTCGAGTACCGCGTGACCCCCGGGCGCCGGGGCCGCCGCGGACCCTGCGGCGCCACCATCCGGGTGACGCTGGGGATCAATGGTCAGGCCGAGCTCTTCATCCGCGACCTGGCCGAGACGGCGGTGAAGCCCGCGCTCGCACAGGCGGCGTGACGCTGGGCCGCTCGCGCGCCCTCAGCACGGGCCCCCGCCCAGCACACGGAAGAAGCTCTCGATGTCGGCGTCGGTGCCGACGTCGCCGTCGGCGTTGAAGTCTGAACCACCCGCGTCGCACGTCGCGCAGCAGTTGCCCCCCAGGCACGCGAAGAACGCCTCGATGTCCGCGTCGGTGCCGACGTCGCCGTCGTTGTCGAAGTCCGCCGTCCCGCACCGGGGGACCTTCGCCGTCAGCACGGCGTACGACCCGTCGCTGAAGACCGCCCGGTACGTGACGACCCCACTGTCCGAGAGGCCGGTCGCGCGTCCGTCCTCTCCCCCGCTGCCGCCCTGGAAGCCGATGGCGGTCGGTGTTCGGGCATCGCCCGGGGCGATCGTCAGCGGCACGCCGGTCCGCGCGATCACTTCGACGCGGCCTTGGGCGCTGATGCACACCAGCACCTGGTTGTTGGTCGAGCTGATCCCAGGGCCCGCCACGTCGACCATGAGGGCGACTTCCCCCGCCGCGTTCATGGACGGCTCCCAGAGGTTGGAAGTGGTGACGCCCGTGGCGAGGCCGGGGAGAGATTGGCCGTGGGCCATCACGCCCGACACTTGGCCATCCGCGCCGACACGCCAGAGTTCAGCGTTCGCGTTCGTGCTGGTATGACTGCTGAAAAGCACAGTGCCCTGGCGGTTCATCACACGCACATCGGGGCCGCGAAGCGTCACCCCGGGACGCCCGGGGGCGGGGTCGCCCCGGCTGACCAGCCTCGTCACCGTGCCCTCGCTCACCCGGAACAGAGCATCCGTCGTCGGAACTTGGTTCGGCATCCCGAGCGCGGCGCCGAACGCGAAGTCGCCCGCCTCGTTCGCCGCCTTCCGCTCGTTGAATGAGCAGTAGAACAGCCCTCCGGGCGCCGGCGAAGGGACCAACGCCACCTCGGCCATCACGCCCTCGTGCAGCGTCCACAGGCCCGTCCCGAGCTGGTTCGAGGGCGTGCGGTACCGCCCGCTGAACATCGCGCCCGAAGACCCCGAGACCGCGGCCCCGTTCAGACCATACTCAACGGACTCCAGGACTCCGGTGGGCACGGCCAAGGTTCCCGGCGGGAATCTCGGCGGCGGCGCGGTCGGGGTTTGCTGCGTCGGGTACGAGAATCCCGACTCATCGGTGACCACCAGCGTCAGCAGTCCAGCGTCGCCAAAGTAGAACCGCGAGATGCCCCGGAACTGACTCTGCTGCAAGACCGGGTAGTTATTCGATTCAGCGGCCTTGACGAGGACGCCGGTGCGGTTTGACCACAGGCCGCTCACCGTGACAGTGGGCGACAAGCCGTCAACCCAGGCATGGAACGCGAGCACCCCGGAGGGCGAGAGCGCGAAGAGACTGAACTGGCCGTACACCCCTTGCGCAAACCCGGCCGCAGGGTCGCCGCGACGCACGACGATCTGGCTGCCCCCCGGAGTTCCCAGCCAGAGTCCTCGATCGTTGGCCGCCGTGACCCCGGGCCCCGCCACTCTCGCGCCGAACGCCACCTGGCCCGCGGCATCAACGCAGGGAATCCCGGCGGTCAGGTACGTGAGGTCGCCCATGCCCGGGCCCAATGGGCCGGTCACTCCGGAGAGAGCACGCAGCTCGCTCGGGACTGTCTGCGCCGGCGCCGCGGAGGCGGCACACGTCAGGATGGAGGCCGCCATCCAGAGACGGCTGGCGGGAAAGCGGGTCATGGAAAAGCTCCGGCTACTGGTTCTGGCGGGAGCATACTAAGCGCTATGGGGCAGAGGGCTAAAGCACCGCTATCGGCACAAGGCAAAGCCCCTTGCGACTGGCACCGGCTCGACGGCGTGACGCTGGTTGGTTGGCTGGGGGGGGTGCCAGTGCCGCCAGCCGACAAACGCGGAGCGGGCGACTCGGGCAAGGCACCACCTTCGCTGAGCCGAAGGTTGAGGGCACGGGCGGAAGACAGTGCCGCCCGCCCGGCTCGTACTCGATATCATGCGGCGGCCGCGAAACCGGGAATCACCGAATGAGTGACACACTTTTCAACATGAATCCGTCGCTCTCCAATGTGGTGCTGGGCGTGGTCGCAAATGGGGTTACCTGGGCCATTTCAGCAGCAATCGCGGGTATTCGGGAGGCAGGCGAGGGGAACGGCGTCGCGGATACCCTCCTCGGAGACACTCGAATCAGCACGGTTTTGCAGCGGGCCACCACCCGAGTCGCAACTCATGCACCTGAGGAAGCAGAAGCCCTGCGGCTCTTCATCGTTTCACCATCGGTCGACTCAATCATTCGGCAGGTCTACTCCTCCTTAGTATTAACAGATGATCGCAGTGCAATTTCTGTTGCTCGGGAGTTATTCATCGATGAGTTCATGCGTCAGTTCCCGACTGTGCATTCGGCGCAACCGAGCTCGGCAAGCGATCTGTTCGACGATTTAGTGGAAGCCTGTGACGCGGCGGTTCAAGCCTGCATTGAGGATGGTGTTCTCGCAGCACACGAGGCCGCTAGCGCCAAACGTTTTCAAGTTTTACGTGACGAGCTCGTCCTTCTTCAATTGAAGATAGACCGGATCGGCACACTGAGACCATCGCCCCGGGATGTTCAAAGCTTCGAGCAAGCCTATTCGGCGGTCGCCGCAAACCGCTTTGGCATATTATCTGTCCCGCAGCTTGATAGTCAGCTGCGAGTTCCGCTAGACAAAATCTATGTCACTCCACCGTTGCTAGACCCAGCCTATGGGCAAGAGGAACAGGAGCCCTACGAATTCCCTGCATTCCTCGAAGCGGCATTCAGGCTCGTCGTACTTGGCAACCCTGGCGGCGGGAAGACGACGCTCGCACATAAAGTTTGTGCTGATGCCCTGAAGCCCGGGGTTCTCATTGCAGGTCGAGCAGTTGTCCCCTTCGTAGTGGTCCTACGGGAGTACGGGGTCTGGAGAGCTCTCGGGAGCTCGTCAATCATCGAGTTCATTGAGCAAAGGGCAACTATGCAGGTGCGGGCACCGGACGGGGTCGTGGAGGAGTTGGTGCGGACCGGCCGAGCAATGGTAGTTTTTGACGGCATCGATGAGTTGGTGGAAGTCGGTGCTCGTCAAGCCATCAGAGATGAGATCGAGGCATTCGCCCATGTCAATGCCGATTGTCCCATGTTGATCACGTCGCGACTTATCGGATACGAAAAGGCGCCGCTAAGCGTCGAGCGGTTCCGCACGATCCTCATTGGCGACTTCGAAGAAGATCAGGTTGAGGAGTACGCTCGCAAGTGGTTCAAACTCGACACTGAACTCCCAGAGGAACTCCGCACTGGCACCGCCAACGACTTCATCCGTGACACGGCCATCGTAAGCGACCTTCGCCGCAACCCTCTGATGCTGGCCTTGATGTGCAACCTCTACCGTGGCGAGCGCTATATCCCCCGCAACCGTCCTGATGTTTACGAAAAATGCGCAGTCCTACTTTTTGAGAAATGGGACGCATCACGTGGAATTCGAGTACCTCTGCCGTTTGAAGCACACGTGGACTCTGCGATAAAGCACCTGGCTCACTGGATTTACAGCAATCCCAGGCTCCAAGAAGGTGTAACCGCCTCGCAGATCATCGACGAGGCCGCGAACTACCTTTGCCCGAGACAGTTTGAGGATAGGGACGAGGCGGTGCACGCCGCAAGGAAATTCGTCGAGTACTGCACGGGACGAGCTTGGGTCTTTACCGATACTGGTTCGGACGAGCACGGCGAAGGCATCTTTCAGTTCACTCACCGCACGTTTCTCGAGTACTTCACGGCGTCGTACCTAGTGCGTCTAAACCCCCTTCCACGGGACCTTGCTGCCATCCTGCTGCCGAAGATACGGAGTCGGTCTTGGGACGTGGTTGCGCAACTTGCATTCCAAATACAGGCCAAGAGGACCGAGGGCGCCGCCGACCAGCTATTGCAAGCAGTGCTTGATGAGGTTGGGCGTGGAAAGCCCGACGAGGCGAGCTCCTTGATTTCGTTCGCGACTCGAAGTTTGCAATATTTAGTTCCGGTGCCAAAGACGGTCCGAGCATGCGCCTCTACCTCGATTCAGTTCTGCATTTCGTGGGTGGCGGGCCATGTCGCTGCCACGCGTCCGTCGATTGACGACGACAGCGGCGCAGTACTCCTTCCGTGGGACATCCTTGTTGCGCTCGCGTCCGTACGTCCCGACAACTTGCGCGTTCTACAGCGCACGGTGGAAGAAGAGCTGGTGAACGGATGCCGGTCGCCTCAGCAGGCGACTCGCGAGGCCGCTGCCGCAATCATGTTTGCACTCCCTCGTGGTGGACCCCACTCGCTGGTGATCACACAGTTTGCACCCGAAATTGAGTCTGCTGTCCTCGCGGTGGCGAGGAGCGACATCTTGGCCCTTGCACAAACAAGCGCCAAAACCGCAGCTGCCTGTCTTAGGCGAGGCCTTATCGACCTTCCAACGGCCGTTAACGCTCATGGAGTCGAGCTGGTGCTCACATCCCACACCAGCGGCGTTCACCTCGGACCGGATATGGTGCCGTTTGGGGCCGTTCTGTTGTCCTCCGTATTCACGACCAGTCAATCGGATCATCTGGCTATAGGTGATCCGACACAGCACCTGGCCGATTTCGGGCGCATTGTTTTGCAGAACAAGCCGCCGTTCGTCAGGGCAACCGCCTCGGGAATGCACCCGCGGCAATGGCTGGTCCGTGGGGCAGGCAAGAGCGGTCCTGTGCTGCGGGATTCTCCGGACGCGCATTTCGGAGCCGTAGTTTTGCTCTCCATCAATGTTGAGAATGCGGTGCTTTCACGACGGAGTTCCCTTGCAACTCTGATGCATGAGACAATCTCGGGCAGCACGCTTGCGCATTATGCCCCGATCGTTCATCATAAAGTGAACGAACCTACTCGATCAGCGGAGAGCACCAAGGCTTTTGTCTCCTCCCTAGGGTTTCGGCCCGAGCAGGAAGCTCTCCTCAAGAACTGGGCGACCGGAACTCGGTTTACCTTTAGCCGGACGTGAACGCCGGGCGGAGGCATTGATGCGCCGTCGCTCCGGGCGGCGTAATCGATGGTTGGGCGTGAGGACGGAGCCGGCCGCGGCGATGGTGGGGCCGTCGGGATGCCCTTTCCTAGCGCCATGCTGGGGCAAAATGGCGCGCTGATGGGGGTTCAGGGCGCTGTGATTGAGCAAAAGGGCTCCCTGATGGAGCATCGGGGCGCTGTGATGGGGCAAAGGGGCGCGCTGATGGAGTTTCAGGGCGCTGTGATGGAGCAAAGGGGCGCGCTGATGGAGCATCACGGCGCTGTGATGGAGCAAAAGGGCGCTACGAAAGAGTTCCCCGGCGACCCGCTGCGGAGGGCGCCGGCGTTTTAGCGGCGGGAGGGGCGGGATTATCGGCGGGGTGGGTTATCGGGCGCGAGGCCATTCAGCAGGCCCCGCCGCCGAGCACGCGGAAGAAGCTCTCGATGTCGGCGTCGGTGCCGAAGTCGCCGTCGGCGTTGAAGTCGGACCCGCCTTCGAAGCAGCTGGGGCAGCAGTTGCCGGCGAGGCACGCGAAGAAGGCTTCGATGTCCGCATCGGTGCCGAAGTCGCCGTCGCCGTTGAAGTCCGAGGTTCCGCAGGTGGCGCAGGTGGGGCCTCCCACGGCGAAGTCCGCGGCGGCGCTGAGCACCGACTCGCCGCAGGGGGTGGTGGCGCGGGCCCACACGGGGCCCGCGTCGGCGGGCGAGGCGTTGGAGATGCGGAGCGCCCCGGAGGCGTCGATGGACACCAGCGAGCCGTTGGGCGTGGGGCCCTCGGCGAGCAGCGCACCATTGAGGTACCACTGGCAGGTGGCGTCGAAGATGTAGGTGCCCGATTCGGTCTGGAAGGTGAACGCGGCCTCGTCGCCCGGGCACGTCTGCGCGGGCTGCGGCTGGGCCACCACGGTCAGCGCCCCGGGGGCGACCGCCCGCGCCGCCATGGGCGAGAACTGGCCGTTGGCGGTGGTGAACTGCCCGCCGGCGACGAGGTCGCCGCTGGCCGCGACTGAGAGGGTGTTGACCGGGCCGTTGACACCGGCGCCGGTCTGGTCGTAGCCGACCGGTTCCCACTGCTGGCCGTTCCATTGCGCGACGCGGCTGACGGGCGTGCCACCGCTGGTCGTGAATGAGCCGCCGGCCAGCAGGCTGCTGCCCGAGACTGCCAGGCTCGTCACGCTGGCGTTGAACCCCGCTCCCACCGGCGACCAGGCGCTGCCGTTCCACGACGCGATGCGCGAGCAGGGCACCCCGCCCGCGGCGGTGAAGTCGCCCGCGACGATGAGGTTGCCGCCGAAGTTGGCGATGGCGAACACCGGGCCGTTGAGCCCGCCGCCCAGGGGCTGCCAGGTGCTGCCGTCCCACCGCGCGAGGTAGCTGCACGCGTTGCCGCCCGCGACGGTGAACGCGCCGCCCGCGATGATCGATCCGCCGTAGGACCCCAGGGCCCGCACGACGCTGTTCATCCCCGTGCCCATCGGGCCCCACGCGCCCAGCTGCCAGCGGGCGACGTAGTTGGCCCCCACGCCCCCGGCGGAGGTGAAGAGCCCGCCGACGATGAGGTCACTGCGGAACGCCGTGGCGCTTACCGGCAGAATCGCCAGGGCCGGCCCGTTGAGCCCCGCGCCCATGGGCTTGTAGCTGCCGGTGGTCTGGTCGAACTGCGCGATCCCGGCCGCGGCGTGCGGCCCTGTGCTGCTGAAGGCCCCCGAGACCACGAGCCCCGCGCCGAACCCCGTCTGCGGGTTGGGCGAGTAGTAGCGCATGCTGTACACGGGCCCGTTGAAGGGCGCGACGGGCCGCCAGGATTGGCCGTTGAAGAACGCCGCGTACCCGAGCGGGTTGGAACCCGAGCCGGTGAAGGCGCCGCCGATGTAGAGTGCATCGCCGATCGAGGTCGAGCAGTAGACCTCGCCGTTGAGCTGGTTGGAGAGGGCCTGCCACCCCGCACCCGTGTGCTGCGCGATGCAGTTGGCCTGGGCCTCGTAGCGGTAGCCCCAGCCCGCCTGAACGGGGCTGATGCCGTCGAACGACCCCGCCGCGTGGATCATCCCGTTCCAGCCGCAGAGCACCCTCGCGCCCGGGCCGGGCGTCAGCACCGTGAACCACTGGCTCTGGTTGTGGAACGACGCGATGTACTGCTGGTCGGGCCCGACGGCCGAGTAGCAGGCGCGGCTCTCATACCCGATTGCGTGCAACGTCCCTGAGATCACCGCGAAGCTGTTGACCTTGCGGTAGAGCGCGCCGGAGTGGAGCCACCCGTCCGTGCCGTCGTGCCGGACGATCGCGTGCTCGCCGGTGCGGCTGCACGCCTGGCTGGCCTGGAAGGTGCCGCGCTGGAGGTACTTGCTGTAATAGATGTTGTTGCCGAAGACCGTCAACGCCGCGCTGCCGGTCACGTCCAGCCTCACCCATGCCGCCCCGTCGAATCGGTACAGCGTGTAGTAGTTCTCGCTGTACTGCGAGGGCTGCCCGCCATCGGCGCAGATCACCAGCGGCATCCCGTTGTGCATGGCTACGGCCTGGACCGCCCGCGGGGGGTTCACGCCGTAGAACTGCCATGACCCGCCGCCCCCGCCCGTGCTCAGATAGGCCGCGAAGTAGGCGTACTGGATGCCGCCCCCGGCGACGGACGTGAACTCCCCGCCCACGAGCAGCTCGCTGCCGTTGGCCCACAATGAGTGGACCGCACCCTCGCACCCGCCCAGCACGTTCTGCCACGCGCTGCCGTTCCAGCGCACGAAGTTCTTCAGCGGCGTGCCCCCCGACGCGAAGATGTCTCCGCCCGCGTACAGCTGCCCGCCCACCACCGCCAGCGTCCGCACCACCCCCGACAGCCCGTTTCCCAGCGGCCGCCACAGGGTCCCGTCCCAGTACGCGATGTTGAACGCGATCACGTCTGAGGCCAGCGTGAACTCACCCGCGGCGACCAGGCACGTGGGCTGGGGGCCCGCGCCATCGGGGTCCCAGTTCACCATCGCGTTTACCCGGGCCTGCCCGATGGTGCTCGAGAAGCCGTTGGGGTTGGCTACCCAGCTGCGCCCGCAGTAGTCCTGCGCAGCCGCGGGATGGGGCGTTGCCATCAAGAGCCACAGGGCGAGGACGGCGCAGACCGCGTTGAGGGCTCGAGCGTGCATGGTGAATCTCCCGGGGAACGCGCGGCCGCCCCGGGAGGCGAACCCGCCGATGGTTCCAACCGGCAGAGCGCCGACTGGGCGGGAGCGCGGCCAGGGTTCACAGGCTTTGCTTAAGTTTTCTGCCGCCCGCCTTTGCCTGACCCGGCGAGACCGCCCGGGCGTCGGGCATCGGGGCCGCAGGTCAGCAGCTCCCCCCGCCCAGGACGCGGAAGAAGCTCTCGATGTCGGCGTCGGTGCCGGTGTCGCCGTCGGCGTTAAGGTCGGCGGAGCCGCAGGTGGGGCAGCAGTTGCCGCCCAGGCAGGCGAAGAAGGCCTCGATGTCGGCGTCGGTGCCGATGTCGCCGTCGCCGTTGAAGTCGGCGGTGTTGACGGTGAGGGCTGCGGCGGGGCTGGTTGCCGGACCGCAGGAGTTGGTGACGGTAACGGTGTAAGCGCCGTTGTCGGCGGGGGACGCGGCGGGAAGCGAGAGCGTGTCGGTCGCGGCGCTGGGGTTGGCGGTGGTGTCGATGGGCACGGTGTTGAAGCGCCACTGGAAGGAAAGGGGCCCGGTGCCCGCGGCGGACACGGTGAAGACCGCGGGGCCGTCACCGCAGCGGTTGAGGTCGGAGGGCGGGGACGAGATGGTGGGCGGGGTACCGCCGAAGGAATACGCGGCGAGGCGGCCGGTGAAGTTGCCGGTGACCGCCAGGCGGCCGTCCAGCAGCGGCGCGACGGCCCGTACGTCGCTGTTCACGCCGCTGATCAGGGCTGAAAACACGCCGGTGTCGGGGTTGTAGCGGGCGATGCGGTTGGCCGTGACGCCGCCCACACCGCCGATGAACGTGAAGCTCCCGCCGACGATCAGCTCGCCGCTGGGCAGGCGGGTGAGGTCATTGATGTAGTTCATGCCCGTCGTTGACGTGCCTCCGATTGCCGACCACGTGCCGGTCTGCACGTCGAAGCGGGCCATGCGGTTGCAGGCGACGCCGCCCGCGAGCGTGAAGTACCCGGCGGCGATAATGTCCCCGTCGTCCATCACGACGATGGCCTCGACGTTATTGTTGCAGCCGGTTCCCAGCGCCGACCAGGTGTTGTTCCCGGGGTTGAGGCGGGCGATGCGGGCCGAACCGGTGCCAGCGACACCGAAGAATGATCCACCGACGATCACCGTCCCGTCGGGCGCAAGGGCCAGCACCTTCACCGAGTCGCCAGACGTGGTCATGTTCGAGCCCACGCTGGACCACGTGTTCGTCAGCAGGTTGCACCGTGCGACGTGGTTGACCGCGATGGTCTGGGCGCGGGAGAAGTCTCCGCCCACGATGATCTCGTTCCCGCCGGGCATCACCTGGATCGCGTACACCACGCCGCCCTGGGTTCCGTAGCCGATGTCGGACCAGGTCTGCGTCGCCTGGCTGAAGCGGCCGATCTTGTTGGTGGTCACCCCGCCCAGGCTCGAGTGGTTGCCGCCGGTCAGGATGTCGCCGTTGGGCAGGCGCGCCAGGCACTGTAGAATGCTGGAGCTTGAGGTTCCGCTGCCCAGCGGCGAGCAGACGAGGGTGGTCGTGTCGACGTGCGCGATGAGCGATGCGGGCGTGCCGTTGGCGGCAGAGAAGCTGCCGGCGACGATCAGGTTTCCATCTGGGAGGGGGAGCAGCGCGTGGCCGGCTGTGCCGGTCAGGGCAGGGAATGAAACCCAGCCGGGCGAACACTGCGCCGTCGCCCCTGCCGCCAACACCGACGGCGCCAACGCTGCGATCAACATCCGGTTCACTTGCCTCTCCTCATACTCTCGACAGCGACCACTGAGTTCCGATCGACGCACAAGATCAGGGATTCCACCTTGTGATGGTCAGCACGGCCCGCCGCCCAGGACGCGGAAGAAGCTCTCAATGTCGGCGTCGGTGCCGGTGTCGCCGTCGGCGTTGAAGTCGGCGCCGCCGGTGTAGCAGGTCTCGCAGCAGCTGCCGCCCAGGCAGGCGAAGAAGGCCTCGATGTCGGCGTCGGTGCCGAAGTCGCCGTCGCCGTTGTAGTCGCTGGTGCCGCAAGGGACGCCGATGACGGTGAGCTGGACGAACTGATTGAAGTACTGGATGTTGAACAGCACGCCGTCGGGGAGGTTGTAGTTGACGTTGCCGAAGAAGGTGGACGGGCTCAGCACGCCGGCGGAGATAATGGTGTACTGGTCGCCAAGGGTGGGGATGAAACCGGGGGCGAGGCTCACGTTGAGCGTGGCGCCGCCCAGGGTGTAGCTGCCGCTCACAGTGAGGCGGTCATGGCCCGCGGGCGTGCCGGGCCGCGCGTCAAGCTCGATGTTCAGGACTTCGTCGTTGGTCATGATGAGATTGCCCTGGAGGGAGAGCGTGCCGCCCTCGTCGCCGGGGTCGCCGGGGGTGACAGTCATCTGCGCGAGCGCCACGCCGAAGTTGAAGTTGGACGCGCTGATGCTGCCCAGGCCGCGGAGTACGCCACCATTCCAGCTCGTGCCCGAGAGGCTGACACTTGTGCCCGCGCGGGCCCGGAGCGTGCCGCCGGGGTTCTGCGTGTAGGTGAAAGTGTTGACGCGGGCGAGGGTGCCCTGCTCCACGTCGATGAGCCCGTTGTTGTTGACATGCATCTCGACAATGCTCACGGCGGCGGCGCCGATCTTCCGCAGCGTGCCGTTGTTGGTGATGCTGTTGGAGCTGGACCCGAAGCGGTTGATGGTGGTGTTGTCGAGCGTCATCGTCCCGTTGTTGGTGATGTGGGCGGACGACAGGTTCACGACGAACCCGCCCGTAGCCTCGAGCCAGTCGCCGTTATTGACGATGCTGCCGCCGGAGAAGGTCTTGGTAACGCCGGTCAGGTTTCGGTAGTTCGTCGCCGGGCCCATGGTGAGCGTGTGGCCGTTGAGGTTGGTGGTGGTGGTGGACTGCATATGCGTCTGGCCGGGGCCCATGTTGATGGTTGCGTTACCCGCGAGCGATACGCCGTTAATGATGACGGCGCCGTTGTTCGTGCCCTCGATGTCGCCCGTGATGGGGCAGCCGATCGTGAGCGTCGCGCCCGGGGAGACATTGGTCACCGACGAGGCGGAGGCGGTGAGTGGGAAGGTGCCCGCGATGGTCATCGGCCCTTCGAGGACATTGAGCGTGCCATTGTGGTTGACGGCCATCGACTGGACGGTGCTGAGGATCGCGGTGGACTTGTTCCAGGTGCCGTTGTTGGTGACGCTGTTATTGGAGGAACCCGTTCGCAGGAAGGACTGGCCGGCGAAGTTGAGCGTGCCGTTGTTGACGAAGGTCGATGAACTGAGGGACGTGGAAAGACCGCCTGTGTCCTCCGTCCAGACGCCGTCATTGATGACGTGCGACGCGCTCGAGGTGCGTGCGGCCCCGCTCACCAGGATGCTGGTCCCCGCGTCGATCGTGAGTGTGTGGCCGTTGCCGCTGAGATTGCCGCCGATCCAGCCCACCGGGTTGCCGGGGAGGTCAATCGACAAGGGTGCGGCGAGTGCCGGCGAGGTCAGCGTGAACGCCCCTGCGTTGGTGCCCGCGATTTCTCCCGACAGCGTGCCCGAGGAGATCGCGAGCGTCGCGCCGGGCGCTGTGCTCGTCATTGAGCCGGGGCTGAAGGTGATGGGGAACGCGACTTGCGACAGACTCAGCGTGCCCTCGGCGACGTTCAAAGTACCCGAGTGGGTAATGCCGATCTGGTTGAACGTGCTGGTGCCCGGGCCGAGTTTCTGGAACGTCCCGGCGTTGGTGAATGAGTTGGTCGAGCTCGCGTTGCGGCTCACACCGCCGTTGGACATAGACCAAGAGCCGCTGGCGGCGTTGGAGAGGTGGCCGCTCGAGACTGTCAGGACGGCCGCGGAACCGTCGTCGCTCCAGCTTCCCGCATTCGTCAGGGTCCCGGCGAAGGTGCGGGTCGCGCCCGTCATGGTCACCGAGCCGTTCATGGTGCTGGGCTGCCCGAGCGTCAAGTTTCCGCTCGCCCAGGTCAGGTTCGTGGCGGAGTTCGTAAGGATCTCCAGCACGTTCGCAGCCCCGTTGAGCGTCACGGTCGAGCCCGAGATGTCAGCCGTGTCGCCCGCGCCCGGCAGGGGCAGCCCCGCGGCGCAGCCGGTGCGGCCCCAGTTGTTGAACGTCTGCGTTCCGCTGGGGACGCAAGGCCCGGCGGTACATTCGCCGATCCAGTTCGGCGACGCGCACTGCTGGCTGAAGGTGAAGATCGCGGCGTGGGCGGCGGGAGCGATGGCCGTGCCGGAGGCGGCGACGAGGAGGGCGGCGGTCCCGACCGGGAGGGCCGAACGAAGGGAGCGGGCGGTACGCATGGACAACATCCTTTCAGGAACGGCGTGCTTCCGGCAGCGACGTAAGTGACGACCGAAGTGTGATGAGCCCCCACCACTCCCCTGAGGTACCCAATGACGGGCCGTAGGCTACAGGACTCGCCGCGTGGTGCAAGCGCAATTTCCGCGGGATTCGGCCGAGATCAGCCGGCGCTATTTCTACGGAATTTCGTGTCAGAGATCCTTGGCTCGCTGCTAACAGCCCGCTTGGTGATGGCCGAATGATTACGCGTCAGCGTCGCCCCGGACGAGGAACGCCGCTTCGGCTGCAAGGTCTGGGGAGATGGCTACTCGGCGGGCGGCTGGTAGCTGATGCTCTGGCGGGTGGCGTCGTTGTCGAGGATGGGGGCGTTGTGGCTGATCATGAGAGCGTCAGCGGATGAGCCGCCGGGGCCCTGGAGGCCGAAGGTGGCGGCGCTGCCGCGGATCTGCGCACAGCCCGAGGGGCCGGTCATGCCCAGGTAGGTCACGCGGATGAGGTTGGTGCCCTCGTGGATGGAGACCATCACGTTCACCGGGTCGGTGCTGCACACGTTGAGAAAGCGGCCACGGAAGTAGAGGTTGAAGACGCGCCCGGGCGCGGTGCCGAAGGTCGCGTACTCGAAGTACTCACCCCCACCGAAGTCGTTCAGGTCGTCCCAGAAGAACGCGAGCATCGGGTCGGCGGTGATGCCGATGGGCAGCGCGGCGTTGCTGAAGCTGGTGCTGCACTGGGTTCCAAAGATGAGCAGGCCGTTGCTCGAGACGCTGACTTGCGTGACCGAGCGGCCCCAGCCGGTAAAGGTGAAGCCCAGGGGGATGCCGCCGAAGCAGGTGTCGTCGCCCAGGGACTCGACGTGCGTCCAGCCGGCGCGGTCATTGACGCTGAAGTTCGCGTCGACAGACGCGGTGATCCTGCCGGGCGTAGGGGGCGCGTTGAGGGCGTACAGCGCCATCGGGGCCGCGGTGATGGCCTGGCGCGGGGTCAGGGTGGTGTAGTTGGGGCTGCCCGGGTCGGCGACGCGCACCTCGAGCCACCGCGCCTCTCCCTGGAAGGCCGCGGCACCGAAGTCGAGCTGGACCGTGAAGCGACCGTCCTGGATCTGCAACCCAGCCGCGGACAGTTCGGACCCGATCTGATTGCCGCCCACTTCCGCGTCGAAGAGTCGGAAGCGCACGTCCTTGGGCCCGTTGACGACGGCCCCCTCGGCGCGCAGCTCTCCCTGGTACGTGAAGGCGGTGCTCGCCGGGGTCTGCGCCAGTGCGGGGCTCGCGCCCGCTGCCGCCACTGCTCCCGCGACCACCAATGCCAGCACGGCTGCCCGCCGCGACACACCCAGGAGACTCGTCATTACCCACTCCTCGTCTCTCAAGCCCATAAAAAGGCAGGTCCGCCGAAGGCCCGACACGCGCCAGACCCCTCGGACTCTCCACGCGTCATGAGACTACCGGGATACACGGAAAGCACAATGCCAAACGGCGGGTATGGTGGCCGCTGTTCCTTAAACGTGGTGGGGCTAGCACGGCCCGCCCGCCAGGACGCGGAAGAAGCTCTCGATGTCTTGGTCGGTGCCGAAGTCGCCGTCGGCGTTGAAGTCGGCGGTGCCGCAGGTTGGGCAGCAGTGGCCGGCGAGGCAGGCGAAGAAGGCTTCGATGTCCTGGTCGGTGCCGAAGTCGCCGTCGCGGTTGAAGTCGGCGGTGGGGAAGTAGTAGCGGGCGAAGGAGGGCGAGACGTGGTCGCCGGCGAAGAGGAAGTCGCCGCCCACGGCGATGCCGCCGGGGATGAGCACCATCGCCCGCACGAGCGAGTGCATCCCGGTGATCGTTGACGTCAGTCCCGAGCCCAGGGGGCGCCAGGCGCTCCCATCCCAGCGGGCGATGTTGTTGATGGTGGTGGTGCCGGCGCGGTTGAACTCACCCGCGGCGATGAGGTCGCCATTGGGCAGGCGCTCGAGGGCCTGGATGGAGACTCGGCCCGAGTTGCTGGTGAGTGTGGGGCCCAGCTGCGTCCATGAGGCACCGTTCCAACGGGCGATACGGGTGCTGAACTCGCCCGCGGCGATGATGGTTCCGTCGGGGAACACCTCGATGTCACGCACCGCGGAGTTGAACCGCGGGCCCAGTTTCGTCCAGGCGACGCCGTTCCAGCGCGCGACGTGGATGTCCTGGAAAACCAGGTCCGTGGGCGCGAAGCCGGCCGAGACAATGAGGTCGCCGTTGGGGGCGCTCACGATGGTGTCCACGCTCAGCGGCGCGTTGGGGTCGTTGAGATTGGGGTTGACGGCGGACCATGCCGCGCCGTCCCAGCGTGCGAGCGCTCGCGCGGGCGTGGTGCCCGCCATGGTGAAGTTCCCGCCGGCGATCAGGTCGCCGGTGGGCGTGAGGTGAACCCCGAAGACCTTGCCGTTGGTCCCGCCGCCTAGCGCCGACCAGCTCACCCCGTCCCAGCCGTAGATGTACGGGGGCTGGACTGAGTTGGTGATGGCGACGGGGTGGCCGGTGGGGAGCGTGGCCAGACCATCGGTGCGGGGATCAAGCCCCAGGCCAAAGGGCGAGAAGACACCGTTGGACCACCGGGCGATTGAAGACATCACGCCGGTCCCCGGGTGCTCCGATCCGCCGCCTGCGGCGACCTCGCCGCCGGGGAGCGCGGTGAGCGCGAAGATCGAGAACCTTGCACCGCCGTTGCCCGTGCCCACGGCCGACCAGCGGAGCCCATCCCATTGCGCGATCCCCGATGCGGTGCGATGGTCCACAAACGTGAAGCTTCCCCCCGCGATCAAGCCGCTGGGCGTGCTGAGGAGGGTTGCGACGGGCCCGAAGCCGGCGGTGCCCAGCCCGACCGGCGACCACGCGGCGCCGTTCCACCGCGCGATGTTCTTTGACCACAGGCCCCCGGCAAACTCGAACACCCCGCCTGCGTACACGTCGCCATGGGCGGTGGTGGCGAGGGCGCGCACTTCGGCGTCCACTCCCGACCCCAGCGCGCTCCACGCCGCGCCGTCCCAGCGCGCGATCCGCGTCGCGGGGCCCCCGCCCGCGAGGGTGAGGCCGCCGCCGACGATGACGTCACCGCCGGGCGTGATCGTGACTGCGCGGATATAGCCATCGACCCCCGTTCCCAGCGATGACCACGCGGACCCGTCCCAGCGTGCGACCCGGGAGGCGGGGGTTGTGCCCGCCGTGGTGAACACGCCGCCCGCGATCAGGTCGCCGTTGGACGCAAGCGCCAGCGCGTACACCGCGTTGTTCATGCCCCCGCCCAAGGCGCTCCAGGCGGCGCCGTTCCAGCGCGCGAGGTAGCCCACGGGCACGCCGTTCATCGAGGTCATCGACCCGCCGGCGATCAGGTCGCCATTGGGCATCACTGCTAACGCGGACACCATTGGGCCCTGGGTCCAGGGCGCGGTCGCAAGCGTGGTCCACGCCGTGCCGTCCCAGGCGGCCACCGCGCGGCCGGGCCCGGGCCAGACGTTGGTAGCGCCCGCCGCGACGAGGCGGCCGTCGGGCAATACGGCGAGGGCCGCAATCGAGGTCATCTGCGGATCGCCGAGTCCGCTCCATGTGGCGCCGTCCCACATCGCGATGTTGCTGGCCCGGACATTGCCGGCGATTGTGAACACGCCCCCCACCACCAGCGCCGGTGCCCGCGGTCCAACCCCATCAGGGTCCCAGGTGATGGCCGCGTTTACCGCCCCGTTCACCCCGGCGAAGCCGTCGCCCGGGAGCCACTGTCCTTCGCAGGGCTGAGCGAGTGCCCGGGGGCACACCGCGGCCAAGAGCAACAGGACAGCCAGCATCAAGCGGATCGGGTAGGTCATGTCCCAACGGTACCGCTACTTGCTTCCGCAACAAGGTTAATTTGCACGTGCATCGAGCGTGTTTGCTGTCGCCGCACGGTTGGCCCGGCGCGCGACCAGCGGGCCGCGGCAGGCAAACCGCCGCACCAGCCGCGCACCCGAACCGCTGATCCGGCTCAGCAACTCCCCCCCGCCAGCACGCGGAAAAAGCTCTCAATGTCCTGGTCAGTCCCGACATCCCCATCCCGGTTGAAGTCCGCTCCGCCCGCGAAACACGCGGGGCAGCAGCTGCCCGAGAGGCACGCGAAGAACGCCTCGATGTCCTGGTCGGTCCCGAAGTCGCCGTCACCGTTGAAGTCCGGGGTGCCGCAGCCGACCGTGACCGTCGCCGTCGAGGCTGGCGCGCTCAGCAGCGCGTCCTTGGGCGTGACGGTACACCGCACCTCGGCCCCCAACCCCGCAAGGCCGGCGCGGATCGCGTCCGAGTGCGCGGCCGACGTGATCCGCCGCACCTCCACGCCATCCACCGTCCATACATACTCGTACTTCACCACTTCGTAGTCCGGGTCATCGTGTACCAGCGACGTAGCGACGCGGCAGAAGATCGCGTCATCCGCGCTGGGAGATGCGGGCTCGAATGACAGCCCCTGCAACGCCGCGGGTGGCCGGTTGAACGCGGGGTCCACCGTCTCGCTCACCTCCACGGGCGCGTTCACGAGCAGCACGCCGTTGATGTCCAGCTCCATCCGCCACGTCCCCGGAATGGTGTGCATCTCCGCGATGTTCCACGTCCAGTACGGGTTCATCGCCTGGTATGTCCGGGGGTTGTTAAAGGGCAGCGTCCCCGAGTCATACGAAAGCCCCCCGTCGGGCCGGTAGTAGCGCACCCGGAAGTTGCTCGCGGTGGGCACGTTCTGAATCTGCGCCCAGAACCAGTGGACCGGGTCGTTCAACGCCAGCTGCCCTGTGCTCGGCCGCCGGTGCGGCGGCGGCTGCACCGTGTTGGGCGCGATGCGGCTGAACGCGAACTCGCTGACGCGCAGCGTCCGGTCGATCGCCTCCGGCGCCGCCCATCCGCTCGGGGCCACGTGGCACGCGCCCGTGAACGGCTCGTTCACCAGTCCATTCTTATAGATCTCCAGGTGCAGGTGCGGCCAACTGCTATACCCGCTCGAGGCCGTGAGCCCCAGTTGCTGGCCCGCGGCCACGGTCTGCCCCTGCGTCACCGCGACGCTCCCATTTTTCAGGTGCCAGTAGTAGGTGCGGTGGTTGTTGCCGTGGTCCAGGATGACAAAGTTCGCCGGTGTGTTGGTCCACGCCGTCTGCATGTCGAAGTATCCGTCCTGCCGCGCGACCACCGTGCCCGGCTTGATTGCGAACACGGGCACACCGATCAGCTGCTCCGAGAAGCTGCGCACGATGCAGTCGTGCCCGAGGTGGCCGTCGTAGGTGTAGGCCGTGCATTCCGGGTCGCGCACCTCCGTCGCGCCGCCCGCGGGGTTGAGGTCTACATAGTTTGCGAGCACCAGGTCCCCGCCGCGCACGCCCGCCTGCGGCCAGAAGTCGTACAACGCCGTGGCCCGCGACGAGTATCCAAGCGGCTCCACCGGCAACACCGGTCCATGCAACCGGTAGTACTCCGCAATCATGGCTTCGGCCTGCTCGCGCTGCTCGGGCGGAATGCAGTTGTGCCCCGCGTGCCCGAGCTCCACCGGGCCAAGGTCTGCCAAACCGCCACTCCCTCCAGTCACCGGCCCGTCAGTCAACCCCGAAAGAACAACCAACGCCGCGGCCATGTGTGCGAACATCCCCTGTCACCTTTCGCAGGCACCCCGTGCAGGCTCCGACGCCTGAACCGGCCGCGGGTTCCCGAAGTGGCGACACTTCTATTCCGGGCATTCGCCCACCACTTTCACCGGAACCAGTCCCGCCTCACTCCCCGCCGTGCGTGCGCTTGGACGTGGGCTGGCCGAAGAGTTCGGGGTGGAGGTACGTGCCGCGGTGCTCGGGGAGTTTGTCGGTGACGTCGCCCATGGGGTGGGCGCGGACCCAGGCGTCGTTGCGTGTGCCGGTCACGGTCCACGAGACCTCCAGGCCGGCCGTGCCGCCCGCGATGGCGAAGCGGTTGTCCTTGACGCGCGAGGCGATGTGCAGCATGGGGGCGGGGGCGCCCACCGCTGTGAGCTGGTAGCGCACGTCCTTGTTGATGCTCTCGAAGTAGTCGGGCAGGGCGACCACCGCGGAGCCGTCCTCGCCGAGCGTCACGGCGCCCGAGTAGACGTTGTAGGGCTGGGGGCCTTCGGCGCAGAAGTGGACGACGTGCTTGTTGGCGGGGTCCTGGGGGTGGTCGATCACGAAGCTCTTGGTGCCCGACGCGCCGAAGCGGCCTTCGGCCCACACGCTCCACCCCGCGGCGCTGTTGGGACTGCGGCCGTAGACGCCGAAGGCGTTGCCGCTGGCGGCGCTGTTGAAGCCATACACGGCGCGGCCGTCGGGGCTGGCGTTCTGGCCGAAGACGGAGTAGTTGGCGCCGCTGGCAGCGGTGGTGAGGCCGTAGACGCCGCGTCCGCCGGTGGAGGCGGTGTGCCCCTGCACGCCGTAGGTGGTGCCGCCCGCCGAGGAGGCGGTCCCAAAGATGCCCGTGCCGGCATCGGACTCCGCGAGCCCGCGCACGCCTGCGCCACCTCCCGGACCGCCGCCGCTCCTGCCGTAGACACCATTTGTGTTCGCGGGCGCGAGCCCGTAGACCCCCGCGCCGCTGCCGCCGCCGTTGACGTTAGCGTTCCAGCCCACGACCCCATAGCCGGCGGCCGCGTTGCTCCGCCCCTGCACACCGTAGCCCGCGAGGTTCTCGCTGTGCTCCCCGTACACACCGACGGTCCCGCCGTAGGACCTGACCCCGGTATGCGGAGCAATGGCGTAGAGGGCGTAGCCATTGACGGCATTGGACTCTGCGAAGATGGCGTGGGACTGACCGCTGGTCGCGGTGCTCTGCGCATGCACGGCGTAGCCATCCACGGAGCCGGTGGTCGCGATGAGCGCGATGCCGCCGGGGTTGTCAAAGCTGTAGTTGTCCGCCCGCATCGTGACTAAGCCCGTGGTGGCCACGTGCAGGTTGCCGCTATAGCTGGCAACCCCGCCGCTGACAGTGAACGGAGACCCTCCCTGAGGTCCTTGCGGGCCCTGCGGTCCCGAGGCGCCGGTTGGACCTGACACACCCTGCGGTCCCTGGGGTCCCATGGCACCGATCGGACCTTGAGGGCCCTGCGCGCCGGTGGCGCCCACGGGGCCGCTCAAACCCTGCGGCCCCATCGGGCCGATAGGCCCTTGAGGTCCCTGCGGGCCAGGGTTGCCCGAGAGCGCGAACATCGCGTACGGCGCGGCCGCGACGCGCTGGCGCGGCGTCAGGGTCTCGCCGTTGACGGTAACTTCAAGCCAGCGGGCCTCGCCATTGAAGTGCGAGGTGCCGAAGTCCAGCTCGGCGGTGAAGCGGCCGCTCTCCACGAGCTGCGCCGGGCGGTGTACGGTCGCGCCCACCTGCACGCCGCCCGTGGCGGAGGGGAAGAGCTTGAACATGAAGAGCTGCGGGCCCTGCATCGGCTGCCCCGCGGCGAGCAGCTCGCCCTGGTAGGTGATGGACGTGGCCAGGCCCTGCGCGAGCGCGGGGGCCGAGCCGGCCATCAGGGTGAGCGCGAGGACTACGAGGGTACGACGAAGGGGCGTGTGCATGCGCGAGGACTCCCGCGCACGGCGTTCAAGGAGCGCGGGCGCGGGCCCACCGTACACGAACGCAGCGGTCCGTCAATCGCGACGAGCCTGCTTTGCGCCGTTGTGTGAGCCCGGCAGAAACCCGCACGATTCCGGTGGATTGCTGGCCGCGAAACGGGGGTGGCTGCGCCGCGCGTGGGGCGCGCGAGGAGGCAGGGGGCCGGGATCGGCTTTCGCTTCAAGGCCCCGCCTCAGCACGGCCCGCCCGCCAGCACGCGGAAAAAGGCCTCGATGTCCTGGTCGGTGCCGGTGTCGCCGTCGCCGTTGAAGTCTGCTCTGCCCCCGAAGCAAGTCGGGCAGCAGACGCCCGCAAGGCATGCAAAGAACGCCTCGATGTCCTGGTCGGTGCCGAAGTCGCCGTCGCCGTTGAAGTCCGCGGTGCCGCAAGCTGGGCGGAGGTCCGCGAGCCAGGCCTCGGTCTGGCCCGCGGGGTTGAGGCCGAACCCGACGATGACCAGGCCGTCGTGCGAAACCGCCGTGGCATCCTCAAGCCGCCACCCCGTGGGGATCGTGACGCCCAGGGCTTGCAGTCGCGCGCGAACCGAGGTCATGCTGCCCGCCTGCGTCCACACGAACGCCTGCCGCCCCGCGGCGTCGAAGGCGTAGCCGACGATGGTCGTGGCATCGGGTGTGATGGCGAGCGCGTGGCTGCTGAAGATCCCGCCGGGAAGATCGCCCATGCCCTGCATGCCCGTTGAGGGCGTCCACCGGAACGCCTGCCACCCCTGGGAGGAGTTGCTCTGTCCCACGACCACCGAGCCGTCGCCGCTGATCGCCTCGGCGAAGCTCTCGAAGAAGCCGCCGGGCAGGTCGCCCAGACCCTGGATGACGCCCTGCACCCAGCGGGCCGCCTCGCGCCCGCTTGAGGATCGGCCGTAGCCGGCGATGATGCCGCCGTCGGCGCTCACGCCGGTGGCGGCGCTGTCGAAGAGCCCGCCGGGGAGGTCGCCCAGCAGCTGCACCCCCGCGCTGGTCCAGCGGAAGGCCTCGGGCCCGACGGACGAGGTCCCCGTGCGCCCGACGATCACCGTCGCGTCGGGGGTCAGTGCGAACGCGGTGCCGAAGAGCGGCCCGCTGCTGCCGGGGATCGGTGTCGGGGTGATCGCACCCTGGTCCCACCGCACCGCGGAACTTCCCGAGGCGCCCACGATCACGCCGCCGGCGGGCGAGGCCGCGCGCCCGATGCTGAACGAGGAAGGATCGAGCGTGCCCAGGCTGACCATGCCGGTCGCCCGGGTCCAGCGGAACGGCTCGATGCCGGCGGCGGTGCGCGACCGCCCGACCACGAGCTGCCCATCACCGGAAACGCCGTAGGCGAAGCTCTCGACCGCACCTCCGGGCAGGTCGCCCAGCGGGGTGAAGGAGGGCTGCGCGAGGGCGCACGCGGGGAGCGCCAGGGAGAGCGTCACGAAGGAGCGAACCGGCATGGAAGGAATGTACACGCGCTGGCGGGCTTGAGGGCGGTCATCGAGATAGAGCTGGTGGCCTGGTCTCAGCGGGGCGTCTGGAGAGCCGCGTCGGGCTGGAGCGCCGCGCCGGGCTGGGAAGCGCGTTGAAGGCCTCGGGTCTGCCGGGGCAGGCCGTAGAGTTCGGGCTCCTGGTAGGTGCCGCGCTCGGCGCTGTCCTTCTCGACTTCGACCGGCACGCCGTGCTGCTGGACCCATCGGTCGTTGCGGACCGCCTCGACGCGCCAGCAGACCTTCGCGCCCGGAGCGCCGCCCGCGATGCGGAAGCGGCAGGTGGGGACGCTCTCGCCGGGCGCGGCCTTCGCGCCCTGGTCCAGGTCCGCGGCGTTGATCTCCGCGCCAACGTGCAGCATGGGCATCGGGGCGCCCACGGGCGTCAGGGTGTAGCGTGGGTCCTTGTTGATGCGGGCGAAGTAGGCGGGGAGCTCCACATCGGCCGCGCCGCGGTCATCGAGCATCGTTGTGCCCGAGTAGGCGTTGAGGACCTCGGGGCCCTCGGTGCTGTAGTGGAGCAGGTACTTGTTCTCGGGGTCGGCGGGGTGGTCGATGCGGAAGGTCTTGACGCCGCTGGCGCCCGAGCGGCCGTAGGCGTACACGCCCCAGCCCGCGCCGCTCAGGGTCTCGCCCACGACGCCGAAGGCATTGCCCGTGGTGCTGAGGTTGACCCCCAGCACGCCGAAGCCGTTCGCGTTGCTCGACTCGCCATGAACGCCCGCGAGGCCGGTGGTGGACCTCGCCCAGACCGCGGTGTCGGAGGGGGACACGATCTGCATTCCGCGGCCCGCGGCGGTGTTCTCGATATACACCGCGTCGTTGCCGCGGCCCCTGAAGTACCCCGCGAACCCCGCGGTGCTGGCCGACTCGAAGCGCCCGCCGTAGCTCACGCCCGTGCCCTGGAGGTTCGCGAAGCCGGCCACCGCCGTGCCGTTCACGCTGGTGTTGATCGCGCGGACGGCGTAGGCGTTGCCGGAGGTGTTCGATGCACTGGCGTCCACCGCCACCCCCGCGGTGCCGTTGATGCGGAAGCTGCCGCCGACGGGGAAGCCGTTGCCGCTGGCGTTGACGACGCCCACGACGCCCGTGCCCGAGCCGCTGCTGCTGATGAAGTACCCGCCGATGCCGCCGTCGAACTGGCCGCTCGAGGTCGCCTCGCCGTACACGCCGAAGCCTCCGCTGCTCTGGCTGCGGCCCAGCACGCCGAAGGTGGTGCCCGTGAAGGCGGAGGCGCTGCCCCGCACACCGGTGCCCGCCGCGCCACTGCTCTCGAAGTAGCCGCCGTAACCGCCGCCGTAGCCCGAGACGCCGCGTCCGATCGGGCTATCGCTCAGGCCCCACACACCCAGGCTCTGCCCCGAGGAGGACGTGGCGTAGCCGACGACCCCGACGCCGGTGGTGCTGGCGCTCTGTCCTATCACGCCGAACACCTGCCCGGCGAGGGCGGTGGCGGTGCCGTTGATCGCCGAGGCGGCGACGTCCGGCGAGGTCGTGGAGACGGTGAAGACCGAGCCGGAGGGCCCGCTCGTCGTTCCTGTCAGCACCAGCGGGATCGGCAGCCGCGCCGCGCTCAGCGTCCCCGCGCTGATGTTGGACGCGTTGAGGTCGAAGAGCCCGCCACCCGCGCCCGCAAAGGTGTTGCCCGCGTTCTCCATCTGCACGACGCTGGTGTAGCTCCCGCCCAGGCGGGCCGAGGGGAGCACGCCGGTGGTGAGGTTGGCCGCGCTCTGGTAGAAGGCGGCGGTCTGGCCACCGAGCTGGGCGGCGTTGGTCGCGTTCGCGGCATTCGTTGCGTTGACGGCGTTGGTCGCGTTGGTCGCGCTCGCCGCCTGCGTCGCGGCCGCGGCGTTGAGGGCGAAGACCGCGTTGGGCGCCGCCGTGAGCTCCTGCCGCGGGTTGAGCAGTGTGAAGCCGCTCGCGCTCGCGCAGTCCAGCCCCGTGTCCTGCCGCACCTCGATCTCCAGGTACCGCCGCTGCCCCTGGAACTGCTGGAGGAAGTCCAACGCGACCGTGAAGCGCCCATCCGCGACGGCCGTGTTGTCAACGCACAGCGTCGGCCCCACCTGCCCCACGCCCACGCCCCCCACCGCCGCGTCGTACAGCCGGAACTTGAGGTCCCACGCCCCGCCCACGGGCGCCCCCTCCGAGCGCAGCTCACCCTGGTACGTGAACGCCGTGGAAAGCGGCTGCGCCTGCGCGGCCCCGCACAACAACGCAAGCACGCACGCGGGGGGCAGCAGGGAGCGGTTCATCGGGGTGGGTCCTTGACCTTCTTCTCTCACCATCATCCACGGGGAAAGTGACGTGCGGCACCGACCGCCCCGCGCCATCTCCGGGCGCGCGAGTGTACCGCAGCCCTGCGCTTTGCAAAGTGCAATCTGGCGCGCCGGCGGGTGTCCCCGCTCATGGACTCGGCACTTTCCGCTGCGGCCTTACCCCACCACTTCCACCGGGACCATCCTGCACGCGGGCTGAATCTCCATCACCGCCGCGCGCAGCCGCGCCGACATCAGCACCTCGGGCTCCGTCGCCCGGTACCGGAACTCCCAGGTGTTCACGGTGTCCAGCCCCGCGGCCGCGTCGATCGCCGCACGGGGGTACACCGGCCGGAAGTCGTCGAACCCCTCGCTCTCAAGCACGCCCGGCCCGCGCACCCCTTCGGGCAGCACCTCCCGCTGCGCCGTCAACGCCCGCCGCCGCACACGCCGCATCGGCGCCATCGTCGTTTCCGCCGCCATCTCCCACCACGCGTCGTCGGGCGACTTCAGTCCCACCGGCTCACCCGGCCCCTGCCCCCCGCCGCGCACCTTCCCCGTCTGAATGGTCGGCCGGAACCACAGCCCCCTAAACCCCTGCGCGTCCAGCCGCCGCCTGACGCCGTCGCGCACGATGAAGGTCCCGCCGATCATGGTCGGCTCCTTCCACTTGCGCGCATCCGCGTGCGGCAGCCGCAGCAGCCCGTCGTCGGTCCGTTCACCGTCGGTCGAGCCGCGGACCTCGCAGGACTCCAGCCAGAAAAGCGGCGCCGCCGCCATGTCCGCGTCGTCGTACCGCCGCCGGCGGATCAGCCGGTAGTGCTTGTTCCGGCGGTCCGGGTACTCCGCCTGCGTGTACCCGAAGCGTCCGACCAGTTGCAGCGCCTCCGGCAAACGCGCGTCGGTCTCCTCCAGCTCCAGGCGGAACCCATCCTTGGCGTTGGGGGACGGCCGCGACCGGCACTCCGGCGCCAGCTCCCACAGCAACCCCAGCAGCTCCGCCGGAGTGCTCTCCCCATCCAGCGCCGACATGCTGCACACGATCCGCATGGGTTTGCCGCTCCCGCCCGACCACCTCAGTTCAGACGCCCACGAAAGCACGAGACTACCGGGAACCAAGGAAAGCACAATCCCAAGTGGGTGGGAGGTGGCGGATGGCACGAGCCCCGCCAAAACCTACCCTTCCCCCATGCCCAAGCTCACCCCCGCACGGCTCGACGGCGTGTACGGCATGCGGCGATTCACCGCCGCGCAGCTGCACGAGCTCGCCGACCAATACGAGCGGCAGATCACCGACCCCCACAACACCGACGACCCCCGCTGGCTCCGCCGCTGGGCCGACCGCCTCCGCACGCTCGCGATCAAGAAGGAAGCCGCGAAGGAGCACAAACGCGAAGAGCGGGTTCGATGACCAGCCAAGCGATCAGCTTCGGAGAACCCTCTAGCAGGCTCCGCCTCCCAGTACGCGGAAGAAGCTCTCGATGTCGGCGTCGGTGCCGAAGTCGCCGTCGCCGTTGAAGTCGCTGCCGCCGCTGTAGCAGGTGGCGCAGCAGCTCCCGCCCAGGCAGGCGAAGAACGCCTCGATGTCGGCGTCCGTGCCGAAGTCGCCGTCGCCGTTGAAGTCTGATGTGCCGCACGCAGACACCGAGAGAATGGCGGATCGGGTTTGCACGTTGCCGCAGCCGTTCCAGGCGTAGCAGGCGTAGCCGCCAGCGTCGGACGGTTGAACCGCAAGAACGGTCAGCGTGGAGGTGGTGGCGCCGGAGATGCGGCCCGGCTGGTCGGCCAGAAGCACGCCGTCCTTATGCCACTTGAACGAGGGCGCTGACCCAGTCACATTGGCCGTAAAGGCCGCGTCCGCACCCACGACCGCCACTGTGTCTGGCGGCTCGGCGGCGAAGCGGAGAACGTTTTCGTTGAGCACAAACTCGTAGGTCGAGCCGGTCTCCGACCAGTAAGCGACGACCCGCTGGCGTGCGGAGTCGTACGCGCACACGATCTCACCAAGGCCGGGGCTGCCGTGCCCCTCCGAGGGCGCGCCGGCCCCCACCGGCACCCACGCGTTCAAGTCCCACGAGTACATCTCCGTCGACCACGCGCACCCGAAACTGCACGACGCGCTCAACCGGAGCACCGCACCAAGGGCGTCGTGGTAACAGCCCGTTGCCAGATCGAACCCCGGGATATCAGCCTTGCGTGTCCATTCGCCGCCGATCAGAGCCCAAGTGGCATGGGTGGAGCCGGTCTGGATCGAAGTACCGTCATGGACGCCGCCGCCGAAGAGGATGGGAACCTGGCGGCGCTTGTCGTAAACCAGCCCGGCGTCTTCTCGGTATAGATAGGGGGCGTTGATGGGCGGCGAGCTGACGGATACGAACTGGGCGCCGTTCCATTCCAGCCCCGATTGCGTTGGTTCGGAGCCGAAAGACCAGGGGCACCAGAGGCCCTCGCACTCCGACGCGAGCCAAACCGAGCCGCCGCCGTGGACCATCATCACTCCGCGCGTCTCGTCAAAGGCGATGGAATGCGAGTGACGAGCGAGCGATTCGTACTCGCCCCATCCAGAGTAATCCGACAGTTGGACCCACGCCCCGCCGGTCCATTCGTACACCCGCGCGTTGTTCCAGTAGGCCCACGGACAGCCACCGGGACTGCAAACCGACGCGACGCCACCGAAAGTCTGCACCCGGCCCCGGAGCGAGTTAAATACAAGCCCGGCCCCCGCGATGTGCAAGGGACCGCGTGAGGATGGGAGCCCCGCGTTGCTGGCGAGGGCCCACGCCGTGCCGTCCCACTCCCAGGTGTCTTGTTTAAGGCAGATCACTTCCTCAGTAGCGAGCGGCCAGCCGCACCCTCCACCCCATTGCTTCATGTACTGTTCGCTCGGGTCGCTCCCTCCAAACAGCACGGTCTGCCCGCGGAGGGGGTCGTACGCCATCGCCGTCGCCAAACGGAACGGCGGCGAAGCCGCACTCCCCGCGACCTGCACCCATTCACCGCATTGAGCCGTCGCGAGGGAGGGGGCCAACCCGATGGGCGCGATGACGGCCGCCACAGTTACCCGCACCGATCGATCTAACTCCACCATGGTCGCCCCCTGAAAGGACTGATCATCCGCCATCGCTTGCGCGGCGCTCAAAGGCCGTTTCGCCCAGCATACCAGGGGCGCGTTGTACGGCCACCCCTCTGTCGAGAATCGCCCCCCAGCGGCGGAGGACTCGGGCTGGCGTCTTGTGTCTGCCGATTCGCGGATTGCCGGCCAGCGCGGGACCGGCCTAGCCAACCGGCTGATACGGCCCGGCGCTTGACGAAGACCTCGTGGGCCGCAGGCGCTGACGCAGGTCGAGCACCCGGATTCGGGCGTGGGTCAGTTCGTCGGCGAACTTGGCCCAGTCACACTGCCGAACCTCGCCGGAACGTGGCACGAGCGAATACGAGGCCTCGTACTTCACCGGGAACTCCGCCATGGGGTCGTCGGAGGCGACGATTCTCCCGCTCATGCGCTCCGCAGCAAGACCCCACTTCCCGAAGTGGTCCGCGAGCCGGGAGAAGTGAGCAGGGTCGGGGTCCATCGCCAGCTGCAGGTCCACCTCCCATGCGGCAGCCTGGAGGCTACGGGCATCAACGGGCTTCACCTCAATCCCGCTGATCCCCCGCAGCGTGCCGGTAAGGCCCGCCAACCCCGCTGGGAGGAGCAGCGCGAGGTCCTTCCTGGCCTCGTCGTTGTCGACCTCAAGAACCAGACTGAACTGCGCCCAGCCGCCGACAATGACCGCGCCGTCTTCGATGACTCTCGCCTTGCCCTTCGAGGCGCTTCGAATGAACTCGAAGAGGGGCTCGTACTGCCTCGGGCGGTTCTCCACGAGGAAAGAGGCGAGCTGGTACACCTTGGTCGTTCCTGCCATTCGTTGCTCCTCTCGGCATAGATTGTTCAGTCCAGTGTTCTTTACCGTCTCCCCGGGCTTGATGTTGCACGACGTTCCCGGACGGGTGGCGGGTGGCGGGTGGCATCGATTCGCCGTCGCTCTGGGCGGCGCAATCGATGGTTGGGCGTCGGGACCCGGCGGGGTCCATCGATGCGCCGCGGACTACGCCGTGGGCGGGAACGGGTGCCGGGGGCGCGCGGCGATTGATGGCACGGGTGCGACGCATCGGCGCCTGCTCGCGCTTGATCCACGGCCGCTGGCGTGTTGCCTGCGGCCGTTGATGGCTCATCAGCGGGCGTTGATGGGTGATCTGCGGGCCATAATGGGTGATCTGCGGCCGTGGATGGTCGGCGGGAAACGCGGGCGGGGCATCTGCGGGCGTGGATGGATGATTCGAGGGCGTGGATGGGTCATCCGCGGCCGGGGATTGTTCATTGGCGACCCCGGGCCGGGCATCGTGGGCCGCGGATCAGGCATCAGGGCCCGCGGATGGAGCATCGTTGGGCGTTGAGGGAGCATCGTGGGGCGTTGATGGGGCATCGCGGGGCGGGGATGGAGCATCGTGGGCCGCGGATGGAGCATTTTGGGGCGTGGATGGAGTTCTCTTGCGGGCCGCTTTGAGGGGCGGGGGCGTTGCGGGCGCGGGAGGGCCTGTTTTATCGGGCCCTTGTTGGCGGGCGGCTGGCGGGCTGCTCGAGGCGTGGCACTCGTCAACCGGGCCGCGCGGCTGGCCGATAGTGGTTGTCATGAACGTTGCAGACCTTACAGGCATTCCAACCCCCGGCCTCACGACCGCCCCTACCCCCACCGGCACGCTGCTGCTGCTGCCCGGCGTGAGGCTGACGCACCCGCAGCGGGCCGAGCGGCGTCGGTTGATGGCGCAGGCGGTGCTGGACGGGATGGAGCACGACGAGGTGGCACGACGCTTCGGCGTGTCCCGCGCCACTGTCTACAGCGCCTGCAAGGAGTCCCGAGTGCCGGTTCGAGACAGGCCAACCATGCTCACTCATGTCTCACGGGCGGAGCGGCGGCAGGAGATGGCCCGCGCGGTGCTCGCCGGGGGCACGCTGGCAACGGTCGCGGCGGGCTTCGGCGTCACCGAAGGAACTGTGGTGAATGCGTGCGAGGAGCATGGTGTTCGGCTCGGACCTCTTAACCGGACACGACGGGAAGAACGCCTGCGCACGATGCAGGAAGCGGTGCGCAGCGGCACGCCTGTGCTGGAGGCGGCTGAGCAGGCGGGCGTGCCGCGGAACCGGGCCGTCGAAATGGCCGCCGCCGCGATGTCGGGCCGGCCCATGACCGAGGTGGCGGCGGAGTTTGGGGTCGGCCTCTCCGCCGTATTTCAAGCGTGCGTGCGTTACGCGGGCTACCGGACGGGGGCACGGACGGCCATCGCGGAGGAGCGCAGGCTCCGGGCCGCCCAGGCGATCCTGGCGGGGCGAACAGTCGAGGAGGCTGCCGTCGAGACCGGGCTGACGCCCGAGCGTGTCCGGGCCGCCTGCAGGGAGCATGGCGTCCGCGCCCCGCGGATGGCCAGGCCATTGAGCAGCTCTACCTTCAGGATTCTCGCGCGACTGCTCGGGACCACCGAGACGATCCGTGAGGTGTCCCAGCAGCTGGGCGTGAGCTTCGACGCCGTCCAGACGGTGCTGCGGCGGGCCGCGAAGGAGGGCATCCGCTTCCCGCACCGCGAGGCGCTCCTACCCCCCGACGGCGTGCTGTGGCGCGACTCGGATGTCGTCACCGAGCACCCCAGGCTCGCCGCCATGAGGGCCAACTGGGCGGCCCCGTCCGTCAGGAAGCAGGCCAAGCAGCAGGCGGATCGCGCGGCGTAGTCGGCGGGTGAGCTGGGAATCAGCAGGCCCCACCCGCGAGCACGCGGAAGAAGGACTCGATGTCGGCGTCGGTACCGAAGTCGCCGTCGCCGTTGAAGTCGGGGCCTCCCGCGAAGCAGGTGGCGCAGCAGTTGCCGCCAAGACACGCAAAGAAGGCCTCGATGTCCGCGTCAGTGCCGAAGTCGCCGTCGCCGTTGAAGTCTGGGGTGCCGCACACGATGACCGTGAACGAGCCTGATCCTGTGACATTCAGGCGGTTCACGACGAACCTCGCGACGCTCGCGATGGTGCCGCTGGCGGTGATGTTCAGCTGGCTGCTGGGCATGTAGATCGTGCCCTGCGGCCTCGAACTGGCCGAGACCGCAAGGGACGACGTCGCGGTGTTGCCCCGCTGCTGGAAGATGCCGATCCCTTGGTACGGCCCGGCCGACGGGGGGCTCAGCTGGAAGGTCATGTTGTCGCTCGAGAAGTCCAGGTTGGCGGCCCCGCGCAGGAACACCACCACGCCCTCGCCGTTGATGCGTGCCTGGCTGTTCGCGGAGAAGTCCCCGTCCAGGATGTAGACGCCGGGGTTCATCAGGAGGTTGCCCCGGACGTTGATCCCGCCGGGGTAGAAGCCGGGGTTGAGCGTGAGCGTTGTTTCAACGGTGACGATCACGGTTGCCGTTTGGACGGGAGCGCCCGGGACCGGTTCAACAAGCGCGAGGAGTGGGTCAGCCAGCGCGGGCCGCTCCGTGTTGAGCACGCCGATGAAGTGGCTGACGTCCGGCACGCTGGTGGTGGTGATGTTCAGGTACTGCGCTTCGAGGATTGAACTGCCCGCGAGATGCACGGCCATGGGCGACGAGCTGTTGACGTGAACACCACTGCCGGGCAGCCTCACGCCAGCGCTCCCGCCCATGCTGAGCGAGGACACGCCCGCCGGATCAAGCACGATGATCGCGGGGTCCGCGGATTGCGCGGATGTGCGTGACTCGAAGGCACCCGCAACTGCGGTGCACAACATGAGGGCTCGTGCGGTGGCGCGGCTGGAGTTTCTGTGTTGCATTCGACCTATTCCTGTGTGCGGACGCCCGTCGCCCCGCGGGTGTGAGCTCGCATCATCTTGCAATATAGCGACTTAGGCAAGACCGGCAGGATACTCAAGAAATCCCGCGCTGTCAGCCGGAATTCCCGGCACAGTCGCTAAACCCACTCCCCCATCCTCCCGATTCATCACTGTCGCCGTGACGGGAAGCACAACTTCTCACACGGCGGCCGCGGCCCCGGTTGTTCGTGATGGGCTTGTATGCCCCTCATGCCGCGGGCTGTGTGGATCGGGATCTGGCCGCTGCGGGTGCTTTCGTCCCACGCTCGGCCCATTCAGGGAAGGAGTCGGCCATGCCGACCACGTTGGCGGAACTGCTCGTTTGGCTCGCGAATCATCAGACCTTGTGGGCCCAGCACCAGGCCGAAATTGGGATTTCGGAACCCCAGCTCGAGGCGTGGCAGACGCTGAGTGATCAGTTCATCGCTTCGCACGCCGCGGCGGAGGCGGCGCGACAAGCGTCCAAGGACGCGACGGTGATCATGCAGGACAACCTCGAGGCGGTGCGGGGCTACACGCAGGCGTTGATCGGCGTCATCCGGGCCCACGCCGCGACGACCGATGACACCAAGGTGCTGGGGCTCGCGGGTCTGGAACCGATCCAGCCGCCCAGCCAGCTGCCTCCTCCCGTTGCGCCCGACAACCTGACGGCCACCCTCGACAACAACGGCGGCCTCCGTCTCACGTGGAAGGTGTCGCAGCCCGCGGGCGTCACCAGCGTGCAGTACCAGGTCCGCCGCAAGCTGGTCGGACAGACCACGTGGACCACCGTCGGCATCGCGGGCTCGAAGAAGACCTTCCTCGATGAGTCCATCCCCTTCGGCACCGACGCGCTCATGTACCAGATCGTGCCGTTCCGCGGCGACATCGCCGGGGCACCCAGCTCGCAGTTCAACTTCCAGTTCGGCACGGGCGGTGGTGGCATGTTCGTCACCGGGACCGGCAACGGCGAGAACAACGCGACCAAGCTCGCGGCGTGATTCGGGCGTGATCGACTGGCCCGGGGAACCGGGCTCGACCTTTGAGAACGTTTGCGGCCGGAAGGCCACCAGCACGCGCGGGGACCGCGCGTTTTCGAGAAAGATCGTCAAGGGGCCAGCCGTGCAGAGCCCCGCCTTAACGGGAAGGAAAGGGAAGTCCGGTCGCTGCTTGTTCAGACCGGCGCGTCGTTCACAGCGGCGTCACATGACGGGTTGATGGATCAGCCCGGCCCGATCCACGGCATCCAATCACTTGCGGCCGCGTGCGAGGCTTCCTTCGGGAGCGTGTACGCGGCCGCGGGTGTTTAAGGGGGTCCTGGGGCCTGAGTCCTGAGTCCTGGGTCCTGGGGCCTGAGTCCTGGGTCCCCACACCCCATTCTCGCGCTTTCCCTGGCCGCGCCGTGGCGGTTGACGCGCCTGGGTGGGTGCCATGATGCACAATCCCACCACCATCCGCACCACTCCGGCCGTCTGCTCACTCTCGCTGCTGGCCCTGCTTGCGTCGGCGCCGGCGGCGCTTGGGCAGTGCGGGTACACGATCCAGGGCGTCACGACGGGGACGACCGGGCTTCAGCCGTGGAACTCGGCGGTGGCGGACTTCAACCACGACGGGAACCCGGACCTGCTGGTGACCTCGCGGAGCAACGCGGCGATGGCGGTGCACGCGGGCACGGCGACGGCGGGGTTCTTCGGGGCCCCGCTGGTGCTGGGGGCGGGGGCCCAGCCCGACGGGATCGTGGCGGGCGACTTCAACGGCGATGGGTGGGTGGACGCGGCGGTGACGGGGGACCCCGGCTTCGCGTGCGTGTTTATGAACAACGCGGGCACGTTCGCGCCCGTGCAGATCTATCCCACGGCGGGCACGGGCTCGAGCGGGATCGTGACCGCCGACTTCAACGGCGACGGGACGCTGGACCTGGCCATCAGCGAATCGGGCAGCGGGGTGGTGTCGGTGCTGATGGGCAACGGGCTGGGGCAGTTCGGCGCGGGCGTGGGGTACAGCACGGGGGGCGTGCAGCCGCGTGGGCTGACGCTGGCGGACATGAACAACGACGGGCGGCCGGACCTGGTGGTGGTGAACACCGGCTCGGGGACGGTGCGCCTCCTGACGGGCAACCCCGGCGGGACCTTCACGCTCGGCGCGAGCGTGGCGACGGGGATCGCGCAGCCCTGGTCGGTGGCGGCGTTGGACCTTCAGCAGGATGGGGACCTGGACCTGGTGGTGGGCGGCGCGGGCGCGAACCCGAATGTATCGGTGCTGAACGCGTCGGCACCGGGCGTCTTCGCGGCCCCCACTCTTCTGACGGTGGGGACCGGGCCGGCATTCTCGCTGCGGGCGGCGGACATGAACATCGACGGGCGCACCGACGTGGTGGTGGCCGCGGGGAGTCAGCTTGTAACGCTGCTGGCCCTCGCCAACGGCACGTTCACGAGCGTCCCGATCACGAGCCAGCCGGGACTGCGCGGGCTGACGCTCGCGGTGATGACCGGCGATGGTCAGCCCGACGCGGTCGCGGTGTCGCAGTCCGGCAGCGTGTTCCAGACGTTCTGGAACCTGAGCTCCACCGCGCCGGTGATCCTCCAGCAGCCGGTGCGTGCCATGACGGCCCCGGGCATGCCCGCCGCGTTCTCGACGTGGGCGACGACGGGCGGGACGCCGCAGTACCGCTGGTGGAAGGACGATGCGCCCCTGCCCTCGCCCGCCCCGGGCTACTCCGGCGTCACGACCCCCACGCTCACCATCCTGAACCCGACGCTCTCCGACAACCTCTCGATCTTCCGGTGCGTGGTGCAGAACGGCTGCGAGGGCGTGAGCACACGCTCGGCGAGCCTGGGCGTCGTCGACCCGTGCGGCGACTCGGACTTTAACGGCGACGGGGACTTCGGCACCGACGCGGACATCGAAGCGTTCTTCCGCGTGCTGGGCGGGGGCGGGTGCTGAGCGGGAGAAGCGGCGCTGCTGGAGAAGTTGAACCGAAGGGAAAACCGGCGGCCGCGTGCATCACTCCCATTGGAGGACGCACGCGGCCGCGGGTGCTTAAGACTCGGGACTCGGGACTCAGGGCTTGGTGGGCTCAGCGGCCGCGGGTGCGGCGGCCTTCGACGATGACGCCTGCGCTGGTGCAGGTCCAGTAGATGCGGCCGTTGCGGGCCACGGCGATGTCGGTGGGCTGGGGGTCGCCGGCGTTGAGCACCTCTCGCGTGCCGGTGGCGAGGTCGATGCGGTTGACGGTGTTCATGCCGCCCGCGCTGCCGGGGACGCCGGGGGTGGGGACTTCGGTGAAGTAGAGGGCCCCGCCGACTTCATCGAGCGCGATGCCGGTGGGAGCGCTGAGGCTGCCGAGCACGAGCTGCACCGCACCCTCAGGGCTGCGGGTCAGGATCACGCCCGCGGAGCGGCAGGTCCAGTAGGTGGTGCCGTCGCGGGAGACGGCGATGTCGTAGGGCTCGGGCTCGCCGGTGGTGAGGGTCTGAATCGTCGAGCCGTCGTAGGAGTTGGTGGTGTTGGTCCCGCCCATGGGGCCGGGGACGGCGGGGGTGGGGATTTGTGTGAAGTACAGCGCGTCGCGGTTCATCGCGATGCCGGTGGGGCGCATGAGGCCGGTGAGGAGCGGGACGCGGTCGCCCATCTCGTCGATGGTGAGGATGACGCCCGCGGTGCGGCACGTCCACGCGGGGCGGCCCTGCTGGATGATGGCGATGTTGAGCGGCTCGGGCTCGCCCGCGCTGAGCGTCGTGATGTCCCCGCTCTCCAGGTCCAAGGTCTTGACGGAGTTCATGCCGCCCATGGGGCCGGGGACGCCGGGGGTGGGGACCTCGGTGAAGTAGAGGGTGCCCCCGCCGTGGACGGCGATGCCCACGGGCTGGTTGAGGCCGCTGGCGACGACGGAGAACGAGAACTGGGGGCTGGGGGCGCGCACGGCGGCGGCGGCGCTGAGGGTGGTGTCCGCGGCGGGGGCAATCTTGGCGACGGCGGGCGCCGCGGGGCTGGTGGGCAGGTCAACAGGCTGGGCCCAGGGGGAGTTGGCGAAGGAGAGGCCGGCAAGCACGAGCATGGCTGGTGTGATCATGAACGAAACTCCAAGCCCGGGCGGAAGTGCCCGGGGGCGTGGGGTAGTCGCACGCGCCCACCCTCTGCTTACACGGATCTGCGAACTTTAATGGTGGTGGCCCCGCAGGCGGTCACGGACGTCCTCCGGCATGCGGGCCGGGTCGAGCGTGCGCTCCGCCGCGCCGCGGACGTTCCGCAGCCGGGCCGCGGCCAGGCGGAGGAAGCGCAGGTGCTGGGCGAAGTGGCGGCAGGGGGCGCACATCAAGTAGTGCAGCCGCAGGGCGAGCCGCCCGCCCAGGCCCAGGTCTTTGTCGGCGGCCCGTGAGATGAGCAGCGAGTGGTCCCGGCAGGACGCGTTGGAAACCCGGAAGAACTCGGCCGTTCCGCGCAGCATTCAGGACGCTCCCTTCTTGGCAGGCTCGTGGGCCCGCTCCACGTCGCTCCCCCACCGCCGCGACAGGCACTTGCGCAGCAGCACGCGGGCCCGGTGCAGCCGCACCCACAGGTTGCTCAGCGTGATCTGCGCGGCGGCGCACACGCCCGCGGCGGGCTGCCCGCGCACCTCTCGCAGCACGAAGGCCTCGGCCAGGGGGTGGGGCAGCTTGTTGAGGCACGCCTCAAAGTCGGCGAGGAACTCGGGCGAATCCAGCACCGACTCGGGCGGGGGGCGGCCCGGGTCGTAGCGCCACTTGCCGCGCTCGTCGTACATCGCGGGCAGCGTTCCCTGGCCCCCACTGCCGGCGGCGGCTCGCGGGTTACGATCAGCGGCCCGCCCCACTGTCCGCCCAACCGCTCGGTAGTGGTCGGCGATCCGCCGGCGGAGGATCGAGAGCAGCCAGGTCTGCTCGGAGGCCTCGCCCCTGAAACTGTCAGCGGCGGCGACGGCGTCCGCCAGCGCCTCCTGCACGACCTCCTCCGCGATACCGGGGTCCCGCACGCGCGCGAGCGCGAACCGCCACATCACGTCGCCGTGACGCGCGATCCACTCGCCCGGGCTGACCACCGCCGACTCTGGCACCATCGCCATGTTGGTCGCTCTCCCACCCCTGCCGCTTACAACGTATATCACAAAGACCTGGTGGGCTGAACGGTGGCCGTCTTGAACGGGCATGGAGCACGCCGATACCCGCGGGATTGAGCATCTTCGCCCGCTCGAGCGAACGCATCTCGCCGATCCACGGCCTGCAAACACCCGCGGCCGCGTGATGGCTCGCCGGTGGGCGAAGATCACGCGGCCGCGGGTGGTTATGGGTTGATGGTCAGCGAGGCTCAGGCCTTGGGGCGGGGGGGCGGCGGGGCGGGGATCCGGGAGGCGCCGCCGGGGGCGGGCTTGGGAGCGCCGGGCTTGGCGGGGAGGGGTTTCGCCGGGGGCTTGGGCGCGGCGGCCGCGGGCTTGGCGGGGAGGGGTTTCGCAGCGGC
>Ga0208492_1000376_pt1 | contig 39708 bp, 33 predicted proteins | sample Subbioar_CSW14AB_FD_184820 | JGI IMG/M metagenome (GOLD analysis project Ga0208492, IMG submission 184820) | Serpentinite rock and fluid subsurface biosphere microbial communities from McLaughlin Reserve, California, USA - CR12Mar_CSW14AB (SPAdes) | ecosystem: Environmental > Terrestrial > Deep... | reverse complement strand
GCTCACCCCAAGGGCGTGAAAACGAGCGCGAGAATTCACAGGGAGGCACGGAGGCTCGGAGGTCGAGATTTGTCTGCCGATCCGTGCGCAATGCCTCTCCTCACTGTGTAGGCGCAGAGCTGGTCGCAGTGTGGATTTGTCCTTGTTCATCGGATGCAGAGGCTGGTTCGGCGCGAAGCCGCGGCAGCACAAATCCCAGCTCCGTGCCTCCGAGCCTCCCTGTGAGTCTCTTCTCTGGCTCGACTGACGACTGACGACTGACGACTCCAAAACGACGACGCCCCCGACACCCGAAGGCGTCGAGGGCGACATCAGAGACGACCGATCAGGCCGACTTGCGGGCGCGGGTGACCGAGGTGCGCGACTTGCGGCCCTCGGCCTTGGGGGCGGCGGCAGCGCCCTTGAGGTGCTTGGCGAAGTCGGCGGCGATCTTCGCCGCGCGATCCGTCTTCTCCCAGGGGAACTCCTTGCGGCCGAAGTGACCGTAGCTGGAGGTCGCCTTGTAGATCGGGCGGAGCAGGTCGAGCTCTTCGATCATGGCGCGGGGGCGCATGTCGAAGTTCTTCGCGACGTACGCGGCGATCACGTCCTCGTCGACGGCGCCGGTGCCGAAGGTGCGGACGTACACGCCGACCGGCTTGGCCACGCCAATCGCGTACGCGATCTGGACCTCGCAACGACGGGCGAGCTTGGCGGCAACGAGGTTCTTCGCGACGAAGCGCGCGTAGTACGCGGCCGAGCGGTCGACCTTCGACGGGTCCTTGCCGGAGAACGCGCCGCCGCCGTGACGGCCCATGCCGCCGTACGTGTCGACGATGATCTTGCGGCCCGTGAGGCCGGCGTCGCCGTAGGGGCCGCCGATGACGAAGCGGCCGGTCGGGTTGATGAAGATCTTGGTGTTCTTGTCGACCAGGCTCTTCGGGATCACGTTGTTGACGACCAGGTCGATCATCGACTCCTTGATCGTCTTGTACTTGGCGCTGTCGGCGTGCTGGGTCGAGAGGACGACCGCGTCGATGCGGGCGGGCTTGCCCTCCTCGGCGTACTCCACGGTGACCTGGGTCTTGCCGTCGGGGCGGAGCCAGTCGATGCCGTCGATCCTCTTCTTGCGCACCTCGGAGAGGCGCTTGGCGAGCTTGTGCGCGAGCTGGATCGGCATCGGCATCAGCTCGGGGGTCTCGTCGCAGGCGAAGCCGAACATCAGGCCCTGATCGCCCGCGCCCTGCTCCTTGTGCAGACCCTCGCCCTCGGTGACGCCCTGCGAAATGTCCGGCGACTGCTTCTCGATCGCGGTGAGCACGGCGCAGGTGTTCGCGTCGAAGCCCATGTCCGAGTGCGTGTAGCCGATCTCGCGGATGGTCTCGCGGATCAGCACCGGCATGTCGACCCACGCGCTGGTGGTGATCTCGCCGGCGACGACGGCCATGCCCGTCTTCACGAGGGTCTCGCAAGCGACGCGCGCCTTCTTGTCCTGCGCGAGGATGCCGTCGAGCACGGCATCGCTGATGGCGTCGCAAATCTTGTCGGGATGGCCCTCGGTGACGGATTCCGAGGTGAACTGGTAGCGGCTCATCGTCTCTCCTTCTCAGTGGCGCACTCGGCTTCGTCGTGATCGGTCGAAGCCGCTTCGCCCGGGTTGGAGGGCCGGCCGACTACGGACGGGTTCCCCCACGGACGCGGGACACGCGTCGGGCGCTCCTTACGGTGCCTCCCGGACGGGCGACGTTCTACGGGCCGATCTCCGTGGAGTCAATTGCGTACGGAAGGGGCCGCTCCCACGTCGAACGGACTTCAGGCCGGTCGCGGGGCGGGCGGCTTCTTCCGCAGTCCCACGAGAAATACCTCGTAACTGACGCTGCGGGTGCCCTCGGGCCTCAGGATCCGTTCCTCTTCGAACATCGAGCGGATGCGTTTTCGCAGGTCGACGATGGCCTCGCTCATGAACAGCTTTGCGACCCACGCCCCCCCGGGCGCGAGCCAGCGCTCGGCCACGTCGAGCGTTCGTTCGACCAACTCGGCGCTCCGCGCCTGGTCGGCGAACGTGGTGCCCGTGGTGGCCGGGGCCATGTCCGAGAGGACGACGTCGTAGGGAGCGAGCTCGGCGAGGAATGCGTCGACCTCGGCGCTGGGCTGCAAGGCGTCACCCACCATCGCCGCGGCGTTGCCGGGGAGCGCGACCTCGAGCGCCGAGAGATCGATGCCGCGCACCCTGCCCTGCCCGCCGACCTTCTTCGCGGCGTACAGGAGCCATGAGCCCGGCGCGCAACCTAGGTCGAGCACGCGTTGACCGGGGCGAAGCAGGCTGCAGCGACGGTCGATCTCCTCGAGCTTGTAGACCGACCGGGCCGGGTAGCCCTCTTTGCGGGCGCGCTGCGTCGCAGCGTCGGCCCGGGCGTAGGGATTGTGGCGCTTGTTGCGGCTCACGAGGGGCCACCTTGCTGCGTGGAGGGAGGCGAGGTCGACAGTCGGGACGCCGGCGGATGCGAGCTGCGGAGCGCGGGGATCTCGCTCGTGCGGTTGGCCGGCAGGAACACGCTCACCACGGTCCCCTCGCCCGAACGGCTCTTGATGGCGAGGACGCCTCCGTGCGCGGTGACGATGCGATCGCAGATGGCGAGCCCGAGGCCCGTGCCACCCGGGCGCGTCGTGAAGAACGGGGTTCCGGCGCGCGAACGGACCTGGGTGTCCATACCCTCGCCGGTATCGGTGACCTCGACGGTGATGCCTTCCACGCCGTCCTCGGTGGCCGATCGCGCGCGGACCGTCAACGTCCCTCCGCCGCTCATCGCCTGACAGGCGTTCTGCACCAGATTGTCGAACACCTGCCTCAACATGTTCGCGTCACCGAACACCGGCGGGGGCGAGACCTCCTCGCCGCCCTCGGGATGCCAGGCGATCTCCTTCTCGAGCCGGACGTTCACGTGCTGGCGGGCGAGCTCCATCGCGCGGCCGAGCAGGGCGTCGAGATCGAGCCGTTGGCGCTCGACGCTGAGCGGCTTGGCGTATCGCAACAGATCGCCGACGAGGCGGTTGAGCCGTTCGGTCTCCTCTTCGAGGATCGACAGGAGCGTGACCCGGTCCTCCGCGGACGTGCCCTCTCGACGCAGGCCGGCCACCGCGTTCGAGATGATGGCGAGCGGGTTGCGAACCTCGTGCGACATCACCGCGGCGAGCTCGCCGACGAGCGCGAGCTGCTCCTTGCGCACCAACTCTTCCTGCGCCGCGCGCAGCTCCTCGTACGCCTTGCGCAGCTGCCGCGCACGCCGCCGCAGCTCGGCTCCCTTGAGCGTGAGCTCGTCGGAGACCCGTTCGTGACGCGCGAGGAGCGTGAACGAGAGGCCGAAGGCGAACGCAGAAAACCCGTGCTCGACGAGGAGGATGGACCGTTGGACGTCGAGCATGACGAGGACGTCGTTCACCGCCGCGGCGACGAGCACGAATGCGCCCACGCAGGCGAGCAACGCCTCGCGCTTGCCCGCGAGGAACGCCCGCACCAACAGCGCGGCGCTCCCGATCACCGGGGCCAACATCAGCGCGTAGCCAATCGGCTGCGCGGGCGACGGCGGCCAGGCGTAGTGTTTGTAGTGGAGCGAGCCGATGGCCAACACACGGCCGGCAGGTGGGGTCGCGCTCACCCGGTGCAGCCACCCGAGAGAGACGGCAATGACCAGTCCCACCGCGACGGCGTAGTTGAGCGTCAGCACCCGACGCCGCGTCTCTTGCGAGACGTCGGCATACAAGAGCGAGGCATGCAGCACGAGCGCGGCCGCGATGGGCAGAACGCCGAACGCGCGCATCCCCCAATCTGCGGCACGCACCGCATCGGTGAGGTGATACTGCTGCGAGTTGCCGAACGCGTACGCGCCGACTGCCACGCACGCGAGCGCGAAGACGCGATACGCCCCGTTGCCCTCGGAGCGCCGGGCCGAAAGGATGCCGAAGAAGATCGCGAGCAGGACGTAGACGACGCACCAACTGAACGCCGCGCCCGCGAGGAGATCCATGGCTGCCTCAGGACTGCTCGCGCAGACCGAGCTCCTTCATCTTCAGCTGCAGTCCTTTTCGGGAGATCTTCAGCAGACGCGCGGCGCGGGTGACGTTGTTGTTCGTCTGCTTGAGCGCCCGCACGATGAGGTCGCGTTCGAGTCGCGCCATCGCCGCGCGCACCTGCTCGCGGAGCCCGCCCTCGACCGAGCCCGCCGTCGGCGACTCGTTGGAGATGGCCGCGACCGCGCCGGGAAGAGGAGTCGACGTGCCCCGCGACTCGCCGCGAACCTCGTGGGTGAGGTCGCGCACGCCGAGCTTCGCGTCGTCGCAGAACAACACCGCGCGCTCGATCACGTTCTCGAGCTCGCGGATGTTGCCGGGCCAGGGGTAGCCGACGAGCTTCGCCATGGCGTCGGGGGCGCACCCTTCGATCTTCTTGCGCAGCCGGTCGTTGAACTTGACGAGGAAGTGCTCGACCAGCAGTGGGATGTCACCCGTGCGCTCTCGCAGCGCAGGCAGATGGATGGGGACGACGTTGAGGCGGTAGAACAAATCCTCGCGGAAGTTCCCCTTGCCGATCATGTCCTTCAGGTCGCGGTTGGTCGCGGTGACGAGGCGGACGTCGACCGAGATGGTCTTGATCCCGCCGACGCGCTCGAACTCGCTCTCCTGCAGCGCGCGGAGCAGCTTGACCTGCATCTCCACCGGGATCTCGCCGATCTCGTCGAGGAACAGCGTGCCGCCGTGGGCGAGCTCGAACTTGCCGGGCTTGCTCGAAACGGCGCCGGTGAACGCGCCGCGCTCGAACCCGAACAGCTCGGCCTCCATCAGGTCCTTGGGGATCGCTGCGCAGTTGAGGCGAATGAACGGCTTGTCCTTGCGGCTCGAATTCTCGTGGAGAGCGCGCGCGACCAGCTCCTTGCCCGTGCCGCTCTCGCCGGTGATCAACACCGAGGTCGGGGTGTCGGCGACCTTCTCGATGACGCCGTACAGCTCCTGGATCTGCGAGCTCTGTCCGATGATCCGGAAGCGCCCGGGCGGCGCCGGCGCGCCCGGGACGACCGAGAGCCCGTACTCGGCGCCCGCCAGATCGCGCGTCTTGAGCGCCTTGGCGACGATCCGGCGGAGCTCGTCTTTGTCGAACGGCTTGGTGATGTAATCGAACGCACCGAGCTTGAGCGCCTCGACCGCGGTGTCGACCGTCCCGTGGGCCGTGATCATCACGACCGGCCGCTCCGGGTCGTCGGCGAGCGCCCACCGCAGCAGCTCCATTCCGTCGACGCGTGGCATCCGGAGGTCGGTGATCACCATGTCGATGTGGTGCTCGCCGAGGAACTCCTTGGCCGCCTCGCCGTCCTCGACCGAGTGGACCTCGTAGCCGTCGCGCGAGAGCTGCGCGACCATGACCTTCCGCAGGTTGGCCTCGTCGTCGACGACCAGGACCTGCGCCGCGTTCGCAACCGTGTTGGACTTGTGCTCGCTGAGCATTTTTGTTCGTCTCGCTTCTCTCGTGTCGCCTTCTCGGGGTACTTCTCGGCGAGGGGCGCCTCGGCGTTGCGCAGCGTATCCGACTTCGGGGTGGCGCTCCCTGCCGAATGCCACCCAGGCGGCGGGACCGCCCCCCTCCTGCCGAGATTTCTCCGGACGCGTCAGCTGTGGTAGGTGTGAGCCGTATTCCCGCCTTCTCTTGGGAGATCTCACGTCATGCGCACGCGCAGCTTCGTTCCCTGGGTTCTCGTTCTGACGACGTCGCTCGGCGGTCTCGGCGTCGGACCCGTGCTCGCCCAGGCAATCAAGGAGCCCGGTTGGCCGCCGCCCGAGGGGGCAGCCTGCAAACCGAACAAAAGTGACGACGAAGAGGCCAAGACCCTGTTCAAGCTCGCCTCGAAGGCCGAGGAGACCTCGAACTACGCGGACGCGATCAAGTACTACAAGGATGCCTACAAGCGCGCCTGCGACAAGCACCTGCTGCTGAAGAACCTCGGGCGCGCCTACGAGAAGGACGCGCAGTACGCGGCCGCCGTCGAGGCCTACAAGTTGTTCCGCTCGCGGGGAAAGCCCACGGGCGAGGAGCTCGACCAGCTCGATCAGAAGATCGCCAACCTCTCGAAGAAGGTCTCGGGCGAGGGCACCGCGCCGACCGGCACGGAGACCGCGCCCACGACGACCACCACGTCCACTGCGCCGACCGGCACGGCCACCACGTCGACCACGTCGACGGCCGCACCCACCTCGACCTCGACCACCGCGCCCCCTCCGGGCGGCGGGCCCGGCATTGCGCCGTGGATCGTCGTCGGCGCCGGCGGAGCGCTCTTCCTCGTGGGCGGGCTCGTCGGCATCGGCGCCAACGGCACCGTGTCCCAGAAGCAGGACGAGTTCGACGCCCTCAACTGTTCGACGAGGGCCGGCGTGATCGCGGCGAAGGGGCAATGCGACACCCTCAAGAACGACGGTGAGAGCGCCACCAAGGCCCGCACCACGGGCTGGATCATCGCCGGTGTCGGCGCCGCGGCCGTCGCAGGCGGACTCATCTGGTACTTCGTCGGCAGCAAGAGCGAGAAGAAGAGCGCGCTCCAGCTCACGCCGGGCCCGACGTTCGCCGGCATCGGGTTGAGCGGCTCGTTCTGATCGGTGGAAGCTGCGGGTGACTCCGCCACGACCACCGCTTGCAGGCGACCGTGCACGAGCTCCGGAAGCTGCTCGGCGACGACGGCGAGGACCCTCGACGTAACCCCTTCGCTATAGTAGACATCCCTCCACCTGATGGCCCAGACCTACGCCGACCTGATCGCTGGCATCCGCAAGTCCATCCGCGAGGTCACGCTCGACGAGATCAAGCGCCGACTCGAGACGCGCGCGCCCATGACCCTGGTCGACGTGCGGGAGAAAGAGGAGTTCCGCGCCGGCTTCATCCCGGGGGCGGTCTCGATCCCGCGTGGATTCCTCGAGATCCAGGTCGAGGGAAAGCTGCCCGACAAGAGCGCGCCGATCGTCCTCTATTGCGCGGGCGGCACGCGGTCCGCGCTCGCGGCCAAGACGCTGGTGGAGCTCGGCTACACCAACGTCGAGTCCGCCAACCCGGGCTTCGTCCGGTGGAAGGATCTCGGCTATCCGATGGATACGCCGCCGTCCCTCACGGACGCGCAACGCGACCGCTACGGTCGGCACCTGCTGTTGCCCGAGGTCGGTGAGGCCGGTCAGGCCAAGCTCCTCAAGTCGCGGGTCCTCCTCCTCGGCGCGGGTGGTCTCGGCTCGCCGGCGGCGCTCTACCTCGCGGCCGCGGGCGTCGGAACGCTCGGCCTGGTCGACGCCGACACCGTCGACGCGTCGAACCTCCAGCGGCAGATCCTCCACGCAACGAGCCGTCTCGGCATGCCGAAGGTCGAGAGCGCGGCGAAGGCGCTCGCCGATCTCAACCCCGACGTGAAGGTCGTTCAATACAAGGAGCGGCTGACCAGCGAGAACGTCGACCGCATCCTCTCGGGCGAGGGCACGGGCGGACCGTGGGAGGTCATCGTCGACGGGTGCGACAACTTCCCCACGCGATACCTCGTCAACGACGCGTCGCTGTTCCACAAGATCCCCGTGGTCCACGGCTCGATCTTCCGCTTCGACGGACAGGTCATCACGTTCAAGCCGTTCGAGGGACCGTGCTACCGATGCATGTACCCCGAGCCGCCGCCGCCGCACCTCGCGCCGTCGTGCCAGGAGGCCGGAGTGCTCGGCATCCTCCCGGGCGCGGTGGGCGTCGTCCAGGCGACCGAAGCGGTGAAGTTGCTCCTCGGCAAGGGACACCCGCTCGTCGGCCGCTTGCTGACCTACGACTCGATGAACATGAAGTTCCGCGAGCTCAAGGTGCGCCGAGATCCGCACTGCCCCGCCTGCGGCCCGAACCCGACCATCACGGGTTACATCGATTACGAGGGCTTCTGCGCATTGGGCTGATGAGCGCGCGCGCCGACATGTGATAATCGAGCACTGTGCTCCGCACGCGCCTGTTCGGTGGAGCGGTCGCTGGGACCATCCTCGCGGTCGTCTTCGCGGCCCTCTTCACCGCGTTGTGGAGCGCCGACCTCCTGCTTCGTCGCGCGCCGCCGCGCTTCGGCGAGGTGACGCCGTACACGCTGCGGGTGCCGTACTCGCCGCAGCTGCTGCAGTCGGTCGACGACATCACTCGTGCGCGCATCGAGTTCCGTAGGGTGATCGTCCCGCGGGGCACCCTGCTCCGCGACGACATCGAGGCGCACCGGGTCGCGGTCGGTTACGAGGTGGCACGCGGCGCCGCGAGCGCCCCACGGGTCGTGGGCATCGCGCTCGTGTCGGTCACGCTGGCGCTGCTCCTCGGCACGTATCTGCGCCGGTACGGCCCGACCTCTGCGCGGCTGCTTCGCACGCAGATCGGGCTGTTCGTGGCGATGCTCGCCATTCTCACGGCGGCGAAGCTCCTGCTCCTGTTCACGGCGCTGCCCGAATACTGGCTGCCGATCTCCACGGTGCCGCTCTGGGCGTGCCTCTACCTCGACCGCCGCACGGCGTTCATCGTCAACGTCGTGCTCGGGTTCTTCGCCGCCAGCCTGCTCCGCTTCGACGTGTTGCTCCTCATCGTGCTGCTCATGCGAGGGATGGCGTCGTCGCTCGCGTTCCGCGATCGCAAGCACCCTCGGCAGATGATCGCGGCGGGCGCGCTCGCCGGCATCGCGGGCGCAGTGGTCTGGGCCGCGACCACCCTCGGTCTCGACGGCTCGTTCGACTTGCTGCGCGATTTGCAGCGCGGCACGGACTCCGCGCTCATCGCCTGTCTGGGTGGTGGGGTGCTGGCCGGCACGCTCGCCGTCTTCTTCCGCGAGCCGGCCGAACGACTGCTCGGCGCGGTCGGCCGGGACCGGCTGCTCGACCTCACCGACCTCGAGCAACCGTTGTTGCAGAAGATGGCGCGCGAGGCGCCAGGCTCGTGGGAGCACTGCCGCGCGATGGCAAACCTCGCCGAGGCGGCCGCGAGCGCGATCGGAGCCGACGCGCTGCTCACCCGTTGCGGTGCGTACTACCACGACCTCGGCAAGACGATTCAGCCCAAGTACTTCGTGGAGAACCTCTTGCCCGGGGAGCGTTCACCGCACGAGGAGCTCGAGCCGGACGTGTCGGCCGACGCGATCATGGCGCACGTGGTGCAGGGCACGAAGATCCTCCGCGACGGCGGCGTCCCCGAGCCCGTCGTGGAGTTCGCGTACACTCACCACGGCACCCAAGTCGTCGAGTATTTCTGGCACAAGTGCCTCGAGCAGGGGAACCCGAAGGCGCTCGGCGAGGACCACTTCCGCTACCCCGGGATGAAGCCCGGCACCCGTGAGACGGCGATCCTGATGCTCGTCGACTCGATCGAGGCCGCGTCGCGCACCATCGACCCTCCGGACCGCAAGAAGTTCGAGGAGATGATCCAGCGCGTGGTCTTCACCAAGCTCAGAGCCGGCCAGCTGGACCAGTGTGGGCTCGACGCCGAAGACCTGCGGCTGCTCGTCCAGCGGATGGCCGACACGCTGGTCAACATGTACCACTCGCGTATCAAGTACCCCTGGCAACGCGAAGCCGCGCCAGTGACCAACGTCGTGCGCCTGCCGACCAAACCCGACAAATAGCCATGCCCGAACAATCCTTCATGAAGTCCCTGTTCCACGGCGTGATCGCGGAGGAGCTGATCTCGCCGTGGCCGCAGCCCGAGGGAGCGGAGCGCGACACCATCGAGCGGCTCGTCGGCGCCGTGCATCGGTTCGGCGAACGGGTCGACTCGGCCGCGATCGATCGCGAGCGCCGCATCCCGGCGGAGGATCTCCGAACACTGCGTGAGCTCGGCGTGTTTGGCGTGACCGTGCCTCGCGAACACGGCGGCCTCGGGCTCGGCCGTGCGGCGGCTGCGCGCATCGTTCAGGAGCTTTCGGGCATCGACTCGTCGATCGCGCTGACCGTCGCGGCGCACCAGTCCATCGGGCTCGACGGCCTGCTGTTGTTCGGCACCGAGACGCAGAAGCGCAAGTACCTGCCGCGTCTCGCGAGCGGCGAGTGGCTCGGCGCGTTCGCGCTCACCGAGCCGTCCGCCGGCAGCGACGCCGCCGCCATCCAGACCCGCGCCGAGCGAGCGGCCGATGGCGAGGGCTGGATTCTCGACGGGTCCAAGCAGTGGATCACCAACGGCGACGTTGCCGAGGTGTTCACGATGTTCGCGCGCACCTCGCCGGCCGACGAGGGGGTCAAGCCGCGGCTCACGGCGTTCGTGGTCGAGCGCGGTCACGGCGTGGTCTCCGCCGAGAAATCCCACACCCTCGGGGTCCGTGGTGCGGCACCGACGCCGGTGAGCCTACGCGGCGCCCGGGTGCCGGCGGGCAACGTGCTCGGCGAAGTCGGACGCGGGTTCAAGGTCGCGACGCAGGTCCTCGACGGCGGACGCGTCGCGCTCGCCGCCCAGTGTGTCGGCCTCTGCAAACGGCTGATCGCGATGTCCGTCGCCCGGTGCTCGGAGCGACGCGCGTTCGGCCGAGCCATCGGTCAGTTCGGCCTGATCAAGGACAAGATCGCCCGGATGATGGTCGAGACCTTCGCCCTCGAGAGCACGCTCTACGCGACCGCGGGGCTCGTCGACGGCCGCATCGCCGACTGGTCGATCGAGAGCGCGATCTGCAAGATCCTCGGCAGCGAGACGGTCTGGCGCGTCGCCAACGAGGCGGTGCAGATCGCCGCTGGCGCCGGCTACATGGCGGATCAGCCTTGGGAGCGGCTCCTCCGCGACGCCCGCGTGCACCTCGTCTTCGAGGGCACCAACGAGACGCTGCGGTGCTTCGTCGCCCTCGCCGGCATGCAGGGCCCGGGCACCGAGCTCGCCGACGTGGTGCGCGCGATGCGCGAGCCGATCAAGGGGTTCGGTCTGCTCTCGGACTTCGCGCTCCGCAAAGCGCGCTCGGCCCTCTCCCGCGAGCGGCTGCACCGGGTGCACCCGCTGCTCAACAAGGAGACGGTCCTCTTCGAGGAGGCGACCGTGGAGCTCGCGCGCAACGTCGAGAAGGTGCTCCGCAAGCACGGCAAGGAAATCGCCGAGATGCAGTACACCCAGCGCCGCGTGGCCGACCTGGCGATCGACCTGTTCGCGCTCGCCGCCTGCATGTCGCGCACGTCGCGCGCGATCGAGCGCAAGGGAGAGGACGGCGCACGTCGCGAGATCGAGCTGACCACCGCGTTCGCTGGCTACGCGAGCGAGCGCATGACCGCCAACATCCGCGGCTTCGACCGCAACGAGGACGAGCTCCTCAAGGGCATCGCGTCGCGCACCTACGCCGACGGCGGGTACCCGTTCGATATTTTCTGAGTCGTCAGTCGTCAGTCGTCAGTCGAGAGCTGACGAGCCGTCGCTGCTCGCGCGCAGCCGGTCGAAGGTCGAAGGTCAAAGGTCAAAGGTCGAGACCCGAGATCGTGCGCCCGCCCAACGTTGCGCGTTGACGTCATGAAGAGCCCAGTCGTCGTTTCGTCTCGATTCGACCTTCGACCTTCGACCTTCGACCAAGCCGCCAGCAGCCGAGAAGGCCCCGAGGCCGCCCTCTTTGCTGACGACTGACGACTGACGACTGACGACTTTCACGGGATGGGCAGTGCCACCCGCCACACCGCGCCCTCGCGCTCGAGCGGAACCTTCGCGTGTTGGGTCTGGGGATCGGGGCCGAAGACGTCCACGGTCGCGTGCGCCTGGTCGGGGGCGATGCTCGTCGTGGTCTTGCTCACTTCGAACCGCAGCGGCCCGAAGCCGGGCACGATCATCTGCTCCGGCGTCACGGGCCGGCCGGTGACCGCGGTGGCGCGTTGGGCCCGGAGGTCGAGGGCGGTGCGGCTCGGCTTCGCCAGCAACGCGTAGGCACGCGCGGCGGCGCGGGGATCGCGTGGCGCGTCCTCGCACGCGGCGAGGAACTGATCGAGCGCGCCCTCGGGCGTCGCGTCGACCGGCGCACGCGCACAGCCGACGGCCAACAGGCAGACGGCGATCACGAGCGAGCGGGCCACGGTTCGGCTCACTGTCGACCGTCGACCCCCGAGTGTCAAAAACACGAACGCCACCCGGTTTCCCGAGCGGCGTTCGTCTCAGAGAGACGAGCCTCTCACTCGTCCTTGGTCATCGTCTCCATGCCCCACCCCGGCTCACCGCCGCCCTTCGGCGGGATGGCCCAGTGGCCCTTCATGCTCTTGCCATCACCGTAGATGATGTACTGGAGCACGCCGGCGTCGCCGCCGTCGTTGAAGCCGGCCGAGAGCACGTCGGTGTCGCTGCCCTCGAAGTGATTCGAGCGCAGACCGAGGCCCTTCATGCCCTGCGAGCCCATCTTCCAGGTCATGCCGTAGACACCCGACTTGTAGATCGTGATGTTCACGGTGCCGGAGTACTTCTTCTTGTCACCCGGGGTCTCGCCCTTGGTGATGGTGTAGAAGCCGCTGAGCGTGTCCTTCGACGCCGGTCCCTTGAGGATCTCGTTGCCGAGGGTGGTGTGCTGCTCCTCGAACCACACGCCGTCGAGCATGCCCGGCTTCACCAGGTACGCGACGACGCCGAGGTCCTTCTTCGGCGCCCATCCGCAGGAGAGGACGTTGCCGTCCTTGAAGATGATCCCTTCCTGCTTCTCGCCGCCGATGGTCCAAGTTGCCTTGAACATCGAGCCGCCGATCTTGGAGATCTTCGACACGCCCTTGTACTTTTTGCCCGCGTCGGTCTTTCCGGCGACGGACCAGGAGCCGACGATGTCGACGTCGCCCTTGCTCGGCTTGAGGCCCTTGAGCTTCTTCTTCGACGGCGCGTCGTCCTCGTCGTCGTCGTCGTCGTCGACGCTCTTGGGCGCTTTGGACGCCTTCTTGGCGGACTTCGAGTCGTCGTCGGAGTCGTCGTCCGACTTCTTCTTCTTCTTGGCCGTGTCGTCGGAGTCGTCGTCCGACTTCTTCTTCTTCTTGGCCGTGTCGTCGGAGTCGTCGTCCGACTTCTTCTTCTTCTTCGAGTCCTTCTCGGTGTCGTCGTCGTCCGACTTCTTCTTGGACGCCTTCTCGTCCTTCTCGGTGTCGTCTGCCTTCTTCTTGCCGCAGCCGACGTTGGGCACCGCGAGCGCGAGCCCCAGCGCGACGAGAACCCCACCCCTCATACCGAAAATATTCCAGCGCTCGAGCATCACGTCCCTCCGGGGAAGGCCGCACGCGGGCACAAAGCTCGCGGGCGGCTCGCCGAGTGTATCCAAGCAAACTCGTTCGTGCACCCGCTGACGCATGGACGAGGTTCCCTGCGTCGGCGGATGTAGGTCACATCACTTCTTCGAGAGCGTCTCGATGCCGAGGCCGGCCACCGACTGTTTGCTCTGGGCCCACTGGCCGGTCAGCATCTTGCCGTTGTTCTTGATGCGGTACTGGAGCACGCCGAAGTCGCCGCTGTCGTTGAAGCCCGCCGTGAGCACGTCGCCGTTGCGAATGCCGAGCCCCTCGAAGGTGGTCTTGCCGGTCTTCCACTTCAGCTTGTAGACGCCGGAGGCGAACGAGATCTCGACGGTGCCCGTGTACTTCTTCTTGCTCGGGGTCTCGCCGTTTTTGATCACGTACGTGCCGAGGAGGTTGTTGTTGCCGCCGACGAGGAACTCCTTGCCGATCGACGTGTTCTGCTCCTCGAACCACACGCCATCGAGCGAGTTGTCGGGTTTGACCAGGTAGGCGACGACGCCGAGGTCGTGCTTGCCGGACCACCCGCACGAGAGGATGTCCTCGTCGCGGAAGCAGATGCTCTGGAAGTTCGTCGAGCCGATGACCCAGTTGCCCTTGTACATCTCGCCGCCGATCTTCGAGATCGTGGCGGTGCCGGTGTACTGCTTGCCATCGCTGCCCGCGCCGTTGATCGCGTAGGCGCCGGTCACGTCGTAGGTCGCGCCCATCTCCTTGGCGCCGGTGCCGGACTTCGGGAGGCTCTGCGCGCGTCGCGCGAACGCGAGTCCGGAAAGCAGCGCCACGCCTGCGGCCAAGAGAATCGTTCCCTTCTTCACGTCGAGCATCACAGCCTCCTCTTGCCGGATCGGCTTGTTGGACCCGGACGACGTGCGAGGAGACCGGCAACGGCCGAGACACGCAAGCGACAAACGTCAGAGAATGCGCGTCGTTCGAGCAGCGGACCCGTTACCAGCAACACCAAATCCGCCCCGATCGTATCTCGGTGTTTACGCGCGGGGACCTTGCGCGTAACGCCCTGCCCTCGTGCCGCGCCGCGACGACATCAAGCGAATCCTCCTCGTGGGCTCCGGCCCCATCGTCATTGGTCAAGCGTCCGAGTTCGACTACTCGGGTACGCAAGGAGCCAAGGCCCTCGCCGACGAAGGTTACGAGGTGATCCTCGTCAACTCGAACCCGGCGACGATCATGACCGATCCGGAGCTTGCCGTCCGGACCTACGTCGAGCCTCTGACGGTCGACGCGATCACCAGGATCATCGAGCGCGAGCGTCCCGACGCGATGCTCCCGACGCTGGGCGGGCAGACCGCGCTCAACCTGGCCCTCGCCCTTCACGACGCTGGCGTCCTGCAGAAGTACGGCGTCGAGCTGATCGGCGCGAGCCGCGACGCGATCCGCAAGGCCGAGGACCGAGGTCTCTTCAAGGAGGCCTGCGCGAAAATCGGCCTCGACGTCCCCAAGAGCGCCCACGCACACTCGATCGAGGACGCCCGCAAGATCGTCGAGGAGATCGGCTATCCGGCCATCCTCCGTCCGTCGTTCACCCTCGGTGGCGCGGGCGGCGGCATCGTGTGGAAGGCCGAGGAGCTGGAGACCAAGGTCGCTTGGGCGCTCCAGCAGTCGCCCACGCACGAGGTGCTCGTCGAGCAGAGCGTGCTCGGGTGGAAGGAATACGAGCTCGAGTGCATCTGCGACTCGACCGGCAACTTCGCCATCGTCTGCTCCATCGAGAACCTCGATCCGATGGGTGTGCACACCGGTGACTCGATCACCGTGGCGCCCGCGATGACCCTCACCGACCGCGAGCTGCAGCGCCTCCGCGACGGCGCGCGCGCGGTCATGCGCGAGATCGGCGTGGCCACTGGCGGCGCGAACGTGCAGTTCGCCGTCAACCCGAAGAATGGCGACGTGATCGTCATCGAGATGAACCCTCGGGTGTCTCGCTCTTCGGCCCTCGCGAGCAAGGCCACCGGGTATGCGATCGCCAAGGTCGCGGCGAAGCTCGCCGTCGGCTACCGGCTCGACGAGCTCCGCAACGACATCACCCGCACCACCAGCGCCGCGTTCGAGCCCTCGATCGACTACGTGGTCGTGAAGTGGCCCCGGTTCGCCTTCGAGAAGTTCCCGGGCGCCGACCCCCGCCTCGGCACGCAGATGAAGTCCGTCGGCGAGGCCATGGCGATCGGCCGCACGTTCCCCGAGGCGCTGCAGAAGGCGGCGCGTTCGATGGAGACCGGCAAGGACGGACTCACGTCGCTCCTCGAGTCTTCCGACTACGTCGCGCTCGCCGCCGAGCTGGTCGGCGCCGCGCGCCGCGATCTGGCGATGGAGCCCGCCCCCGAGCCGCGTCCGAGCGCGGCGCGTGTGCCCAACAACGAGGTGGCGGTCCGCGAGGCGCTCCGTCAGCTCGTCGCCATCCCCACCGCCGATCGCTTGTTCCAGGTGGCCGACGCGATGCGCCTCGGCTTCACCGACGTCGAGCTGTTCGAGCTCACGGCGATCGATCCCTGGTTCCTCGCGCAGATGCGCCGGATCATCGACTTCGAGAAGGCGCACGACGGCAAGACACTCGAGGCGCTCGGGGCCGAGACCCTCCGTGACGCCAAACGTCTCGGCTTCTCCGATCGTCAGCTCGCGCGGATGTGCAAGACCGACGAGGGCGCCGTGATGGCGACGCGCAAGCGCCACGGCATCGTCCCGACGTTCGCCCGCGTCGACACCTGCGCGGCCGAGTTCATCGCGTACACGCCGTACATGTACTCGACCTACGAGACTTCCAACGAGAGCCCGCCCGACGGCGATCGCGAGAAGGTGATCATCCTCGGCGGCGGTCCGAACCGCATCGGCCAGGGAATCGAGTTCGACTACTGCTGCTGCCACGCAGCGTTCGCGCTACGTGATCTCGGGTACGAGACCATCATGGTCAACTGCAACCCCGAGACGGTGTCCACCGACTACGACACCTCCGATCGGTTGTACTTCGAGCCGCTCACGTTCGAAGACGTGATGGCCATCTGCGAGAACGAGTCCAAGAGCGGCAAGCTCAAGGGCGTGATCGTGCAGCTCGGCGGACAGACCCCGCTCAAGCTCGCCAAGCCACTCACCCGCGCCGGCGTGCCGCTCCTCGGCACCTCCGCCGAAGCCATCGATCGCGCCGAGGACCGCGAGCTGTTCGACGCGATGCTCAGCAAGCTCGGCCTGCAGCGCCCGCGCGGCGGGATCGCCCACGACGTCCCGAGCGCCAAGAAGATCGCGCAGGAGCTCGGCTACCCGCTCCTCGTTCGTCCGTCGTACGTGCTCGGCGGCCGCGCGATGATGATCGTCGGCGACGAGCACGAGCTCGAGCACTACGTCGGCATCGCCGTCGAGGTGTCGCTCGAGGCCATGCGCGACGTGAAGACCGGCACGACCGACGCAGCGCCGCCCAAGCCGGTCATCCTCATCGATCAGTTCCTCAAGGACGCGATCGAGTGCGACGTGGACTGCGTCTCCGACGGCGAGACGGTGGTCATCGGCGGCGTGATGCAGCACATCGAGGAGGCTGGCATCCATTCCGGCGACTCCGCCTGCGTGCTGCCGCCCCACACCCTACCGCGCGCCGTGGTCGCGTCGCTCAAGGAGCAGACGCGGATGATGGCCATCGAGCTCGGCGTGCGCGGCCTGATGAACGTCCAGTACGGCATCATCAACCAGGCCACCTACGTCATCGAGGTCAACCCGCGCGCCTCGCGCACCGTGCCGTTCGTCTCGAAGGCGACCGGCGTGCCGCTGGCCAAGGTCGCCGCCAAGGTGATGAGCGGACGCACGCTCGAGGAGCTCGGCATCACCGACGAGGTCGTGCCGAAGCACGTCAGCGTGAAGGAGTCGGTGTTCCCCTTCAGCAAGTTCCCTGGCGTCGACACCATCCTCGGGCCCGAGATGCGCTCGACCGGCGAGGTGATGGGCATCGACGCGACGTTCGAGGTCGCGTTCGGCAAGGCGATCACCGCGGCGGGCCAAGCGCTGCCGACCGCGGGCACCGTGGTGTTCAGCGTCCGCAACGAGGACAAGCCGGTGGCGGTCGTCGCTGCGCGCAAGCTCCACCGCCTCGGCTTCAAGATCGTCGCCACCGCGGGCACCGCCGCGACCATCCGGCGCGTCGGGATTCCCTGCGAATCGGTCAACAAGGTCCGCGAGGGCTCGCCCCACGTGGTCGACCGGGTGCGGGCCGGAGACGTCGTGTTGGTGATCAACACCACCGCGGGCTCCAAAGAGGTCCGCGACAGCTACTCCATCCGACGCCAGACCCTGCTCGCCGGAATCCCCTATTTCACCACGGCTTCGGCCGGTCTCGCCGCCGTCGACGCCATCCAAGCCGGCGCCACCTGCGCCCCGGGCGCCCCGATCGAGGTGAAGAGCCTGCAGGAGTGGCACGCGCCGGAGTGACCCAAGGGGCTTGGTTCCCTGTCGGATCCGGGGCTATGGTTCGCCGTCCCCTTGGCCGCGACTCCCGCCCCCATCCCGCCCGTCCGTCCCTCCGAGCCCGAGGCGTCGACGCCGATCGATCCGGCGCTCGGGTTGCTCTCGGTCGTCGGTGACCTCGACGTCCCGTTCCAACGTCTCGAGACCACCGCGGACCACGAGCTGTTGTCGCGCATGCAGCGAGAGCTGCTCCGCATCCGGGTGCTCGACGCGCGGATGATCGTCCTGCAGCGGCAGGGGCGCGTCGGGTTCTACGGCGCCTGTACCGGACAAGAGGCAGTTCCGATCGCGTGCGGATTTGCCGTCCAGCCGAACGACTGGGTGTTCCCGGCTCTCCGCGAGCAGGCGATCATGCTCGTGCGCGGGTTCCCGCTCCGCACGTTCATCGCGCAGGTCTTCGGCAACTCCGGTGACGTGCTCAAGGGCCGACAGATGCCCTCGCACGGCAGCGGCAGGGTCGTGCACCAGGTCTCGTGGTCGTCGGTCATCGGCCCCCAGATTCCCCAAGCCGTCGGCGCCGCCTGGGCCGCCAAGCTGCAGAAGCGTCCCGACGTCATGCTCGGCTTCATGGGCGACGGGGCCACGAGCGAGCCCGACTTCCACGCCGCGATGACCTTCGCGGGCGTGCATCAGACGCCCAGCGTGCTCGTGTGCCAGAACAACGGCTGGTCGATCAGCATCCCCACGGCCCGTCAGACGGCGTCGGAGACGATCGCCATCAAGGGCCACGCGTACGGCGTGCCCTCGGTGCGGGTCGACGGCAACGACGTGCTCGCCGTCTACGAGGTGATGAAGGGCGCGGTCGATCGAGCGCGCCGCGGTGAAGGCCCCACCTTCGTCGAGTGCGTCACCTACCGCATCGGCGCCCACTCCACGTCCGACGACCCGACCCGGTATCGCTCCAGCGAAGAGGTCGAGCGCTGGCAGCGCCGCGATCCGATCGAGCGTTTTCACCGCTGGCTCGTGGCCAAGGGGCTCACCACCGACGAGAAGCGCGCCGCGATCGAGGCCGAGCTCGACGCCGAGGTGGTCGCCGCCATCAAGGACGTCGAGCCGCTTCCCTCGCCCCCGCGCGAGTCGTTGTTCGACGACGTCTACGCCGAGCTTCCGTGGAACCTCCGCGAGCAGCGCGAGCAGTTGCTCGCCCTGCCCCCCGCGCCCAGCCACTCCGAGTCGGGCTCGCCGGGCAAGGGAGGCCACTGATGGTGTCTCGGGCGCTCCTCGCGCTCCTGTGGAGCGGCGCGCTCGGGCTGCTTTCGGCGGGCTGCGGCGGCAAGGTCGACGAAGACCAGTGCAAGGAGCTGACGAGTCATCTGGTCGATCTGCTCGCCGACGAGGGCGCCAAGCCCGAGAACGCGGAGAAGGTGAAGGCCAACGTCAAAGCCGACCCGCGCGCGGAGCTCGTCTCCAAGGAGACCTGCGTCGGGAAGATCACCGTCGCGCAGTACAAGTGCATGAAGACGGCGAAGTCGGTCGAGAAGTTCGTCGCCTGCGAGAAATGACCCCATGCGCTCCCTGCTCTTCGTCCTCCTGGTGTCCGCCGCCGCCCTCGCGGGGTGCACGCAGACGCTGAGCGAGGCCGACTGCTCCCGCTACCGCGATCGCCTCAAGGGCTGGGGCGAGAAGAAGGGCAAGCTCGATCAGAAGTCCCTCGACGACTTCATGAAGACCTGCGCGGGTTCGACCGTGAGTCGCGCGACCGCGCGCTGTCTCGAGGCGGCGTCGGACGAGACGGCGTTCTTCAAGTGTCTCGAGTAGGGGGCCTCTGCGCGCTGGTCGTCTGCGCGACGGCCGCGTTCGTGGCGTGCGGGGGTGAGAGCAAGACGGCAGGCGGAGCGGCGACCCCGCCAGGCGCCGGCTACGGGAGCGCCACCGAGGACCTGCGGGCGATGTCCCGCGACGACTGCCTCGCGCTTCGTGATCACCAGATCGACATCGCCGTCGCCGCGGCGCTCGGCGACTCGGCGAGCGATCCGGGCAAGAGACTCGAGGTCGAGGCCAAGGTGCGCGCGAAAATGAAGTCCGAGACCGACGCTTGGGTGAAGCGTTGCTCCGGAAAGATCATCCGCGCGGCCGATCTCCGCTGCATGAAAGACGCGACCACGCCCGAGGCGTTCGTCGCATGCGGCGAAGCCCCCGATGCCGGGCAGGACGCGCGTCCCGATTCCGAGACGGGCTGATCACTCCGCGGCGGCGCGCGTCTGCTTCAACATCGGGAACCCGAGCGCCTCGCGCTGCGCGTAGTACGCCTCGGCGACGCTCTTGGCGAGCGCGCGCACGCGGCCGATGAACCTCTGACGCTCGGTGACGCCGATCGCGCCGCGTGCGTCGAGGACGTTGAAGGCGTGCGCGGCTTTGGTCACGAAGTCGTACGCGGGGAGCACCAGCGACTTGGTGTAGTCGGTGGCCGGCTTGCCATCGGGTCCGAGCACCTCGGCGCGCGAGATCAGGCGCTTCACCTCGATCTCGGCCTGATCGAAGGTCTTGAAGTGGGCCTCTACGTTGGCCTCTTCGAAGTTGTACGTCGACCACTCCCACTCGGCGCGCTTGTACAGCTCGCCGTAAGTGATGCCGGGCGCGAACTCGACGTCGAAGATGTTGTCCTTGTCCTGCAGGTACATGGCGATCCGCTCGAGCCCGTACGTGAGCTCGCCGCTCACCGGCTTGCAGTCGATGCCGCCGACCTGCTGGAAGTAGGTGAACTGCGAGATCTCGAGCCCGTCGATCCACACCTGCCAACCGAGACCCCACGCGCCGAGCGTGGGCGACTCCCAGTCGTCCTCGAGAAAACGAAGATCGTGCTCGAGCGGGTTGGTTCCGAGCGCCACCAGCGAGTCGATGTACGTCTGCTGGATGTCGATCGGCGACGGCTTGAGGATGACCTGGAACTGATGGAACTGCTGCAGACGGTTCGGGTTGTCGCCGTAGCGTCCGTCCGTCGGACGACGCGAGGGCTCGACGAACGCGACGTTCCACGGCTCGGGACCGAGCGCGCGAAGGAAGGTCGCAGGGTTGTACGTCCCCGCTCCGACCTCGGAGTTGTACGGCTGCACGATCACGCAGCCCCGTTCGGCCCAGAAGCGCTGCAGGTTCAGGATCAGATCCTGGAAATACATGGCGGCTTTCGTAGCCGGTCGACAGTCGACAGTCGACAGCCGTCCGCACGACGGCAGAGGGTTGGGTGAGGGCATCGTTCCGGGACCGCCACAGGCGGGACCAGTGTCTCGACTGATGACTCTTATCCTCAGCCGCACCCATCCTGGAACGTCGAACGTGGGGCGGAATGATGCGTTCGGTCACCAAGGGTGACCCGAGACGCGGGTCCATAGGTCCGTGATCGCCGCGGAATTTCGTCATTTCGGAAGGAATGCCTGTACGCGCCGCCGCCCCTTGGCTACCCCAGGGCGGAGGATCGAACAGGGATGGCGGAGAGCGATCGCGAGCTTGTCGACCGAGCCCGAGCGGGAGACGCGAACGCCTTCGCCGAGCTCGTCCGCCGTTACGCGCCGCGTGTCCGTCGGTTGGCCCGCCATCTGGTCCGTGGCCACGCCGATGCGGACGACGTCGCGCAAGAGGCGTTCGTGCGCGCCCACCAGGCGCTCCCCCGCTTCGATGGTCGGAGCGAGTTCTTCACCTGGCTTTATCGGATCGCCGTGAACCTCTCCCTCAACCGCGCCCGTTCGCTCAACGTTCGCCGGAGCGTCGCCATCGACGACCCGTCGATCGAAGGTGCGCTCACCGCGCGCGACACCCGCGGCGACGCGGCTTCGCAGCTGGACGAGCGCCGCCTCGTGGCTGCGCTGCTCGAGGAAATCGAGCGTCTCCCCGAGTCTCTTCGCGCGACGGTCACGCTCGTCTGCATCGAGAACGTCCCGCAGGAGCAGGCGTCCGAGGTGTTCGGCTGCTCGGTCGGGACGATTGCCTGGCGGGTCCACGAGGCTCGCAAACGTCTGCGCGAAGCGCTCCGCGCTCGTGGCATGGAAGACGCCCTCGATCGCTTCGGCGATCGCGCGGCCGGCGCCCGCAAGGGTCGCATGCAAGGAGGCGCCTGATGTCGGGCGACGATCGCATCCTGGACGCCGCGCTGGCTGCCCTCGAAGGCACCGCGACGTCCGACCCCGACGACGATGCGCGCTGGGCCAAGCGTGTTGCCTCGCGCATCACCACTGCCGCACCGATGTCCCGACGCGAGCTCGATCCCATCCTCACGGCCCCCTTCCCCGATGGGTTCAAGGACGAGGATTTTGACCAAGAGGTCGCCGCATCGGACGATCATACCGATCATGCAGCCGTCGCCGCCGATGTCGGTGGCAACCACGGCTGGGAGGGTTCGATGTCCGAAGATTCGCGTCCACCGAGCGGCCTGACGGGGCTCGCTGGCCTCACACGCAGCGGCCCCTCGTCGGCCTCCGAGCTCGACGGTCACGCCAAGGCCGATGACTCTGGTCTCATCGATCTGCGCGCGATGAGCGAAACCCCCCCGCCGGTCGAAGAGGCCGCGCCGATCGTGTCCGCCTCCGAGCTGTCGAAGACCTTGCCCGCGGCGCCTTCGGCCCTCTCTGCTTCCAAGCTCCCCGTCGCCGGCGTCGCCTCCATCAAGAGCGCGAACGCGGCGGTCCCTCCCTCGTCGACGACCGCGACGGCCGCGAGCGCCGCCGCCGCACCCGCCACCACCAAGAAGAAGGGCGCGGGGATTTGGATCGCCCTCGGCGGTCTCGCCGCAGCGGCCGCGATCGGTCTCGTGGCCCTCCCGATGATGTCGAAGAAGGACGAGGCGCCCGCCTCGGCGTCCAAGACCGAATCGCCGGCCGACCAGAAGAGCAAGAGCGACGAGAAGGTGGCCGCCGCGGACAAGGCGGCTCCCACGCCGACCGCCGCTCCCACCGCGAGCGCAGCCGAGCCGGCAGCGAGCGCCGCCGCACCCGATCCCGCGGCGACGGTCGCGGCGATCCCCAAGATGGCCGCCGGTGGTTCCGCGCCCGCGAAGAAGGACGGCACCCCGAGCGAGCCCCCCAAACCAGGGGCCAAGCCCACCGCCACGGCGACGATCGATCCGATCAACAAGCCGGCGGGCGGCTCGCTCGACGACGTGCTCGGCATCGGCAAGGACCAGCCGGCCGCGAAGAAGGCCGACCCCACCGAGGGCCTGCCGGACAAGCCCGATTCGCTCGACGTCCGAAGCGCGATCAACTCCAAGGTGAGCGCGGCCTCCGGCTGCGTGAAGGGCCTCGATGCGCCCTCGAGCGTCAGCGTCAGCTTCGGCCCGACCGGCAGCGTGAGCGGCGTTGCCGTCACGTCCGGTCCCGCCAAGGGCACCGGCGCCGAGGCGTGCATCAAGAACGCGTTCTCCTCGGCCAAGGTCCCCGCCTCGAAGAAGGGCGCGACCGGCAACGCCACGTTGGTGCCCTGAGTGAGGTCTAGAGTCTAGAGTCTAGGGTCTAGGGTCCTCGGTTTCAGAGGTTCAAGGTCGAAAGTCGAAGGTCGAAGGCGAGACGACAACGCCGTCTCCTTCGACCTTTGACCTTTGACCTTTGACCCTTGCGGTGAAGCTCCGTCGAGCTCCGCGACGCTCTCGGCTTCGCTGTGGCTCTAGACCCTAGACCCTAGACCACGCTCAGAACTTGTACCCGAGCATCAAGGCCCTCGCGAGCAGGCCCCAGCCGTCGACGGCAAGGAACAAGAGCAGCTTGAGCGGCAGCGCGACCTGTCCTGGAGACAGCGACGCGAGCCCAGCGGCGACGAGCACGTTCGCGACCACCAGATCGAGGACGAGGAACGGCAGGAAGATCGCGACGCCGAGGGCGAACGCGCGATTGAGCTCGCTGACCACGAACGCGGGAAGAATCACCGCGAAATCCTTGTCGGTCACGTTCTCGCGGGTCTCCGGCGGTCGCGCGGCCTTGGCCAGCGCGAGGAAGCGCGTGGTCTCCTTGGGCATCGCGTTCTGACGAAGGAAGCTGCGCAGCGGCTCGGCGACGGCCGCCACGCCGTCGGCCACCAGCGTCGGGGTGTCGAGCTCGCCGGCCTTGGTCACGATCGGTGCGCCGCGCGCGGCGATCGCGCTCCCCACCGGCGCCATCGCCACGGCGCTGAGCACCGCCGCGAGCGCGAGGATCACCGTGTTGGAGGGCACGTTCTGCGCGCCGATCGCGCTCTTGGCGATCTGCAACACGGTCGAGATCTTCACGAACGCCGTCGCCGCCATGAACACGAGCGGCAGGAGCGACACGAGCGCCAGCGCGACGACGAGGAACAGTGGTCGCGACAGCACGTCCGCAGCGGGAACCGGTCCCGGGAGCGAGGTTGCGGGCGCGAACATCGCGGCGAGACTACCCCCGGAGCTCGGCCAGGCGGAAGCGTCCGATCACGTTGCGGAGCTGTTGCGCCGCCCGCGGGTCGTCGACGCCGCGCAGCTCGACGTCGACGGTGCCGGACTCGCGCCGGAGCGTGACCATCCCGCCGGGGATTCTCATGCGCTCCGCCACGTCGCGGACCTCGGCGAGCACCCGCGGGGGGAGCTTCCCGCGCACGACCGTGGCTTTCCCTCGCTCGAATCGGACCACGGCGAGGGTGCGCCTGCGATCCGCTGCGATCACGACGGCGGCGATCGCTGCCACCAGGACGAGCATTCCGATCAACTCGATCATTGGTGTCGATATCCGAGGGGCGCCGGGGAACGCACGCCCCCGACGAGGAGCTCGACCCCCTCGCCGGCCTCGAGAAAGCCGATGGGATCGAACCCGGCGGGCAAGGCCTCCTGAGCAGTGAAGGCGCCGACCAGCGCGTAGTCTTCGCCGCCCGAGAGCTCGCACAGGTCCTGATCGACGCCGAGGCGCTTCGCCGCCTCGTCGATCTCGGGGGCGCGGCGCGCGCGCACGGCCGCCACGTCGATCACCGCCCGCAGTCCGCTCGCCTTCGCGAGGTGCCCGACGTCCTGGGCGAGCCCGTCCGAGACGTCGAGCGCGGCGAGCGCGCGTTCGAGATGGACCCCGACCTGGACGGGAGGCCGGCGGAACGCGGCGACCGCGCGGGGTGCCTCGTCCGCCCGCCCGAGCTCGAGGGCCCTCAGGCCGAGCGCCGCTTCGCCGACGGCGCCGGCAATCGCCAGCCGATCGCCCGCGCGTGCGCCGCTCCGCGGGATGGGACGAGCCGCGACCCCGAGTGCCCCGAGTACGGTCGTGGTGATCGACAGCGATGGCCCACGCGAGAGGTTGCCTCCCACGATGACGAGACCGAGGGCGTCTGCGGCGGCGCGTTGGCCACGGGCGAGCGCGTCGATGTCGTTCTCGGCGAACTCGGCCGGAATCGTCCAGGCTGCGACCGCCACCGTGGGACGCGCGCCCATCGCGAGCACGTCGCTCGTCGCGGCGACCGTCGCGCGGTAGCCGATGTCTTCGAACGACATCCACGCACGGCGGAAGTGGACGTCCTCGACCGACGCGTCGACCGTGAGCACCGTCGGCCCGGCGCTCGGTGCGAGCACGGCCGCGTCGTCGCCGATCCCGAGCAGCACGTCGGATCGCTTGGAGCCGAGGATGCGTGCGATCCGATCGATGCGCGCGAACTCGTCGGCCATCGCTCACCCGAGAGGAAAGCGAACCGTGAACACCGCGCCGGTCCCCGGGCGCTTGCTGCCGGGAGGGAGCGACTGGCGATCGAGGGCCGGGTTCGAGCCGACCTCGATGGTGCCGCCATGCATCTCGACGATGCGTTTGACGATCGACAGTCCGAGACCGGTGCCGCCATGCTCGCGCGTGGACGATCCGTCGACCTGGTAGAAGGCATCGAACACCTTCGTGCGTTCGGCGGTGGGAATGCCGATGCCCGTGTCGGCGACACGCACCACGATGGCCGTGGGTCGGGTGGCGAAGAGCACGAAACCGATGTCGTCCTCCGGCGCGGCCCCACCTTGCTCCGTCTCGGCGACGAGCATCACGGTGCCGCCGGCGGGCGTGAACTTCACCGCGTTCTCCGCGAGGTTGAGGAACACCTGACGGAGCCGCTCGGCATCGGCGCGCATGGTGGGGAGGTACGGCGGGAGCTTGACCTCGAGCTCCACCTCCTTGCGCTTGGCCGCGGGAAGCAGCGTCGACGCCACGTCCTTGAGCACGTCGCCGATCGCGACCGTCCCCATCTTCAAGGAGAGCGTCCCGCTCTCGAGCTTCGACTGGTCGAGCAGGCTGCGGATGAGCTGGAGGAGCTGCTCGCCCTTTTCGCGAATGGTGCCGACGAACTCCGCCTGCTCGGGATTGAGCGGCCCGGCGATGCCCTCGGCGAGCATCTCGCCGTAGCCGAGGATCGACGTGAGCGGCGTGCGGAGCTCGTGGCTGACCGTGGCGAGGAAGTTCGACTTGAGCCGATCGAGCTCTTTGAGCTTCTCGAACGACTCGGAGAGCTTCTGGTTGCGCTCCTGCAGCTCGCGGTAGCTCTCGCGCACGCTGGCCAGGTGCATCTGCGACGTGAGCAGCGCGCGGTGCCCCGAGAAGAGGATCAGATCGAGGACCGCCGAGAGGTGCTTGGCGATGCGCGTCACCGTCTCGGCACGCGCCCGCGGCATCTTGGGGAGCAGCTCCTTGGCGCGGTCGGGCTCCACGCCCGGGTCGATGCGCAGGAGCGAGCGCGGCACCTCGCGAACTTCGTTCGGCAGGTAGGGGCCGAGGATGATCCGGCCGAGGCGGCGGCCGTCGTAGTCGAGTCCGACGATGCGATACATCGCGCCGGTGAAGCAGGGGTGGGTCGCGTCGCCGCTCGCCCCCGGATCGGCGGCCTTCACCGCGCCGACGGTCGCGCCGCACGCCGCGCGGCCATCGCGGAGGCTCTGGATGTACCGGCACATCGCCTGGTCTTCGACGGCGTCAGCCAGCAGTTGGCCATCCTGCGCATAGATGCGCACGGGAATTCCGAAGAGCACGAAGAACGAACGGCACACCTCGGCGAGCGCGTCGCGATCGACCAGGTCTTCGAGGCGCAGCCCATGCCCGAGCGTGAGCGCATCGAGGACCGACTCGTCCTTGCGTCGTTGGTCTTTCGGGTCGAGGGAGATGCGGGAGTTCGGGGGCGTCGGCGGATCGGCGTAATCGTCCTTGGGCACGCTCACGAGGCGCCCTCCTTGCGGGCCGACGAGCGTGGGTCGATGCCGACAGCGGCGTCGATCAACCGCTGCGGATCGCCGGTCACCCCGAGCTGGCGCGCGAGGGCCGCGACGAACGTGTCGGAGCGAACGCGGAATTTGTTGGAGAAGTCGTGCTCCTCGTCGAGCCGATGCCAGGTCAACGCGAGGAGCCCGAGGAACGTCTCGAGGACGCCGTCGCCGCGCGTCGCGATGGCCTTGTACACGGGCTCGCGACCGTGCCTGGCAAGCTCGGCGAGCTCCTCGTCCGGGCGGATGATCGGCAGGTCGCGTTTGTTGAACTGGATGACCAGCGGGAGCTTGCGCAGGTCGAGCCCGTTCTCCTTGAGGTTGTTCCGCAGGTCGAGGAACGCGAGTCGATTGTTCTCGGTCTCGCTCAGCTGGGAGTCGGCGATGAACGCGACGCCGTCGGCGCCCTGCAACACGAGCTTGCGGGTGGAGGCATGGATGACCTGCCCCGGCACCGTGAACAGCTTGATGCGAAGCGACACGTCCCCCTCGGCTTTGAAGGACAGCGGGAGGAGGTCGAAGAACAGGGTTCGATCGTCTCGCGTCTCCAAGGTCATCAACCGACCGCGTGACTCATCCGATGTAAGTCGATGGAGTGCTTGGAGGTTGGATGTCTTCCCACTGAGCGCCGGCCCGTAGTAAACGAGCTTGATCGTGAGCTCTCGGGCCACGAAATCGAGTTGCACGGCGCGAGGCTAGAACGCCTGACCGTCCCCCGCCACCATGCTCGAAAGCTGTGCTACCGGTCCCGCCTGAGGCGGATCCCCGACCGAGCAGGCAGGAGCTGACCGAGGTTTGACTGGACGACCGTAAAGGAACATTTCGCTCCGCCCGCAGTTCGTGGCAAAATCGACTTCGAGGGACCGTCACACCAAGGTGACGCTCTCGCCGACGTCGAACAATTCTCCGTCGGGTCACACGGGCCCGAAGCCTCTCGAAAGTTCTCGCGTGGGTCAGATCAATCCCGGACTGATCGTCGCCGGTCGCTACCGCCTCCTCAGGAAACTGGGTCAGGGTGGTATGGGGACCGTGTGGTCCGCGCGTAACGAGCTCATCGACCGCGAGGTGGCCATCAAGATGATGCGCCCCGAAGCGGCGGCGAACCCCGTGTCGCTGCAGCGCTTCTTCACCGAGGCCAAAGCCTCCGGTCGCCTGCGCCACCCGAACATCACCGAGATCTTCGACCTCGGTCAGGCGGAGGACGGCTCTCCGTTCCTCGTGCTCGAGTTGCTCACGGGCGAACCGCTCGACGGCGTCCTGCGGCGTGTCCCGAGCCTCGCGCCGGTTCAGGTGCTGCTGCTCGCCAAGTCGATCGGTGCAGGACTCAACGTCGCGCACGCCAAGGGCATCGTTCACCGCGACCTGAAGCCGGCGAACATCTATCTCCACCGCGATCCGGTCACGCTCGAGATCATCCCGAAGATCCTCGACTTCGGTATTTCGAAGGTCACCGGCCCCGAGGCCATCGACCATCACGCGACGCACACCGGAACGGTCGTCGGCTCGCCGACGTACATGTCCCCCGAGCAGGCACGCGGCGTCTCCGACATCGATGCGCGCGCCGACATCTGGTCGGTGGGCGTGCTCATGTACAAGGCGCTCACCGGGCGCGCGCCGTTCAACGCGGCGAACTACAACGCGCTGATGGTCGCGATCATGACGGAGCCGCACCAGCCGGTGACGCGCTTCGTTCCGACGATCCCGCAGGTCGTCGCCGACATCGTCGACGATTGCCTGAAGAAGGAGCGAACCGATCGCGTGCAGAGCGCGAAGGCGCTGCTCTCGCGGATCGACAACGCACTGCTCTCGCTCAACGCCGAGCGCGCGAAGCTCGAGTTGCCTTCGGACGACATCGACGACGACATGCCGACGATCGCGCGCGGCGATCGCAACGACCTCCTCCAGTTGCTCACCGCCACCAACACGGTCGCGGCCGCAGGCCTCACGCCGCCTCCCGCCCCAGCAGCGAGAGCGCCCGCCCCCAGCGTCACGCCCCAGCCGCTCGTCGAGTCGGCCACAGCGGCACCGCAAGTCCGCTCCGCGCCGCAGCCGATGTCGCCCATGCTCGCTGCCACCACGCCAGCCACCGGCGGAATGGCGGCGAGCAACCCGTTCGCACCGAAGTCGAGCGGCAAGGGCAAGGTCATCGCGATGATGGCCGCCGCGGCAGCCTTGATGATCGTCACCCTGGTGTTGGTGGTCGGCCGCTTCCGCTCGTCGGGCACCGACGAAACCGAGAAGGGCTCGGCCAAGCCAGCCAAGGCCGACGACGAGGCGCTCGATCCGAAGAAGGCCTCCAAGCCAGCCAAGCCCGAGAAGACCGACGACGACGAGAAGCTCGAGAAGGTCGAGAAGGTCGAGAAGGTCGAGAAGGTCGAGAAGGTCGAGCCCACGGCGACGGCAAAGCCGACGGCCACGGCCGCGGCGACCACGACCGCCGCACCGACCCCGACCCCGAAGCCGACCGCCACGGCCGCGCCGACCCCGACGCCCACGTCGATTCCGACCCCGCTGCCGACGGCGACCGCAACGGCCAAACCGACGGCCACCGCGACGACCAAACCGACGGCCAAGCCCACGTCGACGACCAAGGTCTCCGGTCCGGGCTTCTGATCGCGATCGACCTCGAAGGGCGATCAGGGATTCGTCGCGCACGGCCGCCATCTGGTAGGCTCGACGCGATGGGATCCCGCATCTTTCCGCGTGCTCGCGCCGTCGCCGCGCTGGTCCTGGTCGCAGCGATCCTCCCCGCGTCATTTCCGGTGCAGGCCTGGGCACAGGCCAAGGCTGGCACGCCCTCGAAGAAGGATCTCGAAGCCGCGAAGAAGGCGTTCTTCGCCGGCATCGACTTCGAAGAGAAGAAGGAGTGGGCCAAGGCCCTCGAGCAATTCGAGCTCGTGGCCAAGGTCCGTATGACCCCGCAGGTGCGGTTCCACATCGCACTCTGCAAAGAGAACCTCGGCATGTTGATCGAGGCGCTCCACGACTTCGAGCTCGCGGAGAGCGACGCCAAGGCCGAGAAGGTCGACGCCGTCATGAAGGAGGCGCCCGAGCACGCAGCCGCGATCAAGCCGAAGATCCCGAAGCTCGTGTTCAAGGTGCCAAGCGACGTCGAAGGACTCGCCGTCACCCTCGACGGCAGTCCGATCGATCCGAAGGGCGGCGAGGAGACGCTGGTCAACCCGGGCACGCACAAGGTCGAGGCGACCGCCGACAAGAGGCACCCGTTCTCGCAGGAGATCACCCTCGGCATCGGCGACACCAAGACGGTGTCGATCAAGGTGCCGCCGATGGTCGAAGACAAGGAGGCTCCGCCGCCGAAGGACGAAGAGCCGCCGCCGACGCCGCCCAAGCCCTCGACGCTCCCCATCCCCGCGCTCGTGGTCGGGGGAATCGGCGTGGCGGCGCTCGCGGGCGCGGGTCTTTTCGCGCTCAAGCGGAGCAGCATCAAGAGCGATCTCGACGGGGTGTGCAGCGGCGATCCGCCGTCGTGTCCCGCGGATCAGGAAGACGCGATCAGCAGCGGACGCACGTACACCACGTTGACCAACGTGTTCATGATCGTCGGCATCGTCGGCGTGGGCGCTGGCGTCGTGTTGTGGGTGACCGCGCCCAAGAAGGACAAGGACACCGCGCCTCCAGCGGCGGCCTCGATCAAGCTCGTCCCGTCCTCGCCTGGCGCCAACCTCGCCGGACTCTCGTTGGCCGGAGCATTCTGACGTGACGAAAGCACGACTCGCGATCGGGCTCGGGGTGACCGTTGGCGTTCTCGCCGTGTGTTGCGGCTGGCCCGACTACTCGATTCGGAGCGAAGGCAACCCCGACGCCGCCGATGCGGACGAGACCGGAGGCGAGACCGGGATCGTGGATGCCACCCCGTACGACGTTCCGACGGCGCTCTGCTCCGACGCCGGCCTGCGCTCGGGCGAATCTGTCGCGTGCGCGTGCTCGGGCGGGCCCGTCGATCTCGATGGTGGCGACGTCGGTCCACTCGGACAGCAGACGTGCACGCTTGAAGGCGGTCTCGGCGCGTGCGTCGGCTGCCCTCCGACCAATTCTTGCGACGGCGTCATCGCGCCGGCGGGCATGACCTGCATCCCGGGTGGCGTCACGGTGCTCGGCGCGTCGAATCCCGGCGCGTGTCCGCCCAGCGGCTGCGCGATCGAGCAGCCCGAGCACTCCGTCGCGCTCTCGCGCTTCTTCCTCGACGAGCGCGAGGTCACCGTCAAACGCTTCCGCGATTGGTGGAAGAACGGTCACGTCACGCCGAAGGCCGGCGATGTCGTCTTCGAGGCGGGCGAAGGCATCACCGTCACCTGGCAGGCGTCGTGGACCACGACCGAGCCGACGCTCGCCGACGCGACCAACGGCGCAACCTGGAAGGGCGAAGCCCTCGCCGACAACGATTCGTTGCCCATCAACTTCGTCGATTGGCCGACCGCCCTCGCCTTCTGCGCGACGACCAGCACAGGGGGGCGTCTGCCCACCGAGGCTGAGTGGGAGGCTGCGGCGAGTGGACGCGCTGGCCGCCTGTTCCCGAAGGAGCCGCCCGATTCCCGCAACACCCCGCCGACCGCAGCGATGCTGCCGTGCGGTCGGGCGATCTCCGCGGCAGGTGGCGCGGACTGTGGCCCGCCAGCGCCGCCCGTCGCGGCTCCGGATCGCATCTCGACAGACGGCGTCTACGATCTCGCGGGCTCCGTGGCCGAGTGGGTGCTCGACGTGCCGCCGCCTGGTGGTCTCGGATGCGTCAGCAACTGTTATCCGAAGGCGCCTGGCGTCGACCCGATCCTCTTCGTCAACGAGGTCGCGCTCCGCGGCGTCCGCGGCGGCGCGTGGAACGACACCGAGCCCAAGAAGCTCCGCACCCAGGCACGCGACTTCCGTGCCCTCGACACGCGCGTCTCGTCGATCGGCTTCCGCTGCGCACGCCGTTAGAGCCGTTTTCGAACGCGGGTTGATCGGAACCCCCGGGGCGACGCGCTGGGTTCGACTCCGTCCGCGCCATCACGGGCCGCTGCGCTTCGGGACGGCGCGTTCTCCGCTCATGGGGCGATCGGGACTCGGAGATCGCCTTCGAGCCTCCGTGACTTCACACGAAGGCGCGAAGTCGCAAAGACGTGAGGAAGAACTTGGGGGGCTGCCGGTCTCGGCAGGCGCCTTCGGTCCGGCTCGGGTCGGCTTGCGCGTCCTCGAGGCCGAACCGATCTGGAAGGAATGAAGGGTTGCGCATGTCGGCATGACCGCACCCGAAGGATCTGGCGACGCCCGGCGTTCAAGCGTGCGCGGGCGAGGTCGACGGCCGGGCGTGCACCGGTAGCTTCAATGGTCCTTCCTCACTTCTTCGCGTCTCCGCGCCTTCGTGTGAAGTCACAAGACGCTCCGACAATTGCCGTGCGAGTTGCGATGAGTCCACAGTTCTTGAAGCCCGGGGAAACGGAAGTCCCTTCGGATCGACCCGAATGAGCAGTGCCCCATAGAGCACGCGCGGTCACGGGTCCCCCGTGTGCGCGGGTTCACGGTTCCTTGAGCAAAGCCTGGATCAGCTGCTCGGTTCGCTTGACCTGCTGCAGGTCGAAGCCGAGGGCGACCTCGCGCACCACGCCGTGTTTGTCGACCAGGACGGAGGCAGGGATCGCCGGGGCGGCGAGCCGGCCGCCCAGCGTGTCGGACGGATCGCTCGCGACCGTGTAGCTGACCGCGTTCTTCGCGCTCCAGCCGGCGAGGATCATCGGATCCTCGGACGAGACCGCGAGGACCGTCAGCCCTTGCGTGCCATATTTCCCGTGGAACGAGTTGTAGTAGGGACCGAGCTGCAGGCAGGGACCGCACCAGGTCGCGAAGAGATCGAGCAGCACCACGCGGCCGGTCAGCGCGGGATACGCCGCCGGTCCGGGGCCCGAAGCGACCTTCAGTGAAGGAAGGTTGGGGAGCTTCTCGCCGATCAGCTCCATCCGGAAGATCTGGTCGGAGCTCGGTCGCGGTGCGAGCACCACGGAGACGTCGACCAGCTTTCCGCTGCGAACGAGCTGCATGGCGAGCGCCTTGCCCGCCCCCTTGCCCGCCACCTTCGAGCTCACCTCGGCAGGTGCAGCGACGGGAGAGCCATCGACTTTGACCAATCGATCGCCCTCGAGCAGACCGCTCTTGAGCGCCGGCGAGGTCTTGATGACGTGTGTGACGACGACGCCCGGAGGTCCCTTGGACTTCTCCATGGCGATGCCGAGCCAGCCAGGTCCGACAGCGCCGGCCGCGACCTGCGCCGAGGCGTCACGAACGTCGTGAACTGCGAACGAGCCCACGAGGAGACTCGATGCGACGAGGAGGGTTCCGAGCAGGCGCGCCATCACCTGCTCGAAACCGTAGCACGCAGCGGGCCAGCTTCACGCGCGGGCGTCGGCGTCCTTGCGGGCGGCCTCGCACAGCTCTTGCGCGATCGTCTTGATCCACTGCTCCTCGGGGCCCTCGACCATCACCCTGAGCTTGGGCTCCGTGCCGCTCCAGCGAACGAGGATGCGCCCCTCCTGGCCGAGCGCAGCCTCGTGCGAGGCGATGGCCTTGGACAGCTGCCCCATCGCCTCGATCGGTCGGCGCGCCTTGAGGGTGACCGCCTCGAGGACCTGCGGGACGCGAGACATCGCTTTGCGTGCGAGCTCGGAGAGCGGGCGCCCCTCGCGCACCATGATCGACAAGAGCTGGAGCGCGGCGACGAGGCCGTCGCCGGTCGACGCGTGGTCGAGGAAGATGAGGTGGCCGGACTGCTCGCCGCCGAAGACGTAGCCGCCGGTGCGCATGGCCTCGACGACGTAGCGATCGCCGACCGGCGTGCGAATCAACTTGGCGCCCATCTTGCCGACGGCGCGCTCGAGCCCGAGGTTCGACATCACGGTGGCGACGAGGGCGCCGTTGCGCAGCTCGCCGCGCTTCATCATCTGGGCGGCGCAGAGGGCCATGATGACGTCGCCGTCGACGACCTCGCCGGTCTCGTCGACGACGATGAGTCGGTCGGCGTCGCCGTCGAGCGCGATGCCGATGGCCGCACCCCGTGCCATGACGACCTCGCGCATCGCCTGCGGGTGGAGCGCGCCGCAGCCCTTGTTGATGTTGCGGCCGTTGGGCTTGACTCCGAGGGCGATGACGTCGGCGCCGAGCTCGGTGAACACGAGCGGGGCGACCTTGTACGCCGCGCCGTTCGCCGCATCGACGACGATCTTCACGCCGTCGAGGCGGAGGTCGCGGGGGAAGGTCGCCTTGACGTTGGTGACGTAGCGACCGCCCGCGGCTTCGACGCGCTCGGCGCGGCCGATCCGGTCGCCCGTGGGCCGCGCTCGCTCGAGCAGGCCGTCCTCCATCAATCGCTCGATGTCGACCTCGGTCTCGTCGGGGAACTTGAAGCCGTCGGAACCGAACAGCTTGATGCCGTTGTCCTCGAACGGATTGTGGCTCGCGCTGATGACCACGCCCGCGTCGGCGCGCATCGAGTTCGTCAGGTAGGCCACGGCCGGCGTCGGGATCGGGCCGCAGAGCAGAACTCGTCCGCCCATCGCGCACACGCCGCTCGCGAGCGCGGTCTCGAGCATGTAGCCCGAGACGCGGGTGTCCTTGCCGATCAGCACCTTGGCGGGCCGGCTGTCGCGTTTGGCCACGTGCGCGATGGCGCAGCCGACCTTGAACGCGATTTCCGGGGTCATCGGGAACTCGTTGGCGACCCCACGAATGCCGTCGGTGCCGAAGAGCTTGCGCTCGTTGGAGCGCGCGGCCCCGTGTTCGGCGGCTGCGGGAGGGTTCGACTGCTTGCTGGGACGGCTCTTTGCCAAGACGGACCTCGAGGGGGGCGCTGCTACAGGAGCGCGTTCAATCGCGGAAGTTCACGAACTGCAACTCGATGCCGAGATCCAGGCCACGCAGGTGCTTGATCGCCGCCTGCAAATCGTCCCGGTTCTTGCCGCTGACACGGACCTGCTGGTCCTGAATCGCGGCCTGCACCTTCATCTTGGAATCTTTGAGGAGCTTGACGATCTCGCGCGCTTTGTCGACCTCGATGCCCTCCTTCACCTTGACGAGCAAGCGCGACGAGCCCTTGGGGCCCTTCGACGGGTCTCCCAACTCGATGTGCTTGAGCGAGACCTTCCGTTTGACGAGCTTGTCCTCGAGCACCTTGATGGCCGCGCGCACGCGGTCCTCGGTGTCCGCGCTGACCATCAACCCCTCGGGGAGCTGCTTCTCGATGTTGGCGCCTGTGCCTTGGAAATCGAACCGCTGGGCCAGCTCCTTCTGGGCTTGACCGAGGGCGTTGTCGATCTCGTTCCACTGCACTTTGGAGACGACGTCGAAGGACGGCACGGGACCTCCTGATTCACTTCACCAGACGCACCGGAGCGCGCGTTCGGTGTCGCCGCGAGCGGCGGGCGAGGAGGCTAGTTCAGGTCCGCGGGAGTTTCGACGGGGGAAGCTCCAATTGCGCTTGGGTCTTGCGGCGAGGGCGTTTGGGAGGCGCGGCCGCTTTCCGTTCGAGACGCGCCCGACGGCGGGCGGCGGCCTCCTCGGGCTCGGCCGTTCCTGCGAGGGCCTGTTCGAGCGCCCGGTGGGGGTCGCGGAGCCGGTGCTCGTAGAGCTTGGCGAGCTCGAGACGCGCCTCCTTGTCGTCGTGACTGTCGGCGAGGACGCCGAAGTCGCCGACGGCCGTCTCGGTGTCCTTCGCGCCCTTGGCGATGGCTCCCCGGGTCTTGCGTGCGAGGCGCGCGAGGTCGTCGTCGTCGACGGAGGCTTCGACGGCGACGTCGGCCGCACGTCGCGCGCGCGGCATGTCCCCGGCGCGGCGGAGCGTTCGTGCGATGCCCACCATGTCGCGCCCCCCGAGGCTCGGGAGCTCCTGCTCGTTCGACTCGCGCGCGTCGCCCGAGTCGAGGCTCCGCACCGCATCGGCGTAGACGCCGACGAGGCCGACCATCGAGACGACGTCCCACAGGTTGTGGTCGCACACCGAGAGAATCGCGTCGGCGTCGCCCGTGCGGAGGAACTGCGAATATCGGGCGGGAACCTCGGCCGAGGGAACGTCGTCGACCCTTCCGAAACCCAAGACTTGCCGCTCCAACGAGGTGAGCTTGCACGAGGTGGCGCGCTGCAGCTCGTCGTCTCCGCTCTCGGAGAGGATGACGCGCTCGAGCACCGGACCGGAGCGCGGATCGCCCACCCCACCCTTGCCGCGCGCCGCCCGATGGATGCGGCGCGCGACGTGGACCAGATCGAGGTGGGGTCGCTCGGCAGGAACCGCGAGCCGGTTCATCACGAACCGGGTGCGGAGCAAGGGCCAGTCGAACGACTTGCCGTTGAACGACACGAGCATCGACGCGTTGGCGATGCGATCGGCCACGCGCGCGAGCATGGGCGCTTCGTCGCCGAGGCGGCGGAGGAGCAACTGCTCGACGACCAGCTTCTCGTCCTCGAACCACGCGAGCCCGACGAGGAAGGGAATGGTCCCCGTGCCGCCCGCGAGCCCGGTGGCCTCGGTGTCGAGATAGAGGGCGCCTCGGGGATCGAGGCTGCCGAGGGTCGAGTCGAGCGCGAGCAGCGAGAGCGGCTCGGCGTGAGCCTCGAACCCGAGGCGAATGGGCACCCGTCCGACGCGATGACTCAGCGGGTGGAGCACCTGCCGCACGTGCAGCGGACCGAGCGCGGTCTCGTGCTCGTCGAACGGCAACGGCGCCTCGCGAAGGCGCGCCTCGATCTCGGCGCGGCGCGTCTCGGCCTTGTGCTCCTGCTTCTCGCGCGAACGGCTGATCAACTCGGAGAGGCGCGTGCGGAGCTCCGCGATCTTGTCAGTAGCCGAGGTCAGGGGGAGCTGGGGCTCCCCCCGACACCCCCCGGCGTCGCAACGCGCCGCTTGCGCATCCGCGCTGCGCGTCGCAGCTCCGCCCCCGGCGGCCGATGGGGCCGATGGGGCCGATGGAGCAGGGAGCGTGGCGCCGACGTTCGCGGTCCGGCCCCTGGCGTCGAGGCGCGCGAGTTTGGTCCGCAGATTCACGCCCGAATCATACCCGGGTCTGGACGGATGTGCAGTTCCGAGCAACGCTTCTCCGGTGACGCCGGGAGAGCCCCTCGAGCCGCCGGGGCGTGCGGGGCTGCGCCTGCAGCTCGTGCTCGCCCTCGGCGCGCTCACGGTGCTCGCGTTCGTGCCGCTCTACCTCGCGGTCGCGAGCCTCACCCGCCACACCTTGCGCACGACCCGCGAGGACGTGGCTCGTGCCCTCGGTCGGGCGGTCGCAGGTCGACTCGCCGACGACGTGGCGGGCGGCCGGGACGACGAGACCCTCCGCGACGTCGCGCGTGTTTCGGTCGACGATGCCAAGGGCCAGGGCGGCGACGGCGTCGTCGCCATCCGGGTCATTCCCGCGCCCCCGCGCGCCCCCATCGAGGTCGGTCAGGCGCTCACGCTCGAGACCCTGCGGACGTTGCCCAAAGGCACGGGAGGCGAGGAGCGCGTGCTTCACGCGAACGCACCCGGCGTCGGACCGATCCTCGCGATCGATGTCGCGCGTGGCTCCGCGTCGGTGCAGGTCGCGCTCCGTGTCGGTGACCAGGCTTCGCGCGCGGCTCCCCTGCTCCGGTTGGTCGCGTTCTACACCGTGGCCTTCGCGTTCGTCCTCGTGGTGTTCGCCTATCTCCTGCTCGGACGCCTCATCGTCAGACCCATCGGCGCGCTCGTCACCGCGACCCGTCGCATCGCCGATTCGGGACCGGCGAGCACGCGACGCCTCGACGTCGCGCCGATGTCCGGTGCAGCCGAGGTAGTGGAGCTCGGGCGCGCGATCGCACGAACCACCGGTCGTCTGGTCGAGCGAGAGGAGGCGCTGGCGGCCAAGGTCACGCAGCTCGAGGCGGCCAAGAGCGATCTGCTCGCCGCGCGCGATGCGATCGTGCGCAGCGAGCGGCTCGCGTCCGTCGGGCGGCTCGCGGCGGGGCTCGCGCACGAGGTCGGCAACCCGATCGCGGCGCTGCTCGGGCTCGAGGAGGTCGTCTTGACGGGCGAGCTCGACGCCGAGACCCGCGACCTCGTCGAGCGCATGCGCCGCGAGACCGAGCGGGTGCACCGGGTCATGCGTGATTTGCTCGATTTCGCCAGGGCGGAGCAGGAGCCGCGGGCCTCCGAGGCCAGCGCTTCGGCGAGCGTTCGCGAGGTCGCCGAGGAGGTCTCGGCGCTCGTCCAACCGCAGCGCGCGATGCGCGACGTCGAGCTCGTGCTCGAGATCCCGCGCGAGCTCCGCGCGGCGCGCATCGCGGGGACCCGACTGCAGCAGGTGCTCCTGAACCTCGTGCTCAACGCCGCCGACGCCATCGGCGAGCACGCCCGACGCCGCGGCATCGAGAGCCGCGGCGAGCCCATCGGTAGGATCGTCCTCCGCGCTCGAATGCTCGACGACACGACCGTGCACATCGAGGTCGAAGACGACGGCCCGGGCGTCCCCGACGCGGTTCGCGACAAACTGTTCGAGCCGTTCGTCACCACCAAGGAGGTCGGCAAGGGCACGGGGCTCGGTCTCGCGGTCTGTCGCGGTCTCGTCGAGGGCGCGGGGGGCCGCATCGATCTCGATCACCGCCTCGATCCGGACCACACCGGCGCCCGTTTCCTGGTCGATCTCCCCACCGTCGACGCGCCCAGGCGGCCGAGATCCATCGCGCCGCCGACCGAGCCGACGTAGAGTGCGCCGGTGATCGTCTTCGTCGGGATCGATCCGGCCGTTGGACCTTCGGAGCAGGCTCGCGAGGCGATCGCGCACGCGGATTCCGTGTTCGTCGACGAGCACGCCGCGGCGTGCGTCCCGGATGCGACGGTCGCGCCCCGGGTGCGTGTCGAGCAACTCCTCGAGCGTGCTCGGCACGGAGTCGTCGCGCGCGTCGTCGCTGCGTCTCCCGTCTTCTCCGAAGAAACGCTCGCCGAGATTGCCGCGGCGATCGACGCTCCGGTGCCCGTGCACACGCTGCCCGCGCCCGGCAGCCTGCCCCTCTCGGGCAAACGAATCGTGGTCACCCGCGCGAGCGAGCAGGCCGAGGGCATGGCCCGCGCGCTCCGGCGTCGTGGCGCGCTCGCGGTGCTGGCGCCCACCATCGCCATCGGTCCGGCCGAGGACCCTGGCCCCCTCGAACAAGCGGTGCGAACGCTCGAGCGCTACGCGTTGGTCGCGTTCACCAGTGCCAACGGCGTCGATGCGTTCTTCCGCGCGCTCGACGGCGCGTCTCTCGACGCGCGCGCGCTCCGCACCGCCCTGGTCGCAGCCATTGGTCCGGGCACCGCGGCCTCGCTCGTTCGGCACGGCGTCCGTGCCGACGTCCTCGCCGACGAGCATCGCGGCGAGGCGCTCGCCGAGGCGGTCCTCGCGCGGGTCGCGCCTGGTTCGCGGGTGCTGCTCCCCCGCGCTGCGGTCGCCCGCAATGCCTTTCCCGACGCCCTCGCTGCGCGCGGCGTCCCAGTCGACATCGTCGAGGCCTATCGCACGAGGCCGCCGCCCGAGGCGATGGTCGCTGCCGCCCTGGCCCAGCTCCGCCAGACGCCGCCCGACGCCGTCGCGTTCACCGCGAGCTCCACCGTCGACAACTTCTGCAGCCTTTTTCCCGAACCGCGAGAGCTCTTGCGCGGGGTCGCGGTCGCCAGCATCGGTCCGATCACCAGCGACACCTGCCGGCGCCTCGGCCTCGAGGTCGCGCTCGAGTCGAACCCGTACACCATCCCGGCGCTGGTCGCGGCGCTCGAGGCGCACTTCGCCAGAGTCATCGGTCGTCAGTCGTCCGTCGTCAGTCGTCAGTGAGACTTCGCCTCGACGGGGCGACGCTCGCGCGGCGGAGACGCGCGGAGCTGCGACGCGGAGCGCCTGAAGCGCGCAGCGGCGCGTTGCGACGAGATC